>Ga0068861_100000270_pt1 | contig 28965 bp, 30 predicted proteins | sample KBSSwiS42_FD_66593 | JGI IMG/M metagenome (GOLD analysis project Ga0068861, IMG submission 66593) | Switchgrass rhizosphere microbial communities from Kellogg Biological Station, Michigan, USA - KBS Switchgrass S4-2 | ecosystem: Host-associated > Plants > Roots > Rhizosphere > Soil ...
CTGATCCGCCGACGCGATCGCAGCGATCCCCGACAGGCACACCTTGTTGATGGTCAACGCCGGCACCCCCATTGGAATCCCTGCCGCCACTGCGGCCTGTCGCGCCGGGATCTGACCGGCACCGGCCGTGAGTACCTGTCCCATGATCACGTACTGCACCAGCTCCGGGCCCACCCCCGCCTTCGCCAGCGCCCCGCGGATCGCGATCGCACCCAGATCCGAACCCGACAAGTCCTTCAACGAGCCCAGTAAACGACCCATCGGGGTACGGGCTCCGGCAACAATTACCGAACTGGTGGTATCAGGCATTGATTGTCCTTGATTCGCCTGCAGTGCAGTCGATGTCGATAACGAGGTCGGTGGCTGTCGCGTGTTGGATCTCGTCTGTGGTGACCCCGGGTACGGTCTCCTGGAGGGTGTCGGCATAGTCCGTGGGGGCTCCGGCATCGCTCGCCGAGAGATGCCACGACTCCCGGGTGCCGCCGTCGGCGAGCAGGCCGAAAACATCTTCGACCATCTCGTCGACTTTCTCCTTGTTGTGCACCCGCGGCCGCCCATCATGGACGGCCGCGGGTGAGGGTGTCGGCTCAGAGCCAGCCGGGGACCACGAGCACGGCCCAGGCCACAATCGGCCCGATCACCACCACAAGGGCGCTGTACTTCAGGATTTGTTTGTAGAAGCGATCTCGGTCGACGCCCTGTGCGTTAGCGAGGACCAGCGCACCATTCGTTGAGAACGGGCTGACGTCCACGATCGTCGACGAAATCGCCAGCGCAACAATCACTCCGACCGCACCGACGTCACCGGCGAGCAGGAAGGGCACGGCGAGCGGAATCGTCGCACCGAGAATCGCGGTGGAGGATGCGAAGGCCGAGACGATCGCGCCGATGTAGCAGAGCAGCAGTGCGACGAGCAGTGGCATCCCCAGTCCCGCCACCGCGTTGCCGACGTATTCGACGGTCCCGGCCTCTTGCAGGACCCCGACGAAGGTCAGCACACCGCCGATCAGCAACACCGTCGACCAGCTGATCTGGGCGATCGCCCCCTTCTGCGCCTTCGGCGACAGCAGGGCCAGAACCACCGCGACCGTCATCGAGATGAAGCCGACGTCCAGATCGAGAACGAGCGAGAACAGCGCCAGTGCGGCCAGTCCCACCAGGGTGGCGATCTGCTCGAATGTCACGGCCGGCGTGTCGGGTTTCGTTTCCACGACTGCTTGGGTCGGCACTCGCGACTTGGTCGCGGTCGCACCCCCACCCTCCGGCGCTAACCGCGCGCCGCCGACGGACGCATCGCTCTTCCCGGCCCGCCCGGAACCCGGCGAACCGGACCCATCGGCGTCGGGCACCTCGGGGTGGTGGTCGTCGACGTGTCGGCCGATCAGCGACCTGCCGCCGAGGAAAACGAAGAGCAAAACCCCGATCGCGGCGTTGAACAGCAGGCTGCCTAGGAACAGGGCCAGGGGGCTATCAACGAGACCCGCTTTGGCGGTGATGGAGTTGACGGTGACTCCATAGACGCTGATCGGCGAGAAGCCACCGGCCTGCGCGCCGTGAATGACCATCATGCCCATCAGCAGTGCATTGATCTTGTACCGCGCGGCGAACCCGAGCGCGATGGGCGCGATGATCGCCACGGCCGCCGGTCCGAGCGCACCGACCGCGGTGAGCAGTCCGGTGATGCCGAACATCACCCACGGTATGAGTGCGACCCGGCCCCGGACGAGGCGGACGGCGCCTCGGACCATCAGATCGACGGTCCCATTGTTCTGCGCTATGGCGAACAGGTAGGTGACTCCCACCAGCGTCAGGAACAGTTCACTGGGAAAACCGCCGATGATGTCGTCGGTACTCATTCCCACGAAAACGGTGCCGACGATGAAGGCGGCGACGAAGCCGAGGGCACCCATGTTCACGGGTAGCACGGTCGCGGCGATAAACATGACCGCAAGCGCGAGTATTGGTATCAGTTCGGTCGACATTGAGGGATCTCCGTGGATCGTGCTGGTAGGGACATGTGCGGGTGAAGCGATGAACCGTGCTGGACAGCGGACCCCAGATGAGAGGCGAACTGACCCAGTGGAGCACTGGACTAGCCAATTTTGACCGTGAGGCAGCTCACTGTCAAGTCTCGCTGTGATCGCCGTTACGGGAGTTGGCCGCGATACGCTAGAAAGAGGTTGATTGGAATAGAGAGTAGGTGGCCCAGTGGTTGACCAACTGCGACCCGTGATGCGGCCTCGTCTGTATGAGGTCATCGTTGAACAGCTGTGCTCGCACATCGCCGACAACGAGATGGTCGCCGGCGACCGGCTGCCGCCCGAGCGCGAACTGGCAGCCAAACTCGGCGTGAGCCGGGCCTCTCTCAGCCAGGCGCTGGTCGCCCTCGAGGTCCAGGGCGTTCTGTCGGTCCGGCACGGCGACGGTGCGGTCCTCATCCGCCGGCCTGTCGAGGAAGGAGCGGTCAAGGCGTTGCAGGAACACGCGGACCGCCTACCCGACATCATTGAGGCCCGCGAGGCGCTCGAGGTGAAGATCGCCGGTCTGGCCGCCGAGCGCCGTACCGACGCCGAGATGGCGGCAATCGACGCTGCGATCTCCGCGATGGAGGCGGAGATCGACTCCGGCGAGCGCGGTGTCCTCGGTGACGAACAGTTCCACGAGGCGCTCACCACTGCTGCTCATTCGGCACTTCTTGCGAAGCTGATGCTCGAAATCTCCGGGCTCATCCGCGAGACGCGCATCGAATCCCTTTCGCAACCCGAACGGCCGCGGGCGTCGCTTGAGGGTCACCGCCGAATTGCGGAGGCCGTGCGGCGGCAGGATCCTGCCGAGGCTGCACGTGCGATGGCAGCACACATCCGAATGGTCTCCGACGTGGCGCTGCTGCGCGAGAACGGTTGACCAACCTGGAGTTTGTGCGCGGCGCGGTCGCGAACCTATCGTTCGCCGAAGCGGCGTTCACCTCCTCGTCTTCACCCGGTTCGCGCTGCACCATCTGAACGACCCCGGCCCGCTGTAGCCGAGATGGTGTGCGTGTGTCGTCCGGGCGGATCTCGTTGCTCCGACCGCCCGCGCATCGCCGAACGGCAAGTGGATCGAGCGGCTGCGCGACCCCTCTCGCGTCCAGATGCCGCCGCGGGGTGTCGTGAGTCAATGGTTGCAGGAGTACGGACTGAGGTCGGCGGCGTCGCGGACTGGAGATCGAGCGGCCCCGTGCTTCCGTGGCTGGAACAGGCGGTGATCGACGCGTCGGCTGCTGCTCTGGTATGAGAGGCCTTCGAAACCGAGCTCGTCGGTGGCGAACTGACCGGGATGTGCCCGCATCGGAGTGTCGACGGTGCGCTGTGGTTCCGCCAACTGTGGGAGGTAACCGCCGCGCTCGAGGTGTGAGCCTCGTGGAAGCGGCCGCCATGAACCCCTAGCCCGCTTGACGGTGTCGGTGGGTGGGTGTTTACTCAGGGCATCGAACATACATTCGAAAATAGAGTGGTTCTGATGATGCAGGAGGTGCTGCTGTGACAGTGGCCATGAGCCTGGAGCGGCGCCGGCATGACCGCGCTGAACAGGTAGAACACCTGCGTCGCAAGATCGCGGCGGTGTCAGGGAAGGTCGGTGACGGGCGCCGAGGCCCAGCGCCGTCGATGGACCCGCTTCCGGACTCGGAATCTTTGCTGCCGCTGCCTGAATCGCTGGCCGAACAGCTGCCAGCGCCGTTGCCGCGGGGGACGGTGGCGGTGCTGTCTGGCGCCCGGTCACTGCCGCTGAGCATGGTGGCGGCGGTGACCGCGGAGGGTGGGCACGCTGCGATCGTCGGCCAGCCCGATGTCGGCCTGCTGGCGGCCGTCGAAATGGGCGCGGATCTGAGCAGGATCGCGGTCATCCCCGAACCCGGTGCCGATCCGGTCGAGGTGGCTGCCGTGCTGATGGATGGCATGGATCTGGTGGTGCTTGGCCTGGGTGGCCAGTCGGTGCCTGCAGGCCGGGCGCGGGCGGTGGTGGCCCGGGCGCGGCAGAAGGGCTGCACTCTGCTGGTCACCGGTGGCGACTGGCAAGGGGCGTCCACCCGGCTGGAGGCCAGGGTCTGTGGCTACGAGGTCACCGGTGCGGGAGGCGGTGCGCCGGCTTCCGGATGCGGACGGATCAGCAGGGTGCGGCTGGCCATGCGGGCCACGGGACGATCCTTCGGCGCCATTCGGGCAGTAGGCGGATGAGTGTCCTCCGGGTCTACCTCACGCGTGCTGGCCGTCTGGTGCATGGACTGGCCGGCGGTCGCCGCCTTGGCCGCGGCGCGCCTTCCTCCCACGACGCCGGTCGCGGTCACACTGGCCAACCGGGTGATCGCCTGTTCGGCATCGGCCCGTGCGGCCGGGGTGCGACGTGGCCTGCGCCGCAGGGAATCTCAGGCGCGGTGTCCAGAACTGCACGTCGTCACCGCCGATCCCGCGCGCGATGCCCGCCATTTCGAAGATGTGACGGCCGCGGTCGACGACCTGGTACCACGTGCCGAGGTGCTGCGCCCGGGTCTGCTGGTGCTTTCGGTGCGTGGTGCGGCCCGCTACTTCGGGTCCGAACAGGCCGCCGCTGAGCGACTGATCGACGCGGTGGCCGCCATCGGAGCCGAATGCCAGGTCGGCATCGCCGACCAGTTGTCCACCGCCGTCTTCGCCGCGCGGGCGGGACGGATCATCGAGCCCGGCAACGACGCACTGTTCCTGTCCGCGCTGTCGATCCGGCAACTGGCCACCGAGCCGAGCCTGGCCGCACCAGGGCGTGACGATCTGGCAGACCTGTTGTGGCGCATGGGAATCCGCAATATTGGGCAGTTCGCTGCGTTGTCCCGAAGCGATGTGGCCTCCCGGTTCGGCGCCGATGCCATCGCCGCGCACCGGTTCGCCCGGGGCGAGCCCACCCGCGGGCCATCGGGGCGGGAACCACCGCAGGAACTCGACGCGGTGATGAACTGCGATCCGCCGATCGACCGTGTCGATGCCGCCGCGTTCGCCGGCCGGTCGCTGGCCAGCACTCTGCACCGCAGTCTCGAGGCGGCCGGGGTGGGATGCACCCGGCTGGCCATCCATGCCGTCACCGCCAACGGCGAAGAGCTGGAACGGGTTTGGCGTTGCGCCGAGCCGCTGACCGAGGATGCCACCGCCGACCGGGTGCGCTGGCAGCTCGACGGCTGGCTGATCAAGCGCAATCCGAACGATCGGCCGACCGCCCCGGTGACGCTGATACGGCTGCGTCCGGTGGAGGTGGTTTCGGCCGGGGCGCTGCAGCTGCCGTTGTGGGGTGGCATCGGCGAGGAGGACAGGCTGCGCGCCCGCCGCGCTTTGGTGCGGGTTCAGGGCCTGCTCGGGCCCGAAGCGGTGCAGGTGCCGGTGCTCAGCGGTGGCCGAGGGCCTGCCGAACGCATCACCTTCACACCGCTGGGCGACGAACCGGTGCCGCGGGCGGATCCGGGCCAGCCGTGGCCCGGTCAGCTTCCCGAGCCGTCGCCGACGGTACTGCTCGACGACCCTGTCGAGTTGCTCGACGCCGACGGCAACCCGGTGCGGGTGACCGGTCGTGGGCTGTTCTCCGCCGACCCGTCGCGGCTGGCCGCACCGGGGAGAAAAGGTCAGCTGTCGTGGTGGGCCGGTCCATGGCCGGTCGACGAGCGGTGGTGGGACCCAGAGCAAGCCAAGGCCGGACGCACCGCAAGGGCACAGGTGCTGGTCGACGATGATGAGCGCCCCCAAGCCCTGCTGCTGTGCTACCGGCAGCGGAGGTGGTATGTCGAAGGCATCTACGAATAGCGGCATCCGCCACTGGTCTGCGTGGAAAAATTTGCACGTCGCCAGGAGGAACAAGATGACCGACATCATCGACCCGACCAAGACGTTCAGGCTGCTCGAGCAGCGGATCGCCAAGACGACCAACCCGCGCCACCTGCTCATGTTGAATCGGGTGCTCCAGCATGCGATGGGCGAGGCAAAGCCGGATCTGGATCTGGTGATGTCGACCCTCTGTCCGAACCCCCGCTATATCGCCTGGGGCGCGCCCGAGGATTTCAGTCCGGTAGGGCGGGAGGCGGTCCACGCGTTCTATGAAGAGACGATCGTCAAGGGTGGCCAGTTCTGCCTGGAGATGGAGATGGACCGCATCGTCGTCGACGACGACACCGTCGTGACCGAAGGCAATTTCCGTTCCATCTACTACGGTGCCGACGCGGCAAAGAGGGGATTTCCCGCTGACGATCCAACAGCCTTCTATCTCTTGCAGCTGCGCATGCTGATCGTCTGGCCGTTCGACGCGGAGGGCTTCATCAAGGGCGAGGAGTCGTACTCCGCCATCGCGACCCCGGACTTCTTCACGAAGATCGACTCCTCTCAGGTACCGCTGGCGTTCCGCGACTACATCGACGCACGCTAGCCCGGAGTCAGCTAGTAATATGTGTTGGCTGATCAGTTGATCAGTTGTGCACAACTGAATTGTGCGCTACAGTTCTGCGCATGGCCATGTTGACCCTCGACCGCCACCTCTGCTTCGCGCTCTATTCGGCGTCTCGGGCGATGACGGCCGCTTACCGGCCGATCCTGACCAAACTGAACCTCACCTACCCGCAGTACCTGGTGCTGCTGGTGCTCTGGGAAGAGGGCCGCGTCACCGTCGGACAACTCGGCGAGCGGCTGCAGCTCGACTCCGGAACGCTTTCACCGCTGCTGAAGCGGTTGGAGGCCAACGGGTTTGTCCGCCGCGAGAGATCGCTGGATGACGAACGCCAGGTCGACGTGACGCTCACCCCCGCTGGCCGCCGCCTCGAGCGCAAGGCCCAGTGCATCCCCGAACAGCTCTTCATTTCGACCGGAATGACCGAACAGGAAGCCGCGGACCTGCGCGATGCGGTCCGTCACCTCACTGATGCACTCAATGCATCGCTACGAAAGGAAACCGCATGAAGACCCTCTACACCGCCGAAGCGCTGGCCACGGGCGAAGGGCGCGACGGCCACGGCCGAACCTCGGACGGCAAGCTCGATCTCGACCTCGCCATTCCGAAGGAGATGGGCGGTAGCGGCAACGGCACCAACCCCGAGCAGCTGTTCGCCATCGGCTATGCCGCCTGCTACCACTCCGCGCTGCGGCTGGTCGGCCGTCAGGAGAAGGCCGATGTCTCGGATTCGGCTGTGGGGGCGCGGGTTTCGCTCGGCCAGCTCGACAACGGCGGCTTCGGTCTTGCTGTCGAACTCGAGGTCACGCTGCCCAACCTGGACCACGACGCGGCGCAACAGCTGGCCGAGAAGGCGCACCAGGTGTGCCCGTACTCGAACGCCACTCGCGGCAACATCGACGTCAAGCTCGTCGTCACCGACGACTGAGCGCCTCGAAACTGCGGGGAGATCACGATCTCCCAGCAGTTTCGGCATGTGAGCCAAATGCAGGCGCCGATGCCGAATTAGTCGAGTCGCTGCGCGAACGGCCCGACCCGGGCAATGAATCGGTCGAAGAACGCGGCCGGGTCGACCTCGACACCGACGAGCGCGTTGGCTTCGCGTCCCCAGTGGCCGCTCCAGTCGGCGACCGTCATGCCGCGGGTCAGCGTGCCGGTCAGCTCGACGTCGATCGCTGCGGCCCTGCATTGGACCAGATCTGGATCCAGCGCCACAGCCGCGGCCAGTGGATCGTGCAGATGCGCCAGATAGCCCTCGCCCTGGTCGAAATGGAACTCGAAGTAGAACCGCATCGCGTCCTCGAGCACGCGGATCAACGGGTTGGACGCCACCGATCGGGTACCGCGATCGTCGAGCACGCTCATCGGGACCGACGACGATTCGGCGGCATTGGCGAGTCGGCTGAAGATCGTCGGAGTCATCGCGACGTTCTCGGTCAGGTTGAGTCCCAACACGATTGGGATGTGTTTTGGTGGCTCGAGCCCCCACGCCGCGCCCCACACGGCGAACACCTCGGCGGCCGCCTCGGGATCGACGGAAATGTTCCACTCCGCCACCGGCGTGGTGTTCCCTCGGTAGTCGAACGCGCCGCCCATGATCACCAGCCGGCGCAAGAGTCTGGGCAGGGCGGGTTCACTGCGGAGCGCCAACGCCAAGTTCGTCAGCGGGCCGGTGGCCACCCCGACCAGTTCACCGGGGTAGGCATGTGCCGCACGCACCCAGGCCTCGGCCGCGTCGTGCGCGGTGAGCTGCCCACCGGTCGACGGTAGTCGCGCGTAGCCCATGCCCTCGGGTCCATGGGTGTCTTCCGCGGTGCGCAGCGGCGCGCTGAGGGGCTGCTCGGATCCCTTCGACACCGGCACACCGGTGATCTGGCAGAGCTCCAGCAACGCCAGGTTGTTCTCGCAAACCTGTTGCACGGGAACATTTCCCGCGGTCGAGGCGATGCCAACAAGTTCCACCTCTTTGCTGGCGAACAAATAGACCAGCGCCATCGCGTCGTCGACGCCCGTGTCGACGTCGATGAACACAGGTAGCGGGGTCGTCGACCCCTCACCCCCCACGGTCACCCCGTCACGATACGGCCGCGGCGCGGTCGCCGCACGCCTAGACTGTGAATCTCAACCGATTGCTCACACCGCTGGCGCGAGGAGGCGGAAATGAATGGTCGTGTGGTGCATTTCGAGGTGCCGTTCAGTGACGGTGAGCGGGCCAAGAACTTCTACAAGCAGATCTTTGGTTGGCAACTCAACGACATTCCGGAGATGAAGTACACGATCGTCTCGACGGGGCCGGCGGCCGAGACCGGAATGCCCGCCGAACCTGGATACATCGGCGGAGGCATGTTCGAACGGGAACCCGCGTTTCCGCAGGGCCCAGTGATCACCATCGACGTGGACAGCATCGATGACGCGCTCGCGAAGATCCGGTCGCTGGGCGGTGAGCCCGTTGGCGAGAAAACCCCCGTCGGTGAAATGGGATTCGCCGCTTACTTCAAGGACACCGAGGGCAACGTGATGGGGCTGTGGGAGACCGCCTCGCCGTCTTGACGCCGTTACCAGTGCACGCCGGGCACCAGTCGCACGGCTCGTTTGATCGGCCTTGAAACGGGCCGCAGCATCCGCATCGACGAGACCGCACGTGTCGGGCGCTTGGGCCGCCGCGACGGGGCGGAAGTGGTCGACGGTTCGGCGGCCGCCGCTCCACGGGCGGCGGCCGAATCGGGATAGCCCAGGTAGAGCTGATGCAAGATCCTGCGTGACAGCTTCGGGGTCACGTAGTTGCCGAAGTCGGCGAGCGTGCCCATCGGGGTATCGATGCGCGCAGGCTTTTCCACGAGGCCCCGAACCACCATGGCCGCGGCATGTTCCGGGCTGATCGGTGGCATCGGGTTCAGCCGCCGCGACGGCACGATCATCGGCGTCTTCACAAGCGGCATGTGGATGTTGGTGAAGGTGATGTGGTCGGAGAGCGTCTCGGTCGACACCACGTCGGCGAACGCGTCCAGCGCCGCCTTGCTCGGCAGGTACGCGCTGTACTTGGGGCCGTTGGCTTGCACACCCGCGCTCGACACGTTGACGACGTGTCCGAACCGCCGCTCCCGCCAATGCGGCAACAGGGCCAGCACCATTCGCACCGCACCGAAGTAGTTGACCGCCATCACCCGTTCGTAGTCGTGTAGCCGGTCGGTGGACGCGATCACCGACCGCCGGATCGACCGCCCGGCGTTGTTCACCAGATAGTCGACGTGACCGAACCGGCCGAGGATGTCCTTGACGGTGTGCTCGACGGACGTCGAGTCGGTGACGTCGCACGTGAACGCGTGCGCCTGCCCGCCTGCGGCCCGGATCTCGGTGATGAGCTCGTCGAGCGCTTCGGCGTTGCGCGCCAACGCGAATACCGTTGCGCCGCGTTTGGCGACGGTGATCGCCGACGCACGGCCGATACCACTGGATGCACCGGTGATGATCACGTGTTTGCCGATCAGCGGCCCGGTCGGATCGTTGCGACGAGCGCGATCAGGGTCCAGATGCTCAGCCCAGTAACGCCACAGCTTCGGCGCATACGACGCGAACTCGGGCACCGTTATCCCGGTGCCGCGCAGCGCTTCTTCGGTGTTCGCGGACGTGAAGGTGGGCGCGAGGTCGACGACGTCGAGGATCTCACCCGGTATGCCGAGTTGGGTGGCGGCCATGTTCCGCACGACCTTGGCGCGCCCGGTGACCTTCAGGAATGGTGTCGCGGCCGCGCCGGGCAGTGACCCGCGAAGCGGCGGCAGGCCTGCGGCCTCGGCGACGCCGCGGTAGATGCCGCTCAGCCCAATGGTTTTCGGGGCGGTGAGGTGGAAGGTCTGCCCGTCGCGACCGTCGGCGTGCATGAGTCCGATGACAGCTTCCACGACAAAGTCGACAGGAACGATGTTGGTGCGGCCGGTGTCGGGCAGCACTATCGGGGTGAACCTCGGCAACACGGCCAGCTTCGCCAGCAGCCCGAAGAAGTAGTACGGACCGTCGATCTTGTCCATTCCGCCGGTGCGGGAGTCGCCGACCACGACCGCGGGCCGATACACGCGATAGCGCAGTCCGGCCGCAGAGCGGACCAACAGTTCCGCCTCGAACTTCGTCTGGTGATACGGCGTCGGCAGATCCTGCGCCACGTCGAAGTCGTCTTCGGTGAACTCGCCGTGATAAGTGCCTGCGACGGCGATCGACGACACGTGGTGCAGCGTGGCGTCGAGCCGACGGGCCAGGTCGATCACCGCCCGAGTGCCCTCCACGTTGGCCGCGCGCTGGTCGGCCTCGTCGGCGGTGATGTCGTAGATCGCGGCGCAGTGCACGATGTGGTCGACGGCGCCCAACTCGGCGACGGCCTCTTCGGCGAGGCCGAGGTTCTCCGCCGTGAGGTCGCCGACCAGGGCTTTCGCCCGGTCGCCCCACTGGGTGGCAAGCCGTTCGAACCGGGCCAGCGACCCGCGGCGCACGAGGACCCACACCTCGGCGTCGTCGCTGCGGCCCAGGATCTGTGACACCACTCGGCGGCCGATAAACCCGGTACCGCCGGTAACGACATAGCGCATGCGAGCCATGGTCACCTCTGGCCGGACGAAGGTCAACTCTGTGTGACGCGGTCGGCCGACTGCCGCCCACGCGCAGCAGATATCGTCCGACTCAGCCGAGAATGGAGATTCAATGCCGATCGACCCCAACGCCATAGGCGCCAAGACCGACGCAAACGTCTTCGAGTGGACCGACCGCGACACCCTGCTCTACGCGCTGGGCGTCGGAGCAGGCATTGACGATCTGGCGTTCACCACGGAGAACAGCCACGACATCCCGCAGCAGGTGCTGCCCACCTATGCCGTCATCGCCTGCCTCCCGTTCGCCGCGGCTGCCAAGATCGGCTCGTTCAACTTCGCGATGCTGCTGCACGGGTCCCAGGGAATCCGGCTGTTCAAGCCGCTGCCACCGGCAGGCAGGCTCAGCGTCGTCGCCGAGGTCGCCAACATCCAGGACAAGGGCGAGGGCAAGAACGCGATCGTCATGCTCAAGGCGACGGGTACCGACCCCGACACCGGCGAAAAGATCGCCGAGACCTTCACGACCGCGGTTATCCGTGGTGAGGGCGGGTTCGGTGGTCAGCCGGGGCAGCGGCCGGTTGCGCAGGAGATCCCCGAGCGGGAGCCCGACGCGCAGGTCGCACTGGCCACGCGCGAGGATCAGGCGCTCATCTACCGGCTGTCGGGCGACCGCAACCCGCTGCACAGCGACCCCTGGTTCGCGCAGAACCTGGCCGGATTCCCGAAGCCAATCCTGCACGGGCTGTGCACATACGGCGTCACGGGTCGCGCGCTGGTGAGCGAACTCGGCGGTGGCGACGCTACCAAGGTCAGCGCCGTCGACGCGCGGTTCACCTCGCCGGTGTTCCCCGGCGAGACGCTCACCACGTCGATCTGGCGCACCGAACCCGGGCACGCCGTGTTCCGTACCGAGGCGTCGAACCCGGACGGATCGAACGCTCGGCTGGTACTCGAGGACGGGGCCGCCGAGTACGCCGACTGAGTCCGCTCAGTCCTCATCGCCAAAGTGGCCTAACTGGCGGCCACAACTTGACAGGATGTCTCGCAAGGCACGGTGTGGTGCGAGATGGGCGGTGAGTCGGCTATGAAGTTGGTCGTTGGTTACCTGGCCACGCCGGGTGGCGCAGACGCGATGGCACTCGGCGCGCGGCTTGCGCGGACGCTCGGCGCAGAGGTCGAGACGTGCATCATCATGCCGCCTGATCGGACGCTGGTCCGCACTAGTACGGAGGACTACGAGGCGAAGCTGACCGAGCAGGCGGACAAGTGGCTCGGCGAGGCGCTCGCGTTGGTTCCCGACGATGTCACGGCGCACAGCCATGTGGCATTCGACGACTCGTTCACCGATGGGCTGATTCGCGAGGCCGCACGGCTCGAGGCCGATCTCATCGTGGTGGGCGGATCAGGTGGCGGCCTGGCGGGTAGTTACTCGCTCGGCTCGGTGGTCAACGAGCTGTTGCATTCTGCGCCCGTGCCGGTCGTGGTCACGCCGCGCGGCACTCGTGATTCGAAGATCGACAAGGTCCGTGAGGTCAGCTGCGCGATTGGAGAGCGGCAGGGCGCGGATCTGTTGCTGGAGAAAGCGGTTCGGTTCAGCCAGGCTGCCGGTACGCCGCTGCGGTTGGTTTCGCTGGTGGCGCTGGATCCGATGTTCGGCTCGCTGCGCGGCGACGACGACGCCGTCCACGAACGCGCGATGACACATGCGCAGCAGGTCTTGGACGCTGCCAAGAGCTCACTGCCGGAAGGCTTTCCGGTGACTGCGACGGCGGTGGAGGGATCGACGGTCGAGGAGGCGGTGAACAAGCTCGAATGGCAAGACGGGGACCTGATCGTGGTCGGTTCGAGTCGGCTCTGCGCACCCAGGCGTCTCTTCCTCGGTTCGACAGCCGCGAAGATGCTGCGCGTACTGGACGTTCCGATGATGGTCGTGCCACGAGACGAGCTCGGTGCGCAGGACCTGCCGTAGTCACAGCCCGGTTCGGATAGGTCTCCGTGACTCACGGAGCACGCGTCGTGCCGCGGTTGTCGTGGCTCGGGTTGTGAAGGCAGGGGCCATTAGGCCGACCAATTAGTGACCATCGGCCATGTGTGTCGCTGTTTCGGGGTTCATACGTTTGTCCCAACGCGACTACGCATCCAATAGGGGAGCTAGAGATGTCCGAAACGTTAACGCACCGTGGGATCTTGGTCGGTGTCGACGGCTCGGCCGTCGTGCATGCGGTTCGATCGGCCACGATCGTCGCTCGCCAGGGGTAGTCGACTCGCCCTATGCTATCGAACATCAGTTCGATAGACTGCGGAGGTGAGCTGGTTCACCGGGCCCCCGAGCTGGACGGAAATGGAGCGGGTGCTCACCGGCAAGCCGCGCCGTGCGGGGGAGACCGCCGAGCCGAACGGCGACGGCGGGGACAGCCCGGCCTGGTCGCGCAAGCGGGGTGAGTATCAGCCACTCGAAGTGGAGCGCCCTGTCTCGTCGGTGCCGTATGCCGAACTGCACGCGCATTCGGCGTACAGCTTCCTCGACGGCGCCAGCACCCCGGAAGAACTCGTCGAGGAGGCCGTCCGGCTCGATCTGCGGGCCATCGCGCTCACCGACCACGACGGGCTCTACGGGGTGGTGCGGTTCGCGGAGGCCGCCAAGGAACTCGAGATGCAGACGGTGTTCGGCGCGGAGCTGTCACTCGGCGGTGGCGACCGCACCGAGGATCCCGATCCGCCTGGACCGCACCTACTGGTGCTGGCCCGCGGACCGGAGGGTTATCGGCGACTGTCGCGACAGTTGGCGACCGCGCATCTGGCAGGCGGTGAGAAGGGCAAGCTGCGTTATGACTATGACGCGTTGACCGAGGCGGCCGGTGGGCATTGGCACATCCTGACCGGCTGCCGCAAAGGCCATGTCCGTCAAGCGCTTTCCGAGGGTGGACCGGAAGCCGCAAGCGGGGCACTGGCAGATCTGGTGGACCGGTTCGGCGCCGACCGGGTCAGCGTCGAGCTGACGCATCACGGCCATCCCCTCGACAGCGAGCACAACGCCGCACTGGCCGAGCTCGCGCCGCGGTTCGGGCTCGGCGTGGTCGCCACCACCGCCGCCCACTTCGCCGCGCCGTCGCGTGGCCGGCTGGCCATGGCAATGGGCGCGATCCGGGCGCGGCACTCGATGGACGAGGCGGCCGGTTTCCTTGCGCCACTGGGTGGCTCGCACCTGAGGCCGGGGGAGGAGATGGCGCGGGTGTTCGCGAGGTGTCCTGAGGTGGTGACGGCCGCGGCCGATCTCGGCGAACAGTGTGCGTTCGGGCTGGCGCTGATCGCCCCGCAGCTGCCGCCGTTCGACGTACCGGTCGGGCACACCGAGGACAGCTGGCTGCGGCATCTGGTCATGGAGGGCGCCCGCAACCGCTACGGGCCGCCGGAGCGGGCTCCGCGGGCGTACGCGCAGATCGAGCACGAGCTGAAAATCATTGAGCAGCTGACCTTTCCGGGCTACTTCCTGGTGGTGCACGACATCACCCGATTCTGTAGGGAGAACAACATCCTCGCCCAGGGCCGCGGCTCGGCGGCCAACTCGGCGGTCTGCTACGCGCTCGGCGTCACCAACGTCGACCCGATAGCCAACGAGTTGCTGTTCGAGCGGTTCCTGTCCCCGGCGCGCGACGGGCCGCCGGACATCGACATCGACATCGAATCCGACTTGCGCGAGAACGCGATTCAGTACGTCTACGACCGCTACGGCCGTGACTACGCCGCACAGGTCGCCAACGTCATCACCTACCGTGGCCGCAGCGCCGTGCGCGACATGGCACGCGCGCTGGGGTTCTCGCAGGGTCAGCAGGACGCGTGGAGCAAGCAGATCAGCCGGTGGAACGGGCTGGCCGACTCTCCGGACGTCGAGGACATTCCAGAACCGGTGATCGACCTGGCCATGCAGATCCACAACCTGCCGCGGCACATGGGTATCCATTCCGGCGGCATGGTGATCTGCGATCGACCGATCGCCGACGTGTGCCCGGTGGAGTGGGCGCGGATGGAGAACCGCAGCGTCCTGCAATGGGACAAAGACGACTGCGCGGCAATCGGTTTGGTGAAATTCGACCTGCTGGGTCTTGGCATGCTCTCGGCGCTGCACTATGTCATCGATCTGGTGCGCGAGCACAAGGGCATCGACGTCGACCTCGCCAAACTGGACCTCTCCGAGCCCGCGGTGTACGAGATGCTGCAGCGTGCCGACTCCGTCGGAGTGTTCCAGGTGGAGTCGCGCGCGCAGATGGCCACCCTGCCGAGGCTGAAGCCGCGAGTGTTCTACGACCTGGTCGTCGAGGTCGCGCTGATCCGGCCGGGACCGATCCAGGGCGGGTCCGTGCATCCCTACATCAAGCGGCGCAACGGCGAAGAACCCGTCGCCTATGACCACCCGTCGATGGCGTCCGCATTGCGGAAGACGTTGGGGGTGCCGCTGTTTCAGGAGCAACTCATGCAGCTGGCCGTGGACTGTGCCGGCTTCACGGCCGCCGAGGCCGACCAGTTGCGCCGGGCGATGGGGTCCAAGCGCTCCACCGAGCGGATGCGCCGATTGCGCGGCCGGTTCTACGACGGCATGCGCGAGCGGCACGGTATCACCGGCGCGGTGGCCGACCGGATCTACGAGAAGCTGGAGGCGTTCGCCAATTTCGGTTTCCCCGAAAGCCATTCATTGAGCTTCGCGTCGCTGGTGTTCTACTCGTCGTGGTTCAAGCTGCACCACCCGGCGGCGTTCTGTGCGGCGCTGTTGCGCGCGCAGCCGATGGGCTTCTACTCGCCGCAGTCGCTGGTGGCCGACGCCCGCAGGCACGGGGTGACAGTGGGGGTCCCCGATGTCAACGCCAGCCTCTCGTACGCCACGCTGGAGAACGAAGGGCAACAGGTGCGGCTGGGCCTCGGCAGCGTCCGCCACATCGGCGACGAGTTGGCCGAGCAGATCGTCGAGGAACGAAAAGCCAACGGGCCGTTCGACTCCCTGCTCGATCTGACCGGACGAGTACAGCTGTCGGTGCCGCAGACCGAGGCCCTTGCCACTGCGGGGGCGTTGGGAAGTTTCGGCATCACCCGCCGCGAAGGGCTGTGGGCGGCCGGTGCGGCCGCCACCCAGCGGCCGGACCGGCTGCCGGGCGTCGGGTCGTCGTCGCATATCCCGTCGTTGCCCGGCATGACCGAACTGGAGCTGGCCGCCGCCGACGTGTGGGCCACCGGCATTTCACCGGACACCTATCCGACCCAGTTCCTGCGGGAGGATCTCGAGGCCATCGGCGTGGTGCCCGCCGACCAGCTGCTGACCGTGCCCGACGGAACCCGCGTGCTGGTCGCGGGGGCGGTGACACATCGGCAGCGGCCCGCGACCGCGCAGGGTGTCACGTTCATCAACCTCGAGGACGAGACGGGCATGGTCAACGTCCTGTGCTCCCCCGGTGTGTGGGCACGGCACCGCAGGCTGGCGCAGACGGCGTCGGCGCTGCTGATCCGCGGCCAGGTGCAGAACGCCACCGGCGCAGTCACCGTGGTCGCAGACCGGATGGGCAAGCTCCCCATGACCGTCGGCTCGAAAAGCCGCGACTTCCGCTAGCAACCTCCGCGACCGCGCGTGTCTGCACGCCAACACGCCGATGAGGACGGGCATTTCGCCCACGCTCACGCACCGTCGAGTGTGCGGGTTTGCACCACGACACACCGTCAACCGCGTACAAGGCTGTACGTTCAATCGAGTGCGAACGTGCGCAAGACGCGCACAAAAAACGGCGTGTCGGCGTACAGACACGCACCCTCGCCGGGGTTAGCCCTCGGTCGGTGTGGTCCACACCTTTTCGATGCTGATCTTCAACCGGGTGCTGAATGCGACGAGGAACTCCTTGGTCATCCCCATGCTGGCGGCGTACTCGGCGTACTTGGCCTGGTATTGCTCGTCCGCGATCGGATCGGCATCGACCGCATCGATCCTCGCCTCGCCACCGACAACGACGGTCCCGCGGCCATTGCCGTCGGAATCCAGGTTCAGGCTGACCCGGGGATGGGCCTTGATGTGCCGGACCTTTGCCGCATTCGGCATTGAGTACACGGTGATTTCCCTGCCGTCGAAGAAGAACCACAGCAGGCGGGGCACGGGCTGGCCGGACTTAGCCATGGTGGTCAGCCACCCGTAACGGTCGAATTCGAGTCTGCTGGAAACCTCTTGCGTCAGTTCGATTGCCATGAAGTCGAATGTAGTCTCCACGCATGAGCCTGAACCTGTCCGTCGATGAAGTCCTAACCACCACGCGTTCGGTGCGCAAGCGGCTCGATTTCGAGAAGCCGGTGCCGCGCGAGGTGCTGACGGAGTGTCTCGAATTGGCGCTGCAGGCTCCGACGGGCTCCAATGCCCAGGGTTGGCAATGGGTGTTCGTCGACGACGCTGAGAAGAAGAAGGCGCTGGCCGACATTTACCGCACCAACGCGACGCCGTACCTCGACCTCCCCAAGCCGGAGTACGGCGACGTACGCGACGAACAGCGGCCCCGCGTGTACGGCTCTGCGAAGTACCTCAACGAGCATCTTCACGAGGCGCCGGTCATGTTGATCCCATGCCTCGAGGGTCGCCCGGACGGGGCGCCCGCCGGCATGTCAGCGTCGTTCTGGGGATCACTGCTGCCCGCGGTATGGAGCTTCATGTTGGCGTTGCGCTCGCGCGGGCTCGGGTCGGCATGGACGACGCTGCACCTGTTGGGCGACGGAGAAAAGCAGGCCGCCGAACTCCTCGGCATCCCGTTCGACAAGTACAGCCAGGCCGGCTTGTTCCCGATCGCCTACACCAAGGGCACCGACTTCCGGCGTGCCGATCGGCTGCCCGCCGAGCAGGTCTCGCACTGGAACGATTGGTGAATCTCTTCGCGCCCAGCGCCCATCGGACGTTAGGTCATACCCCCCCGCCGAACCCGTGTTGGCGCCAGGCCTCATAGACGGCGACGGCCGCGGCGTTGGACAGGTTCAGCGACCGCCTGCCCGCCAGCATCGGGATGCGCACCTGCGCGCTGATGTGTGGATCGGCGAGCGTCGCGGCATCGAGTCCGGTGGGCTCGGGGCCGAACATCAACACGTCGCCCGGCTGGTAGCTGATGTCGGCGAACGACGCCGTGGCATGCGCGGTGAATGCGTAGACCGTCGTCGGCGCGAGCGCCTCCCAGGCGGCGAGCAGATCGCGGTGGACGGTGACGGACGCGAGGTCGTGGTAGTCCAGGCCGGCGCGGCGCAACTTGGGCTCGGACAGATCAAATCCCAGCGGCTCGACAAGATGCAATTCGCATCCCGTCGCGGCGACCATGCGGATGGCATTGCCGGTGTTGGGCGCGATACGTGGCGAGAAGAACAGCAGCCGGAACACAACGCGGTATCTTCCCGCACCGGCAAGTCGCAAGTCACTCCAAGACGTGACGACTACTCGCCGGGGGTGCTGACGGCGCCCAGCTCTTGCTCTTCGGCGGCGGCTGCCTCTTCGGCGGCGGCCTTTGCCTCGCGGCCGGCCGGACTTGCCACGGAGGCACCGGGATTGGTCGCCGTCGCGTACCCGCCGGCACAGTTCAAGCTGAGCCGTACTTCATCGGTGACCGACTGCACGTAGACATCGTCGAGTGGGTCCCTGAGGTACGAGTGGTCTTGTGAATCGACGACAATGCATTCGTCCTGCGCCAGCTGACTACCGATCCGCGTCGCGACGATCGGAGTGCCGCCGGACTCCTCGATCGCTGCGGCCGCATCGGCGTAAGTCTGGCCGTCGTATTCCGCGGCGGCGGCGACACCGGTGCCGAGCAGCACCGTCGACAGTGTCATGGCGCCCACCGCGCCAGCCCCAAGAACGATGAGACGCTTCATGATTGCTCCGAGCATCTGAACTTGACTGCGCAGTAAAGACACGGTCTGTTCACAGAAACTCCTGGTTGGCCACCGGAGCCGAACGGGCACGCGACGATCGGCGTGCTCAGGCCGTACTGGGCGGCGGATACGGATACTCGGCGACCAGAACCCGACCAATTCGTCGATGGTCGCGGCCGCAAATCAGCAGCGCTCCCGCTGTTTGCTCAGATGGTACGAAACGGCTCGTCAGCGCGATTATGAACTCTGTCTGTTCAGTAAGAATTGTGGAAACGGCTGCAGCGGGCTGGCATACTCGACCAATTGCCAGGCGTAGAACGCGCGCCCATCAAAGGGCGAAATCAGCAGGAAGCCCCATGAACCACGCTCCATTACTGAATTGCGGACAGGCGGCCGATCGCAGCGACGGCCGCGGATGACCGCGTTCCCGCAGCCGAACCAGGCAGACGGCACCATCATCGAATTCGAACCAGCGGCACAGCGACCGGCCAAGCGACCATCGCGATGGTCGATCGCGAATTGGCCGGTCCGCTGGAAAGTGTTCGCGATCGTTTTGGTGCCTTTGGTGCTCGCCGGGACGTTCGGCGGATTGCGCATCTACTCGAGCGCGACACAGGCAGCCGACTTGCGGCGGGCCGCCGACCGCGCCGAGATGGTGCCCGCGATCGAGGGTTACATGGCATCGCTCGACGCCGCGATGCTGGCGAGTTCGACCGGCGGTGACACCCAGGCGGCGTTGTCCAAGTTCGACGCCAGCCGACAGGATTTGCAGCGACGGCTGTCCGGCACCGACATCGCGCCGGACGTCAACAAGGGCGTCAACACGATGATCGGCGCCGGCCAGGGGCTGATGGACAAGGTCACGGCCAACAGCATCGGGCTGCGCGACCGGGTGCAGGCGTACACGCCGATCCTGCTCACCGCCGAGGACGCTATCAACGGATCGGTCCGGGTCGACGACGAGCGCATCCGCGCCGAGACGCTGGGCCTGAGCCGTGCGATCGGCGCCCGCGGGCAGATGATGATCCAGCAGCTGCTTTTGAACCAAGGCGGTGAGCTGGCCGAGCCCGAGCTGCGCACGTCGATGATCACCGTGGCCGGTACCGAGCCGTCGACGCTGTTCGGCATCAGCCAGGTGCTCGGGGTCGGCTCACCCGAGGCGCAGAAGCTGCAGGAAGAGTTCGTCAAGCGGATGGCGATCATGTCCGACCCCGCCACAGTACTGGTCGGCAACCCGGACCTGAACGCGTCAATCCAGGTCACCAATGAGATCGCGAACAAGACCATCGAGAACGCGTCGAGCACGGTGATGAGCGCGGTGGACAGGGCTGCCGCAACCCAGCGCACCGCCGCGATCCGGGACTCCGCGGTCGTCGTCGGCGCGATGCTGCTGGCGTTGCTGCTCGTCATCCTGGTGGCGCGGTCGCTGGTGCGGCCGCTGCGCAGGCTGCGCGACAGCGCCCTGCAGGTGGCGCATGACGACCTGGCCCGCGAGATCGAACGGGTGCGCGCGGGCGGCGAGCCCGATCACGTCGAGCCGATCCCCGTCTACACCTCCGAAGAGGTCGGTCAGGTCGCGCACGCCGTCGACGAATTGCACGAACAGGCCGTCCTGCTGGCCGGTGAGCAGTCCCGTCTGCAGCTGCAGGTGAGCGACATGTTCGAGACGCTGTCGCGGCGCAGCCGATCCCTGGTTGACCAGCAGCTGTCGCTGATCGACCGCCTCGAGCGCAACGAGGAGGATCCCGAGCGGCTGGAGAGCCTGTTCCGACTCGATCACCTCGCCGCCCGGATGCGCCGCAACGGCGCCAACCTGCTGGTGCTCGCGGGCGCCAAGGTGCCACGCGAGCAGGCCGAGCCGGTGCCGGTGTCGGCGATCATCAACGCCGCCGCCTCAGAGGTGGAGGACTACACCCGGGTCGTCACCGCGTCCGTGCCGGACAGCGAGGTCGTCGGGCTCATCGCAGGCGATCTGGTGCACCTGCTGGCCGAGCTGCTCGACAACGCGCTGCGCTACTCGCCGCCGATATCTCAGGTGCGGGTGTCCGCGGTGCACACCGGCAACGGCGGGCTGGTCATCGAGGTCAGCGATATCGGTATCGGGATGACCGAATCGGATCTGCGCGTGGCCAACACGCGTCTGCAGTCCGGCGGCGAGGTCAACCCGTACACCGCGCGGCACATGGGCCTGTTCGTGGTCGGGCGGCTCGCCGCGCAGCACGGCCTGGTGGTTCGGTTGCGCAGCGCGATTTCGGGCGAACCGAATTCGGGCACCACCGCGGGCGTATTCGTGCCTTCGGCGTTGCTCGGCACGGCCGGGGCGCTCGACCAGTTCGGCGCCCCCGAGTACGCCACACCCGCGGATGACTACGCGGGTATCCACACCGCTTTGGCGCTCGATGAGGATCACGACTACGCCGACCACGTCGAGGAGCCCGGCCACGAGTACACCAACGGCCACGGCGACGTGCCCGTCGCGTTGTTGCCGCAGCGCAATCCCGGCGCCAGCGGAATCTCTGACATCCCGGCCTCGCTCGCCGCGCCGGCGACGGAACACCCGCAGGACGAATGGCCTGCCGAGGATTTCTGGCCGGCGGATTCGATGCCGGCGCATACCGCCGGGCCTGCCCGATGGGGCCAGCCGGCCGCGCCGGAGCCCGACGCTGACCGCGGGCCCATCGACACGTCGGCGTTCTTCGCGTCCCGCGCGCAGGTCGCCAGCAACGGTGCCCCAACCCCGCCCGCGGTCGAAGAGCCGCAGCCCCAGCCACCCGCGCAAGCCGGGCCGCCTGCTGCTGCCGAGCCGCCGCAGTCCGAGGCTGCCCGGCACGCCGTGCACGAGCTGACGGCGAATGCCGGTGCCGACGACGCGATCTACCAGAAGATGCTGTCCGAATGGCTCGTCGATCCCACCGACCTGGCCAAGAGCGAGGACCTGAACTGGGAATCGGTGTGGGATCACGGCTGGTCAGCGGCCGCGGCGGCGGAGGATGCCCCGGTCGCAGAGCACACCGAGGAGGGTCTGCCGGTGCGTGAGCCCGGCGTGCGTCTGGTGCCCGGCGCGGTCGATTCCGCCGGTGCCGGAGGCGCGTTCGGCGGGGGTCGCCACCTCAACGGCGACGCTCACAGGGGCGACGACGGCGACGACCGGGTACCATCGGCGGCTGAGTTCGGCACCGCCGGAGGACCGATTCCGGCGCGCGATCCGGAAGCCGTCCGTGCGAGCATCAGCAACCATTTCAGTGGTGTGCGGGCCGGTCGATCACATGCCCAAGAGACCAGAGGAACCGATAACGAATGACGCCGGCGGGTTGGGCCCACGGCCGCAGGCCAGGGGAGAGCGATGGGCCCACGCCCAAAGGGCAGGGGACGACCCGGGATTCAATGCAGCCGCCACGCTCGACGCAGCGTGATTCGCTCGACTGGCTGGTCTCCAAGTTCGCCCGCGAAGTATCCGGTGTCTCGCACGCCGTCCTGGTGTCCGCCGACGGCCTGCTGATGGCTGCCAGCGAGCACATGCCGACCGAACGAGCCGACCAACTCGCCGCGGTGGCCTCCGGCCTCGCGAGCCTGTCGACTGGTGCCTCGCAGCTGTTCGACGGTGGGTATGTGCTGCAGTCCGTCGTCGAGATGGAGAACGGCTACCTGTTGCTGATGCGCGTCGGCGACGGTTCCAACCTTGCGACGTTGGCGACCCGAAACTGCGACATCGGCCAGATTGGTTACGAGATGGCCATTTTGGTGGAACGCGTGGGCGCCATGGTCCAGTCCGCACGACGCGCCCCGCAGCACTCGTGAGCGGCCTATGGACGATTGGGAACGGGACGATACGGACGAACCCCAGCTGGTTCGGCCGTACACGCTGACGGCCGGCCGAACCGATTCCCGCATCTACCTGCCGCTCGAAGCCCCGGTCGAGACGGTGCTCGCTCCAACGAAGCCGCCGCGCTGGCCGGGAAACGACGTACGCGGCCAGATCCTGACGAAATGCGTCGACAGCCCGTCGGTGGCCGAGATTGCCGCCTTCTTATCCTTACCGCTCGGCGTGGCGCGCGTGCTGATCGGCGACCTCGTGACGCAAGGTTATCTACGGGTGCACACCACCCTGGGTGACTCCACCACCATTGACGAACGACGCGAATTGATAGGAAGGACGCTGCGTGGCCTACGAGCGCTCTGAGAGGCGGGACACCGCCTCGACGAAGATCGTCATCTCCGGCGGGTTCGGCGCCGGCAAGACGACGTTCGTGGGGGCGGTGTCGGAAATCATGCCGCTGCGCACCGAGGCGCTGGTGACCAACGCCTCGGCCGGGGTCGACGGTCTCGAACTGACCCCGACGAAGAACACCACCACTGTGGCGATGGACTTCGGCCGCATCACCCTTGCCGAGGATCTGGTGCTGTACCTGTTCGGCACCCCCGGGCAACGCCGGTTCTGGTTCATGTGGGACGACCTGGTGCGCGGCGCCATCGGCGCGATCATCCTCGTCGACGTGCGGCGCCTTACAGACAGCTTCGCCGCAGTCGACTTCTTCGAGGCACGCCGCCTGCCGTTCCTGATCGCGATTAACGAATTCGACGGGGCGCCAAGGCATCCCGCTCATGCGGTCCGCAAGGCGCTGGCGCTGCGCGAGGACATCCCGATCATCACCGTCGACGCCCGCGACCGCCACTCCACCAAGGCCGCGCTGATCGCCGTCACCGAGTACGCGCTGAACAGCCTCACGCCAGCGCGCGGCTGACCGCGTGAGCGAAGACGAAACGGTCTGGACCGAGCGGGAATTCGATAACCACGACTTCCGTGACGACGATCTGAGCCGGATCCGCACCGAGCGCGTCGTGTTCACCGAGTGCGATTTCAGCGGCGTCGATTTGTCCGAATCCGAGCACGACGGCTCCGCCTTCCGCAACTGCAAGTTCCGTCGGACGTCTTTGCTGCACAGCACGTTTCGCCATTGCAGTTTCCTGGGGTCGGTGTTCACCGAATGCCGTATGCGGCCGATCAGGCTCGTGGAGGTCGACTTCACGCTGACCGTGCTCGGCGCGTCGGATCTGCGCGGCGTCGACCTCTCCGACTGCCGGCTGCGGGAAGCCGGCCTGGTCGAAGCCGACCTGCGCAAGGCGGTGCTCCGGCGTGCCGACCTCAGCGGTGCCCGGCTGCAGAACACCAAGCTGGACGAGGCCGATCTGCGTGGCGCACGGGTTGATCCGACACTGTGGACATCGGCGGCGTTGCGCGGGGCGAAGGTCGACATCGAGCAGGCGCTTGCGTTCGCGGCCGCGCACGGCCTCGATATCCACGGCGCCTAGTCATGGGCTAGGTGCCGGCTGATCACCGGCGCGACCGTGTTGATGAGTTCGTCCACCGGCGTCGACGCGACGGGTTCCACCCGCAGGATGTGCCGCAGGTACGCGATGCCCAGCAGCTGCGCCATCGCCAGATCGATCCGGAGTTCGGCATCCGGCTCCGCGATGGCCGCCGCGATGTGCGCGTACACCTGCCCCTGGATGAATTGGCGCACCAGAGTCGCGGATTCGTCATGGGTGGCGGCGCCTCGCAGGATCGCCAGCAACGGCGCGCGGGACTCCGGCTGCTCCCACGCCTCGAAGAACACTCGCGTGAGCCGTTCGCCGATCTCGTGTGGATCGCCGGCGGTGATTCGGGCAGCGATTTCGGCGGGCTCGAATGGCCAGCCCATCGTCGCGCGAAACAGTTCGGCCTTGCTCCCGAAGTAGTGCCGGATCATCGCGGGATCAACTCCCGCCGCGGCGGCGACATCGCGCACCGAGGTCTTGTCGTATCCGGCGTCGGCGAACATCCGTCGCGCGGCGGCCAGGATCACGTTGCGGGTGTCGGTCTTCCCGCGGGGGCGTCCGATCTTCGCCATAGTGCACGAAATTCTACAGTCGTTGACTTTCCTGAGGCTCGAAGCTAGCGTGGGTGGCGGAAATTCCACAACTGAGGAGTTTTGAGATGCCAGCACCGCGATGGGTTGCCCGCGCCAACAAGGTCGGCCTGAACCGACTCACCAAGTTCATCGCCCCATGGGCGCCGGGGTGGGCGGTCGTCATCCACCAGGGCCGCAAGTCGGGTCGGGCGTTTCGGACCCCGCTATGGGCGTTCCGGCGTCGCGGCGGATACGTGATCGCGCTGACGTACGGTTCCGGCGCGGACTGGGTGCGCAATGTGCTGGCCGCGGGCGGCTGCGAACTGGAGAGCAGGCGGCGGCATTACCAGCTCGGTGCTCCGCGGCTGTATCGCGACGAGAACGCCTCGGACATGCCGGCATTCATTCGGTTCATGCTGCGCCGCGTCATCAAGGCGCCGGAGTTTCTCAGCCTCGACATCATCAGCGAGCGGCCGACGAAAACTTCGTCGCGAAGCGGCGCCGCTTCGTCGTAGGTTCCCGCGATGAGCACGCATCGCACGATCGAAACGTGGGTTGAGCGATTCAATGCGGGCGATGTCGCGGCTGTCGTCGACGGTGATTCGGCCGCGCTGGAGTGGATCGATCCCGACGGTTTCCGCGGGTGCGGGTTCTTCCACGTGCGCGGCGGCTTGATCGTGCAGCAGCGCGGGTATTGGGACAGCGCGCAGCTCAACGAGATTCACCCAGACGTTCACCCTGATTGAATCACCGAATCCTGCCTGCGTAGGCCCGGACCAGGCGAGGATGGTGCGATGGCTGGTACCTGGGACACGATCGATCGCTATGTCGTCATTTCGACGGACACCCACGCCGGGGCAGATTTGCTCGACTACAAGCCGTATCTGCCAACCCGACTGCACGACGATTTCGATGATTGGGCGAAGACGTATGAAAGCCCGTTCGATGACTTGATCATCGCCACTGCGAAGCGCAATTGGGACCACGAACTGCGGATGTCCGAAATGGACGCCGATGGGGTGGCGGCTGAGGTGCTGCTTCCCAACACGGTTCCGCCGTTCTTCCCGACGACCCCCAACATCACAATCGCCCTGCCTCGTAACCGTGAGGAGTTCGAAAAGCGTTGGGCGGGTGTGCAGGCCCACAACCGCTGGCAGGTCGATTTCTGTTCACTGGCCCCGGCCCGGCGCCGCGGATTGATTCAGGTCTTCCCCAACGACGTCGACCTGGCGCTTGGCGAGATCCGCTGGGGTGTTGAGCAGGAGTGCTTCGGAGGGGTGTTGCTGCCCCCGGTTTCGCCCGGCGATCCGAATGTAGCGCCACTGTTCCACACCCGCTATGAACCGCTCTGGGCGCTGTGCGCGGACCTCGACTTGACGGTGGTCCAGCATGCCGGGGCCGGTAGTCCCTTGATGCCGATGGACCAGCCCGCCTCCAACGCAGTGTTGATCACCGAGATGGCGATGTGGGCTCAGCGCACGGTCTCCCATCTCATCCTCGCCGGGGTGTTCGAGCGCTACCCGACACTGCGATTCGTGCCGACGGAGCAGGGCACGTTGTGGCTACAGCAGCAGATGGTGCTGCTCGACGTCATGGTGCCGAGCATGAAAACCGAGGCGCACAACCGCACGTATGGGATGTTCGGCGGTTCGTCGATCGACGAGCTGACCCTGGCGCCGAGCGCGTACGCGAAACGCAACTGCTACATGGCGTCTGAACTCACACCGTACGAGTCTTCGATGATCGACTACATGGGCGCAGACCACATGATGTGGGGCAGCGACTATCCGCACGAGGAAGGGTTTGCGCCCCACTCCAAACTGGCCATCCGGTGGGCTCTGCACGACCAGTCCGAAGACGCGTGCCGCAAGATTCTGGGCGGGAACGCGGGGCGTCTGTACCGCTTCGACCTCGAAGCCCTTGCGCCGGTCGCCGCGCAGATCGGCCCGACGGTCGCCGAGGTGCAGACGCCGTTGGGCGACACGGGTTATGCCTCCCCGCCCGCGTTCGGCTATCGGCCGTTCGAGGGTGGGCTTGCCCTCAAGCGGCTTGCCCCCGCACGCACCTAGGGGAATAACCTTCGCCCGGTCCGGTTGACCGTGGCATGCGAGCAGTGATCTACGACCCGCAAGCGCGCGCAAATCTCCGCTTGGCTGACGTCGACGAGCCTGCCGCCGCGGAGTCCGAGGCGGTCATCCAAGTACGAGCGACCGCCCTCAACTTCGGTGAGGTGCACTTCCTCGATCGGATGCGCAAACCTGGCGAGGTACCCGGATGGGACGCCGCCGGCGTCGTCGTGCAGGCCGCGGCCGACGGGTCCGGGCCGCCGGTCGGCAGCCGGGTCGTGGGGTTCCACGGCGCAGGCGGCTGGGCGCAGCGGCGGACCGTGCCGACGGAAAACCTTGCGATACTTCCGGATTCGGTGGAATTCGGACCTGCCGCCGCGCTGCCGGTGGCTGGGGTGACCGCGCTGCAGGCGCTGCGCAGGCTCGGGCCGGTGGTCGGCCGTCGGGTGCTGATCACGGGAGCCTCCGGCGGGGTCGGCCGCTTCGCGGTGCAGCTGGCCGCACGGGCGGGCGCGCACGTGGTCGCGGCGGTCGGTTCCGAGGCCCGCGGCGCAGGGCTGCGAGACCTCGGCGCGGCCGAGGTGGTGGTCGGCCTCGCAGACATCACCGAGCGGGTGTTCGGCGTGCTCGACAACGTCGGCGGTCAGCTGCTGGCCGAAGCGTTCAGTCTCGTTGGCGACGGTGGTTCTGCGCAGTCCATCGGCATGGCGTCCAACCAGCCCACCACCATCGACTTCGAGGCCGAGCGGCTGTCAGGCGCACAAAAGAGCTTGGAACCGTTCACTGTTCGCACCCCGTTCGGGGCTGATCTCGGCTATCTGGTGGCACTGCTGGCCGCCGGGGAGATCGATCCGCAGATCGGGTTGCGGTCGTCGTGGAATGAGGTGTCGGACGCGGCCGCGGCGCTGCTCGACCGTCGGGTCGCCGGCAAGGCGGTATTGGACGTGGACTGATGGCTGCTGAAGGCTTCCACGAGGGCGAACTCGCGGTCCAGAGCCGTGCGGGGGTGCGGGCGCAGGCGGCGCGCCTCGGCGGAACGATGCTGGCCGTGCCCGACCTCAACGGCGGGATCAGCGGCTTCCTGGCAGAGCGCGACTTCGCGGTCCTGACAGCACGCGATGCCGACGGCCGGTTGTGGACCTCTGCGCTCATCGCCTCGGCGGGCTTTCTCGAAGCGCGCGACCGTGAATTGACCGTCCACGCCGCGCCCGGCTCCGGTGACGCCTTGCACGGCCTTGCGGAGGGTCAGGCCGTCGGCCTGCTCGCCATCGAGTTCGCCACACGGCGCCGGGTGAGGGTGAACGGCACGCTCACCTACGCAGGTACCGACGAACTGCAGATCGTCGTCGACCAAGCATTTGGCAACTGCCCCAAGTACATTCAGCAACGGCGCCTCGTGCACACCGAGTCCAGCGAGCCTGCGACCGCGCGGCTGGTGCGTAGCGCAACGCTCGGCGACGAAGACGTCGCGCTGATTGCCCGCGCCGACACCTTCTTCCTCGGCACCGTCCATCCGACGCGCGGCGCCGACGCATCCCACCGCGGGGGAACCCCTGGCTTCGTCCGCGTCGAAGGCGTCCGGCTGTGGTGGCCGGATTACCCCGGTAACAACATGTTCAACAGTCTCGGGAACCTCGAGGTGGACAGTTCGGCGGCCCTGCTGTTCGTCGACTTCGAGTCCGGCGCCAGCCTGCAGATCTCGGGCACGGCGGCGCTCCAATGGATAACCCCGGGTGCCGCAGGAGACGATGGCGGCACCGGGCGCCGCGTGCGCTTCACCATCGAATCGGTGGCCTCCGGACACCGGCTCGGTGTTCATAGCGGCGCACCTCAACCATCGCCCCACAATCCGCCGACGACCTGAGGTCGATCGCGTACGGTCATCGATCATGACGTCGACAGCCGAAGTGGGAGATCAGGTCGTCGCGCGGGCGCGTGGGATGCGTGACCTCGTGCGGTCCGAGGCCGCCGGGTCGGAGCGACAGCGCACCTTGACGCCTGCCATCGTCGACGAGATGTGGGCGAGTGGCTTGATGTCGTCCTTCAACCCGATACCGGCGGGCGGCGTCGAGCCGTCGTTTCCCGAGATGATCGAGACGTGGATCGAAATGGCATGGCAGGACGGGTCGT
>Ga0068861_100000272_pt1 | contig 28940 bp, 32 predicted proteins | sample KBSSwiS42_FD_66593 | JGI IMG/M metagenome (GOLD analysis project Ga0068861, IMG submission 66593) | Switchgrass rhizosphere microbial communities from Kellogg Biological Station, Michigan, USA - KBS Switchgrass S4-2 | ecosystem: Host-associated > Plants > Roots > Rhizosphere > Soil ...
CACAACGGCAATTCCGATCCGCGCGGTTTTGGTCATATCGGCATCACCGTGCCGGACGTCTATGCCGCTGCTGAGCATTTTGATGCGCATGGCGTCGAATTCGTGAAGCGGCCCGACGACGGCAGGATGAAGAGTCTCGCCTTCATCAAGGACCCGGACGGTTACTGGATCGAGATCCTGTCCGCACCTGCACTCGCGCAGATGATTGTGGGCGAGTAATCGCACGGAGTGCAGAACCTCGCAGCATCCACAACCGGCACCGCAAGAGCGGAGTCTCGGGAAGACCTCATCGGGGCGCTGAAGAAGATCGTCGGCGCCACCCATGTGGTCTCCGGCCATGCTGCGGCTGAACGCTACACCAGAGGCTACCGCTACGGCCACGGTGAGGTTGTGGCGGTGGTGCGGCCCGGCTCGCTGGTCGAGCAATGGCGGGTGCTGAAGGCTTGCCTGGATGCGGGCGCCGTCGTGATCTTTCAGGCCGCAAACACCGGCCTGACTGGCGGCTCGACGCCGTCTGGGGACTACGACCGGCCGGTCGTCCTGGTGAATACCCTTCGGATCGATGCGATCCACTTGGTTGATGGAGGCCGCCAGGTCGTTTGCCTGCCGGGATCCACGCTTCACGCTTTGGAACGGAAACTGAAGCCGTTGGGCCGGGAGCCGCATTCGGTCATCGGTTCCTCATGCATCGGTGCTTCCGTGGTCGGCGGCGTCTGCAACAATTCGGGCGGCGCGCTGGTTCACCGGGGCCCGGCCTATACGGAGCTTTCCCTCTTCGCCCAAGTCGACGAGGAGGGCCGGGTCAGGCTGGTGAACCACCTCGGCATCGAGCTGGGCGCGGACCCCGAGACCATGCTGCACCGGATCGAGCGCGGGGAATTCTCCGATCGGGAGGTGGACCTCCAGCCCGGCCGCGTTGCCTCGGATGACCGTTACTCCGCCCACGTTCGCGATGTCGACGCGCCCACTCCGGCGCGGTTCAATGCCGACCCTTCGCGCCTTTATGAGGCGTCCGGCTGCGCGGGAAAGCTTGCAGTGTTTGCCGTGCGGCTGGACACCTTTCCTGCCGAGCGCGGTGCTATCGTCTTCTACATCGGAACGAATGACACGGGCGAACTGAGCGGGCTTCGGCGTGACATGCTCGGCTCGTTCAGGGCGCTGCCCATCGCCGGGGAATATCTGCACCGCACGGCGTACGATGTGTCGGAGAAATACGGCAAGGACACCTTCCTCGCGATCCGGTGGCTTGGAACACACCGGTTGCCCGGCTTGTTCGCGCTCAAGGCGAGGATCGATGCTGCCGCGAATAAACTCGGCTTCCGCACCGGTTTCGTCGACCGCCTTCTGCAGCGGGCAAGCCGCTTCGCACCCAGTCACTTGCCCCGCCGCATGCAGGATTTCCGCGCCAGGTACGAGCATTACCTCATGGTCAAGATCTCGGCCGCGGGAGCCGACGAGGCGCGCGCATATCTGGCGTCCCGATTTCCATCTAGCGGCGGCGACTTCTTCGAATGCGCGCCGGACGAGGGAGAAAAGGCGTTCCTGCACCGGTTTGCCGCGGCAGGCGCGGCCGTCCGCTACCGGGAGGTTCATCGAAAGGAGGTGGAGGAGATACTGGCGCTCGACGTCGCGCTGCGGCGTAATGACATCGACTGGTTCGAGACGCTGCCGCCGGACATAGAGCGGGATGTCATCCACAAACTCTATTACGGCCATTTCTTCTGCCATGTTTTCCACCAGGACTACATCGTCCGCAAAGGCGTGAATCCGATCGCCCTCGAGCACCGGATGCTGCGGATTCTCGACCGCCGCGGAGCCGAATATCCGGCTGAACACAACGTCGGGCATCTCTACAAGGCAAAGCCTGCCCTGTCGGCGTTCTACAAGAGCCTCGATCCGAGAAACGTCCTGAATCCGGGTCTCGGTCAGACGTCCCGATCGGAGTGCTGGCGTTAAGCATCGCCGCGCGGCGCCCGTCACTTGATGCATGAAGGCTTGGCGGGACCGCGGGTGGCGATTCCGACTGCAGCGCGCGTGGCGCAATGCGCGCTCATCACGATCCATTTGCAGTTCCTTTTTCGCAAAGAAGAAGGCCCTAAAGCGGCGAGACGAGGCTCAGCTCGAACGCTCATAACAGCGTCAGAAGTCGGTTGATCGGATCACTGGCGCAGATCGGCGCCGCACCGTCAGCTGGCGTCTGACTTTAGGAGGAGAAAAGCCGTGGCACTTTCGCAAGACATCTCGCCCGTCAGCTCAGAGGTCATGGAAGCTTTGGTTCACAGCAACCAGATGGAGTGGATTCCGCAGCGCTTCGACCCCGATCGGCACTTCATGAAAGTGCTCTGGGTCGGACCGGAAACCGGGCGGACGGCGGTGCTCATACGCTCGTTGAAGGGCTCGGTTACGCCGCGGCACAAGCACCTCGGCGACGCCCACGTCCTGATGCTGAAGGGCCGCCTTAGGGTGCGGGATGCGGAGCTGGTCGCCGGCGACTATCTCTACGAGGCGAACGGCATGATCCACGACGAGACCAAGGCGCTCGAGGATACCGAATACCTGATGATCATGGGCGGGCCGGTACTGTTCTTCGATGAGAATGGCTTCCTCGGCTATCAGGGCTGGGAGGAGTTCTACCGAGACCATCAGGAACATTCCGCTCAGTCGCATTGAAATCCCCCTCAAGCCGTCGCGGCCCCATTCCGGCCGTGGCGCCGGCGTCGGAGCGGCTGCGCTCGCCTCCAAACTGCAGTCGGTTCGTCGAGTTCGAGCGCGCCTTCGATGTCCGCGCCGAGATAGCGGACGATTCCTTCTATCCTGGCGCGGTCGAGCAGTATCTGTACGGCGAAATTTCGGTCGATAACCGTACGCGACGCCTATGACGCAATTAGACCGCGACCTGCCTGTGCAGCGAATGATTGGTATTCGGAGATTTCAATACCGAGTCACAAATTAGGCGGTGCGCCAAAGCCAGAATTAAGCGGACTGGCACCGTCAGGGCTCTAATTCCTATCGAGCTCCAGGCTCACACCCCCGACTTATCAAACGAATCCACGCCGGCGCATGGAACAGACTCATCAACGCATACATCGCCGTCATGCCACCGAACGGCGCCCTCCCCGCCGCCGAGCACAGCATGGCCGCAGGATCCGCGCCCTGAACCAGGCTGACCAAGGCCATCAGCGCGAAGCTCGGGCTGGCCGCCAGCGCGAGCCAGCGCGACCAGTTCATGCTTTCACCGCTGCGTCGGGGTCGCGGAATGCCGCTTCGCCGGCGTCGGATATCGCCACCCATTTGGGGTCCGGCTTGGTCTCGGCGTCATAGTTGTCGTGCCAGTTCCACCATTTGTACGGTGGAGTTTGCGGATAGCCGGGGGGAGAATCCTCCCAGGCCTCCTGCCGGCCGAGCGGCGTGAGGTCGAGATAGCTCCAAATATTGCCGAACGCCTCGTCGCCGCGATTGTCGACGAAATAGGTGCGATAGATCTGGTCGCCGTCGCGAATGAAGACATTATGGCCGTGCCATTCGTCCACGCCGAAATCGGAGTCGAAGCTGTCGGTGATCGTATACCAGGGGATCTGTTCCCACCCCATCCGCGCCTTGAGCCGCGCGATGTCGGGCTGCGGCGCGCGTGAGGCATAGACCAGAGTCGTGTCGCGCTGATTGAGGTGGATCAGATTCGAGACCTGGTCGGCACCCATGGAGCAACCGCGGCAGGCATGGTCGGGCCAGCCGAACACACCGGGTTCGAAGAAGGCGCGGTAGAGGATGAGCTGCCGCCGTCCGTCGAACAGGTCGGCAAGGCTCGCCTTGCCGTTCGGCCCCTCGAAGACATAGTGTTTCTCGACCGCCATCCAGGGCATCCGCCGCCGTTCGGCAGCCAGCGCATCGCGTGCGCGCGTGTGCGCCTTTTCCTTTACCAGCATCGCGTCGCGTGCCGCGCGCCATTCCTCCGGCGACACCACCGGCGGGTGATTCTCGGGCAATTCGCTCATGACATTGCTCCTGCTTGCAGCTTTCCGCGGTACTCAGTGAGAGGTGTCTGCCTCGTCTGAAATCTCGCCGATGCGCTGGACGACGCCGCTCCAGCCGCCGCTCATGTTGCGGTAGGCAGTTTCGTTCCGTGGCAGCACGAAGCCCGAGTGCACCACACGAAGGCGTGTTCCGCCCTCGACCGGTTCGAGCGTCAGCGTCACGACCGTGTCGAGCAACGAGCCATAGCCTTGATTCGCGGCATGGCCGCCCTTCCACGAGTAGGCGAGGCGCCGGTTGGGCTCGACTTCGATCACGGCGCATTGGATCGTTCCGTCCCATTCACCGGCGGCGCTGGTCTTGTAGGTGAAGCGATTGCCGACCACCGGCTCGAATCCGACCGGAGTCATTCGCAGCCAGCGCGCCATCAGCTCCGGGCGCACCAGCGTCGCCCAGATCGTCTCCGGCGCATGCGGGAAGACCTCATCGACTACGATCTCCTGGGTGCGGCTCTGCAAAGCGCTATCGGTCATGAGTCGATCTCCTTGAGAAGCGTGCGCAGGTCGGCGAACCGCTCGCGCCAGAAGCTGTCATAATGGCTCAACCAGTCGAACAGCGGCGCGAGGCCTTCCGGTCTCGCCCGGTAGAAAACGTTGCGGCCCTGGGGCCGCTCCGAGACCAGGCCGGCCTGTTTGAGCAATTTGAGGTGCTGGGAGACGGCCCCCTGGGTGACGCCGCTTGCGCGCGTCAGTTCGGCGACGTTGAGCTCCGATACGACGATGCGCTCGAACACGGCCCGTCGGGTCGGGTCCGAAAGCGCCCGCAGAACGGTGTCGATCTGGCCGGATTGCATCATGCGATTCAATTAGCCATCGCTAATTGATGAGTCAACGCTAATTGATTTCATTCTGTCGCGGATTTCTGCCCGCCCATCCGGCGCCGAGAGGTGACGATGGCGAGCGAACTGGCTGGTAGGTGAGAGCCGCGGAGCTGATGCCGGCCCGGGCGCGCACGCTTTCAGGTCGATGGTCCCGCCATGGGCGGCGCCGGTACGAGTCCGACGCCCGTGGCTATTGCTGGGGCGCGGGGTCCTTCGGTGCCGCCGGCTCCGCCGCCCGCGCCTTGCGCAGTTCCTCGATTTCGGCTGCCGACTTGAAGTCCAATACCTCGACCTGAAAGACGAGATCGGAATTTGCCGGGATCGGTCCGGTGGCTTCCGCACCATAGCCCATCGCCGCGGGGATGCACAGTCGCACGACGCCGGTGCGGCCCGCGAGCTGGAGCCCTTCCGCGAAGCCCTTGATCACGCCGGAGACCGGCATCGGCGAGCGCATGTTCTGGTCGAACACGGCGCCGGTGGCGGCGAGATAGCCGATATAGTTGACGAGCACGGTGGCGTCGGCGGCCGGCTTGGGCCCCGATCCCGGGCGCAGCATGGTATAGCCGAGCCCGGAGGGCGTGCGCTCGGTACACAGGCGCTGCGCCGGCGGTACGACGGGTTCCAGCGGCAAGGGAATGATGCTGGCGCTCGCTGCGGCCGGTTTCGGCGCGGCGCCCGGTTTCGCCGCGGCGACGCGCGACCTGGCCTTCGGCGTGGTTGCGCCGGCGGACAGCGGGAGGGCCAGCAGCGGCAGGACCAGGAGAGAAGCGAAGCGGCGCAGCGCGCGGGGCGAGGATTGCATGGGCGCCGCCATTGGCAGGGCGCCAGCGGTTGATCAAGGCACGGTCGGGACTTTGCGCAGTTTCGACGCGGCTGGGTTATCTTGCGATCGATCTCCACCTCGCACAAACCCACATTTGTGGTAATGGTGGTACGAACCGAGGAGCAAAGCTATGGGTCGGCTTACCATCGACATTACCGATCATCAGCACCAGAGCCTGAAAGCCTTGGCCGCATTGCAAGGCAAGACGATCAAGCAATATGCGATCGAACGGCTGTTTCCGGCACAGTCCGGCGACGATCACGCGTGGCAGGAATTGAAAACTTTGCTGGGGCAACGAATTGCCGAGGGCCTGTCCGATGCCACGTCCAGCAAGAGCATCGACACTATCGTCGATGAAGAATTGAGCCCGGATAGGCGCGCTTGAGCGCCCGTTACGTCCTGCTGCCGGCGGCGGAAGCCGATCTGCGGGACATCATTCGGTACACTCGCAAGCAATGGGGAGATGCCCAAGCCCGAAGTTACGTCGCCAAGTTGCAACGCTGCATCGAGAACATGGCGGATGGTCGATGTTTTTCCAAGGATATGGCCGGGCTCTATCCGGGCCTGCGTTTGATCCGGTGCGAACACCATTATATCTTCTGCCTTCCCCGCGATAATGTTGCTCTGGCCGTAGTCGCGATTTTTCATGAACGCATGGACCTGATGGTGCGTCTTGCTGATCGGCTGGCGTAGCCAGTGAAGGTTCAGGGGGGCGTTTCCCTTCCCTTCCGCAGCGCCCGCCGCGCAGCCGGCAGCATCCGCCCAACGATACTCTCCACCCCCCGCGCATTCGGGTGCATCCCGTCCGCCTGCAGCAGCGTGCGGTTCGCCGCAACGCCTTCGAGGAAGAACGGATAGAGCGGCACGCGGTGCGCGCGAGCCAGCGCGGGGTAGATCGCTTCGAACGTCTGGGCATAATCGCGGCCGAGGTTGGGCGCCGCGCGCATGCCGGCGAGGAGCACGGGGATGTGGCGGCGGTCGAGCTCGGTGAGGATCGCGTCGAGGTTGGCGCGCGCCTGCGCGACCGGGAGCCCGCGCAGCATGTCGTTGGCGCCGAGTTCGACGATGACGAGGTCTGGCGTTCGGCCGAGGCCGCGCAGGCCCCAGCGCAGGCGGGCACGGGCCTGCGCGGCGGTATCGCCGGAGACGCCGCCGTTGCGAACGGTCGCGGGGATGCCGGAGCGGCGGAGCCCCGCTTCGAGGCGCGCAGGGAAGCCTTCTTCGGGCGGGAGGCCGTAGCCCGCGGACAGGCTGTCGCCGAATGCCCAGATGAGGAGGGTTTGGGCCTGAGGACGGGGTTGGGCGACGGCTGGCAGCGCAAACAGGGCGGCGATTGCCAGGGCGAGATGGACAATTGCGGCGGGCAGACCATATCGGGGGCGGCGTGGCGGTTTTGGCATTTTTTCGCAGTAGCGGGGTTTTTGGGTGGGGCGAAGGTTTGGGGTGGGATGGTCGTGGCTGTTGAGCCTGGCGAACACCTGCCTGACCGATACTTTGCGCTGTCGATCCTCCGGAACGAGTGCCGGGGTCGGATCGGCTAAGCGATTCACTCGTGGAGGGCCCCCTCCACCGCCTTCGGCGGTCCCCCTCCCCGTTCCGGGGAGGATCTTCTGGTCGCCTGCTTGGCAGCGTGAACCATTTGAGTGTCGCGGGGAATTGAGCTGACTAAACTCAGCCCCCGTCCTCTCATCGAAGCACGCAACGTCCGGCTGTCGCTCGGCCGCGGGCCGAGCCGTGTCGACATCCTGCACGGCATCGACCTCAGCGTCGATGCCGGCGACAGCGTCGCGCTGCTCGGCGCGTCGGGATCGGGGAAATCGTCGCTGCTGGCGGTGCTCGCCGGACTCGAGCGGCCGAGCGGCGGCAGCGTGCGGGTCGGAGAACAGGATTTCGCGGCGCTCGACGAGGACGGGCTGGCGGTGGCGCGGCGGGGGCGGATCGGGATCGTGCTGCAGGCCTTTCACTTGCTGCCGACGATGACGGCGCTCGAGAATGTCGCGGTGCCGCTCGAGCTCGCGGGTGTCGCCAAGGCATTCGCGCGGGCGCGGGACGAACTGGCGGCGGTGGGCCTGGGCGATCGGACGGGCCATTATCCGGCGCAGCTGTCGGGCGGCGAGCAACAGCGGGTGGCAATCGCGCGGGCGATGGCGAGCGAACCGATGCTGCTGTTCGCCGACGAGCCGACCGGCAACCTCGACACCGCGACCGGCGCGGCGATCATGGACATGCTGTTCGCACGGCATGCGGCGAGCGGCGTGACGCTGTTCGTGATCACGCACGATCCGGCGCTCGCGGCGCGGTGCGCGCGCGTGATCGAGCTGGCCGACGGGCGAGTCGTCGCGGATCGTCGCGCGGGATGATCCGGGCATGAGCGCAGTGTGGCGGCTGGCGCTGCGCGACCTGCGGCGTGGCGGACGCGGGCTGCTGTTGCTCGCGCTGTGCCTGTTGCTCGGCACCGCGGCGCTCGCCGGGATCGGCAGTCTCTCCGCGAGCGTGCTGGCGGCACTCGACGCGCAGGGGCGCGCGATGCTGGGCGGCGATGTCGGGCTCAACGTGTCGCAGCGGCGCGCGAGCGTCGCCGAGGCTGCGGCGTTCGCGGCGGCGGGGCGCGTGGCCGAAACGGTGACGATGCAGGCGATGGCGAGCGCGGCCGGTCGCGCGCCGGTGCTGGTGCAATTGCGCGGCGTCGACGGCAACTGGCCGCTGGTCGGCGCGCTGCGACTGGCGCCCGGCGCGCTGGCGGCGCGGCCGCACGGCGAGGAAGTGGCCGTGGCGCCGGTGGTGGCCGAGCGGCTCGGTGTCCGCGTGGGAGACCGCATCCGGTTGGGCGAGGCGCGCCTGCGGCTGATCGGCCTGATCGCGAGCGAGCCCGACCGGATCGGCGGCGGGTTTTCGCTGGGCGCGCCGGTGCTGGTCGACATGGCGGGACTCGACGCGACGCAGCTGGTGCAGCCGGGCAGCCTGTACGAGAGCCACTATCGCATCGTGCTGGCGCGGCGCGACCAGGCCGCGGCGACGGGTGCGCGGCTGGTGCGGCAATTCAAGGGCGCCGGCTGGTCGTCGCGCACGAGCGCCGACGCGGCGAGCGGCCTCAAGCGCGGGATCGCGCAGCTCGGCCAGTTCCTGCTGCTGGTCGGTCTCGCCGCGCTGGCGATCGCCGGCGTCGGCGTCGGCAGCGGCGTTTCCGCCTATCTCGCGGGCAAGACGCGGACGATCGCGATGCTCAAGGTGCTCGGCGCGCGATCGCGCACGATCGCCGCGATGTTCCTGCTCCAGCTCGCGCTGGTCGCGGTGTCGGGCGTCGGCGCCGGGCTGGCGATCGGCGCGCTGGTGCCGTGGATCGTCGCGGCGGTCGCGGGATCGGCGCTGCCGGTGGCGCCGCGGCTGGCGCTCTATCCGCTGCCGCTGGCGACCGCGGCGGCGCTGGGGTTGCTGGTCGCGCTGTTGTTCGCATTGCCCGCGCTGGCGCGGGCGCGCGAAGTGCCGGCGGCGTCGCTGCTGCGCGACGCGCTCGCGCCGCGACGGCTGCCGGGCGTGGCGACACTTGCGGGCATGCTATTGTTGCTGGGCGGGCTGGTCGCACTGGCGGTGTTCACCGCGAGCGACTCGCTGCTCGCGCTGGGGTTCGTCGGCGCGGTGTTCGCGCTGGTGGTAATATTGTGGTTGATCGGCGCGGGAATTCGCGCCGGGCTGGCGCGCCTGCCGCGACCGCGCGCGCCGCTGGTGCGGCTGGCGCTCGCCAACCTCCATCGTCCGGGCGCACAGACCGACCGGCTGGTGGTCGCGCTCGGGCTTGGCTTCTCGCTGTTCGTGGCGCTCGCGGTGATCGACACCAGCCTGTCGGCCGAACTCGCGGACGCTGCGCCGGCGAAGGCACCGCGGTTCTTTGCGATCGACCTGCAGCCGGAAGACGCCGGCCGGTTCCGCGCGGCGGTGACGCATGCCGCGCCCGACGCCCGGGTCGAGGCACTGCCGTCGCTGCGCGGATCGATCGTTGCGCTCAACGGCACGCGCGTCAGCGACCTCAAGACGCCGCCGGCGAATGGCTGGGCGGCGCGCGGCGAGCGCACGCTGACCTGGTCGGCGACACTGCCGCCGCGCAATGTCGTGACGGCGGGGCGCTGGTGGCCGGCCGATTACCGCGGGCCGCCGCTGGTGTCGCTCGAGGACAGAGCTGCGGCGGCGCTGGGGCTGCGGGTCGGCGACACGATCACCGTGTCGGTACTGGGAGTCGAGGTTCCGGCGCGGATCGCGGCGCTGCGGCGTGTCGACTGGGGCGGGCTCGGGCTCAATTTCGCGGTCGTCTTCTCGCCCGGCTACATCGAGGAGGCGCCGCACAGCCTGTTGGCGAGCGTCTATGCTCCGGCGGCGAGCGATGGCGCAGTGGCGGCGCGCGTGGCGAACGCCCTGCCCTCGGTCACGCTGATCCGCGTCGGCGACCTGATCGGGCAGATCGCGACGATCATCGGCCAGCTGGCGACGGCGGTGCGCGCGGCGGCGGCCATGACGATCGCGGCAGGGATCGCAGTGCTAGTCGGAGCAGTGGTCGCGGCCGAGCGCACGCGACGCTACGACGCCGTGATCCTCAAGCTGCTCGGCGGCATGTCGCGGCAAGTGCTCGCGGCGCAGGCGATCGAATATCTGCTGCTATCGCTGGTACTCGCCGGCGTCGCGCTGGCGGTGGGCGGCGGCGCAGGCTGGTTCGTGGTTGTGCGGGTGTTCGAGCTCGGCTGGGCGCCGGACTGGGGAGTGGTGGCGCTGACGCTGGGGGTAGCGGTGGTGGTAACGCTGGGAATCGGCGTGGTCGGGAGCCTGCCAGCGCTCAGCGTGCGGCCGGCGGTGGCGTTGCGCGAGCTATGACTATCCTAACCGCCTAGCACCGCGGCGAACGCCTTTACCGCCGCGGCTTCGTCGGTGTTCCACACGGCACCGGAGACGGCGAGGAAATCGGCGCCCGCTTCGACCAGCGGGCGGGCGTTTTCGGGGGTGATGCCGCCGATCGCGACGCAGGGGATTTCGAACAGGGCCGACCACCAGCCGAGGATCGATGGGTCGGGCCGGTGGCGGGTTTCCTTGGTGCTGGTGGGATAGAAGGCGCCGAACGCGACATAATCCGCCCCCGCCTCGCCCGCTTCCATCGCGAGGTGGCGGCTGTCGTGGCAAGTCACGCCGATCTGGGCGCCGGGCCCGAGCAGCCTGCGTGCCTCGCGCGGATCGCCGTCGTCCTGTCCCAGATGCACACCATCGGCACCGAGTCTCTTTGCAAGGCTGATGCTGTCGTTCACGATGAACGCCACCTCGCGCTCGGCGCAGATGCGCTGGACCGGCTCGGCGAGCCGCGCCGCCTCGTGCTGGTCGATGCCCTTCACGCGGAACTGGAACGCCGCGACCGGCCCGGCATCGAGCGCGCGGGCAAGGCGATCTACGAACTCGCCGCCGACGTCGAGCGGCGAGATCAGATAGAGCTGGCATGGCGGCCGCTTGTCGTCGCGGACGAATTGGGCCGCAAAGCCTTCGAGAGCGTTATCCTCCTCGTCGGAGTCGTGCATGCTTCACTCCAAAGTGCGCATCGGGTGTTCGGGGTGGAACTATCGCCACTGGCGAGGCGCCTTCTATCCCGAGCGACTTGCGGTCAAGCGCTGGTTCGCCTTCTATGCCGAGCAATTCGACACCGTCGAGATCAACAACAGCTTCTATCGGCTGCCCACGGCTGCGACATTCGACGCCTGGCGCGAGCAGGCGCCGCCCGGGTTCTGCTATGCGGTCAAGGCGAACCGCTTCCTCACCCAGGCGAAGAAGCTCAAGGATTGCGCCGAGCCCGTTTCGCGGATGATGGCGCCGGTGCGGCATCTCGGCGACCGGCTCGGCCCGATCCTCTATCAGCTGCCGCCGCGGTTCCGGATCAATCTCGACCGGCTCGAGGAATTTCTCGCGCTGCTGCCAGCCGATGTGACGCATGTGTTCGAGTTCCGCGACAAGAGCTGGCACAGCGACGCCGTGCTGGCGCTGCTCGATCGGCATGGCGCGGGCATTTGCGCGCACGACATGCCGGGGCTCGAAACGCCGCGCTGGGCGACGGGCAAGACTGCCTATGTTCGTTTCCACGGCGGCGAAGGCAAATATTGGGGCCGTTATGCCGAGAAGAAACTCCTCGCCTGGGCGGATTGGATGATCGGCGAAGCGCGCGGCGGCCGCAGGGTGTGGGGCTATTTCAACAATGACACAGACGCGGCGGCGATTGCGGACGCACTGACGCTCAAGGCGATGGTGCGCCAAGCGCGCTAGCTGCCGCCAGTTCGCGATTGCGAGCGCGAACCCGTCCCACTTCTTTGCTCCGACGGTCGAGCGGGCCGAGGCCGTCGCCTTCGAAATCGATCATGCGGCCACCTCTGGCGCGTCATGCGTGCGGTCGACGGACATTGGCGGCATCCGCCTTCTTCGAACCATATCGGTACAATCGTTACGCGTAACAGTTAATGTCCCCTAAGCGGAAGACATTCGTAGTTAACGCGAAAACGCGGCATTGTTCGCGATATTTCAGCTGGTTAGGGGGCTGCCACCAACAAAGAGGGGTTAACCAATGAAGGCTCTTTTCGTTTCCGTGACGCTTGCTGCCATCGCGCTTTCGGCTCCGGCTTCGGCGCAAGCCGTGTGGGACCAGATTCCGCCAAACGATGCCGGCACGACGATCGTCTCACAGGATTTCGAAAGCAGCTTCGATGCGTATGACAGCAGCATCATCGACGATTTCACGCTCGGCGGCTCGACGCAGCTGACGTCGCTCGACGCGTTGCTCCAGGGGTTCAACGGCGGCGAGAGCCATGTCGGCGACATCTCCAATTTCACAGTCAACATCTACAGCAGCGTCGCGAAGGCGGCTTCGGGCTTGGCCGGCGACGTCTTCTCGGGCGCGGTCCCGAGCAACGGCGTCACGATCACCGATCCGTTCGGCACCAACACGCGGATGGTGCATGTGCCCTTTTCGGCGACGCTGCCGGCCGGGCAATATTATGTCGGCCTGCTCAATCGCCTCGACTTTTCGAGCGGCGGCGAGGTGGGCGTGCTGACATGGGGCAACGGCAACGCCACTCTCGCCAATCCCGGCGGCGGCTTCGGCCTTGGCACCAGCATGTCGACGATGAGCATCGGCGGCGGCGGCAACGCATCGTACCGGCTCAATGGCGCCGCGGTGCCGGAACCCGCGACCTGGGCGATGATGGTCGCCGGAGTCGGCGTGCTCGGGGGCATGCTCCGCAGCAACCGCCGCAAGGCGCTCGCCGCGGCGTGAACGGTCAACGCCGGCCCGGGGAGTCCTGGGCCGGCGCCTCGCTCAATTGACGATCGCGAGGGTGAACCCATCCCATTTCTTGGCGCCGACGGTCTGCACGGCAGTCGCGCTGACGCGCGGCTCGTTTGCCAGCGCTTCGAACAGCGCGCGGGTGCCGGGTACCTTGGGATCGGAGTGGCCGGAGTCGAGGATCGCGCCTTCGCGCACGACATTGTCGAAGACGATTGCAGTGCTTGCCCTGCCGAGCGCAATCGCCGCGTCGAGATAGGCAGGATAGTTCTGCTTGTCGGCATCGACGAACACCATGTCGAACACCGCGCCTTCGGCTTTCAGTGCGAGGATCGAGTCGAGCGCGGGGCCGACGCGCAACTCGACGCGATCGGCGAGACCGGCGTTGGCGATATTGGCACGCGCCACCTCGGCGAAGCGGGGGTCGAGCTCGAGCGTGACCAGCCTGCCGTCGACGGGGAGCGCGCGGGCCAGCCAGATCGTCGAATAGCCGCCGAGCGTGCCGATCTCGAGGATGCGCCGCGCGCCCGCGAGCCGGGCGAGGAGCTGGAGCATCTTGCCCTGGACGGGAGACACGTCGATCGGCGGCAGACCGGCTGCGGCGTTTGCCGCGAGCGCGGCGTCCAGAGTTGGATCGGGAAGGAGGAGGTGCGCTTCGATATAGTCGTCGACCGACGCCCATCCGGAATCGCGCATCTCCCCTCGCCCGCTTACTCTTCGCCCTTGTAGATCCGTACCAGCCGGTCGAGCATCGCCAGTGCGTCGCTGCGTTCGCGCTGGAAGGTGTTGCGGCCGATGATCGAGCCGTTGCCGCCGCCGGCACGGATGTCGCGCGCGTCCTGGAACACGGCGTCCTCGCCCTTGGCCGCGCCGCCGGAGAAGACGACGATGCGGCGGCCGTTGAAGCAGGCCTTGACGACATGCTTGACGCGATCCGACTGCGCCGACCAGTCGGTGCCGGCATAGGATTTTTCGGCGTCCTTCTGCTCGATGTGCGCGCTCGGCAGCTTGACCTTGATGATGTGCGCGCCGAGCAGCGCCGCCATGTGCGCGGCATAGGCGCCGACGTCGAGCGCGAGCTCCCCGTCTTTGGTGAGCTTGCCGCCGCGCGGATAGGACCAGATTACGGTGGCGATGCCGACCGAGGCGGCCTCCGCGCGCATCTCCTTGATCTCTTCCATCATCTCGAACACGCCATCGGCGCCGGGATAGATAGTGAAGCCGATCGCCGCGCAGCCGAGCCGCAGTGCGTCGTCGACGCCGGCGGTGACGGCCTGGTCGACTGCGGTCGCCCAGCTGTTCGAGCTGTTGACCTTGAGGATCGTCGGGATCTGCCCGGCGAAGCTATCGGCGCCCGCCTCGATCATGCCGAGCGGAGCGGCATAGGCGGAAAGGCCGGCGTCGACGGCGATCTGGAAGTGATAATGGGGATCATAAGCGGGTGCATTGACGGCGAAGCTCCGCGCAGGTCCGTGCTCGAACCCCTGGTCGACCGGCAGGATGATCAGCTTGCCGGTGCCGCCGAGCCGCCCGTGCATCAGGATACGCGCCAGATTGGCTTTCACGCCCGGATTGTCGGACTCATAATTGGCCAGGATGGACTTGACGATCGGCGTCATGATTTCCCCTCATCTTCCCTCGGACGGCGGCCTGATAGCCAGCGATGGGAGGCGCCGCAACGCCGGTTGAGGAAGAATTGCCGCTTAAATTCAGCCGCGTTGGGACAGTCGAGAATGGTACCGCTACCGTCGCTGATCGTTTCGAAGATTGTGCGGCGACCCGATTCTCCGAGGAGCCGATTTTCGCTGGCGAATGTCGTTTTCAGATTTGCTGCCGCGGTTCAGGTCGCAGCGCGCCGCGTAAGCCCGGTTGCCTGTTCGAGCTGTGCGCTTGATGCGTCCGACCGGCTGGTTCAGGATGACCCCGGGGGAGGCAGAGCGATGCAAAGACAAGGAATTGCCGGCTTGAAGGTCGCAGGCCTGGCGCTACTGGCGTTCGCGCTGCTCGGGGCAAAACCGCCCGTCGTCGGCCAGCCTGCACCCGATTTCCAGCTCCTGCTGGTCGATGGCTCCAAATTGCAGCTGCACGAGCTGCGCGGGCAAGTCGTGATTCTCAACTTCTGGGCGACCTGGTGCGTGCCGTGCAAGCAGGAGCTGCCGCTGCTCGACGCCTATTATCGCCTCCAGCAAGTCCACGGGCTGCGCGTGTTCGCCGTGACCACCGAAGATTCGGTGCCGAACAGCCAACTCAAGCCGCTATTCCGCGCCATGGCGATCCAGCCCGTCCGGCGGCTGAGCGGACCGTATCGGATCCTGGATGGCGTGCCGACCAACTATGTGATCGACCGAGCGGGCGTCGTTCGCTTCGCCAAGGCCGGGGCGTTCGATCTCGATGCGCTGAACCAGATTCTGGTCCCGCTGCTCAAGGAACCGGCGCCCGACGAAACAGGCCCGGCTTCGTGAGCGCAGGTCAGCCCGCCGCGCGCAGCTCGGGTTGGTGGTCGGCGGGGAGGATCGGGCGCATGTCGCCCGACACGATCGCGCGGCCCTTGCCGAGTGCCTTGGCGCTGTAGAGCGCCAGGTCGGCGCGCTTGAGCAGTTCGGCGCGAGTCGGGACGTCGCCATCGAGCCAGCATGCGCCGAGCGTAGCGGCGACTCGGATCAAGCCGCGATCGCCGCCATAATCGACACGCAGGTCGAAGAGCAGATCGGCGAGCAGGCCGCGGATGTCGCGCATCGCGAGTTCGTTGGTGACGACGAGCACGAACTCGTCGCCGCCGAGCCGCGCCGTGAAGCCGAGCCGTGCCGCATGGTCGCTGAGCTTGTCGGCCATCGCCTTGAGCACGAAGTCGCCCGCAGGATGGCCATAGGTGTCGTTGAGCTTCTTGAAATTGTCGAGGTCGATCATCATCAGCACCAACCCCGGCGCCGCCGACACGCGATCGGCGATCAGCTCGTCGAGCCGGGCGTTGAGCGCCGCGCGGTTGGGAATCTGCGTGAGCTCGTCGATCTTCGCCGACCGTTCGAGCGCCTGCTCGACATAATAGCGCTCGGTGACGTCCTGGCAGACGCCGAACAGGCCGACCGGCGCGCCGTCGGCGAACAGCGTCTCACCCACGTTGCGTACGCGCCGTTTGAGGCCGCCCGCGGTGACGATGTCGGTCTCGAGATCGAAGGTTTCGCCAGTGCCGATCGCACGGTCGACCGCCTGCATCAGGACTTCGCGGTCGCGCGACGAATAATAGTTGAAGAGCGATTCGAGGTCGGGGGCGCCTTCATCGATCGACCGGCCGAAGATCGCGAACGTCTGCGGCGACCAGTCGACCAGGCCCGTGGTCACGTCGAGATGCCAGGACCCGATGTTGACCAGTTGTTCGGTCAAGCGGAAGTTGCGCTGCCAGCGATCGATCGCAACCAACGCGCGCCGGCGTGCCTCGGACAGCTCGGCAGAGGTCTCATCCCCCGCGCGCACGTCGAACAGATGTTCGATCGCATCGGCGAAGCTGCCCAGCGCCTCGATCGCCTCGTCGGACAATTCCAGCGCACCGCCGCGTGCCCGCAGCGCGCTTGCCGCGGAGGCATCAAAGCGACGGCGCGCGTCGTCGCCGCCGCGCATCGCCACTTCGCGGCAATTGAGCAGCCGCGCGGCGCTGTCGACGATCGTGCCGAACAAAATTTCAGAATTGGCGTCGCGGTCTGTCACAATTTCCTGCTTCGAACCACTGCCCTTGTCATCGTCCACCGCGTCCCCCCGCGCCCCGTGGCAACCTCAATCCCCGTCCTTCATTCTAGGACGCACTTGTCACTGGTAGATGAACTTATGGAAGCTATGGGGGAAATTACGGAGGGAGGGATCGCCCCCTCCCTCCGCGTCAGTTGCCGGACTTGAGACTGACCAGCTGGTCGAGCACCGCACCCAGGCCACGGTCGCCCGCGTGGACGTCGCGCGATCAGAGCTAAGGTTCAGCGCGCCAGCGCCGCAACCCCCGGAAGTTCCTTGCCTTCCATCCATTCGAGGAACGCACCCCCGGCGGTCGAGACGAAGCTAAAGTCGCCCGCGACGCCCGCCTGGTTGAGCGCCGCGACCGTGTCGCCGCCGCCCGCGACCGACACCAGCGAGCCTTCCCGGGTCAGCGCCGCCGCCGTGCGTGCGAGCGCAACGGTGGCGCGGTCGAACGGCACCGTCTCGAACGCACCCAGCGGGCCGTTCCAGACGAGCGTGCGGCAGATCTTGAGCACGTCGGCGAGCGCCTCGGTTGCCGCCGGACCGACGTCGAGGATCATCTCGTCCGCCGCGACTTCGTGCACGTTGCAGGTGCGCAGGCTCGGCGGATTGGCCGCGAACTCCTTCGAGACCACCACGTCATAGGGCAGATGCACGGTGCAATTGGCTTTTTCCGCCGCCGCAAGGATCTCCTCCGCCGTGCCGGTCAGGTCGTGCTCGCACAGCGACTTGCCGACATCGACACCGCGCGCGGCGAGGAAGGTGTTCGCCATGCCGCCGCCGATGATCAGATGATCGACCTTGTCGACGAGGTGCTTGAGCACATCGAGCTTGGTCGAGACCTTGGCGCCGCCGACCACCGCGGCGACCGGGTGCTGCGGATTGCCGAGCGCCTTGTCGAGCGCGTCGAGTTCAGCCTGCATCTGGCGGCCGGCGAACGCGGGCAGCCGGTGCGCCAGCCCCTCGGTCGAGGCGTGTGCGCGATGCGCCGCCGAAAAGGCGTCGTTGACATAGAAGTCGCCGAGCGCGGCGAGCCGTTCGACGGTCTCGGGCGCGTTCTTTTCCTCACCCGCATCGAAGCGCGTATTTTCGAGGATGCCGATCTCGCCATCGGCCATATCGGCGATCGCCTCGGCGGCCGCCTGGTCGTCGACGAAGCGCACCGCTCGACCGAGCACCTGCGCAAGCGGCCGCGTGACGAGCGCCAGGCTCATCTCGGGGTTGCGCTGGCCCTTGGGACGGCCGAAGTGCGCGAGCACGATCACCTTGGCGCCCCTGTCGGCGAGTTCGGCGAGGGTGTCGACGGCGGCGCGCAGCCGCGTGTCGTCGGTCACCTGGCCATCGGCCATCGGCACGTTCACGTCTTCGCGCACCAGCACGCGCTTGCCGGCGATGTCGCCCATGTCGTCGAGCGTCTTGAAGCTGCGGGTCATGTTTCGATCCTGATGTCGTCGCCAATAGTTATCGTGCCGCCGGCGATCACCTTGCCGCCGGCGCCGCCGCGCCAATCGGGTTCGAGCGCCCGGCGCAGGCCCGGCGCCAGCTCCTCCATTCGCTCGCACGGATCGATCTCGATCTTGAGCTCGATCACCACGTCCGCTCCGATGCGGATGCGCACGTCGCCGCCGTGCGGCAGGTCGAATTCCTCGACGAGCAGATTGGCGCGGCGCGCCCACCACGGCAGCTCGGCGCCGACGTCAGCCGTCGCCGCCGCCCAGTCGCTCGCTTCGAGCAGCGTAACCTGGCGCTTGTGCTTGGACCCGTTGCGATCGCCATCGACGCCTGCCTCGGGAGTCAATCGAACGCTGGTCAGCGTTTCGATCGGCCCCCGACGATCGGCGTGCCGCGCAATGCCGGCGAGCCGGCCCACTCAGCCGAGCTTCGCCATCGCGCAGGCAGTATCGACCATGCGGTTCGAGAAGCCCCATTCATTGTCGTACCAGCTGACGACGCGCACCAGCTTGCCGTCGATCACTGCGGTCTCGAGGCTGTCGACAGTCGAGCTCGCCGGCGTGTGGACGATGTCGATCGAGACGAGCGGCTCGTCGGTATAGGCGAGCACGCCCTTGAGCGGCCCGCTTTCCGACGCCGCCTTGAGCAGCGCATTGACTTCGTCCCTGGTCGTGTCGCGGCTCGGCGTGAAGGTCAGATCGACGAGGCTGCCGTCGGGCACGGGCACGCGAATCGCCGAACCGTCGAGCTTGCCCTTGAGTTCGGGGAGCACTTCGCCGACCGCGCGCGCGGCACCGGTGGTGGTCGGAATCATCGACATCGCCGCGGCCCGCGCGCGGCGCAGGTCCGAATGGATCTGGTCGAGGATCTTCTGGTCGTTGGTATAGGCGTGGATCGTGGTCATCAGCCCGCGCTCGATGCCGATCGCATCGTTGAGCACCTTGGCGACCGGCGCGAGGCAGTTGGTGGTGCACGAGGCGTTCGAAACGATGGTGTGCCCGGCCTCGAGCTTGTCGTGGTTGACGCCGTAGACGACGGTCAGGTCGACGTTCTTGCCCGGCGCCGAGATCAGAACTTTCTTAGCGCCTGCAGCGATATGCTTCTCACAGCTCGCACGGTCTGTGAAGAAGCCGGTGCATTCGAGCACCAGCTCGACGCCGTTCGCGGCGTGCGGCAGATTGGCCGGATCGCGCTCGGCAGTGACCTTGATGCGCTTGCCGTCGATGACGAGGTCGCTGCCATCGGCGCTGACCGTGCCGGGATATTTGCCGTGGACGCTGTCGCGCGCGAAGAGCCAGGCGTTGGACTTGGCGTCGGCCAGATCGTTGATCGTCACCAGCTCGAGCCCGCAATCCGGCCGCTCGAGGATCGCGCGCGCCACCAGGCGGCCAATCCGCCCGAAGCCGTTGATCGCAATCTTCGTCATATCATTCCTCCTCTACCCGGCCGCCGTGTCGACCGGGCCTGGTTCAAAAATCGATTAGCCCTTGAGCCGCGCGACGATCTTGGGAGCGATTGCCTCCGCGGTCAGTCCGAAATGTGCGTAAAGCTGGGGCGCAGGGCCCGAAGCGCCATAGCTGTCGATGCCGAAACGCAGCCCGTCGATGCCGGTGTACCGGTCCCAGCCGAGCGTCGTACCGGCTTCGATCGACACCTTGAGCGTCTCCGGCGGCAGCACGTCGCGCTTGTACTGGCCGTCCTGCGCGTCGAACCGCTCCCAGCTCGGCATCGAAATCACGTCGGCGCCGATGCCCTGGGCTTCGAGCACGTCGCGCACCGCGGCGGCGATCTCGACTTCCGAGCCGGTGGCGAGCAGCGAGACCTGGCGGACGGCCTCGGCTTCGAACAGGCAATAGGCGCCGCGCGCGGTGCGGTTCTCGGCCGCCTCGGTGCGCAGCTGCGGCAGGTTCTGGCGGGTGAGCGCGATCAGCGATGGCCCGTCTTTCTTGGCGAGCGCGAGTGCCCAGGCCTCGGCAGTCTCGATCGTGTCGCACGGCCGGTAGGTGTCGAGCTGGGGAATCGCGCGCAGCGACATCATATGCTCGATCGGCTGGTGCGTCGGGCCGTCCTCGCCAAGGCCGATCGAATCGTGCGTCATCACATAGATCACGCGCGCATGCTGAAGCGCAGACAGCCGGATCGCCGGGCGGGCATAGTCGGCGAACACCAGGAACGTGCCGCCATAGGGTATCACGCCACCATGCAGCGCCAGCCCGTTCATCGCTGCGCCCATGCCGAACTCGCGAATGCCGTAATAGATGTAGCGGCCGGCATAGTCATTCGCCGTGAGCGGCGTGGTCGCCTTGGTCTTGGTGTTGTTCGAGCCCGTCAGGTCGGCCGAGCCGCCGACGGTGTCGGGCAGCTGGTCGTTGATCGCGCCGAGCGCGAGCTCCGAAGCGCGGCGCGTCGCGACCTTCTGCGGGCTTTCGAGCAGGCCGGCGATATAGTCGTCGAGCGAGAACCATGCGGGCAGGTCGCCCGCCATACGGCGCTCGAATTCCGCACGATCCTCGTGACTTGCGAGCCGTTCCTTCCACGCTTTATGGGCATCGGCCGAACGCTTGCCGGCGTCGAGCCAGGCCGTGCGGATGTCGTCGGGGATTTCGAACGGCGGATAGTCCCAGCCGATGTTCGCGCGGGTCGCGGCGATTTCGGCGGCGCCGAGCGCCGAGCCGTGCGTCTTCGACGTGCCCTGCACGTTCGGCGCGCCCTTGCCGATGATCGTGCGGCAACGGACCAGCGAGGGACGCTCATCGGCGAGCGCGGCGTTGAATGCGGAGGCGATGCTGTCGGCATCATGCCCGTCGCATTCGACGACGTGCCAGCCGGTCGCGGCATAGCGCGCGGCGACGTCCTCGCTGCTCGACAGGCTCACTGCGCCGTCGATCGTGATCTTGTTGTCGTCCCACAGCACGATCAGCCGGCCGAGCCGGAGATGCCCGGCGAGCCCGATCGCCTCGTGGTTGACGCCTTCCATCAGGCAGCCGTCGCCCGCGATCACCCAAGTGTGATGGTCGACGAGCTCGTCGCCGAAGCTCGCATTGAGATGGCGCTCGGCGAGCGCGAAGCCGACCGACATCGCCAGCCCCTGGCCGAGCGGACCGGTGGTGCATTCGACACCGGCGATCTCGAAATTCTCGGGGTGGCCGGCGCAGGGGCTGCCGAGCTGGCGGAAGGTGCGGATGTCGTCGAGCGTCGGCGAGGCGTAGCCGGTCAGATGCAGCAGCGAATAGAGCAGCATCGAGCCATGGCCGGCCGAAAGAATGAAGCGATCGCGATCGGGCCAGGCCGGATCGGCGGGATCAAATTTGAGGTAGCGCTGGAACAGCATCGTCGCGACATCGGCCATGCCCATCGGCATTCCGGGATGGCCCGAATTGGCCGCCTCGACCGCATCCATGGCCAAGGCGCGGATCGCATTCGCACACGCAGTGAATGAAGCCACCAACGTCCGGTCCCTCCGATTTTTCGCGCCGCCTTTGCGGCCCATGGCTTCCCACGTCAACCGCCCGCCGCATCCGTTGTCGCAGGGACTTGCCGTCGCGCGTCCGCATGCTATCGGCGCCTGAATGGCGGAGGCCCCTCATCCAGCAATCGAACGAATCGAACGCGCCGTGAAGCGGATCGAAACCGCGGCGCACGCGCGTGCCTATGCCGCGGATCGTATCGCGCGCAAGCACGCGGCGCTCAAGGAACGCATCGAATCGGCAGTCGCTTCGCTCGACGTGCTGATCGCGCGCGAGAATGGCGGCGAATAATGGGACAGGTCACCTTACAGCTCGCCGGACGCAGCTACAGCATCGCCTGCCGCGACGGCGAGGAACTGCATTTCGAGCGGCTCGGGCGCCGGCTCGGGCGCCATGCCGACACCGCAGTGCGCGCGGCTGGCGGCAATGCCGAGCGCACATTGCTCTACATGGGGCTGCTGCTCGCCGACGAAGTCGAGGAAGCCGAGCGCAATCCGCGACAGGGCCTTTCGCCCGCCGCGCTCGAACTGCTTGCGGAGAAGCTCGAAGCCGTGGCGGCGGTGCTCGAGGACGAATCGACTCTCGCCTGAAGAAAGGGGAAGCGCGATGCGGACGATCCACGGCATCGCCATGCGGATGGCGCTGGCGCCGCACGTTGATACGCGGGCTCGCGCCCGAGGAGAAAGTCGGCGACTGTCAGCCCGCGGAAGCAATGGCCCCTTGAGTGGCGCCCCCCCAGCCCCTACATGCAGGGACGGCGGGTACTGCCCGGTGCGAGCTTCCACGATTATCCCTGAGGCGATTCCACATCCAAGGGGGCTGTCCCTGCGCAGATCCAGGTCTGCCGTATATGGTCCCCACCTGACGTTGACGGCGTCAGAGGATATTCAAGCAAACGGCCACGGCGGTCCCGCCACTTCCGCCCCGCACGATGCTTAGCGACAAGCCCGCCCTGCGCGCACGCCTACGCGCGCAACGCGACCTGTTCGCAAGCGAGACGAGTTGCGCGATCCTGCCGCCGCCCGCATTTCTCGACCGGCTGGTGCCGGGGATGGTCGTCGCAACCTATTGCCCGGTCGGCAGCGAAGCCGATCCCGCGCCGCTTGCCGCCGCCGCGCTCGAACGCGGTGCGACGCTCGCGCTGCCGTATATCGTCGACCGGCCGACGCCGCTTCGGTTCCTGGCATGGAACCCGGATGCGCCCCTGGTCGACGGACCCTATGGCCTGCGCCAACCCGATGCCGGCCAGCCCGAAGTCGCTCCCGACCTGATCCTTGCGCCGCTCGTGGGTTTCGATGCCCGGCTCAATCGTCTCGGCCAGGGCGGTGGACATTATGACCGCGCGTTCGCACGCTATCCGGACGCCTGGCGCGCCGGGGTCGCCTGGTCGATCCAGGAACTCCCTGCGCTTCCCGCCGATATCTGGGACGTTCCGCTGCACGCGGTGATCACCGAACTCGGCATGCTGGTGCACGCGGAGCCATGAAACCGAGCTGGCGCAAGCCCGCCGGCGCGCTGGCGATCCTGGGACTGATCCTGTTGTGGATCGTGCTGGTCACGAGCCTCTCGGTGTTCGTCGGCAGACTGTGGTGGCCGCTGCAGACGATGTTCTACCTGATTACCGGCATCGTCTGGATCCTGCCGCTCAGGCCTTTGCTGATCTGGATGGAGACCGGCCGCTGGCGCGCCTGATCGACGCCGAGCGTCGGGATCGCTAGGAAACGCCGATGCTGGCGCACGCGGCCGATCTGAGGCGAGGATTGAGCGGGATGGCGCGCGCGTTCGTCGGCCACGCCGGCTGGCACGGCGCGCGCGGATGCCTGCTGGTCGCGCTCGCGGCCGCGCTCGACGGTGCGAGCATCTTGCTGCTCGTGCCGATGCTGAGCGCGGTCGTCGGCAGCGGCAACGCCAGAATTACCGCCGCGCTGCGCGAATGGGGGTTGGTCACGCCCGAAGCGCAGCTCGGCGTGCTCGTCGTCGGCTTTCTCGGAGTCGCACTGGCGCGGCTGGCGGTCAATTATGCGCGCGACCTCGCGCTCAATGCGCTGCAGACCGGCTTTGTCGAGGCCGAACGCGGCCGATTGCTCGCGCAGGTCGCACGTGCGCCGTGGCACCGTGTCGCGCAGCTCAGCCACACGCGCGTGACGAACCTGCTGACCATGGAAATCAATCGCGTATCGGCCGCGCTGCAGCTGCTGTTGCAGTCGAGCGTCGCGCTGGTGATGCTGCTCGTACAGACGGTGATCGCTTTCGTACTCGCGCCGCTGCTGACCGCGGCGCTGCTGTTGGTGTTCGGCGGTGCGGTGTTGGCGTTCCTGCTTTCCGGCGCCCGGATCGGCCGCATGGGCGAAGAGCTTATGCGCACCAATCAGTCGATGATGGCGCATTCGGGGACGTTCCTGCAGGGCCTTAAGACCGCGATCGCGCAGAACGCGCAGGCGCGTTTCCTGACCGAATATTCGTCGGCGCTACGCCGCAGCCGCAAGGTCACCACCCAATTCGCGCGCCAGACCGCGCGCACGCGGATGGTGCTGGGCGCAGTGATTTCGCTGCTCGCGGCCGCGACGGTGTATCTGGGGTTCGCCGTCTTTCATCTCGCGCCGGTGCTGCTGATCACCGTGCTGGTGATCTTCGCGCGGATGAGCGCCCCGATGATGCAACTGTTCCAGTCGGCGCAACAGATGGTCTATTCGCTGCCGAGCTTCCTCGCCGTGCGAGCGCTCGGCGAGCAGCTTGGCGAGGCTGCGGGCGCCGCGGGATCCACCGCCCCGCCGCCCGCCGGACCGATCGTGCTCGACGGCGTGACCTATCGCCATGCCGGCGGCGGTGGCGTTAGCGACGTGACATTGACCGTTCCGCCGGGCGCGTTCGTCGGCGTTGCTGGCGCTTCGGGCGCGGGTAAGACCACTCTGGTCGACCTGGTCGTCGGACTGCTCGAACCTCAGGCGGGCACGGTCGCTGTAGGCGGACGAACACTCGATGCCGCCGGGCGCAACGGCTGGGCGACGTGTGTCGCCTATGTCGCGCAGGACGGTTTCCTGTTCCACGACAGCGTGCGCCGCAACCTGACCTGGAGCAGCCCGGAAGCGAGCGATGACGAGATTGCGGAAGCGCTGGCCCTAGCGGGCGCGAGCGCGCTCGTCGCGCGGCTCGATCAGGGGCTCGAGACGATCATCGGCGAACGCGGCAGCCTGCTTTCGGGGGGCGAGCGCCAGCGTCTCGGCCTCGCCCGCGCGCTGCTCGCGCGGCCGCGCCTGTTGGTACTTGACGAGGCAGCCAACGCGATCGACGCCGACGGCGAAGCCGCGCTGCTCGCGCGCATTTCCGCCCTCGAAACGCGCCCGACCATCCTGATGATCTCGCACCGCGAAGCCAGCCTGCGCTTCTGCGACCTGGTGGTCCGCGTCGAAGCGGGCGCCGCCGTGCTCAGCCCTGTCGGATCGCCGGTGCGACAAAGCACACCAGCGCATTGAACCGTGCGAAGCTGATGGCGCCGCCGGTAACCGTCGCGCGCCCGCTGACCACCCAGGCGTGCGCGTCGAGCTTGCCAGTCTCCTCCGTGATCCGTGCGCCGAAGAACAGCGCATAGGGCAGTCCCCACAGCGCGCACAAAGCGCAAGCGACGAGCGCCTGGGGGAAGCAGTTCGAACGAAATGGCGCATAGCGCGCAGCGATTCCGATCGTGCGCCCGATCAGCCGCGCCCGCTGGGCCTGCGCTTCGCTCGCCAGCGGTACGAAAGCGGCGGTACCGAGATTCTGACCGAGCAACGGCGCGAAGCGGCGGAACGGAACGAGCGCGATGACCGCGGAAGCAAGCCCGATCGCCACCCAGACGGGCGCCAGCCACAGCCAGATGAACAGCGGTTGCCGGGCGGCGGTGTGCAGCTTGCGCGCGGTGATCGAGACGGCTGACATCGCGCGCTTCACTAGGTCGAAACTGCGGATCGCGCCACGCCGAATGCACCGGCATTCAGGCGCAAGGTGGCGCGAGTGACGGGGCTCGAACCCGCGACCTCCGGCGTGACAGGCCGGCGCTCTAACCAACTGAGCTACACCCGCGTATGCTTGCGAGGACGCGGCTGTTAGGGGAGCCCCCGGGGGCTGTCAACCCGCGCGTTCACCCAATGCAGCAGGGCGCGATTACAGCTCGCGCCGCCCGCCCGGGGGCCGCGGCGCGCTGACCGGGCCGTCGCCGACCAGCGTGCCGTGCTCGAACAGGAATCCGGCGATGTCGGGCTTGCCCGCAGCGCCGAGCACGGTCTGAATGATGATCAGCAGCGGCACCGCGAGCAGCGCGCCTGGGGTGCCCCACACCCAGCCCCAAAAGCTCAGCGACACGAGGATCAGGAGCGGATTGATCGTCAGCCGGTGTCCCACGACCAGCGGCGTCACGACATTGGCTTCGATCAGGTGGCAACCGATCATGATCGCCGCCGGGAGCAGCGCATACCACACGTCGTTGAACGTCATCAGCCCGCCGAGCGCGAGCAGGAGCGAGCACAGGATCGGCCCGAAATAGGGAATATAGTTGAGCAGCGCGACGATGCCGCCCCACATCAACGGGGTCGGCATGCCGACCACCCATAGCGCGCCGGAGACGATCGCGCCGAGCAGCATGTTGATCAGCGTGATCGTGCCGAGGTAGGCCGAAGTGTCGTCGACTACGTCCTGGATCACGCGCGCGGTCGCCATCGCGCCGCCGAAGCTGGTGCGGCTGGTGATCGCGCGCCGCCGCAACCGCGTCCAGCCGGCGAGGAAGAAATAGATCACGAGCACGGCATAGAACATTTCGATCAGCGCCGACGGCGCCGACGTGGCGAACAGCTCGACGATCGAGGTCGGCGGCGACGTCGGCGCCACGCTCGATTGCTTCACCGGAGTCGAAGCGAGCAAGTGCAGCGTCTTGTTCACGAACCGCTGGAACTGCGAATAATAGCGGATCAGCGGCTCGACATTGTCCTGGATCCGTCCGATCCGCTCCGGCAGCAGTCGCACCCATTGCCACGCCGGCACCACGATCGACGCCAGCGCGACATTGGCGACCGCGAGAAACAGCAGGATGCAGGCAAGCGCCGCAAGCGAGGCCGGCACGCGGTGCCGCTCGAGCCATTCGAGCAACGGCACCAGCGCGATCGCAATGACCAGTGCGGCGGTGAGCGGGAGGAAGAATGACGCACCCGCCTGCAGCGCGAACGGCAGCGCGAGCAGCAGCCCGATCCCGGCGATCAGCGTGAGCGCGGCGATCAGTCGCTCGCGGCGCAGCTGCACCGCGGTCGCGGCGGCTTCGAGTTCGAGGATCGGCGGGATCTGCGGAGCGGCCGGCGGCGGCGATGCACGCGACGGCGCAGCGCCGTCGCCGACGTTCCCCCGTTCCTCTGCGTCGCCCAGATTGTCGATCACAAAGTCCTCCCGCAAATGACATTAGCGCGCTCGCTTGCCGCCGTCATCCCGCAGCACGCGCTATGAATCGCGTATGAATCGCGCGCATCGTTGCGCATGCTCGATCTGTTCGCGATGTCCGGCGGCCAACGCTATCGCCAAAATGTGAACCAATAGTCGATTTTTGGCACCTCCCCGGCCGGCGGCCTAGCGTGCGCCGGTACTTCGCTCTAGCATCGTGCCAAATTACCGGGGGAGGAAAGCGGAATGGCAAGCAGCCAGCCGGCGCGCGCCTATGTGATCGCGGTAGTGTTGCTCGCGCTCGCGCTGATCATCAGCTACGCGGATCGCGGCAATCTCTCGATCGTCGCCAGCGCCGTCCAGCATGAGCTGGGCATCGACAAGGCCACGCTCGGTTATCTGCTCTCGGCCTTCTTCTGGGTCTATGCGCCTGCGCAGCTGATCTTCGGCGAGTCGACGCAGCGTTTCGGCGGTCGCGCCGTGCTTGCCGTGGGGCTCGGCATCTGGGGAGTGGCGACGCTGCTCACCGGCTTTACCAACGGCCTGACGATGCTGGTCGTGTTGCGCCTGCTGCTCGGCGTCGGCGAGGCCGCCTTCTTCCCCTGTGCCTCGCACATGATCGCCGACATCGTGCCGGAGGAAAAGCGCGGGAGCGCGAACGGCATCATCATGTCCGGAATCGCGCTGGGGCCGGTGGTGGGGACGCTGTCCGCAGGATTGCTCTATGCGCACTTTGGCTGGCGCCCGGTGTTCATCATCTTCGGTGTCATCTCGCTGATCTGGCTGGTGCCGTGGCTGCTGAGCCCGGCACCCGAGAAAGTCAGTCGCCCGCCCAGGCGCCCGGACGGCTGGACTCCAAGTCTTTTGGACGTCGCGATGCAGCGCAAGGCCTGGGGCATTTCGATCGGGCATTTCTGCACCAACTATCTCGGCTACCTCGTGCTCACCTGGCTGCCCACCTACCTCAAGGAAAACCAGGGCTTCTCTATCGTGCTGATGACCACGGTCGCGACCGCGATCTATGTCGCGCAAGCCATCGGCTCGTTCGGAGTTGGTGTCGTCAGCGATCATCTCGCGAGGGGTCGCGATGCCGGCACGGTGCGCAAGGTCCTGCTGGTCGGCGCGCTGTGCGTCGAAGGCACCTGCATGTTGCTGATCGCGTTCAGCAGCGGGAACCGCGAACTGGTGGTCGGGCTGCTGCTGCTGGCGGGCTTCAGCCACGGCGTGGTCTCGCCGATGCTCTATGCCTGCGCGCAGACGCTCTCCGGCGCGGAGGCAGCAGGGCGGTGGATGGGAATGCAGAACTGCATTGCCAATCTCGCTGGGATCTTCGTTGCGATCATTACCGGCTGGATCGTGCAGTTCACCGGTTCGTATTTCGCGGCTTTTGCCGCGGCGGCAGGCGTCGGCGCAGTCGGCGTGCTCAGCTACACGCTGGTGATGGGCAAGGTGGAGCCGGTGACCTGGGCTCCGCGCGGGCGACCGGCGACGGCTTGACGGCCAGCACGGCGGCGCGCCACAGCGAGAAGAACAGCGGAGCGCGGCGCGTGGCAATGGATCTCGGTTTCAGCCTCAATTCTCCAAAGCTCCGCGCGCGCGACATGCCCCAAGGCAAGGCAGTCAAGCTTTCCCGGTTCGTCGCCGAATGACCGCTGCGGACGATCCCCGAGCGCTGATCGGCCAGCTGCTCACGCTGCTCGAACTCGAGGAGCTGGATACCGATCTCTATCGCGGCTCGCGCCAGCCGGGCGGCGTGGGCCGGGTGTTCGGCGGCCAGGTAATCGCCCAGGCACTGCAGGCGGCGCAGGCGTCCACGCCCGAGAAGGTTGCGCATTCGCTCCACGCCTATTTCATGCGCCCCGGCAGCGAGGATCATGCGATCGTGTTTCGTGTCGAGCGCGACTTCGACGGACGCAGCTTCGCCACGCG
>Ga0068861_100000273_pt1 | contig 28929 bp, 53 predicted proteins | sample KBSSwiS42_FD_66593 | JGI IMG/M metagenome (GOLD analysis project Ga0068861, IMG submission 66593) | Switchgrass rhizosphere microbial communities from Kellogg Biological Station, Michigan, USA - KBS Switchgrass S4-2 | ecosystem: Host-associated > Plants > Roots > Rhizosphere > Soil ...
ATAGAGTAATAGCCATTGGGGATGGTGCTGCAAGTTCTTACACTGGATCGGAATCATCTAATATTATTATTGCAAATAATGGAACAGCGGCAGAAAGCAATACAATCCGAATCGGTACTCAAGGAAGTTCTTCAGGTCAGCAAAACAAAACATATATTGCAGGTATTGCAGGGGTAAGTAACTCAAATACTACACTTGTAACTCAAGATAGTTCTACAGCTCAACTGGGCGCAACAACTTCCACATATCCGAATACAAACGCAGTTAGCACCCTTCTTTATGCGTCATCTGCAAATGTCATGAGCGCCTTGGCAACTGCAAATAGTGGTGTTTTAACGACGAGTGCTACAGGTGTTCCATCAATAGACACGACTAATTTCGCGGTTCTTTCTACTGGTGTACAGATGAAAGGAAATAACACCAATACAGCCCCACCAGCCGGATTTATAGGCCAACAAATCAGAGGTCAAGCGGGTAGTATAAGTTTTTCAACAGGAACAGCTAAAAACTTTACTTCTATATCTGTAACGGCGGGTGTATGGGATATTAGTGGAATTTCAGATTTTACTTTTTCAGTGGCTGGAGCTTTTTGTATAACAGGTATCTCAACAAATACAAACTCACAAACTGGGACAGTACTTGGAGATAGTCAAACAGTTTACACTCCGTCAGCAGCAACAATTGTAGAATTCGGCCAATCAATACCTAATTTTAGAGTGCTTTTGTCTGGCACTACTACTTATTATCTTGTTGGCACAGCTTCTTTTGCTTCGGGAACTTGCACGGGAGCGGGTAGAATATCAGCGGTCAGAGTTGGCTAGATTATTCAGCTAGGCAAGGACACCCTTTATAATGTTCTGGCATTGGGGCAATGTAATAATGGTCCCTGTAAATGATACACGTCTTATATTCATTTGAATCTACTCGATCAAAATAAATGTACGCATTATTTTCAAGATCAGCATATAAAGGCATACTGATAAGAGCCATAAAAGTTAATAGAGTGTTTTTCAAGTTTTTTCCGTTGTGAATTGCAGTATTTCGGCCTTACAATTGTTTACCTTGAGATCATCAATTTCCATGCGCATTTTATAACATAGATCGCGCAAATTTTCCATTTCTTCTTGTACAGTTGCAAAGCGTGCGAATAAACCACGTTGGACATTTTGACATTTCTTATCTAGAAGCCTAAAGTCTTTCTGTATCAATGTAATAGGATCGTTAGATTCAAATAAATCTAGTTGATAGCATGTTGTCATAAGTATGTATTTCTCAAAATTTCGTTTCGTTGGTACGAAATTTTACAGGGGAATGATATTTATTGATACGTAAAGGAAAGTTTACTAGATTTGATAGAAAAGGAATTTTATGAAAGAGACACGCAAGCAGAAAGATAAGATTAAGAAAGTGATGGCAGAATCAAAAGAAGGTAAATTACATTCTGGTTCAAAGAAAGGAAATCTAGTCACTTCCCCGAAACAGGCGACTGCCATAGCAATGAGCGAAGCTGGGATATCTAAAAAAAAGAAGTAGTTGAAAACAAGCGGAAGCAATTGATATAATGCCTTCAAAAGGTTTTATATGACAAAAAAAAGAAAAGGCGAAAATATCGCATGTAAGGCTTGTGAAAAATTATTCTACGTTCCGGAATATAGAATAAAAACTGCAAGATTTTGTAGTTTGGATTGTCAAAATCACAAACAATATGAGAAATGTAAATTTTCATGCTTAATTTGTAGAAAAGAATGTATTGATTCTCCATCTAGGAAAGGAGTTAGGAAATTTTGTTCGGTTGAATGTTACAATATTCAGCAAACCAATAAGAAAGAAGACCAAAGGGATAAAAGACGATTAGCAATAATGATGGCAAGAGAAAAGGGGCAATTAGGAAATTCAGGGCCCTCTACTAGAAAATTTGCTTTTTCCAAGAAAGAATCTAAATGCCAAATTTGCGGTTATTTAGAATACAAATGTTGTTTAGATGTTCATCATGTTGACTATGACCCAAATAATAATTCTATAGAAAATCTAGCGATTTTATGTGTGATTTGTCATCGAAAAGTTCATAGGAATATACTTATAATTGGAGATACACCAAGAAAAAAATCAATTAGGAAATTTCCTAGAAAAAACGACAAATTGGATATTGAAAAAGTTAAAGAAATAAAAGCATTGCTCGATAAGAAAGATATGACTCATAAAGAAATTGCATCATTATATGAAGTAAAAAGGGAATGTATCTCTAAGATAAATCAGGGAAAAAGATGGTCAACAAAAGAAACAGAGTGAAAAAATGATAGATAAACGCTCTACGATTGACTACTACGAAATAGAAGATGGCGATAATGTCGTTCTTGAATTCCATGATCGCGATGACAATTTAGAGCAAATTATCACCATGGAAAGAGAAGTCGCTCAAGGACTTGCAAAAGGATTACTTGAACTTGTTGGAGAATATTAGCTTATCTGCTAATGTGCATTTATCAAGAATTTCCAATTTTTTGGTAGTGTTAGTATAAATTCATTTAGAGCTGTCTTTCCGTGATTGGTTGGGACAGCTCTTTTTTTATTCGGGAAAATTCGGCTCTGTCATCCAATGTGTAACTATTTTCATATCAGTATCACAACATCCGCATCCACTACTAAGTAAATTCCAATAATAGCCCGTATTTGCATTATAACAAAATTGAGTCATAGCTATGTATTTGGGGCAATTATGTCCATTACTACCATAGCTGATAACCCATTGATTTATTTCGGGTAACTTATCTTCTATTTTGATCCATTCACACGACATATTCCTTGCTCCCATTAGCACCCTTAGAATCACTAGGTGGATAGTTATCAGGCACGCCGAAGCAGAGGACTAATAAAAGTAGATTATTCATTTTCGATTTCCTCATCTCTACAATCCTCACAAATGTTTAATTTTAAAAGATCCACTAAAGAAAATAATGCTGGCTCACAATCATACATTGATATTTCACTACAGAATTTGCATTTGATATCTTCGCTCATCAAACAGCCTCCTTCAAACTAATTCTCCACGTCTCAGTAGATTCTTTTCTGTAAGGCTCGAGATCTAGCCCTTGTAATGCTGGGACTCTTGCATAATCGATATGTCCTCGTCTAACAGACTTTGAAAGCTTGAGGCCTGCACCAAAGGCCGATTTGTTATTCGCCAAGTGAATGAGTTCGTTTTTGATGCGCTCTTTTTCACACTCAATCTCTGCAAGTTGGGATTCAAGTTCTTTTGATAAGAGGTGTTGAACTGCGTATTGATCGCAACAGTGTACCCAATCTGCACTTTTGATCTCTTCAGAATCTCGATCGGTTGGCTCCGGGGGATTTCTGTCTTGAATTCTTTTCCAGAATTCCAATTCGGCTGTAATGAGTTTGGCTGTATAGTCATCGTCTTTATTAACCTTGAAAATTGTGTAATCGGAGTCAGAAATATAACTCATGTAGTAGATTTCTTCCAACTGACAAACTTCCATAGTATGCTGAAGCTGAGGGATGTACTTTTCCGGTACGATTCCTTTTAATGCTAAGTCGTGATCAGCTCGGCCGGGCGCCTTAATTTCTAGTGCTACAGTTTTTTCTAATTCCAAGCCATCAAGAGAAGCCATCATATAGGGGATTGTAGGATGAACAACAACAGAAGGCATCATTAGATACCCTGTTTGATTCTCAAAAACCTGCAAAGCCAAAGGCTCAAGCTCTGTTCCTCTTCTCATTGCGAATGTTTCGGTTGATTTATCAGGGAGAACATCACTTATTTTTTCGTGATATAATTCCAGCAAGGTTTTCCAAGGAGAGACTCCCATGATTACACAGCTGTCTGTTGCAGTTATCATTTTTTTTCTAAACTGAAACCAAGCCTCAGATCTTTGAATTTCATATGGTTGCATTTTTACGATTCCCTTCATATTTAGCAGATAAACAAAAATCTAAATCAAATCCCTTGTGATATCTCATTACAAAAGCTCTGTAAGTAAGATTAGGATTTTTACAATGGTTTTCCCAAAGTTGTTTAAGATTATATTCCTTGTTTAAATAATTAACTTTAACACACATTCTTCTATTATTTTGTTGTTGTTTCATTGTGGCCCATCGACAATTTTCAGGTGAATAGTTCCCATCATTATCAATTCGATCTATTGAATGCTTTTTAGGCCGTTTTCCCATGTCTTCTAGGAAGTTTTTAAATACTTGCCATCTTTCGCAAACTTTAATTCCTCTTTCTCCATAATTTATATAAGCTTTGTGGTTTGGTCGAGTACAACGGTGTCGCATATCATGCCAAATCCACTTAAGTCTTATTAATTCTATTGGTTTTTTTATTGGTTTAGGTAGATGACATCCGCATGAAATCCTTGGACAACTTTTTCTTTTTATTTCTTTACTTCGTAATGCCACATCATTTCCGCAATCACATTTTAAATTCCATGATACTTGATTCGGCGTATCATTAGGACGACGGGATACAACCGTCAATCTTCCAAATTTCATTCCACAAAGATCAATGAATTTACCCATTAATCGCATCCTCGCCGTATTTTGTCGTGTTTTCCTTATTCTCAAAGTCGATTACTTTAATTGAATTCTGATATTCTTCTCCCTTCATAATGAACGCTTTCTTTGTTCCTTCGTAACAAGAAAGAGGGAGCATCATAAGCGAAGAAATCTTTTTTTCTTCAGTGAGGCGTTTGTTAAATCTAACAATAAATTCAGGCGAGCATAAAGAAAGCATGTAAATTAACTCTTGCGCTTGCTGTTCTGAAATCGTTTGTTCCGCTAAGTTATTAGAAGCCTGTTGCATCTCTTCTTCTGAGTATAATCCGCTAAGTTCATTCGGGAATGCCTTTCTTAAAACTAAAGACTCCGCGCATTTAGCTAGCATAATATGAGGTTTTGAATCCCAGAACTGATTTGCATATTTCGGAGCATATTCAGAAAGATAAGCTGAAGCACCTACTTCATGCCAAGTTCCATCAGCAGTTTGTTTCTTAACGTAAGAAGTGGCGCACACGACCTTTCCATCTTCGTAGGTATATGTTGACTCACGTCCAGGACAATAACGCCCTGTGCGCTCTGCAATGAGCCGGTAACCATCAATAGAAGTTTGAATTGTCATTGCTGCACCATCTTTACCGTTTCTTTTGACGGCATAGATCTGTTTCATAAACGGATCAAGTCCAGTCTTCTTGCATACTGCATGAAAAAGTTTTAGTTCTTCGTCATTGATGCCTTTGCATAAGTAATTCTTAATAAGTGAAGCCTGATCCGCATTGAAAAAAGCTAGTTCTTGTTTGTTTTGTATTGTGACGGTCATCTTATTCCCCTTGATTTTCGTAATATTCGTTTTCTTCAGCTTCTTCTTTTAGTATGCGTTCCATCATTTCGCTATCGTTCAAAATTGCAGCGATATGCTTGTCGTTTAAGCTCAATCGGTTTACTATTTCTATAGCTTGCTCTAGCTCATTTTCATATCCAGAAGCGATTGTAACCGCAATTGCTTCTGAATAGAAAACATCCACGATCTTAGCTATTCTTTGTAAAGCGTCTGATTTGTATTGTTCCATAGAGTCAAGCACTCGTTCATTCTTAGTATATTCCATTCTGTAACTCCTCATTTCTTCTCTGTACATTTCGCTTGGGTTTGCAAACATTTTAATCTCCTATCAGTAATAAAATAAAAAAACTACTTATCGCTATTGTGACTAGTCCGATAATGGTTTCAACTATGTCCTTCATGATTCCCCTTGACGTTTAACGTGTATCGGTTTATCGTTATGTCTAAAATGTAACACAGCTTAACATTTAACACAACACGAATTATCAAAAAAAGGAAAAGAAATGGATTTAGGAACTTGGATGACTAAAAACAGATGGAACCAACCCCAGCTTTCTAGAGAAATAGGAATATCACGCCCTACAATCAGTTGTATTTTAAAAAGAACGACAGACATAACACTAAAAACTGCTATGGCAATTGTGAAATTCACAAAGAATGAAGTGACTTACGAAGATTTAGCACGTGAAAATAACAAAAACCAGAAAGGCGATGATAAAGGGTAGAAATATCAGCACCCAAACCCAATCGATATTGGTATCTAGAATACACTCTAACACAGTGATAAACATTTCTTTCATATCACTGTTATAGCGATATGCGAATTTATTTCAAATAAAGATTGGGAATGTGCCTAAATTAGTGACTGTGATACAACTATGAAATCAAAAACAAGGATACAAAGCCTACAATGATACTATTACTTCATGATTTAATGCAACTAATTTCCCGTGAGTATTTCTTTCGATTTTTAGGAAGATTAAGGCTGATATCCAGCACGGAGTTTTTTTGGATTATTTCAGTGAATGAAGTCATTGAGGCATAAAAAAACCGCCTAGGTATTTTATTCTCTAGACGGTGGAAATTGTCACTTACGATTATTTGTTTAGACTGGAATCTATTCAAATTAAAAATGAACTAACTAGGAAGTTATGTTCTAATCTTAAGTTTTTCTGGCAATTTCTGCAAATACAAAGAAAGATTTACAGGAAAATGTTATGTCTTACGCTAAAAAATCATGGCAAGAAGAAGATATCGATGCCATTCAAAGATGTCCTCATGATCAAGATAATCCATATGCACAAATCAGTAATGATTTAATAAGAGATCAAAGCATATCTCCAAATTGTCGATGGCTCATCATCTATTTATTGGCAAACAAGGGAACGTGGAAGATAAAAATCTCACAAATACGTGAGCATGTCAGTGGACATATAGGAAGAAATAAGCTTTTTCAAATTGTGAATGAAGCTATCGAGGCAGGTTATATACTAAGAGAAGAATATACTTATAAAAACCTAAAACGATGCAGATATTTCATTTCAGAAAAACCTAAATTCAAAAAATGTTACCGATGTCCCGAAAATGGAGACACCGAAGGCGGAGATGCCCAAAATCAACACGATAAAGAAGACAATCATAAGAAAGAACATAAAAAGAAAGAATATTCTAAATCATCATCATCAGAAGAAATGCAGGTTGCACCTGCTGATGATGATTCTGGTAAAAACATAGGAGAGAACATTTGGTATAGGAGGACAAGCGGGCAAATGAAGAGGATAACTCAATCCGATATCTACCTACATTTTATCAAGCTTCCCTTTTCAACCGAAACCGTTAACGAATCCATATCCCGATTCAGACTCCTAACTAGCCCCATAAATACTCCTCTTAAATACCTTGAATCAATTTGCGTGACGATAGACAAGGAAAAAGAAAATAAGTCGTCTAAAGACCACAAAACAGCAATTAAGAACCCATTACAAGAAACTGAAAAAATTAAAGAAGACACAATAACATTTGGAGAATACAAAAAATGCTTACTCAAAAAGAACCCTTCCCCTTCGGAAAAAACCTAGAAAAGGCTCATATAGCCCAAGTTCAGCAATCTAAAGAGCATGTTGAAAAGATTATAAACTGGATGGATGGAAAGAAAAACATTTTCTATTTCTGCGGAAACGTGGGAACAGGAAAAACTTTTCTTTGCGCTGCTTTTTATAACTTTGTTAAGGAAAAAAATAAGCATGTCAGGGCTTTTACAGAGTACAAACTATTTGGACTTTTGCGATCTGAGATTCAAAAGAACTTTGATCCGCTGATGAAAATTGAGCAGATTTGCGAATCTCCCTATGTGATTTTAGATGATATGGGTAGCTCTTCGATGACAGATTGGCAAAAAGAAATGCTTTTCGAGCTTGTAAATATTCGAGTAGAGAGCGGATTGCCAACTTTAATCACATCAAACCTTAAAAAGGGGGAACTAATTAGCAATTTTCATGAAAGATTTAGCTCTCGAATTTATGCAGCTAAAAATACAATTATAGAACTTAACGGGGAAGATCGAAGACAATGGAAAGAGCAAGATGGTCAGTGAAAAAAGGGGGAGACATGAGCTCCTTTCAAAAAAGGAAACATGTGATCGAGCATGGAATATGATTTATTCAGATATGGAAAAAGGTGCTAAAGTTGATCATCAAAGGCTCGCGCAAATCATGGATAACTGTAATCAAGCTGATTTCGCATTGCTTAAAAGACAAAGAGAGATTGAGAAATTAGAGTTAAAGAAAAAATACATGGTTCAAGACAGAATTTAATAAAAAAGGCCACAAAATGACCGACAATTTAGACACGTTTACTGCCTCTAAGAGCATAAATTCTGATCAACTTAATCTCATTGACCTCACAAATAAGGGAATCTGCCCAGAGTGTCAGGAAAAAGTCGCTAAGGCGATTTTAGGAGATGATTACGATATGAAGAAGGAGACGGAATGAATGAAAAAAACCTTATCAAGTTATTAAAGTTCATGTTTCACCCATGCTTTACAGGGTTAGCTCTATCATTGACATTTGAATGGTATCAAAGTTTGGTTTTAATATTTTTTGGTGCTTCAATACTAATAATGGCTCTCGATTATTAAGGAATTTTATGAATAAAAATTGGATCGAACAGTTAGAGCAGTCATACGAGAAAATCGTCCAACTGGACGATGGAGAGCCGCTTCACAAGTTAGATGTTTACGAGAGAATAGGTCTTGATGTTTTCGAAAAGATCGTTAAAGGAGAAGAATTTTTGAATCTATGGCCAAAGGATGCTTAATGGTTTGGATTTATATTACCCTATCCTTATAATGGGGTAATGAAAAGAAAAGAAGATCCAGTTAAGATATGCGCAGAATGTCAAAAACAATATTATCGAGTTTACTTTGGCGACCGATTTCAAGATTTAGGCTCCTTTAAAAAGAGAAAGTTTTGTTCTAAAATATGTCAGCTTGAATTTCATTTGAAAAAAGAGCAGACAAGGCAATGGATAGGAAGAAAATTACAATCCTTTAAGAAAGACAAATGTGCTACCTGTAAGGGGAATCATTGGCTTGGAGTTCACCATAGGGATGGTAATTGGAAAAATAATGACATAAGCAATCTGATTACGTTGTGTGCTTCCTGCCATTCAAAGTTACATCATTCTAAGGGTGATTATGAGCATATTTATGAAAAGAAAGTTTGTGATATTTGCGGACTTCCTCATAAGGCTAAAGGATTATGTAATAAGCATTATAGAAACTGGAAAAATACAGGTTTTGCACATGGAAAACTTAAGGGCATTTAACTCCGTTGTTCCCGTGCAAGTCAAAGAAGCGTTTGAAATCTTAATGGGGATTAATAAATGAATGATGAGCCGCATCCTTGGGGTGTTTTTCTTGACGCGAGAGCTAAATGCATTATGTTTTTTAAAAGAAACGGAAAAACCAATAAGCAAATAGCGAATGATCTTTCAATGGATGAAGAGCAGGTTTATCACATTGCAAAATATCAAGAAGGTTTAAATAAAGGGAGAACCTGTGAGCCTATTTGTTAATTTTCCGTGCGCTCAATGCGGAATAAAACCCTCATATAATGAAAAATACGATGCTACTTTTTGTAAAACTTGCGACGTTTGGACTTCTAACGCATGTGGAGATAAAAGATGTGGTTATTGCAATAAAAGACCAGAAAAACCAAGTGAGTGCAAAGATGGATGATCCTATTAAAGATCCTTTTAGAATGCCTGAAAAGGATCGAAACGAACTACTAACTAAACTGGTAGAAGAAGGCGCAGGATGTGTTGAAATAGCTATGCGCACTGGATTCATTAAGATATGTGAGAAAGATGAAAATCAATGCACTTGCAAGGATTGTCAGATGGAGTTTGAGATATGATAAGGCATAAATTCTCAGCCGTTAGATGTGAGCAAGACGATATTAAATTTAGCTCAAAAGCCGAACGATCCTATTACAATAAATTAAAGCTTTTACAAAAAGCCGGTGAAGTTGTTTTTTTCTTGATGCAAACACCTTTTAAGCTTCCTGGAAACACGAAATACGTGGTAGATTTTCAGGTATTTTATGCGGATGGAACCGTTTCCTTTATAGACGTAAAAGGCATGTCAACACCGATGTTTATTATGAAGAAAAAGCAAGTAGAGGATTTGTACCCGGTTAAAATACAGGTAGTGAAGTAGTGCCTGATATAACTCTCTGCACAGGCGGGGAATGTCCACATAAAGAAAAATGTTATCGGTATAAAGCGAAGCCTTGCGAATATGTACAGTCGTATTTTGATGAAATTCCTTTCAAAGACGGAAAGTGTGATGAATTTATTAGATTTCATGAAGGATCGAGAGTGAAAAAATGACGACCCTTGCGAGCCGTCAAATATTCATCAATCATCACAAAAACGAGTTTTATTCGTCCTCTAAATTTTAAAATATATTAAGGATTATGTCAAATATGACTGAAGTAAAGCCTTTGCATTGTGAATGCAGCATAAAAACTGATAGCTGTAGAATCGAAATGGAAGAGAACATTCTTTGCATATATAATTCTTATATCAACGTTAATGCGCAAATAACTGTAAACTACTGCCCTATGTGCGGAATCAAAGTTTTGAGGGTTGAATGAGTGATTTAAGAACTGGTGATCCCAAAGATAGAATAAAAGATGCTAGAAAATCATTTTTACGGGGGGGAAACTTCTTACAGAAGATTTTTTCTAGACCAGAGAAATTTTTGACTAAAAATGAATGTATGCAATTGTACAATACCTATGCAATAACGCCTTATTACCTTACTCTTTTGGCCATTTCACATGATTTTTATTTCGATGAAGAAGGTTTTTGTGAAGAAATATCACTCCAAAAAAAAAGAAGTTTAAAATGTAAGCCGTGTTGATATATAACAGCCTCCTAGCCTGCAACTACGGTGTTTTTTGAAACGTTTAAAGTGCTTTTTTTTTGGTCATAAATGGATTCTTTTATTGCATAAGCATGTCAGGGTTTACATGGACGATCCAAATCAATGTTATTCTATTACTAGATTTCTCTATAAATGCCAACGTTGCAAGGAATTAAAAACCAAAGAATTATATGGGGATTATTCAGACGTAAACCCAAAGGATCTAGAATGAATGAAATGTACAAGTTGATGATTGCTAAGCTAGCTTACCGAGAAATTGAGCAAGCTATAGACAAATACGAACAGGATTATAATGTTAAAGTTAAATGTCATTGGGATAGAAAAATCACCGTTGATGGAACAGAATTTCAAGGATATCAATTAAGAAAAATAGAAGAATAGGAGAAATATGAAAAAGATTTTAATCACATCACTCGTTTTATGCTCATGTGCTTGCTATGCTAGTGTATCAAAGGGCCGAGGGGATACATACCATGTCGATCAAAACGGTTCGGAATTCGATGGTAAAAAGAAGGTGCAATTTATGGAACAAGCTAAATCTTTGAGTGTTGAATCGTTCAAGTCAAGTTCACCTTTGGCGCTTTATTAGTCCATGTGAGCTTATTCATTTAGGCTCACTTTCTCTTTGATCATCATTAATATTAATTCTTGCAAAGTCAATCCTTCATCTATAGCCTTAATTCTTAATTTCTTGTGTATTGGTTCAGGGATTCTAACTGACAAGAATTTGAGTTCGTCTTTCATATATACACCGAATAATAAATAAAGTTTACTGTGCACATTATAACTATCACATAAAGTGCACAAATGTATTAAAAATAGTTTAAATTTATTGTAGATATTAATTTATGTATATGACAATTTCAAGTTATGTGGGCTAGTCCGCATAAAAAAAGAGGTGTTCTATGTGTAAAGAATATGATCATAAAAAAGAGTGTCATTGCTGTAAAGAAGGTCTTCAAGGAGTTCCTGGGCTTCAAGGTGAACAAGGTATCCAAGGTGTGCCTGGAGCGCAAGGAATCATGGGACCTAAAGGAGATCAAGGCGTTCAGGGACTTCAAGGCCCAGCATGTGAAGATTGTGGCCATCATGGTCATTGCAAGTGCTGTGAAGCTTATGCAAACGTCTATGCTAATCCTGCTCAGATTTTAACGCCTTTCGGTGGCGCATCTGATACAGTGCTTTTTCAAGGTCAAAATGCTGTATCTGTAGGTGATTTTGATTTGTCTATGATGAGTGTGGATGGATCTGTGAAATTCCTAAAGTCTGGAACTTACAGTATTCGTTGGGGTGCAGAAGCTAAAGTAGAGCCACCTATTCCAAGCCCTACTCCTTCATTCAGTTTCGGGCTATGGTTGAATAACGTAATTGTTCCTGGTTCTACATTGAGCGGATATACACAAGCTCCAAATGATGACACATTGCCGATTGCAAGTGAAGTGATCATAGATATTTTGGCTGGTGATGTTCTGAAGCTTAGAAATGCTTCTAATTTCCCTCTTGATATGTCTCCGAACACAACAGGTATTATGTTTCCTGTTGCTGTCGCCTCTCTAAACATTCATTGCGTTAAAGAAATCAAAGCAATGTAAGTCTTTAGCGTTCCCGTCCGCTTCATTGACGGGGATTATTTTCTTTAACAGCTTTAAGTATCAGATTCTCAATCCACATGTACATGCATATGCCCTCTTTAGAGGATTGCACTTTTGCAAGTTTATGAACTTCTGGACTAATGCGGATTCTTTTGATTTCGATTTGGTTCATATTCTTCCTGCTTGTCTTAATTGTTGTTCTTGTCTCATTTCGTAACATGCCATGCTTTCATTCAAACGCTCGAAGTATTCATCATCTGGACCATTGGCCAACTTAATAACGCATTTTTTGCATAGGAAAGGCTCTTTATCATCTATAAGCTCTGGATCTTGTAGAAAAAACTCTGAGCAGTCAGAGCAGTCTAAAAGAGTTGTTTCTTTAGATTGTTCTAGCTTATAGCGATGTATAAAACTTCCATCTTCATTAAGAAATAAATCATCATCATGCGCATAATCAAGATCTTTATCTTTCGGAAAAACTAAGCAAAAAACTATTCCATTTGTGAACGTTAGTTCGTATGGTATTCCAGCAGAATTAAGGGTTTTATCAGAATAGTCTTTCGCTTCTTTTTCAAATTCAAAAAGGTTTAGTGAGTTGTACATTTTTTTATCCTGTGACTAGAGTGTTTTTATACTAATATTTCTTTGTTGTGTATTGCAGGAAGCAGATCAGGATTCAACTCAAAGAAGTTTTCATCAAGCTCTTTTACTCCATGTTGTTTTGCTTCTTCATCAGATACCCACATAATATTGCCGTCTAAGTTAACTAATATAACGCCACGACCCGTTTCCCCATCTGCTTTGATCTTCTTATAAGCTTGCTTGCTTAATTGCCATCCGTCTCCATTTGTATTTAAAACAAGTGTGAATAATTGGCTCATGTATGCGTATTTCTTTGACATTAGTATTTTTTCTAAACTGTTCATTTTATCCCTGTGATTGGTTGGTTATGGCATAAATATATCAAATGGCACATTTATACACAAGCTTTTTTCTTTCTTTTTTTCTTTAAACTTAGTACTTTACAGGAAACATAGAGGTCAAATGCCGTCAGAGATATCTATAACAGTCAAAAACGAAGAAAAGCGCCAGACGACAAAGCACTTACTTTATAACGTTTACGCAGTGCATGAAGAAGACCCAACGATTAAGCCTTTGATGGATTTAGCCGTTAAAGAATTCAATTCAACTCCCGATAAAGTGGAAGTTCGTATTAAAATGGTGGTTGAATGATTCAGATTAAGCTTTACACTAAGTGGGAAACTGAAATCATTTTATATCCAGAAAACAATGAAGAATTAAAAGAGACTATTGATGAAATTAGACATCATTTTAAAAATAGATGGGTTTATCTTGGTCTAGGTGCATGTATTGATATGAATGACATTAAATATATTCTTGAATTAGATCCCGAGGTTAAATAATGGGAGCTGGAAGACCTAGAACTGTTTGCCCTCCTCCCGAAGAAATGATTGCCTTGGGTGAAGAAATGATTGCATGGGTAGAATTAAATAACCCTTTGCATCTTTCCCAATGGTGGGGAATTGAAAAATTCATTACTGAAAATGTTTGGGAATGTATGCACAGAGCACCTGAATTTTTACCCTATTACAGGAAAGCCCTTAAAATTATAGGTATTGGATATTTAGATAAAGATAGTTCAGTTGATAGAGCTATAAAAGACAGATGGCAAAGAGTTTACTTTAAAGACTTAAAACAAGAAGAAGACGAAACAGCCCGATTCTTGCAATCATTACGCATTGAAGAATTAGAAAAACTTCCGGCAGATGTTCTCGATAAGTTCAGTATGTTGATGGCTCAAATGAAGCAGAATCAAGGCTCTAGTAGCGATTTAACAAGTAAAAGCGCAGAGACTAAATCATAGCCAGTAATAGGGTTATTCAGAGCATGAGTGGGTAAATTCTCATATGACTTTATCATTTCATCCAACATTTTTAATTTGTCTTCTCTTGATAACTTTTCTTTGTAAAGTGGCTGTTCATCTGGTTTTTCTTCATCTTTAACAGTAACAATTATTTCATTACCTTGATCATCTACCCTTAAGAAATTACTCCATTGCTTAGCCATAGCGGTATATTCTTGAGTTCCTCCGGTAATAGAGATCTCTCCGCATTTACAACTGACATGGTCATGCAGATGAAAGCTTTCAATGATGGAATAACAAAGTTTGCATTTAGCTCTATTTTTCATATTGTACCCAATCAAATTCAGGAAATCTTTGTTTCAATTGTTCATATACTTCATCGGTTACGTCTTTGAATTCATGTTCTTCAACGGTTGACATGTCATTAACAACTTCAAAATGGCTACCGTAACAATTTTTCATAGCAATCATATGGGGCAATGGATGCGTGGGATAGTAAATGCATTTGTCGCTAAAATCTTTAGGCGCCCACATTTGTTCTTTTGCTGAATAGTCCACTGCAAAGTAATATATTCCCATTCTAACACCTCTTTTGCTATCGTGGCGACATTATGAAAGATTTACTAGCTCCTAAGCAAGTGCAATTCATCAACGAAAGTACCCGACACTGGAATTTAGCGCATGGATCTGTCCGTTCAGGCAAGACTGTAGGAACGCTTATACGATTTATGCAAGCGGCTTATGATTGTGTGGATTCGCAAATATTTATGGTAGGGCATAGCTCTGCTACAATCTATGAGAATGCTATCCGTTTACTGCTTGAATCGGAGCAACTAAGCGTATTCCGGCCATTCTGCACCTGGTACGCAGGTAAGAGACAGCTCAAGTTTAAAGATAAAACGATTAGTTGCTTAGGTGCTAAAGATGAGGGCGCAATAGGGCAGTTTCAAGGTAAGACGATGAGCCTTGTTTACTGCGATGAGATCACTCTATATCCCGAATCTATTATTGATATGATCGACACGCGCCTTTCTAATCCATGGTCTATGGGTTTCGCATCTATGAATCCATCGCATCCGGGGCATAAAGTAAAGCAATGGATCAACATGGCCGAGGAGGGAGATCCAAATTACTATCAACTTCACTTCACGCTTGATGATAACCCTTATGTCGACGACGCCTACAAAAACAGGATTAAGGCTAGCTTATCCGGACTATTCTATAAGCGTAACTATCTTGGCTTATGGTGCTTGGCTGAGGGAGCCATTTTTGACTTTTTCGATAGAGATATACACGTACTTAAACGACCTCCTAGAGCTGCTGAATATTGGATAGCTGGCATAGATTACGGAACTAGCAATGCATTCGGTTGTGTGCTAATCGGAGTTTCAACAGGGCATACAACACAAACGGGCAAATGTCTATGGGTAGAGAAAGAGTATTATTGGAACTCTAAACAAACAGGAAGACAAAAGGTTAATAGCGAGTATGCAAGGGATGTTGAGGAGTTTTTAGAGCCTTACGGAGTAAGAGCTATTTATATCGATCCAAGTGCGGTAAGTATGAAGTTAGAACTTCAGCGTAAAGGATTACCAGTTATTCAAGCAGATAATGATGTGACAGAAGGAATCAGGGAAATGACTAGCGAAATGGCAGAAGGTAATCTATTTGTCCTTGATTGCTGTCCTAATTTAATACGGGAGATAGAAGGCTATGTATGGGATTCAAAGAAAAGTAATGAAGGAGAAGACGCGCCAGTTAAAAGGGGGGATCATTTAGTCGACAGCCTAAGGTATATACTACAGACGCATAAAGTTAACGTTTATAATCCATATCAACACAATGCTACTCAGTATATGAAAAATAGATTTTCTATGTAGATGTATTTGACATATATCCAAAGCAGCTTTACAATCTGATACATGAACAAACACCAAATACATTTTAATAAAAAGTTTTACATTGATAAAGACAAAGGTTATTGGATTTCTACTACCTGCCCCAAGATAAGAGCGCATGCATGGGTATGGATAAACAATAGAGGAAGCATCCCAAAAGGTTGTCATATCCATCACAAAGATGGAGATAAATCTAATAACTCTATTGAGAATCTAGAGTTAATGGCTCAATCTGAACATCTAAAACTTCATATGCTTACTCCTGAAAGAAGAAAGCAATCTAAAGATGCAGCCGATAAATATAGGCATTTAACAAAGGCATGGCATGCAAGCGAAGAAGGTAGGGCGTGGCATAAAGCACATGGAATTATAGCATGGAGTGAAAGAAAGCCTATAACTATTACATGTAAAGTTTGTAATAATCAGGCTCAAACTAAGACATATCATCAAGAATTTTGCTCTAACAGTTGCAAAAGTAAATGGCGCAGAGATCAAGGATTAGACGACATTCAAAAGATGTGTCCTTCATGTAATATTGAGTTTATGTCTAATAAATATGCCAATACAGTTTATTGTTCAAAACCGTGCGCAAGAAAGAAAAAACAATCCAAATCAATATATTCAAAATAGGTTTTCAAGATGACTTCAGAAGATTTAAATAAGGGTAAAGGATTATTTATGTTAGTGATGGTTTTGCTTGCAATCCCTCAAATTATATTCAGATTCAATCATCCTCTCATGTCAGAAACGCAATTATTTTTGAATTTCTTTGAGGCTTATATAGAGTTCTTTAACCGTTATTGATATATTTAAAACTTTAATGTACATTCTAGTTTTAGCTATGAAAACGGCTAATCGGAGGATGTCATTTCACTTACACCAACCGCGTGGAACAATTCGATTGAGCCGAATGAAGGCAATATCCGCCAATGGATGACGGGATTATACACTCGTTATCAGCCCATTAATCAAAACCGCTGGAATCAAAGCAATATCGATTCGCTATTCTACGCAGGTGAACAATCCTTCGTTAATCGGTATTTCAACTACAACAACACATCTTCGAATAACAACTACTATTTCAATCTAATTCAACAGCCTGTAAATATCGTCACTGGCTATGAGCGTCAGCACCGTAAGAACTTCAATTATATCCCTACAGAGGGCGCAGACCCTTTAACTACCGATCAATACAATAAATTGATTACTCATGCGTGTAACGCTGGTTCTATTCATGAGATGAAGTCTAAAGCAAAAGAACTAGCAGCTATTTCTGGCATGGTATTAGCTCAGCCTTATTTAGATTATACAGGTGATGATCAGGCACAAGGAGAGCTAAAGGTTAAGATTTGGGAATATAATAGCTTTATCGTTGATCCTTACTTCCGAAATCCTGATATGTCCGATGCTCAGTTTGTCTGGTGTCAGGAATACATTAGCAAAAATGAAGCAGAAGCGCGATTTCCTGGTAAGACTCAAGGCATATCGGCAATGGCTGGATCTTCTCAAACATATGGTTCTTTCTACTTCCTGCCTGAAAACTATAACTTAGCTAAGAATGATCTCCTTGTTGTGTCATACGTTTGGTACAAGTGGAGACGTAAAAAGAAGCGTCTTTATAGCCGGACACGTAACCAATTCTTTGACTTTGCAGGTGGTGATGGGAACTTAGAGGCGTTACTATACAATATTCCTGACATGGAAGAGGTCACCGTTGAAGTGCCTACTTGGAAGCTTTGCGTTGTTCTTAACGATAGATTGATGTTTCAGGGTGAGAACCCCCTTTCATTTGATTCGTGCCCCATGGTGCCCTATTTTTGGAATTATGAACCCCACCTTAACTACCCCGATTTAGTATATAGATCACTTGTCCGCCCTATGCGTACGCCTCAGTTTCTAGCGAATCATAAGATCATCAATAACAACGATATTGCGGCAGCCACAATTAACGCTGGTTGGAAGCGAAAGATCGGAGCAGTAGCAAACGAAGACAATCTTAAAAAGGCTGGTCAGGGTTGGGATGTGATTATCAATCTTGGCTATGAGATGTCAGACGTTGAAAAGATCATTCCAAGTGCAGTACCTGAATCAGATCTTGCTTTAGCTCAACAGATGATTGATTTGGTTCCTACTGTCGCAGGTATTAACGTAGAAAATTGGTCAGGTCAAGAAGATAAGCAGATATCGGCATTGACAACGTTAATGAAGCAAGCGGCTAATTTACTTGTATTCCAGAAATACTTTGATCAATGGGACTTAGCAGATAGCTTGCTGGGTGATAAGCTTTTGCAGATCCCATTAAATAACTGGAACGCTGAGAAAGTGGCATTGTATATTGGTGAAGAGCCATCTCCACACTTCTACTCAAAAGTATTCTCAAAGTATCAAGTATTAGTCGAAGAATCGGATCTAACGCCTACGCAAAATAATCTTCAAGCTCAACAAATGTTAGAGATCAATGAAAGATTCGGACGTGAGGTATTTACTCCTTCTATGATCATTCCTAAGATGAATATCTCTGGTAAAGCTGAGATCATTCAGATTCTACAACAGCAAGAACAGCAAGCAGCTTCAATGCAAAATGAAATGCAACAGACTCAACATGCATTTGAACATGCTAAATTACAAGAATTGATGAGTAAAGCTACTGCAAATATAGCTAGAGCCAGAGAAGATCATAGCCGTAGCGAATCGAACCTCGGTTTGTATGAAGAAAGATTGTCGATGATAGAAAGAAATAAAGCGTTAACACTTAAAGAGAAGCAAGCAGCTCTTAATCAACTTCTCGAAAGCATTCAAAAATATGGAGAGATTGAAACCTCTTATGCGGATAACAAGCTCAAACTTGAAGCGAACGAGATTGATTTTGAAACAGAAAGAGAGAAGCAGGATGTTGCTCGTAGATCAGAGTCAAATAAATTCCTCATGGAAATAATGAAGGGGATGCCTGATCCAATGCAACAAGGGCAAAATCAACAACAAGAGCAATCTCCTTTACAAATGCAAGGCTAGGTGTTATAAAATGATTAGTTTAAAAACAAAGCTTCTAAAGCTTTAAGGATGTATATATGGCAGGTAGCGGACAAAGAGCTAGCGGACAAGTTTCAGACGGTCGTTCTATAGATGACCACGCCTTTTTTGGTGGTTCAGCTCCTAAAGGGCAAGTGTTCCCAACAGGGTGCAAAATGAAACAAGAGATGTCAGCTGGTGGAGCAGGAGAATGCACTAAGTATGAAGATACTACAGAGCGCATTAAAGCATCTCAAGATATGGCTAAGGCTAAAGTGAAGTCTCATCAGGGAAGATTGCCTGAGTACAGAAATTAAGTTTTTGAAGCGTATAGCACAACGGTATGCACTATGTTAAATGCAATGATGGATTCAAGTTCAATTCTTGATGCGCTTCAACTTTAAAAGGACATTTATGAAATCAGGTTTCAAAGACCCAGCTGCTATTAAGAGCCAAAAGCCAAAAGATAAGCCCATAGATGGCAAACCTTATCCGCTTGGATGGGATTTTAGATGCCCTCAATATGACCAGAGATCAAGCGTTTTCGTTAATGCAGGCACTGATTACGGTGTAGGAATGAAACAGCCTATAGGCTCTAAGAATGAGCCGAAGCAGCGCGTTGATACATTGCCATTCGGTCGCGTTGATACGATGCAAGTAAGTGGGATCAAAGTAGAATGAAGAAGATCAAAGGCTTAAAGCAATCTCATACACCCAATACAAAAATCGGAAAGGGTGATGAGTATGGTTCAGGAATAAAGCAGAAGATGGGTAAAACCCTTGATAGTTCTATGAGTCTTAAATCAGCAGTATCTAAGAGCATAGGTAAGGCTCCTAGATCTTTGGCTTAGACCATTCGGCTAAAGCTTTATCAAAGTTAAAATGATCATTCCACCAATGAGTACATTTAGGCTTATAGTCCAATATTTCTTTTTTCCAATACCTATAATCTTCAATGAAATCCTCATCTCTTTTGACTCCAGGACTTCTAACAATAATCTTTTGTCCTTCTTCAGGCATTTTTTGTTTAAATGATACCCACATTAATTTAAACCTTAAAAATTATAGAGTTTCTTTCTTGACTTTCCAATTATTATTAATCCAATTGTTTTTGGTTTCTTCAAAACATTTTATACATATAGCCATTGAAGTTTTTCCACCACTTTCCAATTGGTGATAGACCGTTTTCATTTTAGGAGATGCTTCTCTACATACAACACATAAAGGCATATTAAACATATCTAAGCCTTAAAGATTATAGAGTCACTTGAAGACAGCATTTTCTTTTTCTTAACATCTTGTAGCTTCTCATCGACTATTGCCTTTAATATCAGCCTTCCATATTCTTCAAGTATATCATCGGGATGGGGCTTTTCTAGCTCTTTGCGCTTATGCTTGTACATCTCAATACTCCATGCCACCTCGTTACTCTCTGTAACATTCCCTTTTTCATATTGTTTCCATTGTTCTTTTGGAGGTAATAACCAAACCACTTGAATGGTATCAGTATGAGAAATTGCTCTAAAAAGATACGAATTGGGTTGTGCTTCAGGTATTGAAAGACGTGGTTGCCATAACATGCGTTTATTAACTCCATCGTCTGCCGTTCTTGGATGTGCAAACAAGTAAACGTAAGGGGATTTTTCTTGAATGGCTAATGAATCAGGGTTCTTTTTTAGGCAGTCTTCAGCGCCTTGAAATATGTTAATTGCCTGATCTTTAACAAAATGTTGCAAACGGTCATGGGTTTCAAGTCTATTGAGTTTCATTTATAAACCATCCATCTTTAATAAATCTTTCATGATTTTCTGTATTTAACATACAACGACCACAACATAATCTTACCATGTATTCTTTACCATTTTGAGACAAAGGAGCAACGCATTCATCTTCAGTTAATAATTTTGAACATCCTAAACATTCAATTTTCATGTATTGCCATCAATTTCAAATTTTAGTTTAATTCATCTATCCAGCGCCGAGGAGCGTTAACCCCATAGGATATCATGACAGTACCCACGCAAGAAAATCAAGCACAAGATCAGCCAGCAAGCAATAAAGAGCTAAACTTTAGAGCACTAGAGCAAAGATACCAACAGCAATTAACAGTGCAACAGGCTGAGAATCAACGTCTACAAGAGCAACTACAACAACGAAATCAACCTGTGCATGATGAAGATGATTCAGATTCAGAACCTTATGTTGACCATAAGCGTTTAAGAAAAGAACAAGCTAAGTTTGGTAATCAGATCAAACAAGAGACTCAAAGCGAGATTCAAAGAGCCGTTAAAATGGCTATCACTGAAGAACGTCAAAATAACTGGATGAAAAATAATCCTGATTTCCAAGAAGTTATGAGCCATGCGGAGAAGTTTGCACAACTAGATCCTGAACTTGCGGAAACTATTCTAGAAATGCCTGCAGGTTTTGAGCGTCAAAAGCTTGTTTATAAGAATATTAAAGCCCTTGGAATCCATAAAGAAAAACCTAGAGAATCTTCAGTACAAGAAAAGATCGATGCCAATAGAAGAAGCCCATATTACCAGCCTTCTGGTGTCGGAGCATCACCTTATGGGAATGTTGGCGATTTTAGTCCTTCTGGTCAGAAACAAGCTCATGACAAAATGCAAGAATTGAAGAATAGGTTGAGGTTGTAATCGGCTTTTATTTGAGGGGGAGCATGACCCCTCATTTTAACAATTGAATAAAATTAAAACTTTAATTATAAATAGATTACGCAAGCATAAGCGTTATATGCAATCGCGTTAGGAGAATTCGCAAACTCCATCAGATATGAAAGAGAACGGACGTAATACGCATCGTCCACGGATCACATATCATTCTAAATGTAAGCTCAGAGGTTTACATGACTATTACTAATACGTCGAACTTGGGACCTATGATCCTCCAGTCGCTTGCGCCTGCGATGCTCTATGTTCCTACTCCGACTATGAATTATATTACCGTCGCTGACAAAGTCTCGATGCCAGCAAATGGCGGAACTACTTGCCGTTTTATGCGCCCTCGTGCGTTAACTCCTCCTACTGTTCAACTAGGTAACAGCGGAATAGATCCACCAGCGCAAATCCCTCAAAGGGACATTATAGACGCTCAAATGGCCTTTTTTGGTACGGGCTGTATCATAAATGAGCAAGTAATTTTGCAAGACCAAGAGGGTGTATTAGCTTGGGTTTCAGAGCGTTTAGCTGTGGCAATGCGTCAAGCTGAGGATTTGATCCTTAGGGACTACATTGTATCTGCTGCTTCGCAAATTAATGCAGGCGGTGGATCAAATGGCTTTAATCCAACTAACCTCGGATTAACTGACTTTAGCCTTGTAGCTACGACCTTGGATACAAATAATGCCTATAAGTTCATGTCAGGTATTGAAGGCATGGATCGCTTCGGTAAAGTGTGTGCCGAAGTAAAATCTTCTCTGATTGACTTGGAACTCGCAGCATGATGGAATACACACAATTTATATTGAATGAAGATGGAGAAAGCCTAGTGAAGTTTGGATTTCCTGAAATAAACAAAATCGATAAAGACGGTTTTTCAGTAAGGTTATTAGGATGTTCCAATGATAAAAATGTTGTTCCTTCTAGACATACAATAAAAGATTGTGAAAAAGAATATTTTTGTAGACATTGCAAAAATATTCATCCATGGAATGGCGAAGACAAGGCGGAAGCGAAAGCACCGTGAACGACTAAGTGAGAGGACAACTGGTAAGAATTACTTACTAGTTGAAGCGATAGTCTGACCTCATAGGTAACTATGAGAGGGAGATCCGAAGAGGTTTCCCCGCCTAGAAATAGGTCACAAAAGTAACAGAATTGACAGGCCCGATACGTAGCTCATATTTCATGCTGAGTTCAACAGAACTTCAGTCTGATTTTGATGCTTTAGTGGGTCAAGGAGTACTTAATAACTGGAATTATCCTACTAATGCAAGTGCATTGCCTAGCGAATGGGGTTCAGTCTATAACTTGAGAATTTTAACAAGTTCTGAGGCTCCAGTAGCTCGTAATGCTGCTATTAATAACCTTGGTGTACTTAATGATGTGTATTATAACACAGTTTTAGGTAAACAAGCGCTTACGCATATTTCACAAGATGGTTATTCCATGAATTTGATTTATCGTGATCCTTATTATAGCGGTATGTTAGCTCAAAATGCGACATTAGCGGTTAAATTTGCACAATCTCAAGCGCTTACACAAGATACGGCTATCCGTAATCTCTTGTCGACTCGCTTAAGCAATTTGGGGGTATAAGATGGCTGAATATTCAAAGATCGCAAGGGGTAGTTTTACTTCGACGGGTGCGGCTCAGGTTATTAACTTACCGTTTAGACCCGAATATGTGCAATTTACTAATTATACTAATGCTTTTACAGCTCCGGCAGCAAGCCAAGTTGTTTCGGCAGAATGGTATTCTAGTATGGGTCAAGGTTTTGCAGTACAGAACGTTTATGATGCAACACCAGATCTAGTAATGGATTCAGTTATTGCACAAGGCATTAGCACTTTCTCAGCTGGTCAAATGTTGCAATATGGTCCTGTATTTGTTGTTTCAGATATTACTAAGGCAAATCCTGCTTCAGTAACTACAACTACAGCACATGGACTAAAAAGCGGCGATGTAGTCATCTTGGAAGGTTTGTTTGAGAGTACTACAACAGGTATGCCACAAATAAACGGTATTCCTTTTACTGTGACTGTGACTGGTGCAACGACCTTCACAATCCCATGGAATACAAGTCAGAGTAATTATACTGTGATTAGTGGAGCTGCAACTGGTACACCACGTATGAAGCAAGTGCTTTATCCGTACTTGTACTTTCCCGGTACTACATTTATCAGTGCTATTACTCTTGGAACAACTACTACGATCCACACAACAGATGCTCATAATTTTGTTGTCGGTCAGCAAGTTGCATTCCGTATTCCTAGCGCTTGGGGTACAGTAGAATTGAATTCATTGCCTAATATTCTTACACCCGGATCTCCGATCTATGCGTATGTAATTGCGGTAACGGATTACAATACTGTGATTGTAAACTTTGATTCATCAGCTTATACAGCTTTTAACAGCAATCAAGCGGTATCGATTGTCCCAGGACTTTCATATCCTCAAATTGTTGCAGTAGGTGATGTAAATACTGGTGGTGTTCAAGTATCGGCTGGATCATCTCTATATCCACCTCCATATTTTGTGCCAATTGGGACAACTAGATTTAACACAATCAACGGACCTGCAATTCAAGGCGCATATGTAAATAATACAAGCCAAGGATTTATCATTGGTTCGGGTGCTGGAGTTAACGTAACTGGTTCAGCTTTGGTTGGAACTGAAGGGGATGTCATTCATTGGATGGCGATCTATCCTGATATGAGTCTTCCGTTGTAATAAAATAAATTATTACATATCTTGAGGGGGGAGTAAAACCCCTCCTCATTAGGTATTTATGGTTTCTGAACGTGGCGTTTTGTCCTATCCCATCCCAATTTATCAAAATGTGGAGATTCATGCGGAATACTACATCCCACAAAGGTATGTGATTGATGACATTACTTTAGGAACTACCACGATTGTTATCACGGACGGAAACCATGATTATGTGGTAGGACAACAAATTCGCTTTCTTATCCCTTCTAACTTTGGAAGCTATCAACTCAACAATGTTAAAGGATATGTGGTATCGGTCCCTTCTCCCACTCAATTAGTCGTAGATGTCGATTCTTCTAGAAATGTAGATCCTTTCTTAACCTCTGCAACAGTAACAACCGCAAGTCCTCAAATTATTGCAATTGGTGATGTGAATAGCGGTGTTGCGAATTCAAAAGGAAGAATAGACAACATTACTTTCATTCCCGGAAGCTTCATAAATATTTCTCCGCAATAGTTCTCGACTTTCTTCAAATAAGAAGCTATAAATAAATTAAATTTTAAGTATAGGATTCTACATGTCAGAAAAACCAGCTCCAAGAAGTTCGCTCGGTGAAAAAGAAATCGATAAAGCTGAAAAGCAACTTGACGCCTTTGATTCAAGCGTACGTTCTTTAACTCTTGATCGTATGAATATGGCGCCACAAGTTGATAAAGAAATGCAGACCACAATGTCTCAGAATCAACTTGCAAGAGCTACCGATATCTATCTAAAGCCTCATACTTCTATCGGTTCCCGTGAAAAATTCAACGAAGATTACAGAAAAGAATATGATTACGCAAAAGAATATGTTCAATTCATCGCGGAAAACAAAATGATTATCGGTGAAATAATTGAAATGTGGACCAAGCCATTCGCGGGTATGCCAGCTCAGTTTTGGAAAGTACCTGTTAATAAAGCTCTTTGGGCTCCTCGCTATGTAGCAGAGCAAATCAAGCGCGCTAAATACCACGTTTTAACGATGCGCGATAGTGTAACTACAGGCGCGGACCATATGGGTCAATACTATGGAACGATGGCCGTAGATAGCACGATTCAGCGTTTAGATGCTCATCCTGTAGGTAATACAAAATCAATCTTTATGGGCGCATAAATGCAATGTAAAGCGGAATTACAACGATGAATCTCCTTCAAGATGTGATTGTTTATGTTAGACGGCTGATTAAAACTCCGTCTAACTCTTCGATTACAGATGATCTTATTATAGATTATTTGAATCGATTCTTGATTAATGATGTAGATGCGCGTATTCAGCTTTTTGATTTCAAGACAAAGTACCAGTTTCAGACACAATCGGGTGTAGATCAATACAACATGCCTCTTTACAGTCTTCAAACTTCTCCAGCAGGTAGTAGTCAAACTGTAAGTTATTATCCAGTCTATCAAGGGTTTATCGGACCTGCTTATATTGGAGGAGTTCAATGCCATTTTGAAACTGAGAAAGATAAGTTCTTTGGTGTTTGGCCGAAGATTGTTCAGCAAAGTTTTGTAGTAGCACAAGGTAATGGCGGAGTTGGCCCTTATACTTTTCAGATCCCTTTCATTGGACCACAAGTCAGCCCTCCAAATCCTCCATTTAATGCGATTTTAAGAGGACATGTTGATATTACGGGTATTGTATCCACAAATCAAAATATAGATCCTCCTCTAGCCTCAACTGTTAGTAATTTCATTGCTACCATTTCGACCACAAGCGTAGATTCAGCTGTATTTATCACTTCGATTGATTCCACGGGGAACAATATCGTAGTTGCAGATAGCGGAGAGTTTTTGGATACCAATGTGAATTTAGGTCTTTTGATGAATCCGGGTAAGGCTCCCTATGGAAATCAAGCATTGCCGGGTGGGTATGGTTCTTTGGTGACTATAACCGCAGTAACTCAAGCCGTACAAGCAGTGATAACGGCAAATAATACCTTCGTTGTGGGTCAACTCATTGAAATTAATGGTGTTGTTGGAATGACTCAATTGAATGGCAATACTTACTCTATTGTCAATGTCACTCCTACCACAATAACTATAAATGTGGATTCTACTGGATTTACAGCTTACTCATCTGGTGGAACGATAGATGGTCCAAACTCCACTTCAACACAGCCTAACATGATCAATTACCTAACTGGTGAGGTGAATGTTACATTTCCGGCTCCTGTTCCATTTGGAAATAACATCAATGTTCAATGCTATTTCTTTCAGACAGGATTGCCAAGATCAGTTTTATTTTATAATAACGTTCTTACTCTCCGATCCCCCCCAGCCCAATCCTACACCGTTGAGATAGATGCTTATTTGTCGCCTGCAGCATTTCTAAACACAAGCGCAGCCCTTCCATTTGGCTATATGGCTGAATATCTATCACTTGGAGCCGCTCGAAAGATCCTTTCCGACACCGGAGACGCAGAGCAACTAGCCTTTTATGAACCTCGTTTCTTAGAACAAGAAAGTTTAGTTCACATAAGAAGTCAAAGACAATGGACAGCTACAAGAACTAAAACTATTTTCAGCCATAACAACGCATCCGCATTAAGCGCAACAAGCAACTTTAACGGGTCTTCCTACTAGGAGAATCATGCCTAATTTTACTTATATAACAAATATTCCGGCAGCGTCACATAATCCTTCTTTTGATCAGCCCAATATGCAGATTAATACCAATTCAACAGACAATTTGATTGCACAAGACCACATCAGCTTTAATGCAGCTAATGGGGGTTATCACAAAACTATCCATCAACAGCCTCTTTTAGCAGATCCAGCAGCCATTCCCGGAGCTGGTCAGTTTTATCCAAAAACATTAGACGGACAAATTAATCCTTATTATCAATCAGGAACAGGAGCTAAGTATAACATTGTTAATAAAAGCGGTTCTGGACTTGTTAATATTACTCTTGCAGGAGCTATATTGCCTGATATTATTCCAGACAACTGTATTGGTTTTATTGTATTTACAAATCCAAACTATTTGATTCCTGGTGAAAGTATACAATCTTTCAGGTTTTCAGCATTTGCAGGTGTTCTATATACGGAAATATCACCTCTTTATAATGTGCAAGCAGCTACATCTATATTTTTGAGTTCTATAGGTGCACCCGGAAGTTTACAACTTACAGCAATAAAAAATATTCAATTTCCTGCAACTCCTACTACTTATGGTGCTGATATTATAGGGTCAGCTTACCGATATATTTTATGGCCGACATTATGACAACAAAACTTGTCGTAGGACCTATTAAAAATGGTATCACTACAAACGTTTTACCGTTTAATATCGACAATGATGCATTTCCAAAACTCAATAATGCCTATCAATGGAGAGGACGAGTTAAAAGAAGAAGGGGAGATGAGTTTTTAAATCGACTTGCTCGTTATTTTCCTGAAGCATCAATTGGTGTTTCTGGCGCTTCTCCTTGGACAATTAATACAATTTATTCAACTTATACTCCTGCGGTTACACCAGAAGCTAACGCAACGATAACGCCCGGATCTGTGGTTATTACGATTGCTGGACCCATTATATTTACAGATCAAGGGGATGGGAATCTAACATCTATCACGCCCGGAAACTCAGGAACCATCAATTATATAACTGGTGTCATTGTTTTAACGCATACAGCAGGCGCAGGAATTGCAGCGACAGCAGTATTTGCCTATTATCCTGTATTGCCTGTGATGGGGCTTGAAAGTTACATAGAAAAAACAGAAGAGTTTATTCAAACGATCGGTTTTGATACAAAATACGCTTACAATATATCTCCTGTATTTCCTTATAATATGCCAAGTGTTAGCTATTATAAGAATGCTGCTTTAGATGCTACTCTTTTACCCGGATATGTTCCAAAAATCGTTTGGACTCCGATCACGTGGAATGGACAAGATTATCAGCAATTTTGGACAACTAATTATGAAGGCGCTTTTTGGGCTACTAATGGGATTGAAGTCCCGTTTGATCCAACAAATGTTGGAATGCAATATGCTCCAGCTTCTTCAATCGCTTATGTAGCAAATACAGCTACTACATTAACAATAACAATCGCGGGATCACCTTTAGTTATTGGAGATTTTGTTTTTATAAATGAATGGACTGGTCCAACTGCTGCTGCGACAACTTCGATTAACTTTCAATCTGGTTATGTAACGCAAATAGCTCCTAATATAATAATTACATTTCCTTTTGCAACGCTGGCTGCAGGCCCATATGTTCCCGGAATAGTGCAATATCTAACCAATCGCTCTGATTTAACAAAAGATTGCATCCGATGGTATGATGGTGACCCTACAAATGGAAGT
>Ga0068861_100000274_pt1 | contig 28865 bp, 24 predicted proteins | sample KBSSwiS42_FD_66593 | JGI IMG/M metagenome (GOLD analysis project Ga0068861, IMG submission 66593) | Switchgrass rhizosphere microbial communities from Kellogg Biological Station, Michigan, USA - KBS Switchgrass S4-2 | ecosystem: Host-associated > Plants > Roots > Rhizosphere > Soil ...
GATGCGCTTCGCCGGAGCCACTATAACGCCACCATCGTCGGTGAGCGCATCCATCACGGGACGGTGATGGTGATTCGCGTCCTGCCGGATACGCCCGCTCCGTCACCCCAGCCCGGGCAATGGCTCGAATTGGGTTTGGGAGCATGGGAGCCGGTGCAGGAAGGCGCGGAATCAGGAAGCGTACGCCGCCTTGCTCCGGATGCTCTGGTGCGGCGCGCGTATTCACTCAGCTCTCCAATCTTGAGCTCGGATCACTCTCGTCTTGCGAAGCCCGGCGAATGGGAAGGCTTCGAATTTTTCTTGTCTCTGGTGTTACCGCCCGAAGAACGAGCGCAGCGCGTCCCAAATCTCACCGGACGCTTGTTTTGCTTGAGAGCCGGAGGGCGTTTGTTCCTGTCCGACCGAGCCATGGGCGAGTACACGTTGGACGGCGTGAGCCCCAACGCGGACGTGCTGTTTCTGGCCACCGGCACCGGGGAGGCGCCGCACAACCACATGATCTGGGATCTGCTTCGGCGCGGGCACAAAGGCCGCATTGCGTCGATCGTATCGGTGCGTCATCGCGATGATTTGGCCTATGACACCGTGCATCGCCGTCTGGCCGAGCTCTTCCCGAACTATAGGTACGCCGCCCTGGTCACCCGGGAAGACGGCGGCGCGCACGTGCATTTACAGGATTTCGTGAAAGATGGATTGATCGAGGGCATGGCGGGCTTCCCCCTGGATCCCGCGCGCGTCCACGTTTACTTGTGCGGCAACCCCGGCATGATCGGCCCGCCGCGATTCCTGGCCGGCCGACGCCAGTATCCGGACGCAATAGGCATGGTCGAACTGCTCGAGGAACGGGGATTCAACGCTGATCTTGGGCGCTCGCCCGTAACTGTCCATTACGAGCGCTACTGGTAATTCCCGTGGTGAGCTGCGGCCGACTCGACTCGGCGAGCGCTTCCGAGAACGCCCGGTACACGTCGTCCTCCCAACAGACGACCCACACTTTCTGGATGCTCTGGTCCGATTCCAGAAACTCCACGATCGTGTTGATGGCTACCTGTGCCGCTTCCTCGACCGGGAAGCGGTAGGCACCGCAGCTGATCGCGGGGAACGCAACCGTCTTCATCCCGTGCATGGACGCAATGCTCAACGATTCCCGGTAGCACGACGCCAGAAGCTGGTGCTCACGTTTCACCCCGCCCATCCAGTATGGGCCGACGGCGTGAATGACCACTTTCGCTGGAAGGGCGTAGCCCTGGGTGAGCTTGGCTTTCCCAACTTCGCAGCCGCCCAGCGTCATGCATTCCTCGAGCAACCGCGGCCCGGCCGCGGCGTGGATCGCTCCGTCGACTCCGCTCCCGCCCTGCAACGTGGTGTTGGCGGCGTTCACGACGGCATCCACCTGGACTTGCGTGATGTCGCCCTGAATGATTTCGATCCGGTCTTCGTGGTGCATGGGGATTACTCCGATTTGTTCAGGCCCGTTCTAGAGACGCTCAGCCTACTTCCAGCATGCGATCGAGTGCCACTCGGGCTTTCACCGCTATTTCTTCCGGAACGGTGATCTCGTATTGCTCTTTACGCAGAGATTCCAGCGTATCTTCCAGAGTAATTTCGTTCATGTGCGGACAACGCACGCTGCACAGACGAAGCATCTCGCGTTGTGGATTGCGGGCAGCGATGTTATCGCCCATGCTGCATTCGGTGAGCAGCAAATAACGTCCACCCTGCATTTTTTCGACATAGCGAATCATGGCGGTGGTGCTGCCGGAAAAATCCGCTGCAGCTACAACTTCGGGACTGCATTCCGGATGGGCCAGGACGACGACATCGGGGAATTGCTGCCGGACGCTCTTGATGTCCTCGACCGTGAACTTCTCATGCACTTCACAGCGGCCGCCCCAACCGATGATGGCCGACTCCACTGTCTTGGGATCGTCCCCCGGACCGTTGGTGGGAGCGCCGTCCACGATCAAATCCATTCCCAGCTCGCGGGCAACGTTCCCGCCCAGGTACTCGTCGGGCAGAAAAATCACGCGTCGATGTCCGAGCGCCCGCAAGTGCTTCACCATGGCTTCGGCGTTGCTGGAGGTGACGCAGTAATCGGACTCGGCCTTCACGTCGGCGTACGTGTTCACGTAGGTAACTACCGGGACACCGGGATAGCGCGCTTTGAGCGTTCGGACATCGGCGGCAGTAATGCTGGACGCGAGTGAGCAACCGCCTTTGGGGCTGGGAAGAAGCACTTTGCGCGAAGGGTTCAGGATCTTCGCGGTTTCGGCCATGAACCGAACCCCGCAGAACACGATGATGCGGGCTTCCGCCTTTGCCGCCATGCGGCTCAAGTACAGGGAATCGCCGGTAAAGTCGGGCACGGAGTGATAGAGCACCGGCTCCATATAATTGTGCCCGAGAATGATCGCGTTCTTCTCTTGCTTGAGACGATTCACCAGAACCGCGATCTCGGCCTTTCGCTTGAGCTCGAAATCGGGCACGACTCCGGAGAGCCGCTCCCGAAGACGCGCCAGCATGGCGTCCACGGTGCCGGGATAGGCGATGGTTTCGGTCATGGCAGGATTTTAACGCAAGGCCCGGTCACATTACCCCTGAGCTCCCGTAGTCCTTCCAGAAGCCTTGGGGCCCCTTGGCTTGAGTCCAACAATGCTCATTCTCTTGCCAATAGGAGACCTCCCCGTGCGATTCTCACGCTGCGCTCCCGTGCTTTTCGTTCTTCTCGTGTCCGGTTGCGGCAGGGATTCGAATCTGGGTTCAATCCCCACCGCACCCAATGGCTCCCCGCTTTTCGCCCAGCAGAATCGACCTGGCGCCGTTTACACACTAAGCAATGCCGCGGCCGGCAACGAAGTTATCGCCTACACCCGTCACACCGACGGCTCCCTCTCTGATCCAGAATCCACGCCCACCGGCGGCAACGGAACCGGTGCCGGTCTCGGCAGTCAGGGGGCGATCAATGTCACGGGCGAGGATCGCATGCTCTTTGCCGTCGACGCCGGCAGTAACGACATTGCATCCATACGCATCACTCCCCGTGGATTACGCGCTCTGGGAACGACACCCTCCGGCGGCGAAAAGCCCATCAGCCTCACTCGCTATGGCCGCATGTTGTTCGTCCTCAACGCCGGAGGCGACGGGGGCATTGCCGGCTTCGAGATCGGTGGCAATGGACGGCTCTCCCCCATTCCCGGTTCAAGCAAAGGCTTGGGAGGAACCGCGACCAATCCGGCGCAGATTTCGTTCACTCCTGACGGGTCGCACCTCATCGTGACGGAAAAAGCCGTGAACATGATCGCGGTTTACAACGTGTCCGAGGACGGCAGGGTGTCCGAACCCAACGTGCAGGCCTCGGCCGGACAGGTGCCGTTCGGGTTTGCGTTCGGGCGCTCGAACACACTCATCGTCTCCGAGGCGTCGCTCTCGAGTGCGTCGAGCTATCACATCCAACCGGACGGCATGCTCGACGTAATCAGCCCCGCGGTCCCAACGTTGAATCGAGCGGCGTGCTGGGTGGCCGTGCCTCTGGGGGGCGAGTTTGCCTACACCACTAACGCAGCCAGCAACACCCTGAGCGGATTTCGCGTGGCCGAAGATGGATCGATCAGCCTGATCGATGCGGACGGCATCACCGCGACCGCGGACGGCACACCGATCGATGCCGCCTTCGACGCGAGCGGCACGTACCTGTATGTGCTGAACGGCGGCGCCCATTCGTTGAACGTGTACCAACGCGATGAGAATGGCGCGCTGACACCACTCGATGGAGTGAGCGGGCTTCCGGCGGGCGGATCGGGGCTGGCCGCGTTCTAACCGGAGCCAATCAATCGTTGAAACCGTGGATCGGGCCGGAGCGAGTTCCACTCCGGCTCGATGCGCGCGCGCGCCAGCACGAAGGCCGGCCGGCCCGAGGCGGCGCTCTCTAGAAATTTGAGCGCGTCGTCCGACTCGCCCCTAAGGGCATGAATAGCGCCCCCGTAATATCGGCTGAACGGCTCGTCCGCTCCCAGAGCCAGCCGATCGGTGAAGGTCTCCAACCCCGACGTGAGCACATTCTCTGCACGCTCTCTGTTTCCGAGCCCCAGGAGGGCCAGTCCCCACCGCATCGAGAGTTCCACACGAATCCGCGTGCGAAGCGCGTGGTTCACCCGCTCCACGAACCCCAGCTCGCTTACGAACGCTTCGCTTGCTTCGGCGTAGCGCTCCTGCAAGGACAAGAGATGACCCAACCGCATGTAGGCGCCCACCAGCTGAACGCCCTGTTGGCCGGAAACAAATGCCTCCTGCAGATCGATTGCCCGCCGCGCGGCCGGCTCGCCACGCGCAAAGTCCCTAAGCAACGCGTAACAGTGCGCCTGCTGCATCAGGTACCAGCCCGCCTCCGGGTTTCGCTCCACCGATTGGCCAAACAATTCCGCGGCGGTTTTGAAATCACCTTTGCCGATGAAGTGCGCGCGAGCCATCCCGGCGAGGACGCGATAGTCCTCGGGAGCCAACGCGAGGGCCTGCCGCAGGCATTCCATGGCCTCGTCTACGCGGTTCATGGCCAGAAGATTCACCCCCAGCTCCCGCCAAATTCTAGGAATACGGGGACGAACCTCGAGCGCCCGGCGCAGAATCGATTCCGCCCGCTCGTGGTATTCGGGGGCCGCGAGGTACTCTCCCTTCTGCTCGTACGCCGCACCCAGCTCGATTTGCGCGCGCACGTAGGTGGGGTCGAGCGCCACCGCGCGTTCGAAGAACAAAATTCCCCGATCCAAAGACTCGTGACTGTCGTCGCGAATGTTTAGCAATCCCTTGGCGAGCGCCTCGTACGCGGCCACGACTTGCGTGTCATCGCCTTCGTTCGCCGCGTCCACGGTGCGACGTAGGCCCGAAGCTAACTCGTTCACCACCCGGTCCTGAAGGTCGAAAATGGCGGCGAGGTGGCCGTCCAGCTTGACCGCGCGAACAACCCTCCCCGATTCCGTTTCCACCACCCGAGCGGTCACACGCACCTGTTCATCCTGTCGTTGAAATCCACCGGCCAAAACCCACCGGGCGCCGGTCATGTGCCCGAGCTCGATCGCGTCTTCCACCTGGAGCTCCTGGGCTTCCGTATTCAGGCGTTGCAGGCTTTCCCGCAACCGATCGCGTCCCCACACCTCCAACCCTTCGATTTCCTGAAGCGCGGTGGTCACGGTTTCGGCGAGTCCGGTGCCTAGCCATTCATCTTCCGCACGGCGCGTGATGTTCGCGAATCCAGCCACGGCCACGGTCAAGGTTCCCGAGCTTGGCACCGGATTGCGATAACGCAAGCGATCCAGCTCGGACCGGATTTCTCGCAAGTCCTGAACGCGAGCTTTTGCGTCCTTTACCAGCATGCGCGCGACCAACCGTTCGATCTCGGGCCAGCGCACGTCGGAATAGCGCGTGGGCAGGGGCGGTGGATCGCGATGAATAATGGCATCCGCCAGCTCTACGAACGTGTCGCCGGTCCATGGACGGCGCCCGGCCAGAAGCTCATAAAACACGACTCCCAAAGAAAAGATGTCGGAGCGAGCATCGAGCGGTTTGCCGAGCGCTTGTTCCGGCGACATGTAATGCGGCGTGCCTTCAAAGAGGCCAACCGGAAGCGTATTCTGCGTCAATGTAAGCGCGTCCGGGCCGAGTCGCTGCTCCATTCGGGCCAAACCGAAATCAAGGACTTTGATGCGGCCTTGAACCACCATCAAGTTCGAAGGTTTCAGATCCCCATGCACCACACCGCGGTTGTGCGCGGCGGCCAGTGCGTCGGCCATTTGCTCCATCAGATCCAGCATTTGATCGAGAGACAGCGAGCCCTGAGCGGCAGCTTCCGAAAGCGGGCGTCCCGGCACGTATTCCATGGCCAGGAGATACACGCGGCCATCCTCAGTTTCGGACTCTTCGACGTCATAGATGACCGCAATGTTCGGGTGATTGAGGGCCGATGCGGCACGCGCTTCCCGCAAGAGCCGGGAACGTTCCCCGCCGTCTTCGCGCTGGCGAAGAATCTTGAGCGCCACGGGGCGATGAAGCCGTAAATCTTCGGACAGGAATACCTCTCCCATTCCGCCGTGACCAAGACTCTCCAGAATGCGGTAATGAGAAATGGTGGTGCCGATCATCGTCCCGTCGTTATGAACTTCGCGAATCCGGCCATGACCAAAGTGAGTTGCGATCGCACCTTCTCATCGATGAGGCGGCCTTCGGGATCAAACGCCTGCGCGGCACTAGCGGAGTAGAGTAGTTTGCCAAAATAAGGCTGTGTCCCCAGTGTCCGCAGCACCGGAAGCCAGGCAACCTGGGAAAAACGGGTACCGCCCAATGAGGTTGAAGCACCAATGAGAGCCACCGGACGTCCGTTGAAGACTCGCGGAATGTCCTTCGGAGGACGTGACAGCCAATCGATGGCGTTCTTGAACACGCCGGGAATGGAATTGTTGTACTCGGGCGTGACCAGGAGCAAACCTTCGGCGGCCGCGATGCGATCCTTGAGAAGATCCACTGCTTTGGGAATTCCCTCCGTCTCCACGTCGAAGTTGTAGAGCGGGATGCCCTCGATCGATGCGATCTCGAGCGTTGATCCGGAGGGCATCAGCTCCTGAGCCGCTTTAAGCAGCGAGGTGTTGAAGGATCCCTTACGCAAACTGCCGGAGATGCCAACAAGGTGGGCCACGAGGATTACCCTTTCTTGGAATGCTTCATTGATTGGGCTTTAGGTTTCTCTGGAGAACCAAGCTCACGCTTCATGAAATCGGCGATGCGCGTTTCCAGCATCTCGGTGACGACGGGGTCGGTGACCATGTGGGTGAACCCCGACAACGGCAGGAACTCGAACGGCTTCCCGGCCCGATAGAGCGCATTGGCAAGCTGGATGCTGTGGGTGAAATAGACGTTGTCGTCATCGGTGCCGTGGATGATGAGCAAGGGCCGGGAGAGATTGGGTGCGCTGGTCAACACAGAGCTTTCTTCGTACGCCTCAGGGTGTGCATCCGGCAGACCAATGTAACGCTCGGTGTAATGCGTGTCGTAATCGAGCCAGTTGGACACGGGAGCGCCAGCCACCCCTGCCTTGAAAACATCCGGCCGACGCATCACCGCCAAGGCAGACATGTATCCGCCATAGGACCATCCGTAGATGCCCACGCGATCCATATCCATTTCAGGATATCTTTTCCCTAAAGCCTTCACGCCCGCCGCCTGATCCTCGAGCGGCACGTCGGCGAAGCTTCCCCGCATCGCCCGTTCCCATGCCCGCCCGCGATTGGGCGTGCCCCGACCATCTAGAGTGATCACAACGAATCCTTGGTCGGCAAACCACTGATCGAGGAGATATTTGTAAGAACTCTCTTGCACCACTTGCACGCCCGGACCACCGTACACATCGAGCAGAACGGGATAGCGAAGGCCAGGGTTGAAATTGCGGGGTCGGATGATTACTGCGTGAAATTGCAACGAGTCATCGGCGGTCGTGAATTCAAGACGGGGTCTCCAGGAAGGCGTTTCTGCTCTCGACGGCAGCTCTCCAATCTCCGTGCCGTCCGGCTCATGCTCCGAGCCGACTCGGGTCACGGTCTGGCGGCGTTCTCCCTTCAAACCCTCGAAGGTGTGTACCCAGACGTCGTGCCCGCTCGAAAACACAGCGCCGTTGAGACCAGGGTCATCGGTGACTGGTTGGACGTTTCCGGGGCTATTACCTCGGCCAAAAGAAACTCGATAAACATTAGTTCGTGTTGGTTTCCAGTCCCCTTCCTTCCCAGTCTGGCCTCCCTCGAACCATACCCAGCGTCGTACCGGGTCCAGGTGGACAAATCGCCGATACCTCCCAGGTGAGGTCAATTGCTGCTCAAGCTTGCCATCCGCCGAGTGAATTTCGAGGCAGGGAGCTCCGCAGCGCTCGCTCGTCCACAAAAAGCCAGATCCGTCCGCGAGCCACACCGGCATGGTTTCATCGATGTTGAGCCAGGCATCGTCACGCTCATCGAGGAGGATCCGCGTTTTCGCTGTCTTCTCATCGATTGCAACGAGCGCTTCGTGGCTCTGTCCGCGGTTCTGCACGAGCACAGTGAGCGGGCCGTTCTCCCAGACCACGCGGGCGAGATAGGGATACGCTGCGCGATCCCAGGTCACCTCCACCGGCTTCTTGCCCGAGACAGGAATCAAAAAAAGCCGAACGTCGGCGTTGGCTTTACCTGGTCGCGGATATGCCCAACTTTGGGGCGGCGTTTCGGGATGGGCAGGATCGGCAATATGAAACGTCTCTACATTTGAGACATCCGTGCGCTGGCATGCAATGGTCTTGCCATCCGGCGACCACCAGAACCCGCTGAACCGGCTCATCTCTTCCTGGGCTACGAACTCCGCGTCGCCCCAGGACACGGCGGCCGTCTCGTGCTTGGTCAAACGCCGCGCTTTGTCCGTCGCGATATCGACCACCCACAAATCACCGTCGCGCGTGAACGCAACGTGACGCGCATTGAACGACAAGTGGGGATCGATCGCGCCTGCGCCAGACTTCAGCTCGCGTGCCGATCCAGCCCCCACGTCGAAAACAAACAGGCGTCCCGATAACGGCACGAGCATCCGCCCCCCATCGCGGGACAGCTCGTATCCCGCGATGCCGCGCGCGGCCAAGCGCATGCGTTCCCGTCGCGCCCTCTCGGCCACGCTCAGATTTTCGTGCGTACCAAGAAGAAGATCATTCGCGGTCAAGAGCTGCGACTCGATATTCGTGCCGGTGTCGAACCGGTACAGGTTCTGAACGAAGTCGCGGGGCCCCGAACGCAGGTAATACACGGCATCCCCGGTCGGCGAAACCTGAATCGAGGTGGGGCGCCCCAGCCGGAAGCGAAAGGTTGCCGCGTACTGATGCAGGAAACTATCCGGCGGAGCGGGTTCGGCCGCGGCGACCGGGCTCGCGGCTGAAATGGCTACATATATGAAGAATGCGATCCGTGCGAGCACGGAGGGACTGTATCAGCCCTTTTTGCGTTCGGACAGAGTTACGATAAGACGGCCTAATTCCTCGGCGTCGACCGGTTTTACCAGATGGCCGTCGAATCCGCTTTCCTCGGCCCGGCGGCGGTCTTCATCCTGTCCCCATCCGGTGATGGCGACGATGATGATCGTCCTGCCCCAAACCTCCCCGCGAATACGGCGGCAGGTTTCGTAGCCGTTCATCTTGGGCATCGTGATGTCGAGCAGGATGATGTCGGGATGAACGGACGCTGCGGCCTGGAAAGCCTGCTCGCCGTCATATACCCGAGTCACGTCATTCCCCAAGATGCGCAACAACATGGCCAGACTGTCCGCCCCATCCCGGTTATCGTCCACGATCAAGATGCGGCGATGGGTTAAGAGCGTACCTTCGCGATTCGCGTCCATGGTTTCGGGTTTCTCGACCGCACTTCGGCCGGCGATGGGCAACCGGACGATGAACTCGCTGCCTTTTCCCGATCCTTCGCTTCGGGCTTCGATGCTGCCTTCGTGCAACGCAATGATACCTCGCGCCAACGACAAACCGATCCCGAGTCCACCTTGCGATCTGTCGAGCGTCCTCGGAGATTGAGAAAAGATTTCAAAGATTCGTGGCAGTGCCTCTGGCGAGATTCCAATCCCCGTGTCCTTTATGGAAACACTTACGTTGTCGTTCTCCACCGTGGTCACGAGCGCAATTCGCCCATGCTCGTCGGTATACTTCGCGGCGTTCACCAGAAGATTGGAGAAGACTTGCGACAACCGGATCGGATCCGCATCGAGTTGTATCGCTTCCGGTGGGAGCGACACCGTCAGCTCGTGATGGCCCGCCTCGATCATGGGACGACTCGTTTCGAGAGCGGCCTCCACCACATCCGAAAGCAGGATGCGTTCCTTCCTGAGCTCCAAGCGACCACGCGTGATACGGGACACGTCGAACAGGTCTTCCAGCAAGTGGGCCAAGGCATCCACTTGCCGTTCGATCACGTCCCGGCCCCATTCGAGATCAGGATTGTTGAGTCCGGCAAGTTTCAGAATCTGCACCGCGTTACGGATCGGGGCCAGAGGATTGCGCAGTTCATGAGACAACGTGGCCAAAAATTCGTCCTTGCGCCGGTCGGCTTCGTTCAAACGATCCACCGCCCCCCGCAATGCTTCCTGCGTGCGGCGAAGCTCCTCGTAATGCCTCTCGCGGGTGACGTCCGTCAGCACCAGACACGAACCCAGCGCCCCTTCATGAAAGCAGTGGATCTGGAACAGGCCGGAGACCTGTTCCCCGTCCGGACGTTCGAGAAAGAGCTCCCCTTCCGTGTCCGCGAACGGGCCCTCGTTCAGCATGCGCTCGAAGAGGAACCGGCTCTTTGGAGCCACCCAATCACGCAATGGGCGGCCAAGGAGAGTTGCCAGCGGGTGCCCCGTCAAATGCACAAAGGCACGGTTGCAGTAAATGACCTGACCATCTCCCGTCAGCGTTACCGCAGCTTGGGGAAGCTCCTCGACCAGTAGCCGGTACGGGCGATCGGGCCGCTCGAGCGTATACACCTGCTCCTGATCGGCCTCCACGAGCACCGCGTCGATCTCGCCGGAGCGGATCGCGTATAACGCATTCTCGGCTTCCTCGAGCCGGGTGCTGAGAAATGCGATTTGTTCTTCGAGCTGGTCGATGCTGGGTGTATTCATGATTTGGCCGGGCGCAATTGCAGACCGACCAGAGCACGGTCGACGTTGGACAGATCCCCAATGACCTTGCGAATGGGCTGAGGGAGTTTACGAACCAAGGTTGGAATCGCGACGATCTGGTCCCCCTTGGCAAGCTGCGGGTGCACGAGCAGATCCACGACTTCGATTTCGTATTGGCCGGGCAGATGGTGTTCGCAAATCCGTTTCAGGTTCTCGAGCGCGGCTACCGACTTTGCGGTCTTGCCGGCCACGTAGAGCCGCAGCTGCCAGCGATTCATATCCGAGTTCGCGCCGGACGCCGATAGTTGATCGAGGGTCTTCGGGTCATCGGGGTAATGCGTCATTTCCGCTCTCCTTTGGACCCCTTATTACGAGGCGCCCGCGAAGCGTATTCCGATCCCCCATCGGCTTTACGGCTCTCTGCCATGTTCTTTCGGTCCAACTCCAGACGGTCGCCGGCCAGCTCTTGCTGCTTGAGCAAGATATTCAGTTCCTCTGCTTCAGCTTCGAACTGGGCGCGCTGCAAAGCCACTTGCGCTTCGAGCGTCTCTCGTTTGCGTTCGAGCTTTCGCCGCCGCCGTTCCACGTCCTGCCGTCGCGTCACTGCGGCGGCGTGCTCGCGAGATTCCTGGGCCAAACGCATGGAGCCGGTGAGCACTCCTTCCGGACCCACGTACACGTCGCGAAGCTCGATACCGTGGTCGGTGAGGAGGAACTCTCGAACCTGGTTGGAGTGGGCCATGCCGCGGGACTTGAGGACATTCATCCCACGGTTGCGCTCTCCGCCCAGCTCGATATCGCGCAGCATGATCCACACGTCAATGAGAGAGGAAACGCCCACCTCAGTGTCTTCGAAGGCGCCGCTGGAATGGATGAGGCTCGTGAACACGCCGGTAATCTGCTCGACCTTCAGAAAATCGATGAGGCGGGCGAGCATGGCCTCGGCTTCCACTTGGCGTCCGGCCTTCAGGAAATTCGTGAGCGGATCCACCACTACCAGCCTGGGCCGGAAATCCATCACGTGCCGGTGCACGGACGTCAAATGTCCTTCGAGTCCGAGCTCGGTTGGACGGGTGGCGCTCACTCGCAAGAGCCCGTTCTTGGTCCAGCGGCCAAGGTTGAGTCCGATCGAGCCCATGTTACGCACAAATTGACTCTCGGACTCCTCGAAGGCGAGATACAGGCAACGCTCGTTACGCTGACAGGAGGCATTGGCGAAATTGGCCGCCAAACTCGTCTTCCCGGTTCCCGCGGTGCCGGAGATCAGGACCGTGCTGCCGCGGTAAAGCCCCTTCCCTCCCAGCATGGCATCGATGCGCTCGACACCCGTCGAGATGCGTTCCTCGGAGGCCACGTGATTGAGACCTATCGAGGTGATCGGCAACACGGAAATGCCGGCGGTGTCGATGATGAACGGATATTCGTTCGTGCCGTGCGCGGCGCCGCGATATTTGACGATGCGCAGGCGGCGCGTCGAAAGCTGTTCATTCACCCGATGGTCGAGGAGAATGACGCAATCGGAAACGTACTCCTCGATCCCCTGGCGCGTTAGGGTTCCCTCGCCTCGCTCGCCGGTGATGACCGCGGTGACACCGCGATCCTTGAGCCACCGAAAGAGCCGGCGAAGCTCGGCCCGGAGCACAATGTCGTTCTCGAATCCTCCGAACAGCGTTTCGATGGTGTCGAGAACAACTCGCTTCGCCCCCACCGAGTCGATGGCATGGTTCAAGCGGATGAACATGCCTTCGAGATCGAACTCACCGGTTTCCTCGATTTCACTGGGCTCGATGTGAACGTAGTCCAGGACGAGTTTGCGTTCGCGCTCGAGCTCCTCGAGATCGAATCCCAAGGAGGCCACGTTCTGAGCCAGCTCCTCCGAGGTCTCCTCGAAGGACATGAACACTCCCGGCTCGTCGAACTCGATCGCGCCTCGAACCAGGAACTCCATGGCCAGCAGGGTCTTTCCACAACCCGCCGCGCCACAAACGAGCGTGGGACGCCCGCGAGGAAGCCCTCCGCCGGTGATCTCGTCGAGGCCCTGGATTCCGGTGGGCGCCTTGGCCAGCGCTTGCCCGGTCAATGAGCCGTTTCTGGTGACTACGGACATTCAGCCTCCTGGAACAGACTGAAGCGCACATCGGATGGATTGGATAGGACGCGACCACACCCCGAAGGCAATGTGGTCTGGAGGACCTCAAAAATTTAAGCGATGGAACGCCAATGCTGCCTCGGGGAAACCCCTAAATTGCAAGTGATTGTCGTCTTTTCTCTTACGAAGCCGACACCCTATTCATCCCCATGCGAGCTTCTTCTAGCATCAATCCGAGTTTCAGGGAGGACATGGTCATGATCATTGGCGCACATTCCATTATTTATAGCACCGATCCCGATGCCGATCGCGCATTCCTGCGTGACGTGCTTGGACTGACTCACGTCGACGTCGGAGAGGGCTGGCTCATCTTCGGGCTGCCTCCCGCCGAGGTGGCCATCCATCCAAGTGAGACCAACGGAGATCATGAATTCTTTTTCATGGTGGATGACGTGCAAGACTTCGTTGCGGAAATGAGGGATCTGAATTACCAGGTGAACGACGCCCAGGACCACGGCTGGGGTGTGATGACACAGCTGACGCTTCCCGGCGGCGGATCGGTTCAAGTCTACGAACCGCGGCACGAGCGGCCGTCGAGCATGCCCTCGCGAAGGACGACGAAGCGCGCCGCAAAGCGCTCCTCCGCAAAGGCTGCATCCGGAAAGAAGAAAGCGTCTCGGAGCGCAAAGGCCGCAAAGAAAGCAGCGAAGAAACAGTCCGGCAAGAAGACTCGCCGGCGCCGCTAAAAGGTCAAAGCACGAAGCTGGCTTCCAGCCCGAAGCGGTACTTGGTGTCTCGATCAGTCGTGCCAGCGTCGTAATCGCCGTGCAGGTATTCGACAGTGATGCTGACCGCTCGTAACGGTCGCCACGAAAGGGCTGCACCCCCTGCGAGTCGTGGCGCATTCTGGAGCTCTTCACTCCCTTCCAGCCGAAGCGCGCCGTCGATGGGTCCCTGGGGGAAGAATGCCAACTCTACGTTCCAAGCGAACGGTTGGTTCGCGTCGGCCGGGAGCTCCTTGAATGCGTTGAGAGCCTTGACCATTTCCGCGGTGACCTCGAACCGCCCCGCGCCCAGGACACTGTAGGCGCTCACCGCATGCACGCGCGATGCATACTGATTGCCGTAGGCATCGAGCAATCCATCTTTGGCATCGGCAAGATCGGACAAATAGCTAATCCCAAGATTCCAGCTTTCCAGAGGCGAACCGGCAAGCGCACCCCCCCAGTTCAGGTCCGTGCCCTCGCTTCCCAAAGGCTCCGCGGGCCCGTGATAACCGAACACCGCTAGATCCACACGCTCGTTGGGGGTGAAGGACAGGTCCACTCCATCGCCTCGCGTTTCCCCGAATTCCAACATCGGTCCGCTCGCGAAATGACTGAAGTATTCACCGAAGGACACGTAGAGACGTCCGGCTTCCAACTCGAACGCACCTCGTCGCAATGACACTGTGCCTTCATCGAGCGTGAAGTCGGGTGCGTCCCCCTCGAACGCATGCTCGAGCTCGAAAATGGCTTCCGCCTTGATCCAGGAAGACGGGGTGGCGAGCACGCCGAGATCAAGCGTGGAAGACACGTCGCGGTCACGCGTGTCTGGGCTCGGATCGGAGAGGCTGATCCATTCTCGACCCGCCTCGAACTCGAGCAAATCCGAGGCGGAAAGCCAGCGATTCAGTCGATGCTCTTGCCCGGCTTCGCGCCGCTCCTCGCGGGTGGTGTAGATGCGCGCGGTGCCTTCCCGCTCTTCCTGCGCTTGTAGCGCATGCGGAGCCATGAACATGAGGACGGCAAGGCATAACCGAAGGCGAAACATTCACCGAGTGCGCGGAAGCACGACGGTGAACGTGCTGCCGTATCCAAGCGTGCTCTCGGCGGTGATGTCGCCGCCGTGGGCACGCGCGAAGGCCAGAGCGAGACTCAGCCCCAGCCCGGTTCCGTCGCCGCCACGGCTTGGATCGCCCCGATAGAACCGCTGGAAGATCCGCGGCAAATCGGTGGGCGGAATGCCGGGGCCTGTGTCCTTGACCTCCAACCCGATCCGGTTTTCGGTCTCATAAAGCCGAACATGGATGGATCCATCTTTCGGTGTGTACTTGATCGCGTTATCGATCAAGTTGGCAAGAATGCGCTGCAAGCGATGTCGGTCCGCCTGGAGCACACAATGCTCGGGAATATGGGCCGTCAACTGAATGTGACGATCTTCCGCGGCCGGCTTGAACATGTCGCACGCATCCAGCGCGAGCAAAGACAGATTTACTTGTTCCAACTTGAGCCGGGCCGCGCCCGATTCGGCTTCGGCGATATCGAGTGTGGTGTCGATCATCTCCATCAATCGATCGCACTCCTCGATCGTGCTCGCGATCAACAATCGATGCGATTCGCCGTTGGTGAGCGCCATTTCCGAACTCGCCCGAATGCGGCCCAAGGGGCTCCGCAGGTCATGAGCCAGGTTGTCGGTCATCTCTCGCATGGCTACCACGAGCGCTTCGATGCGATCGAGCATCGCATTGAACGTGCGGGCGAGGAGTCCTAGTTCGTCGCCAGTCGACGTTACGGGGACGCGACGTGACAGCGCTCCTTCGGAAATCTCGGCCGCGGTGCGGATCAGCGCTTCTACCGGACGGAGGGCGCGACGGGCCAGGAACCATCCTACCGGCGCGCCAACCAACAACACGAATCCGAGAGTAAGCAAAAACCCATTTCGGAAATTGGCGATGAACGCGTCGTCGTCCTCCAAGGATTGGCCAATGCGCATCGCATAGCCCGGCGCCAGCACGCCCTCGATCCATCGCACGCGATGAGGTGCGGCCGCAAGCGTGAACAAGGCCGGATCGTCCTTTGCGACTGGAGCCGCATCGGGGCCGTGCAGGCCCGCGGCGAGAATGCGAGCGCCGTTCGTCCAGATCTGGAATCCCGCGTCTTCGGCTGAACTTCCGGTTGTCTCGGCGCCGATCTCTGTTTTGACGCGTTCGAGGCCATTGGTCTTCATGAAGCTCGCATACTCGTTCATATCGTCTTCGAGATCGTCATCTGTGCGCTCGCGCACCACGGACACGATGAGCGCGTAGAGAAGACCGAACGCCGCCAACGATGATACGGTGAAAACGCCGGCATACCAGAGGGTGAGTCTAACGGCGAGCGGCCGGCGTACCTTACGGGTGGGCTTTGAGAACATAACCCACTCCACGGACGGTATGGATGAGCGGAGGCTCAAATCCCTTGTCAATTTTGTCTCGCAACCGGCAAATCCGGGATTCGACGACGTTCGTTTGGGGATCGAAGTGATAGTCCCACACATGCTCCATGATCATCGTGCGTGAGACGACCCGCCCCGCGTTTCGAGCCAGGAATTCCAATAACCCAAACTCCCTTGGCTGAAGATCGATACGTTGCCCGGCACGGGTGACCGTACGCGAGAGCAAATCGATGTCGAGATCCGCAATGTGTAAGCTCGTTGATTCCGGCACCGGGCTATAACGACGGATGAGCGCTTCAACCCGCGCCAAGAGCTCAGAGAAAGCAAACGGCTTGGTGAGATAGTCGTCGCCGCCCTTCTTGAGACCTTCCACGCGTTCGTCTACGGAGCGCTTGGCGCTCAGAATGAGCACGGGAAGACGGATCTGCCGTCGCCGCACTTCGTCGATGATCGATAGCCCATCGAGACCGGGCAGCATGATGTCGATGACCGCGACGTCGAAGTCTTCCCCGATGGCAAGCTCGAGGCCAGCCGGTCCATCGGGAGCGTGTACGACCGACAACCCCGCTTCCTTCATGCCTTTGGCCACGTAGGCGGCGATGGTTGCGTCATCTTCCACCAGCAAGAGGCGCATCGCCTTAAATCTATGAAAATGGATAGTGCTCTGTCCACGACCTAGGGCCAGATTGCCAAATGATCATCTTCCGGACACGTTGCCGTAAGGTACGCTCACTAGATTAATGATCCAATCGCGGGCTTTATCTACCCCCCGCGGTGCAGGAGGTTCGATTATGCGCAACGTCACCCTATCCATTGTTTTCGCTTCTCTAGCGCTGGGAGGGATTCTCCTTGGGGCAGGATGTCAGTCTGACACGTCAGCTCAGCGGAGCTTGCTTTCCCCCACCGCAGCGAAAGAGATTCCTACGTTTCCGGGGGCGGGTAATTTCGTAGCCCAAATCACAAATCCCTACATGAATTTCGCGCCGGGACGGATTTTCGTCTACAGAACTGAAACCTCAGCCGGCACCGAAATCGACACGGTTGAAGTCACGGGAGAGATCAAGATGATAATCGGTGTCGCGACGACCGTCGTTCACGATCGGGTGTACTTGAACGGGACGCTGAGCGAAGACACCTTCGACTGGATGGCACAGGACACCGAGGGCAACGTCTGGTATTTCGGCGAAGACACGAAGGAATATGAGAACGGCCAGGTCGTCAGCACGGCGGGGTCCTGGGAAGCAGGCGTGAGCGGGGAACCCGGCATCCTCATGTTAGCCGAGCCGGAGGTGGGTCTTCGCTACAAACAAGAAGACTCTCCGGACAACGCCGAGGACATGGCTAAGATCGTGAGCCTATGCGCGCCGGTCGAGGTGCCCTACGGTGATTTCGAGTGCGCGCTCGTGATCGCGGAGTGGAGCCTGGTGGAATCGGGCCCGCGGGATGCCAAGTACTACGTGTCCGGAGTGGGCGACGTGCTGGAACTCGGCCAGCGTGGCTCGAAGCAAGAACGAACGGAGCTGATCGCGATCAACTAGCGATCAGCTACTGCGTCCACTTGACCAGGCCCAGGTATGCGGTGATGAGTACGATCGCCCCAAACGCAATGCGATACCACGCGAATGCCGTGAAATCGTGGCGCGAGATGTAACGAAGGAGTGCGCGCACGGCGAGAAGCGCACAGACAAAGGACATTACGAAACCGGCGATCAGGAGCACGGTCAGATCCGAGTCCAAGAGATGTCGGTGCTTATATAAGTCGTAGAGCGACGCCGCGCCAAGAGTGGGGATGGCGAGAAAAAACGAGAACTCGGTGGCGGCCTTGCGAGACATGCCGAAGAGCAGCCCCCCGATGATGCTGGCCCCGGCTCGCGAGGTGCCTGGAATGAGGGCCAGGCACTGCGCCAGCCCCACCTTGAGCGCATCCAGGTGCGTCACGTTTTCGACTTCGGGAACGCGCACGATGTGATGCCGCCGCTCTGCCCACAAAATGACCAGCGCTCCCGCGATGAACGCGATTGCAACCGGGATGGGAGCGAACAACCGGGCCTTGATTGCGTCTCCCAGAAGCACGCCAAGAATTGCCGCGGGAAGGAAGGCGATCATCACGTTCACGAATAAATTGCGCGCCACCGGGTCGCTCCCCAATCCGCCGAGAACGCGGATCAACTTGTGGCGATACTCCCAAACCACGGCCAGGATCGCGCCCAGCTGGATGAACACCTCGAACAGATCGCGCTGCTCTTTTCCCAGGAATTTGAGAAGATCTCCGGCTAGGATCAAATGGCCCGTGCTCGAGATCGGTAGAAACTCGGTCAGGCCCTCGACGACGCCCATGATGAGCGCCTTGACCAGAAGCACCGCGTCCATTTGACGTCCTTTCGTTTCGAAAACGAGGCAACCATGAGTCGAAGACGCGGCAGTATACCTGTAGCACTTTTAATCTTCGCCCTAGCTCTTTCGGGGTGCTCCCGCTCGTCTTCGCGAGAAGAACGCCGCATCCCCACGGGAGCTCGTCTCGACCCGGCCGGCACCTCGATCCCGCTTGGCTCCATGCCTCTGGCCATGACGCTCTCCCCCGATTCCAGCCGCGTGGTCAGCATCAGTTGCGGGTTTCGCGAACAGGGAATCCAGGTCATCGATCTCAAAACACGGCGGGTCGTGCAGACAGTGGTTCAGCCCTCGGCGTTCCTTGGTTTGGCCTTCGCCCGGGACGGTCACAGCTTGTATGTCTCGGGAGGCAATCAAGATGTCGTGTACCGATATCTATGGGCTGCGGACACCGCGTCTCTGGCCGACAGCCTGCAATTGGATCGAGGCGGGTATCCGTCGGGGCTCGCTGTGTCCAATGATGGTTTGTATTTGTACGTGGCCCAGAACATGACCGATTCGCTAGCGGTGGTGGAGCTTGCCTCCGGAAGGATCGTGCAGCGCTTTGCGACCGGACGGTATCCATATGCAGTTGTAGTGGGGCCGGACGAACGCGTGTACGTGTCGGCGTGGGGCGGGCATTGGGTGGCGAGCTTTGCTCGCAATAGACATCTGACAGAAGTGGTTCCCACTCCTGGCCCACTGGCCGAGAATGCCCGCATTCCCGTCGATCGCCATCCTTCCGCTATGGTCCTAAACACAAGCGGGACGCGGCTTTTCGTGGCCCGAGCGAGCTTCGATCAAATTGCCGTGGTGGACACGCGGCGCGACACGGTTATCGCTTCGCTGACGGATGCTGCGGAGGGTCCCGCCGAAGGAGCTACACCCAATGCGCTGGCTTTGTCCCCGGATGGACGCCGTCTTTACGTTGCGGAAGCAGACAACAACGCCACCGCTGTCTTCGAGCTGAGCACCAACACGGCAGACCTTTCTGGCGGTCCAACCGCGGACTCGCTGATCGCCAGAATACCGGTGGAGTGGTATCCCACAGCGGTTATGGCGAACGCCCATACGTTGTACGTGCTGAATGGAAAGGGCAAGGGAACGGGACCTAACCCCGGACGCCGCCAGCCGGGACGCAAGGTCAAGTTCGATCCGTTCTCATACACACTTGGACAGACTTCGGGTTCGTTGACCTTGTTTCCATTGCCGGCCGATCGATCGCTTGCCGCGCTTTCGAAACGGGTATCGGAAGCCGAGGGTTGGGCCGAGCAAGAGAAACCACACACGTATCCGCCATTCAACCATGTCATCTACATCATCAAAGAAAACCGCACCTACGATCAGATCTTCGGAGATGTGGCGGCCGGAGACGGTGACACGGCGCTGGTCTATTTTCCGCGGAGTGTGACGCCCAACCATCACGCCTTAGCAGACCGTTTCGGTTTGTTCGATCGCTTTCATGTGAACGCGGAAGTAAGCGGCGATGGACACAACTGGACGACGGCGGCCTACGCCGCGGATTACGTGGAGAAGACGATCCCCAGCAACTACTCGGGGCGAGGACGTACCTACGATTTCGAGGGCGAAAATCGCGACACGATTCCCGAGGACGATGTGAACGAGCCGGGGAATGGATATTTGTGGGACGCAGCAGACCACGCCGGGGTGACAATTCGAAACTACGGCGAGTTCACGCTCCGGAAACCCGACGGAACGTGGACGGCCAGCAAGCCGTTCCTAGCCGCGCATACATGCCCGAACTACCCGGGATGGGATCTCGACATCCAGGATCAAGTCCGGGTGGATGTGTGGCAGAAGGAATTTCAGCAGTTCGTCACGTCGGCCTCCTTACCCGCGCTTACGTTCTTGTGGCTACCCAACGATCACACTGCGGGTGCAAAGAGCCGCGCTCCCACGCCCCGGGCCATGGTTGCCGATAATGATGTGGCTTTGGGGCGCGTCATCGAAACGCTTTCCCATTCTCCTTACTGGAAGGATACGGTGGTGTTCGTGCTCGAAGACGACGCCCAAGATGGCCCGGACCACGTCGATTCACATCGGTCTCCTCTTTTGGTCATCTCCCCGTATAACCGTTCCGGCGTGTACCACCGCTTTGCCAACACCAGCGACGTGATCGCTACCATCGTTGACATTCTGCACATGAAGTCACTATCGCAGTTCGATCATTTCGGGCGACCGCTGTGGTGGACGTTCGCTTCGACGCCGGATCTAACGCCCTATACGTTGCTGAAACCCGAGGTATCTCTTGAAGAGCGCAATCCCGAGGGAACAGCCAACGCCCGTTTGACCGAGCGGCTCGATTTCGCGCGCGAGGATGCCGCGGATGAAGAGCTGTTCAATCAGATTTTGTGGGCGGTGATCAAGGGACCGGATCGTCCGTATCCGGATTCAGGCGAACGCGACGAATGACGCCGCAGTCGTTTCAAAACGAGTGGCGACCTTCCTCCCAAGTCAGCTGCGGCGTAAAAAACCCCAAAAAAGTTGTTGACGCAGTTTACGCAACGGGATGTGAGTAGTTCCTGTCTCTTCTCTCAACGTGATTCCTGAACGCAATTACAGCCCCTCTGACGCACGCTCGCGTCTGAATTTATTTTTTGAATCAACGTCTCTCTACTTGCGCGGTTGTGCGACCCGGGCCTTCGCGAAATTCTCGTGGTATGAAGAGAGCACCCCGTCGTAACGATCAGCGGAGGTGTCAGATGGATTCTGCATTCGTGTTGAAGGATCGTTCCGACCAAGAGTTGCTTGATGGTATTTGGGCCGCTATCCGGCGAGAATCCGAAAACGTAGCCATTGTGATTGCGCATTTGGCCGAGATCGATTCGCGCAAGCTGTTTCTTGAAGACGGTTGTGGATCGCTTAAGGATTATTGCATGGAGGTCCTTCACCTGAGCGAGGACCAGGCCTACACGCGCATCGCGGTGGCTAAGGTTGCTCAAAAGTTTCCAGTCGTACTGGAGATGCTCGAGGATGGGCTCATCCACTTGACCGCCGTCCAGCGATTGGGGCCCTCGTTAACCTCTGACACCCACGTGGCCATCCTGGAGGAAGCCACGTACAAGAGGCTCCCCCCTCGGTCCTGGAACTCACGAGATTCACATCACCGCAGACGAGGAAACGGTGTACGCGCTCCGGGAGTTGCAGGAGCTTCTGAGCCATCAAGTTCCGAGCGGCGACCCGCCATCATCATCAAGGACTCGCTCCTTCGACGATTGAAGGAAGTGAAAAAAGAGCGGTTCGGGGCGGGTAAGCGCCAGAAAAAAGGTATGGCGGCCGAGACCTCGGCGGAGAAGCCATCCCGCTACATCCCCAAGGAGATACAGAAAGCGGTTTGGGAGCGGGACCAGGGCCAGTGCACGTTCGTGTCCCGCAAAGGAAGAGAGTGTTCTGCACGGAGATTCCTGGAGTTCCATCACATCATCCCGTTTGCGTGGAGGGGCGAAACAACCGTCGAGAACCTCGAGCTTCGGTGCCGGGCGCACAATGCCTATGAAGGCGAGCTTATCTTTGGGAAAGTGCGCAGGGGAAGTAAGAAGCGGAGCCTGCGTGGTCCCACTCGTTTTAAAACGAGTGCAACGTCCAGTAGACCGGAGCAAGCACGTGAACGAGGATGATTAGATGGGTGGGGGCTCACTCGCTTTTAAACTGGCGAGCGAGAGGCTCACTCGTTTTGAAATGAGTCAGCTTGCAGTTTGGCGCGCCAAGGTCTTGCGGTTGGCGATCGCTATCCCCACGAGCACGAACATTGCGCCCAAAATCACGCGGCCAGGCAGGGGTTCGTCGGCAAACATCACACCCACGGACAGCGCCACGAGCGGCGTGAAGTAAGCAATGAGATTGAGCCGGCTGACTTCAACGCGCTTTAAGAGCCAAAAATACCCAGTGAAGGTGAGCAACGAACCGAACACAGCTAGGTATGCTATCGAAGCCACTCCCGGCCACGACCACGCCAACGGCGTATGCCGCTCGAACACAAGCCACAATCCCCACTGCATGATCGCCCCGTAGGTCATGGGAATTCCGGCCAAGGCCAGCGCGGGAAAATCGTGAACGCGGCGTTTGGACAACACCGTGGCAAAGGCGGTAGCCAGCGGGCTCATCAGGATCACCGTCGCTGCCAGCGGCGCTTTTGGATCGACCTGGGCCAGGTCAGCGGAATGGATAACCACGATGCCAAGGAGACCAACGACCAGTCCAATGAGCTTCCATTTTCCGAGACGCTCATTCGCAATGAGCCAGTGCGCAATCACTCCAGTCAATAGCGGCATGATGCCGAAGATGACCGCCGCCATACCGCTGGTCAGATATTGCTCCGACCAATAGACCCCGCCGAACGAGACAATGAAGCTCAAGAAGCCAATGAACAGAAAGAACGGCTGATGTCTTAGCGCCCAGGGAATCGGTTCACGCCTAAGCGCCATAATCAACAGCAACATCGGGCCGGCAAAGGAAAACCGCACGGCCAGCGAAAAGAATGGCGGGTAATGCCCCAGACCAATTCGAATGGCCAGCCAAGTCGTTCCCCAGATGAGAACGATCGACGCAAACACGAAGAAAGCAAATGTCGGCTTTGGGCGGCCGTTCATGGGCCAGAACCCTAGCTTAAAGCGTCAACGGTGTCAGGAACCGATCAAAAATACGTGGCCGCGGTGAAGGTGAGGCCGGCTTTGGGAGTGTCGTTGGCGAATCGGTCGTGGGCCAGCTCGTAATACCAACCCAACCGTACGACCGACCTTGGGGCGTGGTGAATGTTCATGCTTGCCGATACGCGCTGCCGTGAGTCGCCATCCTGGTCACGATCGAAATCCACGGCGTCGGCCCGGAGAGCACAGGATAGCGATGTTCGATGCGTGAACATGCGATCGAGCAGAACCCGGGACGCCTCAATGGATGCTCCCCACTGATTCTCTGCATAGAGGCCTTGCAACGAGGGCGGTACATCAATGATTCCTACGGCGGCCTCGCCCGACCACCGCATCCCCGCCCAAGCCGTTTGCCCGTCGAGCACGAAGACATGCACCCAACGCTTTTCATCCACCTCGGTGTTTCCGACTTGGGTGTCGTTGTAGGGACCGGTAATCCCGGCGAACCCCCACTCGGTTTTGTCCGAGGGATGCAAGCTCAAGCGTCCGGTCAGAGCCGGCCACCCGTTTCCATCCCCGAAGTTGGCCCGCCCCATCGGCAAGCGCGTTCCTCCCGAGGATTCGGTGATGAGTCCATCGGAATACCCGGTGACGACATCCGCTTCATAAACGAGATGTCCGTCTTGAGCGGTGCCCTTGACGCCAATTCCAGGCATCGCATTCGGCACCCCGATGATCTGGGTTGCGACAAGCGACAACTCCGTGAATTCGTTCTCCGGCGAATCGTGGGAGAGGTTCACGCGCCCGAGCGGCACGGGGAAAACGCCGGCATGGATTTCCAGCGCGGAGTTGCTGCGGAACCCCGCTTCGATCCGCTCCATCATGAAGTGATCGGTGGGATGATCCCAGGTGCCTTCGAGCGCCATGCGCCACCGTGTCGACGGCGTGAAATGGATGAAACCGTTCACGCGGCTCACCGAAAACCATTCCGGATTCGTCACCCCGCGTACCCGGTCTTCGGCGAGGCGCAACTCACCATGCCCCCCCACGGCGAGCCAGTCGGGCCCGTGGGCGGGCCCGTTCTGGATGGAAAATGGGTCGCTTCCTGCGCGTGCATTACCGGCGCATAACATCAACAGCGCAAGGACAAGCAGTTGCTTCATCGCGACTCCACGAAGTCGATGAGCGCGGATTGATCCGCGGCCGGTAAGGCGAGAAAAGCATCCCGCACCGGCGCGGCTTCGCCGCCGTGGAGGCGGATCGCGTCGTACACCGAATGCGCGCGGCCGTCATGCAGCAGGAACAAGTCTCCCTTCAGAAACTCGCGCGTGATACGAAGCCCCCAGAGAGGAGCTGTACGCCACTCGTTACCGTCGGCGCTGCCATCCGGGCGGTGATCGGCCAGCTCCTCTCCCAAATCATGGAGCAAGAAATCCGAGTAGATGTGGACGTCACGGTTGGACAATGTTTCGATATCGTGAGGACCGGTATGAAAGGTGGGCGTGTGACAAGAAGCACAACGCACCTGAGTGAACAGCGCTTCGCCGTGATCGCGCGATGCGGTGTGCTCCCCCGGCGAGGGGGGCGCCAGCATGCGCATGTACTGCATCACGTCGTGCACCTGACCATCCCCCACTTCCGGATCGGGAGCGCCGTCCGTTCCCGGAACCGCTGGCGCGAGTGGATTGTCGTTGTCGGCGGAGCGATAGGACGAGGTGATCCCGATATCCTGATGGTACGCATCGACGGTTTGCTGCAGTAACGACGTGACTTGCGCCTTGCGTCCGAAACGCCCGACCCGCGGCGACGTGCCGGCGCCGATTTCATCAGACGGCACGAACGCCGGAGGGATGACCCAGTTCACACGCCCCGAGATGCCGTCCCCGTTCGCATCATTCGGATCTTCCCCCGCCACGATGGCCGATTCGGGGATCGCTTCGATGAGACCAACCCCAAACACCGGTGGGGGCAGGCGGCGAGATACGAGCACGCCATCCGGCAGTGTTTCCGGGTGCGCGCCCGGAATGGCTTTGTCCTCGATTTGTGGCCCGCCCAAATCCAGCGCGAGGTCCGTGGTTCTGCTTATTCGGGTGAGAATGTTCTCCGGCATCCCGCGGCCATCACCGCTGTGGCAGGACGCACACGACACATTGTTGAAGATCGGGCCCAGTCCTTCAGCAATGGTGAATGCCTTGCGGAACTGGATTTGGCCGTCCTGAAAGTCTCCCAGCTCGCCATTGTCCAAACCGTCGATGGGCTGGTCGAAACGCTCTCCGGGTGACGGTTCCGTGGTGAGCAGCCCCGAGCAGCCCCAACCCACGAACGCAACAACCAGAACGAGTGGGATAAATCGCGCTAAATGGCGCGCGAGGACTGCATCCTGCACGGCCTCATTGCAAGGCGATGCATGCGAGCGCCCCCGTCCCACCCCCGGAAAGTGCGACCAACCCGCCATGTGGACTCCACGTAGGGAAATGAAAGACCAGCGACATCCCGGTTATTCGCAAGACGCGGGCCAGCAAGAGGCCCGGAACTTGCTTTAACGGTCTGGGAACCAGGAGGTGCGTCCATGAAATCCCAAGCGTGGGGGATCGTTACTTTAGCAATGTTGCTGGGCGGAATCGTGCCGGTTGCTTCGGCGAACCAGATAGAGCGAGGGGCCATAGAGATCGCGCCCTCGGTGACGTTCAATCACGAGAACTTCAAACGCGAAGGTTACGGGAACGTCGACAATCAAACCGAGCTCACCATCACCCCCACGATTGGCTATTGCATGTCCGATCGATTCGAAGTCATGAGCGGACTCATGGTCCGTCACGAATCGTTCAACGATCAGCACACGACGTCGCTGGGTGCACTAGCCGGGCTCAACTACAACTTTCCGGCCCACGGCACCATCGTGCCGTTCGTGGGCTTGGGATTCGGCGTGCTCTTTTATCACGGATTCTCGTTCGAAAACACGGCCGTGCTGGCGCCCATGCTCTCGGGCGGGATGCGCGTATTAGTCGGATCCAGCGCCTCGATCAACATGAGCCTGGGCTACCAGCACGAATCCAACGCGGGCGGCGAGTTCAACGCAACGTCGAACAAGCTGCTCGCGTCTGTCGGCGTGTCGCTTTTCCCCTGGCCGGTCAATTAAGTCTTCTCGGGAATAAGAACTTCTCTCGGGAATGAGCCAAGGGCTCCGGCAAAGTCCTCGCGCAAGTGGCCCAGCGCTTAGAATAAGCGCTGAGAGTGCGCTGCGGGTATTGCCTTCCGCCCTTGCCTCATTCCCGAAGAACTTACTTCACGCGAGATCGAAAAGCAGCACGTGTGACGGCTCGAGCGCTTCGATCGCGACCCGTGATTCATCGCTCAGCGCCGCGCCATCGCCTCGCTCCAGTTGCTCGCCGTTCACTGTGACCGGGCCGCGAACGACTTGCACCCAAGCGTGACGCCCGGGACGAAGCGAGTATTCGGTGGTCTGGGCCTTCTCCAGATGTACGGCCAGGATCGACGCATCCTGGTGAATGCGTACCGATCCCTCACGTCCGTCGGGAGAAGCAACCAACGCCAAGCCCTTCCCATCCTGGATCGGCTTTTGCTCGTAGCTCGGATCCAATCCGCGTCGCTCGGGCAGGATCCAGATCTGAAGCAGGTGAACGGGCTCGATCTTGGACGCGTTCTGCTCGCTGTGAACCACGCCTGTTCCCGCCGACATCCGTTGCGCTTCACCGGGCTTGATGATGGATCCATTCCCCATGCTGTCGGCATGCTCCAGCGCGCCTTCCAGCACGTAGGTCACGATCTCCATGTCGCGATGGGGATGAGGCGGGAAACCGCCTCCGCCCCGAACCCAGTCCTCGTTAATGACTCGGAGCGCGCGAAAACCCATGTTCTCGGGGTCGTAATAATCGCCAAAGGAAAACGAGTGATAGGTATCCAGCCATCCGAAATCGAAGTGTCCCCTGTCGTCCGCCCGCCGTATCCGTAACATTCCTACCTCCTTGTGACCCCGGAGTCCCCGTGGCATAGTCCGTGACTCGCTCGCCTGCCACTCGGGGACAATCATGAAACTCCATCCATATTACCGTTCCCTATTCCTCGGCGTTTTCCTGTTGGGGATGGCCCAGCCTGTTCTGGCTCAGGACTCGACCGAGGTCAAGATCGTGGACACCGATCTCGGAAACGGGATCCATATGCTGACCGGGCGAGGCGGAAACCTTGGCGTCTCGGTGGGAAAAGACGGGGTCTTCCTCATCGATAGTCAGTTCGCCCGGTTAACCGACAAGATCAAAGCCGCTATCGCGCAGCTATCACCTGCTCCGGTGCGGTTCGTCGTCAACACGCACTGGCACGGAGATCACGTGGGCGGCAACGAGAACTTCGGAACATCCGGAGCGATCATCGTCGCGCAAGACAACGTGCGGTTACGCATGTCGACCATTCAGTTCAACACGGTGTTCAACGACACCACACCTCCCTCTCCGGAGGACGCGCTTCCCATCGTGACGTTCGCCGAGGCGGTCACCTTCCACTTCAACGGCGAGGACATGTGGGTGTTCCACGTCCCCAAAGCGCACACCGACGGCGACGTGGTCATTCAATTCAAGAAAGCCAACGTTGTGCACACCGGCGACGTCCTCTTCAACGGCTTCTACCCGTTCATCGATATCTCGAGCGGGGGTTCGGTCAAAGGGACGATTGCTGCGGCAGATCGCATTCTGAGTGCCATCGACGAGAATACCAAGCTCATCCCCGGTCACGGTCCGTTGGCGAACAAGAAGGACTTACAGGCGTATCGCGACATGCTGGCCGACGTGAGCGGGAAGGTCGACGCCATGCTGAAGAAAGGGAAATCCGCCGATCAAATCAAAGCCGCGAAGCCGACCGCCGCTTACGATGGCAAATGGGGTAAGGGTTTCATGAAGGCCGACATGTTCGTCGACATCATGGTCAAAGACCTGTCGCGGAAAGCGAAGTAGCTCATGTCATGGGTTGGTAACTCCAAGCTTCGGTTGGGTCTGGTCATTGGCCTCACGTTCGGCGCCGTGGACTTGCTGTACACCTGGCTTTTCCCATTGGAAGACGACACGATTGTTGCCCTTCTTCGGTTTTACGGACCGATGTTCTTAATCTGGGCATTTGCCTCGTTTCGAGCCGCGCGGCGCGAGGGACGATTCCTATCCGGTGTCACCACCGGTTTGGTCGTCGCGTTTGCCACGTTTTGTGCCTACGATCTTTTGATCCTTGTCCGAGTCAACATATTCCTCAGCGATCTGACCGCCCGCGCCGATTGGCAAAACATGATGGCGCGTTTCAAAGCGAGTGGGTCTTCGAACCTGCGAGCCTTCGTGATGTTGGATTACCTCAAGGTTGCCCCGCTCAAGATCGGAGCTGCATCCCTGATTGGCGCGGTTATGGGGGTCATCGGCGCCTCATTAGGACGCCTGCGCGCGTGGCGGCCCGCTTCGAGCGCGAGGCGCCGTGTCTTCTACTGAATCAAGGAATGCGGACTAACTTTCTGGTAGCCGAGAATCCAGGGGTTAATAGTTGATAGAAGTAGATCCCGGACGGGACGCGCTCCCCCGTGGCGCTCTTGCCGTCCCACTGCGCAGATTGATCGCCGGCTTCCATGGCACGATCGACAAGTACCCGAATTTCTCGCCCCGAAATATCGAAGATTCGAAGTTTAATTTCTCCCCCCGAGATTAACGTGAACGGGATCGTGCTCAGACCGTGCCTCACTGGATTGGGAAACGCGGCACCTAAACTCGATTGGACAGCACTCGGCTCGGGTGAGACAGCCGTGGTGACTCTACATGGATAGACGGCCAGACCGGATGGGGAGCCATTGGCATATTGCGTAGGGCCGTTGGCATGGATTGCGTAGATCCAGTCCCCGGTGGTCGCGACGCCCGTTGCGAAAAGAGGAACATCGACCCGGGCCTTGAGTACCGGAG
>Ga0068861_100000285_pt1 | contig 28357 bp, 23 predicted proteins | sample KBSSwiS42_FD_66593 | JGI IMG/M metagenome (GOLD analysis project Ga0068861, IMG submission 66593) | Switchgrass rhizosphere microbial communities from Kellogg Biological Station, Michigan, USA - KBS Switchgrass S4-2 | ecosystem: Host-associated > Plants > Roots > Rhizosphere > Soil ...
AGTGCAGCACCGGCTCGATCGCTACTGGCGCCCGTACCACCGCGAGCTGGCCTCGGTGATGGACCGCATGCTCACCGCGCACGGCTTCTACTTCCAGCTCAGCTGCCACTGCATGTCGGCCGTCGGCGCACCGACACACGCCGATGCGGGCAAGGAGCGCTTGGATTTCTGCCTGGGCAACCTGCGCGGCACCTCGAGCACGGCGGAATTCATCGAGTTCATCGCGGCGACGATCCGCGCGCAGGGCTTCACCTGCTCGGTGAACACGCCTTACACGGGCGGCGAGCTGAATCGCCGCTACGGCAAGGCCGACGGCACGCAAGAGAGCGTGATGATCGAGATCAACAAGAAGAAGTTCGTGGACATCGCGTCGTTCAAGAAGACCGAAGGGTTCGACGCGATCCAAGGCGTCGCGCGCGCGGTGCTGCAGGCCGTGGCGCAGCGCGCGCGCGAACGCGTCTCATAAAGGTTCCTCCGTCTTGAAGACACTCAATTACATCGCCGGCGCGTGGCAGCCGGCCGCGACAGGCCGCGAGTTCGACGTCCGCAACCCGGCCGACGAGTCGCTCATCGCCCGCGTGCCCGACAGCGGCGCCGACGATGCCAGGCGCGCTGCCGATGCCGCCCACGCAGCACTTTCCGCGTGGAAATCGAGGACGGCTCATGAGCGTGCACAGGTTCTGAAGAAGTGGCACGCGCTGATCGTGCAGCACCAGGAAGAGATCGGCCAGCTCATCTCACGCGAGCAGGGCAAGCCGATCGCAGAAGGCCGTGGCGAGGTCGCGTACAGCGCGGGCTATGTCGAATGGTTCGCGGAGGAAGCGGTGCGCGCCAACGGCGAGATCATTGCAGCGCCGGTCACGCATCGAAAGCTCCTGGTGGTCAAGGAGCCGGTGGGCGTCGTCGCGGTCGTCACGCCGTGGAACTTCCCGGCGGCGATGATCGCGCGCAAGATCGCGCCGGCACTGGCCGCGGGCTGCACGATCGTCGCGAAGCCGGCGGAGGACACGCCGCTGACGCCGTTGTTGCTGGTTGACCTGGCCGAGCAGGCCGGCGTGCCGCCGGGTGTGCTCAACATCGTCACCGCGTCGCGCGAACGCGCCGGTGAGGTCGTCGGCGCGTGGCTCGCGGATGCGCGGGTGCGCAAGATCAGCTTCACAGGCAGCACGCCGGTCGGAAAGTTGCTCGCGCGCGAATCGGCGGCGACGCTCAAGAAGCTCTCGCTCGAACTCGGCGGCAACGCGCCGTTCATCGTGTTCGAGGACGCCGACATCGCCGCCGCGGTCGAAGGCCTGATGGTGTCGAAGTTCCGCAACGGCGGCCAGACCTGCGTCAGCCCGAATCGCGTCTACGTGCATGAAGCCGTGCATGACCGCTTCGTCGACAAGCTCGTCACTCGCGTGGGAGCGCTGCGTGTCGGGCCGGCGAGCTGGTCGCAGGCCGAGATCGGACCCATGATCAATGCACGTGCGGTCGACAAGATCGAGCGGCACGTGGACGACGCCGTCTCGAAAGGCGCCAGGGTCGCGTGCGGTGGCCAGCGCGTGAGGAGCGACGTCGCGCAAGGTCCGAACTACTACGCTCCGACGGTGCTGGTCGACGCGACGCGGGAGATGGAGCTCTCCTGCGAGGAAACGTTCGGGCCCGTGGTGCCGATCTTTCGTTTCAAGGACGAGGACGAGGTCGTCCGACTCGCCAACGACACCCCCTACGGTCTCGCAGGCTATTTCTACTCGAACGATGTGCGCCGCATCTGGCGCGTCGCCTCGGCGCTGGAGACCGGCATGGTCGGCATCAACGAAGGCGCCATCGCTGCACAAGCTGCGCCCTTCGGCGGCGTGAAGGAATCCGGCTATGGCCGCGAAGGGTCGCACTGGGGCCTGGACGACTACATGCACACCAAGTACCTGTGCCAAGGGAATCTCGGATGAATGTTCCACGCTTCGTGCGCCTCGCCGAACAAGGGCGCGCACCCATTCGCGTCACGATCGACGGTCGAGAGGCGCACGCGCTCGAAGGCGACACATTGATGGTCGCCCTGCTATCGAACACCGGGCAACTTCGTCACAGCGAGTTCGGTCCGGAAGTGCGCTCGGGCTTCTGCTTGATGGGCGCGTGCCAGGACTGCTGGGTGCGCGACGAGCAGGGAAACCGCATGCGCGCGTGCACGACCACCGCGCGCGACGGCATGGCAGTCCGCACGACCAAGGAGGAGGCGACATGGCCGACCCTCGCGTGATCGTCGTCGGCGCCGGACCGGCCGGCGTGCGCGCGGCGCAGGCGCTCGTGGAGGCGGGCTTGCGTCCCACCGTGGTCGACGAAGGCCGGCGCGACGGCGGGCAGATCTACCGTCGCCAGCCCGAAGGTTTTGCGCGCAGCTACCCGCAGTTGTACGGAACAGAGGCGCAGAAAGCCAAGGACCTCCACGACAGCTTCGAGGCGTTGCGGCCGCACATCGATTACCGGCCCGAGACGCTGGCGTGGAACCTCACCGCGGGACAACTTCACGTGGTAGCCGGAGGCGAGCGAACCGCCGTGCTTCCCTACGATTCGCTCATCGTCTGCAGTGGCGCGACCGATCGGCTGCTGCCCGTCGAAGGCTGGCACTACGCGGGCTGCTACAGCCTGGGCGCGGCGCAGATCGCGCTGAAGTCGCAAGCGTGCTCGATCGGCAAACGCGTCGTCTTCATGGGCACGGGCCCGCTGCTGTACCTGGTCGCTTCGCAATACCTGAAGGCCGGCGCGCAAGTGGCCGCGGTGCTCGACACGTCGTCGCTTTCGACGCGTATCAGGGCACTCCCCGCACTGGCTGCGCGTCCCGCTCTCCTCTGGAACGGCCTCAAGCTGGTCGCGATGCTGCGCTCGGCGGGTGTCCGGTTGATGGCCGGCATCTCGCCCGTCGCGGTGACGGGAGACGACGAACGCGGTGTGAGCGGGGTTCGCCTGCGCGACGCTCAAGGTCGCGAACACAGCTTTGAATGCGACGCGGTGGGGCTCGGCTACCACTTGCGGTCGGAAGGTCAGTTGGCCGATCTCGCGAAATGCCACTTCGATTTCGATGAGCCGTCACGCCAGTGGCTGCCGCGCATCGATGAAGACGGTCGCAGCAGCGCTCCCGGTGTCTACCTCGCGGGCGACGGCGCACGGATTCTCGGCGCCGACGGTGCCGAAGCAGCAGGCCGGCTCGCGGCGCTCGCGGCGTTGAAGGATGCCGGCCGTCCGCATGCGGTCGTCGAGATGCCGCAGTTGCGCAAACGCCTCGCCACGATGGACAAGTTTCGCCGCGGCCTCTTGCAGGCGTTTCCCTGGCCGCACCAGCTCGCTTCGCAACTGCCAGACCGCGCGATCGTCTGTCGCTGCGAAGGCGTCAGCGCCGGCGATCTGCGTGCCACCGTGCGCGATCTCGGCGCGCAGGAGATGAACCGCGCGAAAGCGTTGTGCCGGGTCGGGATGGGGCGTTGCCAAGGCCGCTATTGCGGGCACGCCGCTGCCGAACTGGTCGCCGACGCCGCGGTCCTGCCGATCGAACGGGTCGGGCGCCTGCGCGGTCAGGGACCGGTGAAGCCACTGCCCATGAGCGTGCCGCTCGCCGTGGAGGAGCAAGCATGAGCAGCCAGCACGTGCAGACCGATGTCGTCGTCGTCGGTGGCGGCCTCATGGGCGCTTCGGCCGCGTTCTTCCTGCGCCAGCGAGGGGTATCGGCGGTGCTGCTCGAGCGCGGCCTTGTCGGTCAGCAGGCGAGCGGCGTGAATTTTGGCAACGTGCGGCGCCAAGGTCGCTTCCTTCCGCAATTGCCGCTTGCGCACCGCTCGCGCGACATCTGGGGTCGCCTGCCGGAACTGATCGGGCATGACGCCGAGTTCATTGCGACAGGCCATGTGCGCGTGGTCTACGCCGAATCGCAGATGGCTGACGTCGAGAAGTACGCCACCGACGCGAAGCATTGGGGCCTTGACCTGCAAATCCTCGGACGCAGCGAGCTTCGCAAGCGGTTCCCCTTCTTCGGGCCCGAGGTGATCGGCGGGTCGTACTCGCCGAACGACGGCCATGCGAATCCGCGCCTGGCAGCACCGGCATTCGGCCGCGCTGCAAAGCGCGACGGCGCGCAAGTCATCGAAGACTGCGAAGTGCTGCAGGTCGAGAAGTCCGGCCAGGACTTCCGCGTGAACACTTCGAGCGGTCTGACGGTAACGGCACCTGCCGCGCTGATCTGCTCGGGTGCCTGGGGCGGCGCGATGTCAGCGGCCTGGGGCGAACCGGTGCCGATGGTGCCCAAGGGCCCGACGATGGCCGTGACCGAGCCCCTGCCTTACGGCATCGTGCCAGTAGTCGGCGTATCGACCAGGATCGAGCACGAAGGCGTGTACTTCCGCCAGGTCAGGCGGGGCAACATCGTCTTCGGCGGTGGGCGGCGCAATCCTGCGTACCTCGACGGTCGCCGCGCCAACGTCAACCCGAACTGGACGCTCGGTCAGCTGCACGAGCTGCGCCGCATCGCGCCGGCGCTCGGCAAGCTGAATGTCCTTCGCACCTGGAGCGGCGTCGAGGGTTACATGGACGATGACATCCCGATCATGGGACCGAGCGCGAAGGTGAGCGGCCTGTACTACGCCTTCGGCTTCTGCGGGCACGGTTTTCAGCTTGGCCCTGGCGTCGGCGACGTCATGGCGGAGCTGATTGCCACCGGCGCGTCCTCGACACCGATCGAGCCGTTCCACATCCACCGTTTCACCTCTGTCCCCGCGGCCGAAACGGCCGTCGTCAACGCCTGAACCAAGAGAAACCGAATGTCCACCATCATCGATGTCACTGCCGGCAAAGCAGCCCACGCCCTGCACGCCGAAGCCCTCGTCTTTGACGGCCTCGCGATCGCGTACGTGCTCGACGAGAGATTTGCGCAGCGCTGCCTCGAAGGCGGCGTCCACGCCGCCAACGTCACCTTCGCGCTCGAGGAAAACTGGGACAAGACGCTGAACAACTTCGAGCGCCACCTCGCCAAGATCGACAAGAGCCCGCTGCTCACCTTGTGCCGCACGGCCGACGAGGTCGTCGCCGCCAAGAAGAACGGGCGCCTGGGCATCGTCATCGGCACGCAGGGTGCGAGCATGATCCAGGACGAATCCGAGTTCTGGCGGCTGGATTCGATGGTCCGCATGGGGCTGCGCTTCCTCGGCCTGGCGTACACGACCGCCAACGCCTTCGGCGACGGCTGCGGCGAGAAGCGTGACGCGGGCCTGACCTACCTCGGCGAGGAGCTGATCGCGCGCGTGAACGCGCTGCCCATCATGCTGGACCTCTCGCACTGCGGACATCGCACGCGTGCGGAAGCGACGGCCCTTGCGCGCGCGCCTGTCTGCACGCATTCGAACAGCGACGCCCTGCGCCCGAACGGGCGCAACACGACGGACGCAACGGTGAAGGCGATGGCCGCGAAGGGCGGCGTGATCGGCGTGTGCGGATTGCCGCAATCGCTCTCCGACACGACGCCGACGCTGGAGGACCTGCTCGCGCACCTCGACCACTTCGTCGAGCTGGTGGGCGTCGAACACGTCGGTATCGGCATGGACTACGTCGAGGCCTACCAGGAGCAGACGAACGTCGTCGCCCCGCCGTCCGTCGTGTACTGGCGCACGCGCCGCCCCGACATCTTCGGGCCCTTGTCCGCCTTCGGTCGGCAGTCCTACCCGACGGGCGTCGACAGCGTGCGCAAATTGCCCAACCTCACGCAAGCGCTGGTCGATCGCGGCTACACGGCCGCGCAGGTGAAGTCGCTGATGGGCCGCAGTTGGCTCGACGCGATGCGCCGCTTCTGCGGCTGACAGGAGCATCCATGAGCAAGAAGCGCATCGCCGTCATCGCCGGTGACGGCATCGGCAAGGAAGTGATGCCCGAAGGCGTGCGTGTGGTCGACGCCGCCGCCCGCAAGTTCAATATCGACCTCGCCTGGGAGCATTTCGATTTCGGCTGCTGGGAGTATTGCGAGAAGCATGGCAAGTACCTGCCCGACGACTGGAAGGAGCGCATCGGCGGGCACGACGCGATCTACTTCGGCGCTGTCGGCTGGCCTGAAAAGGTGCCGGACCATATCTCGCTGTGGGGCTCGCTCATCCTGTTCCGCCGCGAGTTCGACCAGTACGTCAATCTGCGCCCGGCGCGCCTGATGCCCGGCATCGTCTGCCCGGTGGTGCGTAAGGACGGCAGCAAGCGCGAGCCCGGCGAGATCGACATGTACATCGTGCGCGAGAACACGGAGGGCGAGTACTCGTCCATCGGCGGGCGGATGTACCCCGGTTCCGAGCGCGAGATCGTCATGCAGGAGACCGTGATGTCGCGCGTGGGAGTCGACCGCGTGCTGAAGTTCGCATTCGAGCTCGCCCGGACGCGTCCGAAGAAACACCTCACGAGTGCCACCAAGTCCAACGGCATCGCGATCACCATGCCGTACTGGGACGAGCGGGTCGAGGCGATGGCGAAGAGCTTCCCGGACGTGAACGTCGACAAGTTCCACATCGACATCCTCACGGCGCACTTCGTGCAACGGCCGGACTTCTTTGATGTAGTGGTCGCGAGCAACCTCTTTGGCGACATCCTGTCCGACCTCGGGCCCGCGTGTACGGGCACGATCGGTATCGCGCCCAGCGCGAACCTCAACCCGGATCGCAAGAATCCGTCGCTGTTCGAGCCGGTGCACGGATCGGCACCCGACATCTACGGCAAGCAGATCGCCAACCCGATCGGGCAGATCTGGTGCGGGGCGATGATGCTGGAGTTCCTCGGCCACAAGGATGCGCACGACGCGATCTTGCACGCGATCGAGAAAGTGCTCGACCCCGCAAGCGGTGCGCCGAAAACGCCAGACATCGGCGGCAAGGCAAGCACAGCCGATCTTGGGCGTGCCATCGCGGAACTGATCTGACACAGGATGAAAACACGGTGCCAGCCTGGCCTTGGCTGCAAACGTTCTGATAAAGGCGCCTTCTCAGCGTGGCAGGACCCTACCTCAATCCAGCACTGAACCCGTCATTCACGCACCCCAAGCACAGAGTCGTGAGGCGCTGACCGAGGCAGGAGACTCGCTCCGCCTTGCTGCGGGGAACTTCTACCGACCGGCGCGGTTGTCGGCCAGCAACCGTTTGGCTTGGGCCAGACGCAGCGGCATGAATGACAAAGCAGGGTCCGCGCTCGACCTGGTGCGATGGGTCTCGCCGCGCACCGTCAAGGAGACGAGCGTCGCCGCCATCGACTACCGATCATGAGCTGACGCGCCTCCAAGCGCCCGCAAGCTAACGTTCGCCGAAGGCAGCTTCTGGCCGGAGCGGTTCATTGACCACCCCTCGCAATCAATGGCGCGCAGGGCCCGGTGAAGGGCTTGGCTACCCCTCTGCCGCGCACGCGGCTTCAGCGAAGACCAAGCGTTGGGATCGATTCCGGTTTCGGTCGAGGCGCAAGGCGCGGCCTTCGACAAGTCCGCAATCTCTGGTGTCGGCCGGCAACGGCAGTTGGGGCAAGCTGTACCACGGCCGGGCCACTGCGAGCACTCAACCGAACCTGCTATAAGTTTTGCTCGCCAGGAACAGGAGACGACGGTGCAAGTTTGTTTCGCTCTTCGCGCCATCGCGCGATCGCTGTGCCAGAGGCCGCTGCTTGTCGCGTGCACTTCGGTCGTCATCGCTGGCTGCGCCAGCACGACCCCTGGGACCGGCGCCGCACGCGACGTGTCTGTCCCCGGGCTGCAACAGCCAGCCGAGATCCTCATCGACCGCTGGGGCGTACCTCACATCTATGCCGGCAACCTGTACGACGCCTTCGTCGCGCAAGGTTACGCCGCGGCGCGCGACCGCCTGTGGCAGATGGACCTGTGGCGCAAGCGCGGCCTGGGCGAAATGGCGCAAGATTTCGGGCCCGCTTGGGTGCAGAGCGACCAGGCCGCGCGTTCAGTCCTCTTCCGCGGCGACATCTACCGCGAGTGGCTGGCCTATGGTTCCGATTCGAAGCGCGTCGCCGAGGCGTTCGTGGCCGGAGTCAACGCGTTCGTCTCCGAGACCGAGGCCAGGCCCGACAAGCTTCCGCTCGAGTTTCGCTTGCTGGGCTACAAGCCGGCCCGCTGGGCCGCCGAGGACACGGTGCGAATCCGCCACCACGGCCTGACCCTCAACTTCACCGGCGAGATCGACCGCGCCGCCGCCTATTGCAAGGGATCCGACGGCGTCCGCGCCGACGCCTTGCGGCGCGAGACCGTGCCAGCGGTGGTTGCCAAGATCCCGGAGGGACTCGATCCGTGCAACATCCCCGGCGCGGAGCTGAAGCGTGCCTACGCCCTGGCGACAGCGTCGCCGCGTCTGACGCGAGAGAACACGCCACGTGCCGGCGCGTTGGCGGTGCTGCCCGACGATGCCGCCTCGCCGCCGACGGCGCAAGCATCGGATGCCGACACTCTCGCGAGCTATGGCAGCAACAACTGGACGATTGCGCCGCGGCTGACGGCCACCGGCCGGCCGATCCTCGCCAACGATCCGCACCGCGCGCACGGCGCGCCCAGCTTGCGCTACATCTCGCACATCTCGGCACCGGGCATGGACGTGATCGGCGCGGGGGAGCCCTTCTTGCCCGGCATCTCGATCGGCCACAACGGCCGCATCGCCTTCGGCCTGACGCGTTTCTACATGGACCAGGAAGACCTGTACACGTACCAGCTCAACCCTGCGAATCCACGCGAGTATCGCTATCAGGATCGCTGGGAGCCGATGACTCGCGTGCAAGAGCGGATCAATGTTCGCGGCGAGGCGCAGCCGCGCGTCGTGGAGAACTGGTACACGCGGCACGGCCCCGTGCTGCACACCGACGGCAAGTCCGCCGCATTCGCGCTGCGAGCGGCGTGGCTCGACCTCGGCATGGCCCCCTACTTCGGCTCCATGGACTACATGCGCGCGCAGAGCTGGGACCAGTTCCGCGCCGCCATGAACCGGTGGGGCGCGCCCGGCGAGAACCAGGTGTACGCCGATAGCTCCGGCAACATCGGATGGATCCCCGGCGGCCTGACGCCGGTGCGCCCGAACTGGGATGGCCTGCTGCCCGTCCCGGGCGACGGCCGCTACGAGTGGAGCGGCTACCGGAACGGGGACGAGCTGCCCTGGGAGTTCAATCCGGCGCGCGGCTACGTCGTCACGGCGAACGAGAACAACATCCCGCCGCAGCATCCGCTGTATGCCAACGGCGGGGTCGGCTACGAGTGGGCCGATCCGGCCCGGGCGCAGCGCCTGCACGCCATCTTCCAGCAGCAGGTGGCGGCCGGCCGACCGTTCACGCTGGAGGATTCCGAGCGCATGCAGACCGACGTCACCGCCGTCCCCGCGCAGCGCCTGCTCAGGTTGGTCGCACCGCTGGCTTCTTCCGACGCCGACGCGGCGCGCGCGCTGGCGCTGCTGCGCGGCTGGGACGGCCGCATGGCCACGGACAGCGCTGCCGCGGCCCTGTACGAGGTCTGGTACTTGGAGGCGCTTCGGCCGGCGGTGGTCGACACGCTGCCCGCGGCTGTGCGGCCGGTCGCGGCTGCCGAGACCAGCATCGAACGCGTCGTGCAGTTTCTGGAATCGCCGGTCGCGCCGCTGACGGCTGCGCAACGCGACGCCCTGCTGCTGTCCAGCCTCGCGAAGGGCTACGCCGCGACGGCGAAGCACCTCGGCAGCGACCCCGCAGCGTGGCAGTGGGGTAAGCTGCACCGCGCGGTCTTCTTGCATCCGCTGGCCGACGCGGTGGATCCAGATACGCGCCAGCGGCTGGTCGTTGGCGAATGGCCGCTCGGTGGTTCCGCCTCGACGCCGATGGCGACCACCTACAGCCCGAGCAATTACCAGCTCACCGCGGGCGCGTCGTTCCGTATGGTGCTCGACGTGGGTCAGTGGGATGCGTCCCGCGCGGTCAACACGCCCGGCCAGTCCGGCGATCCGGCCAATCCTCACTACCGCGACCTCGCGCCGGTTTGGGCTGCGGGCAGCTACTTTCCGCTGCTCTATAGCCGACAGGCTGTTGAACGCAACGTCACTGAGCGACTGCAATTGCAACCGGGGCGCTGACCGGCAACATCGGAGGTCAGGAGGCCGCGGGTGCGGCCATCACGATTTCGCGCCCCAACGGCACCCGGGATGCGCAGCCGGCAGCCGGCACGTCAATCGATCATGTGTGTCGGCGACGACCAGCATTCGTCGCCTACAGTGAGTGATCGGAACAATCCGAAGCGGTCGTTCATCGGAGCTTTCTTGGCGTCCACAACTGGGCCGAGAGCGCCCGCAGAACTTTCGACACGTAGCAGTGCCTTCTGCATTCCTCTTACGGAAAGCGGACCGGGTCCTAGCATCACTGCCGAGGCCCCCTTTTCCTCCTGTGGGCGCTGGTGACTCGACCTAGACCTACTGATTAACACTCAGCGGGTCGACCCGCCGCGCGGGACCGTGCAAGGCACTTCAGAAGACCCGACTTGGCCCCGCTAATAGCGCATGTGGTGGTCGCGAGAGCTGCCGAACTCTGTGGTGACAAGGACTTAGCCATTCTTTGGCTGGCCTTAGAGCAGGCCCCAGCTTGAGCGGCAAAAAAGCCGCTGCGATGTCATCGAGTTCACATGGCACAAGATTGGCACAATGAAAAATCCGTCTGTCGAAAACGAAAACAAGGACTTAGCACGTCGCGATAAGCCTTGTTTTGACTGGTGGGCCCTGAGTGACTCGAGCACTCGACCTACGGATTAAGAGACGCTACTCACCCGATCTTAGCCCCTGGCTACGGACGCGTGCACGAGGGAAATGACGAGCCTTGAGAGTCTGGCAGAGCGTTCGGGTCACTCGATTGGCTACGTTTTGGCTAGGTTGGCAAGGGCGTGTGCAAGCGCTCTATCCGACGTTGTTCTGATCGCGAGAACAGCTTGCCCGCGCCCCGAGTCCGACGACTCTTCTGGGCGCCGGGTTCGGGAGCGAATCGGCGCCGAGGACCCATCGGCGACATCGTTGCTTGTATGGATCGCCGCATAGCGGTCGTTAGCGCCACGTCTAACCTCCCGTCCAGGGCGAAACCGCCATCGACGCCCAGCGCTCGTCGAGTCGATGGACTCCAGCGGTAATCCCAGTCAGCGCATCGGCAGCATCCAGCGCAGCATGCGAAGAAGCGGAGCCGCCTCTTCGAGCACCTCCTGCTGCGCGCGCCGCACTGCGTCGTCGTGCGCGCGGCCGTCGAGCTCGCCCTCGAACGACTCGGTGCTGAGCTTGCCGTCCTCGAGCGAGACGCGCTTCGCCTTCACCTGCGTGCGACCGCCGCGCGACGAGACGATCGTCGACGAATAGCGGAAGCTGAGAAAGCCTGATCTGCTCGCACGCGTCGAGGCAGGCGCGACGACCGCGTTCGCGTCTTGCTCGCCCAAAGCGGTGGTTCGCTTCTCTGCGACGGTCAGCGGGTACTTGGCCATGTCTATCTCCGGCGCAGACACGTGCTGCGGCTGTCGGCAGCCAATATAAAGGGTGCCGACGAAGGCCGCTGTCGCTGGATTGAAGGGCGTATCGGTCGTCGGGCGGAGGGCCTGCCTCGTAGCGCGGGTCGTAGGACCGTTGCGAGTCTGCTGTCCACCGCCGAGACGATTCGTAGGAGCGCCATCGACCTCGCACAGCACATCACCCGCCGCCAGCGTTTGACGAACCCGCACGATTCACGGCGACGGTTGAACGGGCCAGCGACGTCCGCATTGGCTAGACTGATGCCATGCGGCGCGCCCCTGCGATCATCGGGTCGGCGATCTTCTTGGTGATCGCGCCGGGCACGCTCGCCGTGTACGTGCCGTGGTACTTCACGCAGTGGCACTTCGAGCCTGCTCTGTTCCCGATCGCGCGCGTGATCGGCGGCATCCTGATTGCGGTTGGGCTACCGATCTTGCTCGATTCATTCGCCCGTTTCGCGTTGCAAGGTCTCGGTACGCCGGCTCCCGTGATGCCGCCCAAGCACCTCGTTGTCACCGGGTTCTATCGGTATGTGCGCAACCCGATGTACGTCGCGGTCACCGCGCTGATCATCGGTCAGGGCCTCCTGTTCGGCAGCGTAGCGGTGCTCGAGTACGGAGCGATTGTGTGGGCGGCGTTCTTTTTGTTCGTGCTCGGCTACGAGGAGCCGGCGCTCGGCGAGCAGTTCCCCGAGGAGTACAAGCGGTACCGCGCGAACGTGAGACGGTGGATTCCGCGAGTCACACCGTGGCGCGGGGATCATTGAGCCGCGCTCCGATGGTAAGAAGCTGGGGGGCGCAGATCGCGCCCGAGCCTCGGTGGTCAGTGTGCTGCATCCACCGGTTGAATTCGTCACCGGAAGCGGCCTGTCACCCTGTCCGAATGGCCAAGCCAAGAGCAGTCGCGCGTCTCGCTCGCTCCGATCAGCGGACGACCTCGGCACTCACCAGAAGAGCCTGAGGAATGGACAATCCAAACGCCTCAGCAGTGCTCGCGTTGACGACGAGGTCGTAGCGTGTAGCAAACTCGATGGGCAAGGTGGCGGGGTTGGCACCACGAAGAATGCGATCGACGTACGAAGCCGCGAACTGAGCGTTCAGTCGCACGTTGAACGCCTGCGCAGAGTAGGAAAGCAGTCCACCCGCCTCAACTGCTTCTCGCAGCGAGAATGCATTCGGCAATTTGCGACGAAACGCCAAGCCTGCGAGTTGGCGAGCCTGCGAGAGGCTCGCCACGGATGCAGTGAAAGCCTCCGGCCTCCACGCGTCGACATCGTTGAACGCCTTCGCCAGATCCGTCTCTGTATTGAACGGGAAGAAGCGGGTCTCGAAACCTGCGGTGCGGGCAGCTTCGAAGAGCAGCGCCACGACGTCAATCGAACCGCCCGACAACCGGTCCATGCGTGTCCAGTTGTCGTGCAGGAGCCACGCCAGGCGATTCGCGGATGGCACGAGTTGCTTCAGGTAGGTGAGCCTTTTGCCTGTGATCTCGCCGTGAGAGATCGCGGCACCGACCACGTTGCGACCGGGCCGCGCGTACGACTCGATCAGCCCCTGCTCGATGGGGAACTGCACGGAACCGGAGAAGACGACAGGAATCGAAGTCGTTGCTCTCGCTGCCGCGAGGGTGGTGACATGACCACCGGTCACGACGAGGTCTACCCGGTTGCGAACCAGTTCGTCGGCCAGCGGTACGAGCCGCTCGACTCTTCCCCCTGCGTCGACGTGGACGATCGAGAGATTGTTCCCGACCGACCAGCCCCTGCTTGCCAGGATCTCGAGAAAGACTCGCTTGAACTCGGCGTCTTCCGCGTCCTCGGCCAGCGTGAGATAGCCAACCCGCTTGGCACTGCTCAGGGCAGCAGCGTACGAACGAAAACCCGTCGCAACCCAGGGAAGCGCGAACCCCACAAGAGCATCGCGTCGTGTGAACACTGGGTGCCCCGGAACCCTCGATGCGGAGGTGAAGAGTTCACCGTTATACCGCCCTCCCACCCAGCCCACAAACCGGCATGCAACGGCGCCGTCGCGACTGTGGAACGTTCGCGCTGAATACCCTTAACAGCCGGCATCCCGCAATGCAGCGCCGGCTCGAGAGTCGTCCTCAGCGGCGGTTTGCGAGCTTAGTGGTGCTTCATTCCAGTTCACCCCTGCATGGCGCGCGATGTCGCCCCACCGGCGCTCCTAGCGGGGGATCCAAGAGGCCTCGCACACAGAAGTTCAGACGGCCATGCATCGCCGTTCGGGCTCGACCATGTTCAGGCTTTCCCCGTGCGGCCGAACACCAGGGTGAGATTGTTGGCCGGCATCTCGGCGACCTCGATCAGCGGAAGGCCGGCGCGAGCTGCCAGTTCCTCGACGGCTTCGACGTCGCGTACGCCCCATTCGGCATTGCCTTGGCGAAGGCTCAGGTCGAAGGCTTCATTGCTGGGAGCGGTGTGCTTGCCGCCACGCGTGAACGCACCGTAGAGCAAGAGCAGCCCCTCGGGGCCTAGGTAGCGTCCGGCGCCGGCGACCAGTCCCTCGGTGACGCGCCAGGGCGCAATGTGAATGACGTTCGCGCAGACTACGGCCAGCAAAGCCCTGGGACCGAGTTCGGCCGTCATCTCGGCGCACCAGGCCGGATCGGACAGATCGATCCGCAGCGGCGGACGGATATTCTCAAGCTTCGAATGGGCCCGCCACGCCTCGATGCTCTTCAGATGCTGTTCGTTCAGATCGCTTGGCCACCACGTGACGGCCGGAAAGTGACGAGCGAAATCGACCACGTGCTGGCCGGTGCCGCTGCCGGCCTCGACTGCATCGCCGGATTTGCCAGCGATGAATCGCCGCAGCACGGCGCGGATCGCCTGGTGATTGCGGTGAAAGGCCGGCGCGTCAAGCCGGCCGTCGGGTTCGGCACCACCACCGTCCTTTCCGAATTCGACGACATAGTCGACCACGGCTCGGCCTCCACAAGATGACCTGGCGTTCCCTTCCATCCTATCCGGCAACCGACCGCAGAGCCCGAATGAAACTGCCGTCGCCATCTCGTTCGCTACAGCGGCGTGTTCGGGACCGCCGCCAAACATCGCAGCAAGCTCCGCGCCCCGGTACCTATGCGCGACGACCCCGAGTCTGCGACTGCGCCGTCACCGGCCTGCTTCCTCTCGCGGTTCACCCGGGCAGAGCTTCTACTCTCGAATCGCGAATGCGTGACACCGAGAGCTGCGCCCGACATTGACGCTGTCCGTAGGGCGGAGCACACTAAATTTCGCTGCGACGCGCAGAGGAGAGGTCACGATGGATTTCATTGAGCGCATATTCGGAATAGCCCCGGACGGGGGTTCCGGAAGCTTGGAGTTCCTGCTCTTCGCCATTCCCATTGCCGGCATCGTTTACCTAGCCTATAGGCGGCGACGCCGAAAGGATCGCGACAAGGACTGATCTACTCGCGCGACGCGGTATCGCTGCATGGAGCTCGGCTCCGGCCGAACGAAGAGGAACGAAAGTGACCGACAAAAGGCGTGGCTCGAGCCCCGAGGCGCTGCCTGCGCGCGGGAAGGCGGATCGGGGACGGTTGGCTCACCCGGCCCGCGGCCCGGGCGGCAAGGCGAAGGAGTCGGCTCCTGACAGGCCGCAGAGTGCTCCGATGCACGGGACGCCGTTGCCTGAGCGCGAAATGGAACGGCTAAAGGAGCGGGCGAAATCGACGCCACTCCCCAGGAGCATCCCGTCGCAAGAGGATCCCTCGACCAAGAAATAGCCTCCGGACGACGCCGCGCTCCGAAGATGCTTCTAGAGAAGCCGTTCCTCGAACCAGGGTGAACACCGACGCAATCGAGAAGGAAGCACCATGGCTACTGCGAAGAAGACACGCACCGCGAAGAAGGTCGCCGCCAAGAAGGCAAGCACGAGCCCAACGATCAAGGCAAGCCCAGGAAGGGCTCCGGCGGGAAAGGAATGGAAGCCCGCGGATGAGCTCACTGCCAAAGCCGCAGCAGTGGCCGAGGTGATCGCGCCAAGACCCCCGACCACAAGTCGCTACCCCATCTCGAACGCCGCCTTCGAGGCACTCAAGGCGGCCGCACCACAGGCGAACCTTCCGAGCAAGACGGCGACCGTTGCCAAGGATGCGAGGACCAAGGGCGAAGTGGCGGCAGGCGGAGTCGGCCCGGCTGCCATGGCACCTGGACTCGCGCCTACACTCGCCCCGACCGCGTCGACGAACTTCGCCGGAATCACCGCGACGGGATGGCTGCCCCCGGACTGCACGATGGCCACGGGTTCCGAGCACGTCCTCATCTCCGTGAACTCGTCTCTCGCCGTCCACAGCAAGTCCGGCGGGCCCGCACTCCTCCAGCGGACGCTCACGCAGTGGTTCGCCAACCTCGTGACGGGGATGACGATCTTCGATCCGAAGACCTTGTATGACCAACATGCCGGGCGATGGGTGGTGCTTGCGGTGGCGACACGACCGAATACCACGCAGTCGCTCTTCCTGCTCTCGATTTCGGTGTCGCCCGACCCGAGGGGGGCGTGGCGCAACTACAAGTTCGACGCGACGCTCGACGGCAGCGCAAGGACGTCGAACTGGGCAGACTTCCCCGCGCTCGGCGTGGACAGCAACGCCCTCTACCTCACGGCGAACATGTTCGCGTTCGGAGGCGGCTTCCAGTACGTCAAGGTGCGCGTCGTCCCGAAGACCGGTCCGTACTCGGGTGGCGCCGCGCCGTACTTCGACTTCACCAAGCTGAAGAACGCCGACAACTCATCGGTGTTCACGCTGCAGCCCTGTCATACCTTTGGCGCTCCGCAAGTGGAGTACCTTGTTAACTCGGCTTTCCCGAGCGGCAACTACTTGTCGGTTTGGCGCATTGCCAATGCGGCGACGGCGCCGACGATCACACGCACCCAGGTATCGGTTTCCCCGTACAGCTTGGCTCCGAACGCGGATCAGAAGGGCGGCGGCCCGCTCCTCAACACCGGCGATGTCCGTGTGCTCCATGCGGTGTTCCGGGGTGACTCGATCTGGACTGCGTTCACGGTCGCGCACAGTTGGGGTGCCGGGCCCAATCGTGCGGCCGTGCAGTGGTGCCAGGTCCGCGCTGCCGCTCCCGCCATCGTGCAGCAAGGCATCTTCGGTGCCACCGCCTTTCACTACTTCTACCCCGCCTCGTGTCCTGACAACAACGGCAACATGACCATCGTGATGAGCCGATCGGGACCGACCGAGTTCGCCTCCATCCTCTATACCGGTCGCCGTTCCACCGATCCCCTCGGGACGCTCCAGGCGAGCACGATGCTCAGAGCAGGAACTGCGCACTATCAGGGCCTCGATTCAGGGGGGCGCAATCGTTGGGGCGACTACAACGGCATTGCCGCCGATCCCGCCAACTCCAGGTTGATCTGGTTCTACAGCATGTTCCCGAGCGCGCCGAATGTCTGGGCCACGTGGGTGGGTTCGGCGTTCTTCTGACCGAGGCCCTCGAGCTGCGCGCTGCGCTCGCCCCGTCAATCGACTGCAGCTTCGGAGAGGATCGCGCCCACCTAATCAGCCGGGAGGCGGCAGGCGGCGTATCCTGCGGCGGCACGCCAAGCGCAGTTAGAAGGCAAGGGATAATCTGCGAATGACGCCTACCCTTGACCGAGTTCGCATCACGACCATCCGTCGTTCGATGCTGGTCGTTTGTCTCGCGGCGGCGGCGCTTCCCGCTTCGGCGCAGTCGCAGTTGTACGGGACGATCAAAGGCACGCCGTCGGAGCTCTTCGACGCCGAAGACAGGCGCCTCTTCCGCGAAGCGACCAAGAAGGCTTTGGACGAAGCCGCTGTCGACGAGGTCGTGCGCTGGAAGAATCCCAAGACCGAGAGCCACGGCGAGCTAAAGGTCCTCAGCACTTTCGAGTGGAAGAAGGCCCCGTGTCGCAAGATCCGCGTCTCCAACCAGGCGCGCACCCGCAAGGCCACCAGCGATTTCAACCTCTGCCGCATCGGCGAGAAGTGGAAACTCGTCAGCCCCTCGCAGCTGACGAAGGCCAACTGAGATCCTCGACCGGGCTGGCGCAGCTGGCGGTCTAGCCCTTCGACCACGCCGAGTACCGCATAGCCGACGGTCCGCTCTGAGGTTTACTGCTGACGTTCGGTGCTCGTTGGCTCGCTCGGTTAGTTCGACGTCTGCTTGGTGAGGGCGCCAACTTGCGCTTCCGACCCGAAGCGGACCTCGCTTGCCGTAGCGGTTGCTGCCCGCAAGCGGACGGCAGCTTAGACCGAACTATCTCCGGCCGACCGAACCAAATGTCGGCTGGTCAATCGATGACTCGGTCCGCGCGCAGGAGGATCGAGTTCGGCAGCACCAGTCCGATCGCCTGGGCCGCGCGACGGTTAACGATCAGCTCCAACCGCGTCGGCCGTTCGATCGGCAGCTCGCTCGGCTTGGCCCCCCTGAAGATGCGATCGACGTAGTCTGCCGCCCGGCGGTTGTTCTCGTAGACGTTCTGTCCGTAGCACATCAGGCCACCGGCCTCGACGAACGGCGTGAAGGAATAGATCGCGGGCAGACGATTCGCCGTCGCAGCGTCGGTGAAGCGTCGCGCGTGGCCGGTAAAGAATGGATCGGGGGCAACGATCAGGGCATCGGCCCGAACGCGCGAAATCGCGACAAACGCCGCGTCGATCTGCGACGGGTCATCGGCAGCGAACGGCAGCACCGTCACACCGACCGGTTCGGCGGCCGCGTGCACCTGTTGCAACGCGACGGGGCCGATCGGATTCTTTGGATTGAAGATGACGGCGACGCGCGACATCGCCGGCACGAAGGCGCGCAGCAGCTCGAGGTGCTTGATGGCGACATCGGTCGCCATGATGGAGGGGCCAGTGATGTTGCCGCCAGGCTTGGCGAAGCTCGCGACAAGTCCGAACGCCACCGGGTCCGCGACGCCCGCAATGACGATCGGAATCGTCCTCGTCGCTGCCTGCGATGCGCGTGCCGCAGGCGTCCCCAAGGCGACGATGACGTCGGGCTTGGCCTGGACGATCTCGCTTGCGAGCGCCACAAGCCGCTCGTCGCTGCCGGCGCCGAAATGCCACGTCACTGTGAAATCCCCGCCCTCCACGTAGCCGAGCTCGCGCATCCTCGGCAGCCAGGCGGCGTGATAGTCGTTCTCGAGTGACTTCGGGGCGTCGCGCGAGCTCAAGTAGGCGATCCGCCAGACCTTTCTCGCACGCTGCGCGAAGGCGAGCCCAGACCAAGCGAATGCTGCCCCCGCGCACAGCAAGGCGAAGCGACGGCTGGAGCAGATCGTCATCGACACTCTTACGCGATCCTAAGGCAGCCGCTCGTGGCCGTCTGCATGTGGCCGAAGGCCGAGCGGCAGCACTGAATCTGGAGCGGATGCTGGACTTGACCCGCCCGCGCGCTGTAGTCCTCGTAGTACCCGGCCGTCACGGCGACGACGAGATCGAGGTCCGGGACGATACGAATGTACTGGCCACCGCGTCAGGTATTTCCGTTGCCCCAAGCGCCCCCTTATTTGAGGGGGTACTAGATAAGGGCTGCGTCTTACAGAGCGACACCCCGTCGCTATGCTTTTGAGATGGAGAAGCTGGTTCAGGAGATGGAGCAGGCTCGGCGCTTCTTGTTCGATGCTCAAGCCAGCCTAGACCGGCTCCAGGCAGATCCGCGAACTGATGCCGCGAATCTGGACCTTGCTCATGCTTTCGTAGTGGAGGCCCAGGCGGCACTCGACAAGGCCAACGAGCGCATAAGCGCCGCGCGCGATCTCACTTGGTAGTGGCGAAGAAGATTTACGAAAGGAGGTACTCGATGAGCAACCTGCTTATCTTCATCGGCCGTCTGGCAGGAATGCTGGGGGTGGCCCTGGGAGCTGCTTCGGTGGGCGCACGCATACTTGGAGTGTTCTTTGTCGGGACTCTGCAAGTCGGGACGCTACTTCAAGCCAGCATTGCCTCGATGGTGCTCGGGACACTTGCCTACGCGGCCGCAGTCGCCGAACAACGTCGGTGACCGTTGCTCTGCAGAAGCCGCGTATACAACGCTGCTAACCTACCAGAGACAGTTCGAACGCGCAATTTAAGTGGCGCGCGCGGCGAGCTTTGAATCTGAGCCTGCAGTGGTAGCCGCAGTCCTGCAGGCCATCGTCGCCAACCACTGGAAGTTCATGCGCTGAAGTTGGAGTGCCTCGGCCCCAACTCCGGGGGTCGGCGGCTATTTCGAAATGGCTTTCCTGCCCCTTCGAGCCGTTAGTCAGTCGCCCCTTGGCGTGAGATTCGACTGAATTCATCGGGCTGCAATGCGGCTCTTGAGGCGTCGGCGCAGGGTCAGCTAACAGCTAGGAAGAGCCACTCAGAATTGTCAGAAGCGGTCCTTTGCCAGCGATCGCAATGTTCGAGAGTCATGATTCATTGGATCACCTCATCGGCGCCGACCAGCACGCTCTGTGGGATTGTGAGGCCGAGGGCCTTGGCTGCCTTCAGGTTGACCACGAGCTCGAGCTTGGTCGCCTGCTCGAACGGGATGTCACCCGGCTTCGTGCCCTTGAGGATCTTGTCGATGAAACTCGCAGAGCGCCGTGCCGTTGCGGCGAAGTCGCCCTGGTAGGAGACGAGGCCACCGGCATCAAGGTAACCGGCACCGCCCCAGACCGACGGCAGCCGATGCTTGGTGCACAACTCGCCGAGCCGCGCGCGGTGCGTCCAGTACGTGGAGTCGGCGAGCACAGCAACGGCATCCACCCGCTCGCGCGCCATCGTCGCGAAGGCGGCGTCGAAGTCGTCCGGCCCGCGAGCTTCGAGCACCATGACATGGACGCCGAGCACGCCCTCCAAGTTCGCCTTCTGAAGATCCTTTTCGATCCCGGCGCGCCCATAGGAAAACGGATTCAACAGGACCGCAAAGCGGCGCGCCGCCGGCACGATGTCTTTCATCAACTGCAGGCGCTTTTCGAGAATGCCCTGGAAAGCGCCGGACAGCCCGGTAATGTTGCGGCCCGGGCGTGCATGACTTACCGCGAGCCCCGCCGCGACGGGATCATCGACGCCCAGGGCAACGACCGGGATCGTGGTGGTCGCGTCCTTGGCGACCACCGCCGCACGCGGGCCGATGGTCACGAGCACGTCGGGAGCAAGCGAGATCAACTCGGCCAGGAGTCCAGGCAAACGTTCCTGCTTGCCCTCCTGCCAGCGGAACTCAATGGTGAAGTTCTGCCCCTCGACATAGCCAAGCTCGCGCAAACCCTGGCGCAGCGGGTCGACCCAGGTGCTCAGCGAGTCGCGCGCAGTGCCGCCGATGAAGCCAATGCGCGCGATCCTGCCTGCCGGTTGCGCGATGGCCCCCATGGGCCACGTGAGGAGGCCGAAGAGGACAACAGTTCGCCTGCGCATGAGACCAACTCCTGCCAACGCAGGACTCGCGCTCCAGCGCGTGCGGGCCCATGTGCTCGTAACTGTCTTCACTGGATCGCACCGACTTCGAGATCGGGACGTCGAACGCACCGCAGCCAACCGACAGCAATTGTTTGCGTTCGGACTTGGCGCCACTCGGGGTTGGCACGCAGGAAAGTCTACGCCTTAACGACTGCTTGAACTCGCTGTCGAGAGTGCCAGTTGACACCCTTGATCAGCGGACGTTCGTATGGCCCGACCGAGCCGACGAGCGCGGAATGTCCGCAGTAACTGAAAGCGGCCTATCGGCGCAAGCGCTCCTCGGCTCATGAATGAGCGCAATGTTGCCGCCAGGTCACCTTCGGTCGATGTAGGCGCAAAGCTAGTCCCGCCACCCAAAGCCGACGTCCCTAACGTTCGACATGAGCGGCAGCCGTAGGCAGGCGAAGCCTGCCGTAGGACGTCCGCTCTATGGAGGGATTAGACGTCATTCTGGCTACGCTCCGACTCCAAAAGTGGGATGACGCTTCTACAGGGAGCCGGGCAAAGGCGCTCTTTCCAGTTGAAGAGCTGCTCGGCCAGGCCCCTGACTTCTTCCGGAGTGACCTGACGCTCAGCCTTTTTCGAGCGGTTCGAAACGAGGCGCCCACCGCCAGAGAGCCGCCCGTGCACAAGCGCGTTCCGCTTCGCGAAGAGATTGGGCTTCCTTGAGGAGGGTTTGAAGATCCGCTAGGCCCGGATCGCTCAATCTGCGGATCAAGACGCGCGCGCGGCTGACCTTCTTACCCATCGGCCACTGGCGCATGGTGTCGTCGAAGACGCGCTCAGAAGGAAGAATGGTGAAAAGCTCGTCCAGCTCGCCCTCAGCATTGGCGACACTCGAGTTGGCCAACCCAGTGTTGTTCTTCGTCTTGGTGGAAGCCGACGATTTTTCTGTCCATAGCAGCAAGCCAATTCAGCGCGGCCCAGGCAAGGCCGTCCGACGGCCTGAGAGCATTCCGCAATGTTGAATCATTGAACTACGTCGTCCGCCCGCGCGATGAGCGACTGGGGGATGGTCAGGCCGAGCGCTCGCGCGGTCTTCAAATTGACGACGAGTTCGAATCTCGTTGGCTGCTCGACCGGCAGGTCACTCGGTCTTGCTCCCTTGAGAATCCTGTCCACGTACCCGGCGGCCATGACATAGTGTTCGACCTGAAGCGGGCCATACGCTACCAAGCCGCCGTACCTGGCCATGTTCGGAGGATCGTAGGCTGCTGGCAGGCGGGCGCTTGCCGCAAAAGCGAACACTTCGCCGCGGTGATCACCGATCAGCGGATCGCCCATGACCAGAAGCCCATCCGCTCCCATGTCGCGGATCAAGGCAAAGGCGTGCTGAAAATCCTCCACCCGCGCCACCTCTGCGACGGCGATGCGGAGATTGAAACGGCGGCCCGCCTCCATCGCGTCGACGACGTACGTCCGTGCACCTGCGTTCGTCGGATTCAGAAGGATGGCGAGGTTGACGGCACGCGGGGCGAGCTCGTGCATCAATTCGACATGCTTGCCGGCGTAGGAAAAATTCGTTGTTCCGGTGACATTGCCACCCGGCCGAGCCAGGCTCACGATCAGCCCGGCACCGACTGGATCACCTGCGTGCACCATTACGATGGGAATCGAGTTGGTAGCCTGGCGCGCGGCTCTGCTGGCGGCGGCCGATGGCGCGACAATGACATCAACCTTGATCGCCGCGAGCTCGCGCGCGAGTTCGCCCAAGCGCTCAGGGTGTCCCTCTGCGGAGCGCTCCTCGAGCAGAATGTTCTTGCCTTCGACATAACCGAGTGCCGACAGTCGCTGGCGAAAAGCCGACCGATATGGCTGGACCGACGGATCGCCCATGGGGAAGAACCAAAGGAAACCAACGCGCGGGGTCTTCGCCTTCGGTTGCCCCTGGCTGTGCCGAGGCGAGGCAAGTAGGCCGATGCCACCTGCCAGCAAAATACTGCGGCGCGCGACCAACGAATCACCTCGTCAAGGAGAGGAATTCCGCCATCGTACGCCCCTAAGCGGTAACGCTTCCAATGAGCGGGGCTCTCCGCCGATGCAAGTGTCGCCGTCCGCTCGATGGAGGAATTAGGCGTCACTTCGACCTGTCGGTGGTGGCCATACCCAAGTGCACGCGGCGCTTACGACGACGAGATAGAGCAGGACGTAGGTGGCGGCTAAGGGGTAGGCGATCCCGTCCAGAGTTAGCACGCGGGCAGAGGGCAGACTCAAGTTCACCAGAAATCCGATGGCGGCCGATACGAGGCCGACTAGGAGTAACAGGCCGAGGTCTCAAGCCCGGGAGTGCGCGAAATCGTGAGTGAACGACAGATATGAGACGGCAATGAGGACACCCACCCAGCTAAATATCTGGCCGTTTGTGACAAGCCGACCCCTCCTGACGAGCGCGAATAGTTGCCAGACGCCTAGCGGCAGTGCGATTAGCGCGGCGGTAAGAGCGAGGACCAGCACCCACGTTCGCGTCGTTTTGCTCGTGGCGACTAATGTTGGAGTTGAGCAAACCCCATCGGCAGGCCGCGCGGAGCGGCCGATAACAAGCCGTGTAGCGCGACCTGTCGTTGTGGTTCCGCTCGAACGACGGGTTAGGCCGCACTAGGCCTACTCGCGCCGCGATTGAATTAAGGCGAGGGCGCGGCGCTGACCGTCCGTTGTCGCTACGGGATCGTAAAGCAAGCGGTGCCCGAGATAGACAAGGTCGGCCCCAGGCGCAGCGAATGAATGAAATGCACCTGAATAAACAGTGATCTCAACGTTCGTTTTGTCGACAATATCTGTGCAAAGGTTGGCCGGGGTCCAATCATCCTTTTCACCGATAAGGATGATGGTGGGAACGGAGAATTTGCTATTCGCGGAACAGTACGGGTAGTACGCAATGACGCCCGCTATCTTCGCTACGTTGGACTGCGGCCGCTGTCCATCGATGGCGGCAATTGCTGTCACCGCTCCATGTGAGTAGCCCTGCAGAAATATGCGCTTCTGATCGACCTCCGGCATTCCACTGAGCCATCCAATAGCCGCATATGCATCTCTCACGCGAAAGGCGACGCTCTCGAACAGAAGCTTCGTGTCGCTGCACACCTCAGTAAGACCGCGCGGAGTAAAGGAATCGATGACCAGCGTTACGACGCCATGTGACATGTAGTCGAAGTTGGCGCGTCCGACAACGTCGGCGTCCGTATTGACGCCGGCGCAGCCACTCATAATGACAACAGCGGGAAACGGTCCTGTGCCAAGCGGTTGGTACAGCGCAGCGGAGACTGATCTTGTCTTTGGGTCTTCCACCGGTATGTTCACCAGCGCAATGGGATCCGTCGCGATTCGAAGCGCCATTGCTGGCTTTGCGGTCGGGGTACTCTCGCGCGGACCGGTACTGCACGCGGCCAGGGCTAGAGGCAAGGCAAATGCGAGTAACCTGCGCAGCATAAGTTTCTCCTCTTACCGAGGCGAAGCTATTAAGTCTACGTCGGCCCGTCTCGCGGACGCATTGCTCGCCGCGCGGCGTGCTAGCTCAGACCGTGGCAGCAAAGTCGCCGCTGCCCGGGCGTGCGGCCTAGGGTGTTCACGGCGTCGTGGTTGGCGATGCCTCTAGCATTCTCGGTTGCTTGGCGCAACGCGACCTCGGAGCGGGCAAAGCTCAATTCATCAGCTTCGCCACCGCCAGCTCGCCTACCTTGCGGCCAAGCGCGCTGCCCACCTCGGTCGAATTGCGGTAGTGCACGCCGTCGTAGATGCGCGCCTCCGACACCTCCTGCACGAACTCGGCCACGCTCGTCCACGAGCGGGTTGCGCCAGGCAGTGTCGGGCTGGTGCTGCTCAGGCGCGGTGCCGGCCCCGTGCCGATCTCGGCCAGCAACACCGCACCGTAAGCGCCGGCGGCGGTGCAATGGGCGCACGGGTACTCGGGATGCATCGGCGTCTCGATGAAGGGCAGCCAGGAGGGGTCGCGCTCGGTCGCGTCGTTGCCGTCCTGATCGCCGTTGCGGATCGCGGTGAACGGCCGCCAGAACTGATAGTGGTACTTGGCGTCGAAGACGGCGTCGATGGCGTCGACCCCCACCTGCGCGAAGGCCGCGAGGAAGCGCGCGTTGCGCGTCACCTCGCGTCCCGGCTGGCTCGTCACTGAGCGCGCGATCGGGAAGTAGACGGCCGGCCCGGTCGTGGTCCAGAAGCGGGCGATCTCGGTCTGCTCCGCCGTGCGCTTGCTGCCGGTGCGCGCACCCATGGCCTTGATCTCGTTGTAGTCGCGCGCCCAGATCGCGCTGCTCAGCTCGGGCGGCGGACCGGGGCGGAACTGGTCGACACGGTCGAGAACCCAGCACAGCGTGACCGGAAACGCGTCGCCACCCGCCGGCACCACCGTCGGCACGTACATGCCGGGGCGGGTCACCGGTCGGTAATAGACCATGTCGGCGGCTTTGACGGCGCGGCGGGCGGTCAGCTCGGCGACCGCCTGCTCGCCGACCGCGATGCCGTCGGCCCGGGCCTTGGCATCGGCGATGCCGGCGAGTGATGCCTGGTATGCCGCCTCGACCGCGGCCTGCTGCGACGGTGCCAGCTTGAGCAGCACGGTGCGGTTCGCCGCGGCGACCGCGGCTTCGACCGACGCCCCCGGCGCCGCCTTCAGCGTCGGGACGACGGCCTTCGGATACTGGCGCGTGATCGCGTTGACGGCGTCAAAAACGGCCGTCTGAACAACCGCCATCGTCGCATTACCCGGCGGCCCGGGCTGGTGCGCAGCGACGATCTCGCTCGCCTTGAGGTTCCAGTCGGTGACTACGTCGCCCGCCGCTGCGAGTGCCGGAAGGGTGAGCCAGGGAGCCAGCAGTAGGGCACGGGTGACCAGCTTCAAGATCGGGCGCATTGTTCACTCCGGAGAAGACACGACCTCGCAGCGAGCGCCAGCTCGCCACGATCGAGAGTGCGAGTCTGGGAGCGTGCCCTTAGGAATGCAATCATCCATTTTGACGACGTCTTGCCTGGCTAGGGTCTCGTTGTGGGGTGGCAGTCGACACGTCCAGTTGGCGTGAGTCAGGTCCCGCACTGAACACGGCCATTCGTCCCTGCATCCATCGGCATCCTTTCCAGCGGACGCTCGCAGGCGGTCGCTTGTGGCCGAACCCGGGCTACGCCAACGTCGGCTACTCGGCTGTCCATCGCGAACGGCAGGTTTCTAGCAAGGCGATAGGAAGCTGGAAGACCCGCAGTCGACCCACAGGAGACTCACGTTCGGAATATCAACGTCCCCGAAGCCGTCGTAGGCATGGGAACGTTTTACTGGATCACTTCATCCGACAGTAGCAACAGTGAGCGAGGGATGGCCAAGCCCAACGCTTTGGCAATCCTTTGGTTGATTACTAAATCCAGTTTGGTGGGCTGCAACACGGGAAGATCCGCCGGTTTGGCGCCGCGCAGGATGCGACCTGTGTAGACACCGGCTTGCCGATGCACCTCGAAGAGATTCGCGCCATAGCTCATAAGTCCGCCCGCGACCACCGGGTCTCGGAACGAATAGCTGCTGGGAATAGAGTGTCTCGTAGTCAACACCCCGAGGTGTTCGCCGGCGGTGGTGAATACGGGGTCGGCAGCAACAAACAACGCCCCGACATGGTTCTCGAGGATCTTGGCGAAAGCCTGATCGAGATCTCGCGCGTTCGTTACTGGGACGAGCACGATCTTTTGCACGAGCGCGCGGGCCGCTTCCTCGATCTCTGCGAGTTGACTGTTGTAGCCCGAGCTCGCCGGATTGATCAGCACGGCGATCAACGTGGCCGACGGAACGGCCTCGCGCAACAGCGCCAGGCGCTTTGCCGTCAGCTCGGTGGTGGCGTTGAGAACCCCCGTGGCATTGCCTCCGGGACGCCCTAGACTTCTCACGAGACCGGACCGGACGGGGTCGCTGCCGCCAGTGAACACGATTGGTATGAGTGAAGTCGCTGCTCGTGCCGCGAGTGCCGGTGCAGCGCCGCCAGTAGCGAAGATAACGCTGACTTTGCGCCGCACCAAGTCTTCGGCAAAGCCCTGCAACCGCTCCTGCTTTCCTTCGGCCCAGCGGTACTCGATCGCGACGTCGCGACTTTCGACGAAGCCCATCTCGGCTAGTCCACCCCGAAAGGCGTCGACATAGGCCGAAAAGCCTTGGGGCGCCGCGTTCGCCAAATAGCCAACCGTGGGCAATTTAGAACGCTGAGCGTGGAGCTGATCTGGCCACGCCATTACCGCCACCATCGCGACATGAAAGGAACGGCGATGCATACGCGAGCATATCGCCGTGAGTAATCCAAGGGTTCGTGCGCGTACTAATGATTCGCTTGAGCTTCCCCGGATATAGCTCCCACCAAGGTGCGCGCACGCCTAAAGACTGACCAGTAACTGTGCATCTCGATCCGTTCTAGAGTGAGACATACCCGTGCATTCGCAGGGAAGCCGCCACGATAGCGCTGCTTTCGATGACGCAAAGCGGTCGTTCGCCGACTGCAGCTGATGGCCCGAAAGCGGTCTTAGATTCCTCATACAGAGCCCCGCACCCTTAGCGTCGGCTTGGTCGACCTGGCTTCCGGTAGTCCTGCGCTGCGTCTGCGGCATCGCGCTTCAATGCTGTACTACTGTCGGGTCCAGGCTCGTGGCCGCCGATTCCCAGCATGCCGTGGCCGGGCCGAATCTCAGGTGGGTCAAGTCGACGCACGGGAGCGAAGTACACCGCCTTGCAGCCGACGCACGCGAGGAAGTCGGTTACGAGAGCAGGATGGGGCTTGCGCCGAACGAAGCCGAATCGACCGGCGCTACGCTGAATGTCGGGCCTAGCTCCGCGCTCGGCCGCGAAATCGTCAAGCTGCGTGGACGGCTCTCGTGACCGAGCGTAGGCTCCTGAGATTACATAGCATAGGACCTGGCCTTCAATGAGGCTCCCCTGGCAGACTGAATTGCGGCAGGGTGGGGTGCTCTCCCGCCGATCAGATCTCGCTTCGAGTGAGCATGAGCCGATTCAAGGAGCGCAACATGCGGACAATAACCAGTGCGATCTTCTTGGTTTGCGCCGCGGCACTGGCCGCCCCCGCCACAGCTCAAACACCCGCCCCTGCACCGGCAACTGCGCGAACGGTAGTAGCCTCGACCAAATTGTCGTTGCTCGGAGATAAGCCCGTCCACTTCAAGGCGGTAAGCGTCACCCTCCCCGCGGGGACAACTAGCAGCGTCTCTTCGACCGACGGGATCGTCTACCAGCTCTCGGGTTCGACCGAGGTTGCGATAGGTGGAGAGATCAAGACGTTGAGCCCCGGGGAGGGCGTGTTCATCGCCAGCGGCAGCGTAGCGACGCTGAAGGCTGCAGAGAGCGGTCCTTCAACCGTTCTGCACTTCCTGCTCGCCCCGCCCGCGGATCTCGATTCACCGCTCGCATCGCCACCCGCCACCGTGCGGGAGCTTTATCGAACCCTAGCGCCTCTTCCGGCGCTGAAGGC
>Ga0068861_100000295_pt1 | contig 27957 bp, 26 predicted proteins | sample KBSSwiS42_FD_66593 | JGI IMG/M metagenome (GOLD analysis project Ga0068861, IMG submission 66593) | Switchgrass rhizosphere microbial communities from Kellogg Biological Station, Michigan, USA - KBS Switchgrass S4-2 | ecosystem: Host-associated > Plants > Roots > Rhizosphere > Soil ...
GGGTGACAGGGAAGCGTACCCAAGTGGTCGATCTTCCAGCGAACGTAGCTCGAATCGTTCCATTCGGCGATTTCCGGCAGGGCGAAATCGGGCTCGCCACCCTCTTCGTCGTGCCACGCATAAATGCAACCGTATCGCTCCTGCACCGTCCATGTCCGCAATTTGGCAGCGGCCGGGATCGGCCCACTGTAGTAGGGTATTTCATTGCAGCGCCCATCCGGACCGAAGCGCCAAGCGTGATACGGGCACCGTATGCACTCGCCTTCGACGTGAATATTGTCGCGAATCACATAGGAGGTAGTGTTCTTCGCCAGGTGCGTGCCCATGTGTGGACAGTACGCATCCACCATGTAGACACGGCCGCTTTGGCCCCGATACAGCACCAAGTCTTGCCCGAAGTAGCGCACAGCCATGGGCACGGAGGTCACCTCCGAGGCCTCGGCCACCATGAACCATCCACGCGGAAAGACGTGGGGCCCTAGTTTGTAGTCTGCTGTGCCGGCCATCGATCTCTCCTGAAGCCAGTGATGAATCCCGAAGCGTCATCCACTGTGCGAAATCATATATTCATGCGAGTATTATTGCTATCGTGCGTATATAATAACCGCCTTTGTTACGCACATTGCGGATATCTCATCACTGCGGAGTCTAACGATTGACCATGCTCGACAAACGCATGAGCCTCGATGAGGTAGTCGCTCGATTGGCCGACGGTTCGACGATCGGCATCGGCGGATGGGCGACACGACGCAAACCCATGGCGCTGATTCGCGCCATTGTGCGCTCCAGCCTCAAAGATCTAACGGTGGTCTCCTATGGCGGACCGGACGTGGGACTGCTCGCCGCCGCCGGCAAGATCCGCAAGCTGATTTTCGCATTCGTATCGCTGGACCAGATTCCCATCGAGCCGCACTTCAAGAACGCTCGTCAAGCGGGAATGTCGGTCTGGGAACTCGATGAAGGCATGTTGCACTGGGGATTGCGTGCTGCAGCGATGCGCATGCCATTTCTACCCACCCGAGTCGGCAACGGCACGGACATTGCGGCAGAGCCCGGTCTGAAGACCGTGAAAAGCCCCTATGCCGACGCTGAGGAGTTCATCGCCATGCCGGCGATCAAACTCGATGCGGCGCTGCTGCATGTACACCGCGCAGATCAACAGGGCAACACGCTCACCCTCAGCCCCGATCCATTCTTCGATGAGTTGATGGGACGCGCCGCTGACAACGTGTTCGTAACGGCAGAGCAAGTCGTGCCGACCGCGGAATTGCAGATGGCTCACCACAGCCGTTTCAATCTGTTTGAACGCGCAGTGATCACCGGCGTCGTCGAGGCGCCATTCGGCGCACATCCCAGCAGCGCAGCACCGGACTATCAACTGGACGCTGGCCATCTCAAGACGTATGCCGACAGTGCTAGCTCAGCGGAAGCATGGACAGCCTATGCAGCGAAGTTCATCCATGTCACCGACGCTGAATACCTTGCAGCGGTCGGGGGCGTCGAGCATGTGCGCACGCTCAAGACACCCACTTATTGAGAGACGAGGATGACAATCAACTACTCCCTCGCCGAACTGCTGATCGTCGCCGCTGTCGAGAACTGGCGCAACGTCGGTGAAGTCATGGGGTTCGGCGCCGGTACGATTCCGCGCCTGGGCGTCAACCTGGCCAAGGCCACGTTCAACCCGGCACTGATGACTACCGATGGCGAATGCTTCTATACCACCACGCCGGTCGGACCGGGTCAGCGCGCCACGCCCGAGAATATTGAAGGCTGGGCTCCCTACGATCGCACGTTCAGCACGCTATGGCGTGGTAGACGCGTCGCGATGGTGGGTCCGACGCAGCTTGATTGCTTTGGTCAGACCAACATCAGTGCCATCGGCCCTCACCAACGACCGAAGGTCGCATTGGTCGGAGCACGCGGCTTTCCCGGCAACTCGATCCATCACCCGAACAGCTTCTTCGTGCCGACGCACAACAATCGCACGCTGGTGAAAGGCGAGGTCGACTTCGTTTGCTCGGTGGGCTACAACCCGGCGCGCTGGCTCGGCGGCAAACAGCCCTTCGGCCTCGATCTGCGCATCATCCTCACCGACCTGGCCGTACTCGATTTCGGCGGCCCGGATCATGCGATCCGGGTGCGCTCGCTACATCCGGGCATCAGCTTCGAGCAGGTGCAGGAAAACACCGGTTTTCCGCTGCTGCGGGCTGAGGTCATTCCAACGACGCCGCCGCCTTCCGCCGAGCAGCTCGCCATCATCGCGCAACTCGATCCGAAAGGAGTGCGCAAGAGCGTGCTGAAAGGCGACCCGCCGGGCGATCGACGCGCAAGCTAGAGTACACACCATGAGCGACCTCGTAGAGCCCAAGCAAACGAACATCGTCTACGAAACGGACACGCCTGTCCGCTATGAAGTCGAGGGTCCGATCGCCTGGGTGATCATGGACCGCCCCAAGTTCAACAACGCGCAAAACTCGCAGATGACGTATGCGCTGGATGACGCCTTCCGTCGCGCCACCGATGACGATGCAGTTCGCGTCATCGTCCTCAAGGGCGAAGGCAAGCATTTTTCGGCCGGACACGACATCGGCACGCCGGGCCGCGATCTGCATAAGTCGTTCGAGCGCCAATTGCTGCTACCCGATCACACCAACAAGCCCGGCGCCGAACTCCTGTACACGCGCGAGCACGAGGTTTACATCGGCATGTGTCGGCGCTGGCGCGACATCCCGAAGCCCACCATTGCCATGGTGCAGGGCGCATGTATTGCCGGCGGGCTCATGCTTGCCTGGGTGTGCGACCTGATCATCGCCTCGGAAGACGCATTTTTCCAGGATCCCGTCGGGCGCATGGGCATTCCCGGCGTGGAATATTTCGCGCACGGCTTCGAGCTGCCACCGCGCGTCGCCAAAGAATTCATCCTGCTGGGCGAACGCATGCCGGCAAAGCGAGCCTACGACTTCGGCATGGTCAACCGGCTGGTGCCGCGCGATCAACTTGAACAGGAAGTCAGAGCCGTCGCCACCGAACTCGCCAGCCGGCCGCGCCTCGGGAATTGGCTCACCAAGCAAGCACTCAATCATGTCGAAGATCTGCGCGGCAAGCGAACCGCGACCGATGCACATTTCCACATGCATCACTTCGCGCACGCTCAGAACGATTTGATGTCCAGCAACAGCCTGGGTGGACTGGATGCCAAGTCCATGGCCGCAGCGAACAAGAAACAGGCTGGGGAGAGTTGATGGGCGATCCGCTACGCACGGTCCTGGTGGAGCGACTCGGCTGTCGTTACCCCATCATCCAGACCGCAATGGGCTGGGTTGCCGAACCGCAGCTCGTAGCGGCGTCGTGCGAAGCGGGCGCGTTTGGTTTTCTCGGCGCCGCCGTGATGTCCCCGCCAGAAGCCCAGAAGAAAATAGCCGATGTGCGCCGGCTCACCGGCAAGCCCTTCGGTGTCAACTTCCATATGTTTCAGCCCGGTGCGACCGAAATTGTCGATCTCATCCTCGCCAACAAGGATCAGGTGCGTGCGGTGAGTTTCGGTCGTGGACCGGATAAGAAAATGATTGCTCGCTTCAAAGCAGCCGGCGTTCTGTGCATACCCACCATTGGCGCAGTGAAACACGCGCAAAAGATGGTGGAACTCGGTGTGGACATGGTGACTGTGCAAGGCGGTGAAGGCGGCGGTCATACCGGGTCCGTGCCCACCACGGTGCTATTGCCACAGGTACTCGATGCGGTGCAGGTGCCGGTCATCGCCTGCGGCGGGTTTGCCGACGGCCGCGGCTTAGCCGCAGCGTTGGCCTACGGCGCGGTAGGTATCGCGATGGGTACGCGCTTTCTGCTTACTCAGGAAAGCCCCGTGCCCATGACGAGCAAGGAGCGTTATCTCAAGGCCAGCACCGACAACATCGTGCTGACGACAAAGCTAGATGGCATCCCACAGCGCATGGTGCGCACTCCCCAGCTGGACAAAATAGAAAGATCGGGTGCACTCGGCATGTGGTTGCGGGCGCTCGAAAGCGGCATGGCCATGAAGCGACAAACTGGCGCGTCCTGGCCGCAGATGCTGAAAGCCGCCAAAGGCATGTCCAGTCACGGCGGACTGACGTTGGCACAAGCGATGATGGCAGCGTCGGCGCCCATGCTCATTCAAAAAGCGGTAGTTGAAGGCAAGCCGGATGAAGGAGTCATGGCAACGGGCATCGTCGGTGGCCGGATCACGGAGATTCCCACCTGCGCGGAATTGGTCGAGCGGATCATGGCCGAAGCGCGTGAGCGACTGCGAGCCATCGCCATCACTGCGGACCGGACCGCAGCGTGCGCGTGATCGCGTCATCCAGTCGTCATGCCCGCTATCACCTCAACCATAAGCGTGTCCGCAAAAGCCGCAGTCACTGCACTGGTTAATCAAGAATGAGTTCTCCGGTCCCGTGCACCATCCCCGGCGCAGCTGCCGCAGCAGCGGTCCAATTTGGCGATGCGCCGGCATTGATCGAAAATGGCCGGATCTGGAGCTTCAAGGATCTGTACCGCGATGCTCGCGGCGCAGCGTCGGCGTTCCTCGAGCACGGCATCAACCGCGGCGATGTCGTGGCTATCTGGGCGCCGAATTGCCGCGAGTGGATTCTCGCCGCGCTCGGCGCACAAATAGCGGGAGCCGCCATCACGCCGCTCAATACGCGGCTCAGGGGCCGCGAAGCCGGGGATATCCTGCGGCGCTCGCGCGCAAAATTATTGTTTACCGTCGATTCATTCCTGAATACAGACTATCTCGCGTTGCTTGCCAACGAAGCTCTACCGAACCTGCAAACGCGTGTTTTGTTCGGCACCGCCGCCGATGGTAGCTGGGACCAATTCGTAGCCGCTGGCAACGGCCCCGACGACCCCGCAGTCGATGCCGCGCTGTCGGCGCTTCGGCCCGATGACCTCAGCGATATTGTATTCACCTCGGGGACCACCGGCGCACCCAAGGGCGTACTGAGCACCCACGGACGCGTCGTGCCTTTATTCCGTAGTTGGGCTGAGACCGTCGACTTGCGTCCAGGCGATCGCTACCTGATCGTGAATCCCTTCTTCCATACCTTCGGCTACAAGGCCGGCTGGGTATGTTGCCTTGCCATCGGTGCAACCATGGTGCCCATGCCGGTGTTCAGCGTTACGGAAATCGTGCGCCTGATCGAGCAAGAGCGAATCAGCTTCATACCCGGTCCGCCCACCATCTATCAATCGTTGCTGGCGGAACTCGCAAGCCGGCCCCGAGATTTTTCGTCGCTGCGCGTAGCGGTGACGGGCGCAGCGACTGTCCCGCCCATTCTGGTGGAGCGAATGCGCAAGGAATTGGGTTTCGAGACAGTGATCACCGGCTATGGAATGACGGAGTGCGGCGCCATCTCCATGTGTCGCCGCGGCGATTCCATCGAGCGGATCGCCAATACTTGCGGCCGCGCGCTGCCCGGACTTGAACTCAAGATCATCGATGATGCCGGCCACGAAGTACCCCGCGACCAGCCCGGCGAAATCCTGGTGCGTGGCTATGGCGTGATGCAAGGGTACCTGGATGATCCAGTCGCTACCGCCGAAGCCCTCGATGCCGAGGGTTGGCTGCATACCGGAGACGTCGGCGTACTCGATGCGAACGGTTACCTGCGAATCACCGATCGAAAAAAAGATATGTACATCACAGGCGGCTTCAACTGTTATCCGGCCGAGATCGAAAAACTCCTGTGCGAACATCCGGCCGTGGAGATGGCTGCCGTCATCGGCATTCCCGATGAGCGCATGGGCGAAGTCGGCAAGGCCTTCGTGGTGTTGCGTCCCGGCCAGGTGGCGAATGCGGAAGAACTCATTGCCTGGTCGCGCCTCAACATGGCGAACTACAAAGTGCCCCGCGAGATTGAATTTCGCACCGAGCTGCCCAAGAATGCGGCTGGCAAAGTCCTGCATACCGAGCTACGCAGACTGAATGCAGCGCGATAACCGAGCGTCGATTGTGAATTCCAACCAAAGCCCAACGGGTCCGTTAGCCGGATTACGAGTCCTGGATCTGTCGCGGGTGCTGGCGGGACCTTGGGCATCGCAAATCCTAGGCGATCTGGGCGCAGAAGTATTCAAGATAGAACAGCCCGGACAAGGCGACGACACGCGCCGCTGGGGGCCTCCGTTTCTCAATGACGGCTCACGCGATTCGGCGTACTACTTGTGCGCCAACCGCAACAAGCAATCGCTGGCGATCGACCTGGCGCAACCCGAAGGTGCGGCGCTGGTGCAGCGCTTGGCCGAAAACTGCGACATCGTGATCGAGAATTTTCGCGTCGGCGGACTGGCCAAATACGGCCTCGATTACGCAGCGTTGAGCGCCATCAAACCCTCGCTGATCTATTGTTCCATCACCGGCTTTGGCCAGACCGGCCCATACAGGAACAAGGGCGGATACGATTTTCTGATTCAAGGCATGAGCGGGCTGATGAGCGTCACCGGCAGGCACGACGGCGATCCGGGCGAGGGGCCGCTGAAGGTCGGCGTGCCGATCAGCGATCTGTCCACCGGACTGTACGCCACGATTTCCATTCTGGCGGCGCTGCATCATCGAACGGCCACCGGCCAGGGCCAGCACATCGATTGCGCATTGCTCGATACGCAGGTGAGCTTGCTGGCCAATCAGGCATCGAACTACTTGAATGGCGGCATGGTGCCGCGGCGCCTGGGCAATGAACATCCCAATACGGTGCCTTATCAGGATTTCGAAACCGCCGATGGCAATGTACTGGTGGCGCTCGGCAACGATCGGCATTTTCGCGCTTTGTGCAAACTGCTCGGACGCGCGGATCTGCCGGACGATCCACGATTTGTAGACAACGCCAGCCGCAGTCCCAATCGTAAAGCCTTGCAAGCCGAATTGGGCGGCGCCATCGCAAAATGGACATCGGCAGAACTGTTAGCAGCGATGGATGCAGCGCAACTTCCCGGTGGGCGCGTCAATTCGATTCCCGAAATTCTGGCCGATCCACAAATCGCGGCGCGGGGTCTGATTAAGACACTGCATCGCGAAGATGGCACCACCATCAAAGCCCTCGGCTTCCCCGCACAGCTATCTAAGACCCCCGCAGACTACCGACGTGCGCCCCCACGCAGCGGCCACGACACGGTCGTCGCGCTACGTAACGTACTCGGAATCGGTGAAGACGAAATCGCGATACTCGCTGCGAAAGGCATCGTTAGAAGCGAATTGTGACGCCAGCACCGCCGCACCGTGATGGAGGCGGCGGCATTCCATAGGCACAGCGAACCTGTGCGGCCATGCGCGCCATGACCGCTTGCTCCGCGATGACCACCAATTTCTCTGCCGCGCGCAGCACCGCACATAAAGCTGCCCCGGCCTTTCCGAGCGTCCGACTGACTCCTTGTCGAAGCCATCCAGGACACGCAAAACACGATGCACCCTCGAGTTCTACGAATAATGGAACCTGCCGCCCATTTTCTTCATGTCGCCGCCGGATGAAAATGCGCTGCCCGCGCCGGTCAAAATTACGGCGCGGGTGGTCAAGTCGGCGTCAGCCGCCCGCACTGCTGCCAGCAACGCTTCAACCATTGCGCCATCCGAAATGGGATTGCGCCTCTCGGTAAATTCAACGTGAACGTCAGGATTGCGCCAGTACGTTAAGATGTCTGAGGCGTCGTACCGCCAGGTTGGCAAGGCAGTTCAACAAGACAAACGCCCGAGACAATGCATTTAATTGATTGCTGACATCTAGGAACTACGCCTTCCCGTACACCTGCAAAGCGATACGTACCATGCGCTGTGCGTAATTATTTACATACATTACTACGAACTTTATTGTTTTACAACGGCCGTCTTGCTATATTGCGCTACGCAGTTCACATCATGTTCGTTTCCGAGGCTCAATATGTCGACGGTTGCAATTTCGGCAACTGCGAGCGTCTCTTCGCAGGACCTGGTGAAGAAGGCCCGCGAAATGATTCCGGCGCTCAAGCGTCGCTCTGAACAGGCGACGGCCGACCGGTGCCTTCCGACGGAATCCATTCGGGAAATGCAGGAAGCGGGCTTCTTTCGCGTGCTGCAACCCAAGCGTTACGGCGGCTTTGAACTCAGCCCGCAGACTTTTTTCGACATTCAGATGACCTTGGCCGAGGGCTGCATGTCGACTGCGTGGGTCTACGGCGTCGTCGCTGTCCATCCCTTCCAATTGGCGCTGTTCGATGCACGGGCGCAGGATGATGTCTGGGGGGAAAATCACGCTACGCTGGTGTCGTCTTCATATCAACCGGTCGGCAAAGTCGAATGCGTCGACGGCGGCTTCTTGCTATCCGGGCGGTGGGGTTTTTCCAGCGGTTGCGACCACTGCGACTGGGTACTGCTCGGCGCATTGATCCCGCCGACGGAGCCCGGCGGACCGGTAGATATGCGTACCTTCCTGGTGCCGCGCAAGGACTACCAAATCGTGCACGATTGGACGGTGTTCGGACTGCAGGCCACCGGCAGCCACGGCATCATCGTAGACAAAGCATTCGTACCGGACTATCGCACGCATCGCGCCGTCGATGGGTTCCTGTGCAAGAACCCAGGTCAAGCCGTCAACACGGCAACGATGTATCGCCTGCCCTGGGCCCAGATATTCGTCCGCGCCGTATCTACGGGAGCTATCGGGGCCCTGCAAGGCGCCCTGGACGCGTTCAAGAGCATTGCCGCGAAGCGCGTCTCGACCAATACCGGCAAAGCCACGAAACTCGAACCCGCCGTGCTTCTTGCCGCCGCCAGGACGCAGACGGCCATCTTGGAAATGAAAACCGTGTTGGCCGATAGCTTTGAGGAAATGTTGGGCCGCTTGCGTGCCGGCGAAGAAATTTCCATATCGCAGCGACTGCAGTATCGCTTTGCGTCTGCGCAGGTGGTGCGTCGCTGTGCCGATCTTTGCGATGACCTGATGCCGTTGCTGGGTGGCCGCGCCATTTATATGGACAGCCCGCTCATTCGCTATTGGCTGGACATCAATGCCGCCCGCGCCCATATCGCCAACGATCCCGCCCTCATCGGTAGCTCGCTCGGCGCACACTATCTCGGCGAGGCCGTGTCCGAGTCGTTCATCTAACCGTCCGCGACCGAATTGGCACCTTGGCGCTGGAACCCGATTCATCCTCAGGTTCTAGCGCCTGCCCTCCGAATTCAACGACGGCGCATGCGTGGATGCAATTTCGGCGCATTGGGCATTCGTACCAGTCTGACGTTTGCCCAACGCGCTATTAGATCATCGACGTCTATACGCCTGCCTGCGACCCAACGTGAATTCCCCGGTTCCCATGGCAAAAGATTACTGGCTCAAAAAAGCTGCACCGACACGGCGTGAAGCTCATTTCGGCAACCGTGTGGTGACCTGCCTTGCCGAACGCCCGTCCAGTTTGAATGACATGCTGCGCGCCACGGCATCGAGCCACCCCGAGCGCGAGGCATTGGTATGTGGGACTGTTCGCTACAGCTGGCGAGAGCTGGATGTGTGCGTCGGCCGCGTCGCCGCGGGGCTTGCCGCGCGAGGTGTCGGTAAAGGCGACAGGGTGGCGCTGCTGCTGGGAAACTGCAGCGAGTTCGTCACAACCTTGTTCGCTACGATGCGGCTTGGGGCTATTGCCGTACCGCTCAGCGTCCGCGAACAGTCGGCTGAGATCGCGCATGCGCTGAATCACTGTGGGGCACGTGTCATTGTGCTTGGGGCGGACTTGGCCATCCGCTTGCCGGAGCCTGCCGCAGTCCCAGCGTTGATTCATCGGGTGCTTGTCGGTACGAGCGATCCGGCGGAGTCCTTTGAAGGACTTCAGCAAGCCGGCCTTCAGGAGACCGCCGCCGCTGTGGTCGAGGAGGATACGTTCGCTATCCTCTATACATCCGGAACCACAGGTCGCCCGAAAGGAGCGCTGCTCACCCACTTGGGAGTCATTCACTCGGCAAAACACTTCGAGTCATCCTTTGGCCTGACCGCAGAAGACCGCTGTATTGCGGCCGTGCCCTTGTCTCATGTCACCGGCGTGGTGGCCATGGTGGCGGCAATGCTGTGCTGTGGCGGTACGCTGATCGTCATGCCGGAGTTCAAGGCTCCATCATTTTTGCAACTGGCTGAAGCAGAGCGGATGACGTACACGCTGTTGGTCCCGGCGATGTATAACCTGTGCCTGCTGCAAACCGACATTGGGAAGTATGACCTTTCCGCTTGGCGAATCGGTGGCTATGGCGGCGCTCCCATGCCGCCCGCAACGATCGACAGACTCGCAGCAAGATTTCCGTCTTTGCGGCTGGCGAATGTTTACGGCGCGACTGAAACGTCATCACCAAGTACGATCCTGCCGCCCGAGGATGTTCGTGAGCGTGGCGATAGCGTCGGCATTGCCGTTGCCTGTGCTGAGATCGCCGTGATGGACGAGCAAGGCCGGGAAGTACCACCGGGCGAGTCGGGCGAAGTATGGATCAGCGGACCGATGGTCGTAGCCGGATACTGGCAGGATCCGGATGCAACCGCGAAAGAATTCACTGCCGGCTGGTGGCACTCGGGCGATATAGGCGCGGTCGATGTCGACGGATATCTACGCGTGCTCGATCGCAGGAAAGACATGATCAATCGCGGCGGTTACAAAGTTTATTCCTCAGAGGTCGAGCTTATACTGGCGCAACATCCGGCGGTGCTGGAATGCGCGGTGATCGGCGTTGCCTGTCCTGTTCTGGGCGAGCGCGTCCATGCATTCGTTGTATTGCGTGATCCGGGCGCTACCGCCGAGACGCTACGCGACCACTGTGCCAGCCGCCTGTCCGACTACAAGGTACCCGAAGCCATCGTAATCAGCACCGAACCATTACCTCGCAACGCTAACGGTAAAGTCGTCAAGCGTGTGTTGCGAGAACAAAATCAGATAACCGTCAAGGGCTGACGCTTGCGTTTCACCCTGCGTCCCATCGCGCGGTAGGCCGCAGCTCGCCGGTGGTTCCGTACGACGGATTACGGATTGGTACCGGACCCCTCGGGCACGATCGCCATGGTGCCGCGTCCAGGGTCCGGTGTGTCTTCCTTCCAGCGGACCGAACCGAACGGGCGTTCCAGCCGCCGTTGTACACGCATCGATCCGGCTTCGACGATATCGGCCAGCGCATCGCGCTCGAACGCCTCTTCCGCCGCAGTTCGCCGGTCACGCTGACGCAGATAGTCAGCCCAGGTCGGATAATGGAAGCGCTCGATCCAGAGCATCGGTGCCGCAATATCTCGGCAGAGAGACCAGTCATAGGCGCCGTTGCGCTTGCGGATCAGGCGCACCTCCAGCATCACTGTGTAGAAAGCTCGCGCGTTCGCCGGGTCTACGCGATATTCCACGTCAATCGAAATGGGACCGCTGCGGCCGGTCAGCGCAAGGCCGACGTCGGGAGGTTCTTTGATGCCGGTGCCTTCCGAGACACGCTCCTCGGCGGGCATTCGCAACCATGTCCCGATGAATGCCATCGCGATGGTGGCCGCGCCTGAAAGCAGCAGCGACGCCGTCACGCCCGCCTCTGCGGCCAGTTGCCCCCAGAACCAGCTACCAGTCGCCACGCCACCGGCGATCGCGGCCTGATAGCCGGCCAACATGCGGCCCGCAATCCAGCGGGGCGCCGTGACCTGGACACTGATGTTGAGCACGGTGACCATGATCATCCATGCCGCACCGATGACAAAAAGCGCGGGCACGGTCAGCAAGGCTGTTCGGCTCAGCGCCACCACGAGGAAGCAGAGGCCCGTAATCGCAGCGCCCGCGCGTACGAGCTGTTCGGTAGTGAAGCGGCTACGGACGCGCGAGGCCGTCATCGCACCCGACACTGCACCGACACCAGTCACACCCAGCAGCATCCCGAACGTGCCGGCGCCTCCTCCCAGGAAGTTCAGCGCAACGAAGGGCATCAATCCCGAAAGCGACCCACCCGCGAATCCCGTAAGAAACGTTCTGATGATGATCGTGCGCACCGGCGGGGAATGCAGAATGTACCGCAGGCCGGCGATGATGGCCCACTGCAGCCTTTCTGGTGCCAGCCGAGCGGGCTCGGCCGTGCGGCGCCACGCGAGGAAGGCCGCAATCAACGGCAGGTACAACACCGCGCTCGCTCCGAATGCCACTACACCGCCCGCCACCGCTACGATCGCGCCCCCAATCGCCGGGCCGAGGCTTCGCGCGATGTTGTAGCTGATGCTGTTAAGCGAGATGGCGGAGGACAGCAGCGCCGCAGGGACCTGCTCCGCCGCGGAAGCCTGCCAGGACGGGCTGAAGAAGGCCATGCCGCTGCCGATCAGAAAACATCCGCACAGGAGTACCTCGGGTGTGGCAAGGCCCAGGGCGGTCAGCAGCGTCAGCGTGCTTGCGCCCATGCAGCACAGGCCCAGCGCGATCAAGACGACCCGCCGACGATCGTACATGTCGGCCGCCGCACCAGCCGCCAGGGAGAGAAGCATGACCGGCATCAGGAGCGCCGTCTGCACCAGGGCCACCAGCTCCGGTGAGGACGTCAGCTCGGTCATCGTCCACGATGCCCCCACCCCTTGAATGAGCAGTGCAACGTTTCCAAACAGGCTGGAAATCCAGATCCGCCGGAACTCGCTGATACCCAGTGGACTCACATGCGCAAACGCGCGGCCGTCGCGACGTACGCACTTGCTCCCTTCTCCACTAGAAACTTCAGACATCGCGCGCAGCCTCCGGGCCGGACGATGGAGCTAGCGCGCCGATGAAGCCACTAGGATTCAACCGCGGCCGCAGCACAGAAAGGTCCCCACGAGGTTGACGTTGATCACCTGCATGAATTGCTCGAGCGTAGTCTCCGTGGTACGCGTGGCGCGCAGGATGCCCGCCAGGTTGATCAGCGAGTCGAGGCGAGCCTGAGCCGCGACGAAATCTGCGACCACGCGCTTGACGTCGCGTTCGCTCGAGACCGAAGCGATCGCTTGCCCCGCACTCCCGCCGTAACCGGCGCTTGCGTTGGCGATGCCCACGCATTCCGCAAGTCCTGCCTCGTTCACATCGACGGCCAGCACGGTCGCGCCCTCCGCAGCCAGCAGGGTCACAACGGCACGGCCGATCCCGGTCGCACCGCCGGTCACAATGACTTTCGTGTCGGCAAACCGGTTGCCAAAACGCATTGCTGAAACTTTCAATGGCGGAATCTCTTCGTGCTACCGGGTCACACTATATATTGCAATCTGCGTCACTCAGGATGATTATTATTACGCATCATGACAACTGTAACACCAGAACATGCAGTAATGCAGAGTACCATTCTGATCGCAGCGCGGCGCCAGAGCAGATGATCGAATCGCGCGTGCATTCACGGATTGTTCTGCTCAAACTCGATCGCTCGCCGGAGCATATCGACAACGCGAGGACACCCAGTGGCCCAATCCAGCACAAAACTAAGCGGGCGCGTCGCGCTCGTCACAGGCGGCGGACAGGGAATTGGCCAAGGCATTGCGCGCAGCCTCGCGCAAGCCGGCGCCGCAGTCACCATCGCGCAACGCAACGCTGAACGAGGAGAGCGGGAAGCCGAACGCCTGCGTGTGGATTTCGGCGTCGACGCAGCCTATATCCAGGTCGACGTCAGCATGCGCTCCCAAGTGGAGGGTATGGTGGCCTTCGTCGAGAACAAGTTCGGCAAACTCGACATCCTGGTGAACAACGCGGGCGCAAGCTTCGCCAAGAAACTCGAAAACCACTCGGACGAGGACATGGCCAGCTCGTTTGCCCTCAACTATTGGGCCGCGTTTTGGGCCATGCGCGCCGCGTTTCCCGGCATGAAAGCGCGAGCCTACGGCAAGATCATCAATCTTGGTTCCCTCAATGGAGTGAACGCGCACATGTACACCGCAGCCTATAACGCCAGCAAGGAGGCGCTGCGCGCGTTGAGCCGCACTGCCGCGGTCGAATGGGGACCTAGCAACATCAACACCAATGTCATCTGCCCCGCGGCTTCCAGTCCGCAAGCCGAGGCCTACTTCGCCGCGAATCCCGATATGCTCGCGCGCATACTGGAACAGATCCCGAAGCGAAAAATGGGCAATGCAGAAACCGATATTGGCCCGGTCGCAGTATTCCTCGCCAGCGAGGACAGCAACTACGTCAACGGCCAGACCGTGTTTGTGGACGGCGGTTCGCACGTCAACGGCGTTTCCTGGAAGCCCCAGGTCGCAGATTGACGCGCGCGAGTCGCTCGCCCAGATCGAACCATGATGACATTGCCGGTACTGGAATTTCGCAAGGGCACGACGCCATCGCCGCGTTGTTCGACGGACCGTTTCATCAAGACTTGATCGCAAACGGTGCCGCGCACACATTGGGTCCGACGCAGATAGTCATCGAAGGGCTCCGCGCCGTTGCCAGGCTGTCAGTCCCCCACTCGGCTCGTATCGCGTGAGACCTGCACCAGAATCTTGCCACCTGCGTTGTCGCCCGAAAGGCAATCGGCAAGCGCGCGTGGCGCCTGTTCGAGGCCGTGATAAACCTGCTGGCGGTAGATGAGCTTGCCCTCGCGCCACAACCGCGCGAGTTCCTGTCGAAAGACGGGATATTCGCGGTCATGGTCGAGCACGACGAAGCCTTCGATGCGCAGGCGTTTGGCGAGAACACTGCCCATCGGCAATGAACTGCTTTCCGCGCCACCGTATTCGGCCGCCATGCCGCAGACGATCAAGCGCCCAAAGGGCTTGAGCCTGTCGAACACGGGACGCTGGAGATTGCCTCCCACGTTGTCGAAATAGATGTCGACGCCGGCCGGCGCGACTTGATCAAGGGCCGCGCCGATATAGCCCTCGGCGCGATCGATGCACGCATGCGCGCCAAGTTCTCGCGTCACAAAGGCGCATTTCGCGGCGCCACTGGTGATTCCTATGACGCGCAGTCCCTCGGCCTTCGCCATTTGCACGACGAGCATGCCGACCGCTCCAGCGGCGGAGGAGATGACGATGGTTTCTCCCGATTTGGCGGCGGCGATGCGGCGATAGCCGACCCAGCCCGTGAACGCGGATCGTCCCGCAAGCGTCAGATCGGCTTCGATGGGCAGCTCCGCGGGATCGATCTTGAGAGAGGCGTCGCCGTCGACGGCCTCGAACGCCTGCCAGTGCCGTCCGCCGAAGATGTAGTCGCCCGGTGCGAAGTCGGAATGACGCGAGGCCACGACTTGGCCGACCGTTCCTCCCGCAAAAGGCGAAGTCGATGGCACGATACCGCTGCGCATGCGCTCTCCGACACGGATGTGCGTCGGGTCCGGCAAGGCGTCGTCGCTCGCACTTGCGCGTCCCGCCGAAGCATTGCGCGCGGCGTCAGGCTCGGCTTCGGCATACGGCAGGAGCGGCCTGACGCCCGGCGCGATGCTGATATAGATGGTCCGCATCAGCACTTGCCCGGCGTCGAGCTCAGGCATTGGAGCGTCTTCCAGGCGAAAGTCCGCTGCGCTCGGCAAGCCTTTGATGGGCCGCGCGACGCGCCAGACGCGGTTGAGGGCATCGCTCACGGCTTGGTGGCGGATAGCTTCTGCAACAACTCGATCGTATGCCCCTCGGGGTCCTGCACGTAAGCGATCTGCAGGCCGTGCTGCGGCAAAGTTAAAGGCGCCAGCGTTGTCTTACCCTTTGCCGCTTCCACGCGCGCAACGCTCGCCGCGACGTTCTCCACCATGAAACCGATGACCGCTTCGCCCGGGGGTGGTACCGGGCGATTGCGATAGTGAATGAGCGCCAATCGGCACTGCGCTGCGCCGGCGTTCGGCAGAGCGAGGAAGACTTCGTCGAACGCACTCTCACCTTCACCCTCGCTGACGCGAGCCACCGCATTGAAACCGAACACGCCGCTGTAAAAGGCTTCCTCGCTGGGAAGGTCGATGACATTCAGTCTCGTAAAGGCGAACGCGATGGCGGTCATATGCATCTCCTATGGCTATCGGCCTTGCGCTCCGCGCCAACATTCAAATCAGTTCGTAGGCGTCGAAATCGGGCTTGGCCATGCGTTCCATGAACGATTCGTAGCTCCACGGCCAGGTGATCGGCACGCCTGCCTTGTCCAGGTACCAGCTCGTACAGCCCGAACCGAAGATGCTCTTCTTCGCCGCCTCGATGCGGCGTTCCTCGTAGGCGGCAAGCGCCTGGTGGCTGACATGCACGCCGCGGCCGTTGCGCTCGGAGAGGCGGTTGAGCAACTGCTCGATGTAGCTCCACTGCCGCTCGGCGATATCGATCAGCGAGAAGTTGCCCACCGGCGATGAAGGACCATTCAACAGGAACAGGTTGGGATAGTCCGGGATCGAAACGCCCAGGTAGGCCACGCACCGTTCACTCCATGCATGCTCGATGTCGCGTCCGCCCATTCCCTTGATCGAAATCGGCCGGACGAAGCGATCCGTGTGGAAACCCGTCGCAAGCGCGAGCACGTCGAGCGGGTGCAGTTTGCCTGCGTTGTCGCGGACGCCCTGCGGAACGATCTCTCGTATACCGCACACGACGGTCTCGACATTGCCGCGCTGGACCACCTCGTAATAGTGCTCGGAATAGATCAGCCGCTTGCACCCCGCTCGATACGTCGGGCGCAGCTTTTCCCTGAGCACCGGATCGCGCACCGATTGTTCCAGGTTGGTGCGGCAATAGTCCTCGATCTCCTTTATCTGCGGCGAGTCGGCGTCTGCGATCCCGTTGGTGAAGCGGCGTACATTGGATAAAAATGTGGGGTCGTAGCGCACCGCGTCGATGGCTTCGCGACTGGCGCGGAACGCAGCCTTCTCCTCGTCGCTGTAGAGGCGATTCGGATAATGCATGATCCATTGCGGCGAGCGCTGGAAGTGCACGATGGCGTGGCCGAGCTGGCCGAGATGCGTGACCATCTGTACGCCGGTCGAGCCGTTGCCGATGACCCCGATCCGTTTTCCGTTCAGATTCAAGCCGGGATCCCAACACGCCGTATGCCTGGCGGTGCCGGCAAAACTTTTCAGCCCTGGGATGTCGGGAGTCTTTGGGTGATGCAGCACGCCTGTTGCCATGACAACGACATGGACGGTGTCCAGGTTGCCGTCGCGCGTCTCGATCTCCCAGGCGTTCTGGCGCCACTCCAGGCGAACGATTTCAGTGTCGAAACGGATGAGCGCGCGAATCCCATAATCGTCGACCACCTTCTCGAAATAAGCCTGGATCTCATCGCCGCCCACCAGATAGGCGGACCAGTCCGGGTTCGGAGCGAATTCGTAGGTATAGGCGTGAGCCGGTACGTCGCAGCTCAACCCTGGATAGCGATTCTCGCGCCACGTGCCGCCGATCCGGGCGGCCTTTTCATACACCACCACGTGCTCGTGCCCGGCTTGCTTCAATTTGATGGCAGCGAGGATGCCGGACATGCCCGCCCCGATGACCGCGAAACGCATGGGATTTGTTTTCACGGTGCAACTATCGGTGAAGGCCGGATCGATTGCGCGCGCATACAGAGCGTTTCACAGGCCGGCTATGAGTTCAGTATGCTGCGCGCTTCGTCGGCCAGGCTGGGCGTCTTGAGACCGGCAAGATGATCTGCCCTGCTCTTTGCCATATGCGCCGTGACTTCAGGGTGAGTCGAAACCCAGAACTGCTTCGCGGCGATCCCCTCTAGGATGATCTTGCCGGCTTCGACCGATGTCAGGCCGCGCTTCGCCAGCATTTCCCTCATGTGGGTCCTCTGCCGTTCGACGAATCCGGATTCACGATCGACCGGCGCGTCTTCGAATATCCGCGTCGCCACCAGGCCGGGAAGCACCGCCGCGACATGCACCGGCTTCTGCATGAGCTGCATTTCGAGGAACAGGCATTCGGTGAAGGAGAGCACGGCGTGCTTGCTGAGCATGTACGGCGCCTGAGTCGGCATCATGCCGAGGGCGCCGACGGAAGCGACGTTGGCGATATAAGCCTGCTTGCCGGATTGCAGCATGCGGGGGGCGAAGCTGCGCACGCCATGCACCACGCCCGAGATATTGATGGCCAGAATCTTGTCCCAGACCTCGGCCGGAATTTCCCACGTAAAGCCGATGGTCTCGATGCCCGCGTTGTTGACGAGCAGGCGCACGTCTCCGAACGTAGCGTGGACCACGTCGGCGAGCTTTTCGATCGCGCGGCGATCCGTGACATCGGTTGGAACAGGCAGCGCCGTCCCGCCTGCGGCCTTGATCTCCGCCGCAACCCGCTCAATGCGTTCCGCTGCGATATCCGCGAGGACAACTTTCATACCGAGGACGCCAGCACAGCGTGCCAGGCCTTCACCGATGCCGCTTCCGGCGCCAGTAATCACGGCAACGCCGTTTTCAAAGGCTTCTTTCGGTGTCATCGATTCTGTCCTCGCCCTGAAGGAATTCTGCTATTCGCCCGACGCGCTGATCGCCGGGTTCGACCACGCCGGGGGTGCCTGCCGCGGCAACACGCTCTTGCCGTCGAGGCTGCGCACCTCGATCTGGTGATGATAGGGAAAGTGCATGCTGAAGCTGATCAGGCCAGTCCGCTCGGCAGCAGGCAGGTGGCACATGGCAAGCACGGTTTCCGCGAGATATTCGACATTTTCCGTTGGAAACTCAGCCGGGATCAGCGAGTCCGCGCCGGGCGTGCGGATCGCGGTGGACGGCCCTACGACATTTACTGCGATATTTTCATCGATGAGTTCCGCCGCCACGCCTTGGGTGAGCCGGTTGATCGCAGCCTTGGCCGCTGCATAGAGGTGGTAGCCGCGCGTCTTTTCGTGATCGGGATAGGGCCGCCCAGGGGGCAGCGAATCCTGCGAACCGATATTGACGATCCAGCCCGCCCCGGCGGCACGCATGAACGGAATAGCCGCTTGTGAAAGCAGGAAGGGCGCACGGATATAGTGGGTGAGGGTTCGTTCGAACGTTTCAAAACTCATTGTCGCGAGTGGCGCGAAATCGACGAATCCGGCGTTGTTGACCAGAATGTCGAGCCGCCCGCCTGCCGCGTCTGCGGCTCTGCCAACCAACGCCTTGCAGTCCTCGAGATTTTCGAGGTCGGCGGGGACTGCAATCGCTTTGCCTCCGGCCGCCTCAATCAGGGCGACGGTTTCGGCGAGTGTACCGGCCATGATATGTGCCTGGCCGTAGCGCGTACCGGCAGCCGGAGCCGTGGCGGAGCGGCCCGTTACCACGACAGTCGCTCCGGCCGACGCAAGGCGCTGGGCGATGGCCCTGCCGATTCCGCGGCTCGCACCAGTCACCAGCGCGACCTTGCCGTTGATGCTGGGATTCGCTGCCATCAAGGTGACGCCGCTTCAATGACAGCGATGGGCGTTCGCACTACGGCTTCCCCACCCTCCGCCAGAAGGATTTCGCTGAGGACTCCCCCGACGGGCGCCTCGAGTTCCTGCACTGCCTTGGCGGTTTCGATTTCCGCAATCGGCTCACCTTCGTTGACCGTGTCGCCGATAGCCTTGAGCCAGCGCAGGATCTTTCCTTCGTTCATTCCCGTGCCCCATTTGGGCATCACTACTTTGACCTTCATGTTCTGCTCCGTCGCCGGCCTACATCAGGCCGCGCGCGGCGGCCGCGATCGTCTTGCTGTTCGGATACAGCGGACTTTCGAGCGGCGGACTGAACGGAATCTGCACGTCGGGCGTGGTGACGCGGCGGACAGGCTTCTTCAACAGGTCGAAGCCCTCTTCAGCAACAATGGCAGCGATCTCCGAAGCCGCGCTGCAGGTGCGATGCGCGTAATCGACAATGACGACACGCCCGGTCTTCCCCAGCGAGTTCAGAATGGCGTCGGTGTCCATCGGTACCAGTGTCCGCAAGTCGAGTACCTCGGCATTGATGCCTTCCTTCGCGAGTGCTTCGGCCGCTTCCAGCGAAGGCTTCAAGCAGCCGGCGACGGACACGATGGTCACGTCCTTGCCTTCGCGGCGCACCGCAGCCTTGCCGAGCGGAATAATGAATTCGGGATCGGTGGACACCTCTTCCTTGACGGCCCAAAGATCGTTGTCCTCGAACACCAGCACCGGCCCGTCGTCACGGATGGCCGCCTTGAGCAGTCCCTTGGCGTCAGAGGGTGTCGCAGGGACCACGATCTTCAGGCCCGGAACGTTCATGAACATGGGATAGGGACGGTCCGAATGCTGTGCCGCATTCGCCTGGTTGTGCCACATCGAGGCGCGGAACGTGACTGGAACCTTGAATTGCCCACCCGTCATGTAGCGGATTTTGGCAGCTTGATTGATGATTGGATCGGAGGCGAGGTAAACGAAACTCGCGATCGTCAGGTCGACAATCGGCCGAAGACCCGTCATGGCGGCACCCACCGCCATGCCGGCAAAACCATTCTCCGAAATCGGCGCACTTCTGATCCGCTTGCTGTCGACATTGCCATAGGCGCCGCCGGCCGCGTACAGCGAGATGTCCTCACCAATGATGATTACGCTCGCGTCGCGCTCCATTTCCTCGCGCTGGGCCAGGCCGAGCGCATCGAGATAAGTGATGGACTTGGTCGCGCTCATTGTGCCGCCCGCCGTGAGGTATCGGATTCAACAGGAGAACCGTAGAGAAAATCGAAAGCTTCTTCGGGTGCGGGGAACGGACTGTCCTTGGCGAACGCCACCGCCTCATTGACTGCACGCTTGGCCTGCGCTTCGATCTGCGCCAGGTCATCTTCGGTGTTGCCGCGCGCGAGCAGCGCCGCCTTGAACAACACGATGGGATCGCCTTCCTTCTTGAAGCGCTCGATTTCCTCTTTGGGCCGATAGTTGCCGTTGATGAACAGGCCCACGCAGTGCTCGTCGAAGCGATAGGTCTTGGCTTCGATCAGGGTCGGACCCTCGCCGCGCCTGGCGCGCGCCACGGCCTCCTTCGTCGCCGCATGGACGGCGTCGAAATTCTGTCCATCGACGGTGATGCCCGGCATGCCGTAACCGTCGGCGCGGCGCGCCACGACGGGTTGCCCATGAGAGGAAGTCGCCGCCGTCACGGCGGCGTAGCCGTTGTTCTCGCAAAAGAAGATGACCGGTAACTTCCACACCGCAGCCATGTTGAGCGACTCATGGAAGGCGCCCTCATTGACGGCGCCGTCGCCGAAGAACGAGAGCGCGACCTGATCCGTGCCACGGACTTGAGCGCTGAGCGCGGCGCCCGTCGCCAATGGAATGCCACCGCCGACGATCGCCGACTCGCCGATGCTGCCGACTTTGGCATCGGTGAGGTGCATGGAGCCGCCGCGACCTTTGCACACGCCCGTGGCCTTGCCCAGAATCTCGGCCATGAGCGGCTTCAGATCCGCCCCCTTGCCGATGGGATGGCCATGCGAGCGGTGCGTCCCCGACATGTAATCGTCGTCGCGCAAAGCCATGCAGGCGCCGACGATGGCCGCCTCCTGGCCGATGCTGGAATGGCAGGCGCCGGCCACCTCGCCTTCCTTGATCAGGCGAGTGACGGCCTGCTCGAAGCTGCGAATATTCAGCATGCGGCGATAGGCTTCGCCATCGATGGCATTTTTCAGCATGGATATTTCCCCGTTGCACTCGATGGCGCGAGTGTCTCTACGTATGCGAATCAGGCGGCCGTCAACTGGTCGACGGCGTCCGGCGGTACGTTGGTCGGCCCGCCGATGTCATAGACCTGCGAGACGAGACGGATGAAGCCTCGATCGTTCATCGGATCGGTGGGCGTCTCGAAAGACACGCCGCCCTCGCGCATGTCGTCGATCAGCATGTTGAGGGCCTGGTCCTGCGTGATGTCGTCGGTGTGGTCCATCGCCACTTTCATTTCCGCGAAGTCCTTGTAGAGGCGCGCGCCCCAGTGCACCAGGAAGCGCATCTCCTCGGCCGGCACTTTCTGGTTGACCTTGCCGAACGTGGTGATTTGCCAGCCGTCGGCGACCTGCGGATCGGCGCCGAATTTCGAGCTGATATCCAGCCCGGTGGGTTTGCGCCTGGCGACCGGGCCGCAGGCCTGGCCGTGGTGAAACATCATTTCGTTCTCGACGACCACGGCGCGGCCCCACATCGGGCCGTTGATTTGCAACGGGTCGCCTTTCGGCCCATTGGGCCAGCAATTGAAGCCGCCGCCTGTCTTGCCCTTGTAGTACCAGGCGATGACCTGGCCCTTCTTTGCCTGCCAGTGACGGAACAAACAGGATTTCGCCATGGTGAGCAGCAGCCATAGCGGTGTGTTCTCCATGGTCATGCCGCGAAAGATGGTGCCGTCGAGATGCGGCGGGCCGCCGATGGGCGTGGCTCCCTGGATATTGAATAGAAAAGTCTCCGGCTCCGCGTACTGGGCGCCCCAGTAATTGCGCACCAGTTCGAGGAAGCGCGAGTTGTAATAGCAATCCTCGAGCTCGGGATAGAAGCAGACGCCCTGCCGCGCGAGGTAGCCGCGAAATACGGGGTTCAGAATCATGTCCCAGGTGAGCGTAACGCCTTCTGGAATCTTGCCCGACGTGGTGGCGAACACCTCTTCGGGTGTCTTGAAATTCTCGGCGAGGATGAGCTGCCAGGGACCGTGTTTGCGAACCACCTCGATGAGGCGGCGATGCTGGTCTTCGGTGTAGGCGTTTTCAATTATCCGCGGCGGAGCGACCGGAACGAAATGATCAGCGGCATTCTTAATCATGGTGTACTCCTTCTTGAACCCAAGTACCTGGATGTCTCAATATTCCATCGTTGCCGGCACGCAGAGACTGCGCAGCGTTTCGCCCGCACTGTCCCATTGCTCGTCGAAACCGATGGACACCGAGCTGTAGCCAAGCAGTTGGCGAAGGGTGCGCGACGTCCCCTTCATGACTTCCGGATCGAGCACGAGTGGAAAATTGATCATCGGCCGGCACCACGGCGGGCAATAACCGACGATCACGCCCGCGCGTTCACGGTCCGTCGACACATTGGCGCCAGTGCCGTGCAACAACATGTCCGAATAAATGATCAGCGATCCGGGCGGCGCTATCGCCGGCACCGACTCGTAAAAGGTCCCACCGGTCATATCGACGCGGTCGTTCCAGAGATGGCTTCCGGGCACGACACGGGTGGCGCCGTTTTCCGCATCGAAAGGGTCGAGGCACCAGATGAACCGTGATTGGAGTGGCTTGGTCTGGTGGTGAAAGTCCATGCCCCGATCGAGATGGATGAACTGCGCACCGCTACCCGGTCGCGTCAAGTTCGCGCCGTAGCTATGTACTAGATAGCTTTCATTGAGCAGCGTCGGACCGAGAATGTACTTGGTCAGCCCAAGCGCAACGGGATGTTCGAGGAAATCGCGGAAATAGCGATGCCGATTGGGCAGGCGGCTGAGGCGGCGGTTCTTATCGTCAGGGTCGGTGAAGAAGCGCCGCACACGGTTCTCATCGATCGCCTCCTCGCGCGCGATCTCATCGACTAATACTTGCCGCGCCTCACGTACTTCTTGCTGCGTCAGGACATCGGCCAAAATTGCATACCCAGCCCTGTCAAGATCGGCCCGCACGGTGTCCAGACTGCGCGTCGGCTGCGGCAGCGGACCATCGAAGTTGACCGGAACTATCTTCACTGCAGGTGTGCTGTTGTCTTTGTATTCGTCCTGTCGGACGGCGTCGCCGATTGCCATGTCTCATCCTCCGGTATGCCCCGCGATTTACATTCATCTGCGCGTCACGCGTCCAGTTGCACCACTTCGTTGACGTGTCCTTCCGGATCAAGGACGAACACGACTTGAAGCTTGAAAGCATCGATGCGACGGATTGGATCGGGAATCCGGCCACCCATCGCCTGGGCGCGACGCACCAGCGCCTGGATGTCGGTCGTTGTAAAGCCCTGTACCGATTCGCCGAGTGATGGTCCGGTCGAATCCAAGTACTTGATCAGCGTCAGTGAACTGCCGCCCGGATAGGTTGCTTGATAAGTGATCTCGTCGATCTTTCGGCCAAACATCGCATCCTGGTGCCGGCCGAACGGAATGAGGCCGAAGACCTCTTCGTAGAAAGCCGCCATGGCATCGAGATCGTGCACAAAGATCTTGCTGAATCCGTATTGCGCGTCGCGTGTCGCGCCCGAAGGTCTTACGTCTGCCATGTGATTTCTCCGCTACTGTTTTTTGCTTGTGTCGCGATTCAAATCGTCAGCATTTTCATTTCGCGTTGCGGCGCTGGCTGAGCGTCGGGACGCTTGGTTACGACGAAATCTTCCCTTCGCGGCTGGCGCAGATCGTGCCAGATACGTGAGTTGTGGCGCGGTATGGCGAGGATCACTTTCTTGCCTTGATCGCGATAGTAGCCATGCGCACTGCCATGCTGAACCCAGGCGGTCTTGGCCAAGTTCGTGTCAACGTCTTCGACAAAGGCTCGGGTGGCCTGCGGCGTCACATCAACCGCCGCGAGTTCCTCATCGACCATCCACTGCAAGAGTTCGATCGCGTAATGAACTTGCTGCTCACTCACGACCGCATGGTTCGCAACCAGATAGCTGTAGGGCGCGCCCATGAAGATGAAATTGGGGAAGCCCGGAATCAGCATGCCCTCATAGGAGAAGGGATAGGGCTCGAACGTTTCCTTCAGCGTCTTGCCGGTGGCGCCGCGAATCTGGAACTGGCGCCCGAAATGCAGGTTGTAGCCGGTCGCGAGCAGGATCGCATCGCACTCGATCCGCGTACCGTCTTTGAGGATGACGGCGTTCTCATCGCATGCCGCCATTTCCCCGCGCAGAATGCTGACATTGGGCTTCTTCAAGGTGTCGTAGAAACCGCAATCCAAAATCGGACGCTTGGCGAAGACCGGGAAGGGTGGCGTGAGCAGCTCAACCATTTTCGGATCGTTGGGAAAATGGCTCTTGAGGTAGGTGTCGCACATCATGCGCATGCCGTCATTCATCGGGCCGAAGCCGCCGGTCTTCGCGGCGTATTCTTCGTCCTTCATGATCATGCCGCGCATGTCGGCCATGGCGCTGGCCAGGCTTTGCAGTCGCTTCCATTGCGCCACGAACGGAATTTGCTCCATCGCCGCGCGCTCCAACTCATCAACGGGCGCATGCGCCGCTGGATTGGGGATAATGTGTTCGGGCTGGCGTTGGATGATGACCATTTCGCCGACCGTGTCGGCCAAGGCCGTGGCGATTTGAACGCCGGAGCATCCCGTGCCGACCAGCACGACCTTCTTGCCTTTGAGGTCGACAGAATGATCCCAACGGGCGCCATGGATCACCGGACCTTTGAATTTCTCTAGATTCTCAACCTTCGGATAATTCGGATTATTGTTCGGGCCAACCGCCATGATGAGCACATTGGCTTCATATGTAACCGGCTTGCCGCCCTGCTGCGCTTTCACCGTCCAAATTTTGCGCGTCTCGTCCCAAGCGGCGCCCTCAACCATCGTGTTGAAGATGATGCGGTCGCGCAGATTGTATTTATCGGTCACGCGCTCGAGATAGGACAGGAATTCCGGGCCGCGCGGATAATATTGCGACCACGAGGCATTGGGTTCGAACGAGAACGAATAGACACGGCTCGGCGTATCCACAGCCGCGCCTGGATAGGTGTTTTCGAGCCAATTGCCGCCGACTGAATCCAGCCGCTCGAGAATCTGATAATCGAAACCCGCTTGCTGCAATTTGACGGCGGCGTTGATGCCCATCATGCCAGCGCCGATTACCAGCACTTTGAAGCCGGCACGCGGAACGCGCTGCGCCTCGCGCACACGCGTATCGGTGGTGAAGCCGGCGTGCTGATAGGCGACGTCGATTGACATTTCAGGCAGCTCAAGCCCGAGCGCGAGGCGCGCCATCTCGCGGAACAGCGGTTTATCGAGATGCGGTAGCACAATCGGCTTGCCGGACTTCACCGCCTTGAGCAGAAGCCCACGCACTTCGTTCGCCACTTCAACCGAAGCAGCGCTCGGCTCACGCGGCTTATCGAAGGCGACGAACGCCTCCTTGACCTGATGCTGCGTGCCCTCCAGCGCGCGGCCGTATTTGTGCAGCAGTGTCCGATCGCCGGTGATCTGGATCAGACTCAGCAGCGCCACCACCGGATCGAGCGCCGCGATCGCCTCCTCCAGCGTCGGCGCCTGCAATGCATCAGCCGCAGGTTTCGCATCTAGCATCTCTTCCCCCTCTTGTCGTGCGGTTAATCTATCTGCGTAGATATAAATATAATACCATACGCAAATTATTACAACGATTGTTGTACATTGTCAATTTGTAGCCCTGGCGGCAACAATGCCTACGTTAATGCAGCTTTCACCCGGCACCCATATGACTCCAGCAGCCATAAAAAAAGGACGCCCGACAGCGGAAGACGCACAGCACAAACTGGCTCGGGTTGTGTCCGTGGCGCGCGAGCAATTCAGCCTCGTCGGTTATCGCGCCGTCACGATGCGTGGCGTGGCCGAGGGCGCACAGGTTTCCACTCGTACGCTGTACAACCGCTACGCCGACAAGCTCAGCCTGTTCGCCGCTTGCCTCGAGGTGGGGGCGGAAGCGGCGTTTCCACACTTGGAACACTCATCACGTACCGACGTGCGCAAGGTTCTCGAGGAACATGCCAGCGCGGTCGTACGGGTCCTCTGTGAGGATTCAACTCTGCGCCTCAGCATGCTCATCTACCGCGAAGGTGGAGAATTCCCGGAGTTGGTGCGTGCGGCGGAAGCCAACCAGGAGCGCCATCTGGTCCGTCCGCTCGCCGACTATCTGTGCAAGGTCGGGCTTGAAAGCCGAGGCAGCTCAGAGCGGGCGAAATTGTTCCTGGCCATGACGATCTCCGAGTGGCAACGGCGAGTCACTTTCCACAGACCGTTGCCGAGCGCGGAAGAGATGGTTCGCCACGCCCAGCTCGTCGTCTCCGTCTTCCTTGAGGGCGCGAAAGCGGCGGGCTCGACCTCTCGAGCAGATCAGCGACTGCCCGACTGGCTCTAAGACCGACGATGCAGGCCGATGTTGCGACAAATCACCTCTGACAACACGAAGTGAACGAGATGAACACCAAGGCCATGCTTGCGGGACGGGGTCCGTGATCACGGGCGCGGGCGACGGGATAGGGCGCGCCATAGCTCGCCGCTTCGCGCGCGAAGGCGCAGCGGTAGCCATTGCCGAATTCAATGCCGCCAAAGGTCAGGCGGCAGCCGATGAAATCGTCGCGGCGGGTGGCCAGGCGCTGTTCGCGCAAAGACCGCGTCGAGGCTACGATCGCGGCTTGCGTGGAGCGCTTGATATTGACGCGCACGCCGTCGGGCCCCCATTCGTTGGCGGCGACTTTCGAGATGGCGCGGATGGCTTCCTTGGCCGCCGCGTACGCTCCTTGCGTGGGCAACGCATCGAAGGCGGCGCCGCTGCCAAAATTGATGACACAGCCGCGCGTCTTGCACAGATGCGGATAAGCCGCGCGCATCAGTACGCAGGTCGGCCAAAAATCCGGTGTCGAACGGCAAGTGCATCGCCGCATCCGTTGTCTGCGCCATAGGCAGTAGAATACCTATCAGTACGCATTCAAATGGAAGGATCAAGTGGAGTTCGCTGGCGCAGCAGCGGCGAGACCGATACCTGCTCGGTGAATGACATCATCGGTTGGAATGTCACGCCCGATAGCCGCGTGCCGCAACTCGCTGAGTCCTTGCCGATCGCGCGGCGACTGTTGGTCGCCACCCAGCACCGTGCCATGGAACTCCGCGATGATCGGCTTGTGCGGGTCGTCCATGACACGCAGCAGCTCCGGAAACTGCGGCGGCGACATCGGCTTACCGAACTTCTTCTCTCTTCATTCAGAATTGTTCTTCTCGCGACACGGTGAGCAGACCAAGAGGCGAACAATGATAAGAATCACGCTGCGACAGCTGACGGTCTTTGAAGCCGTCGCGAGGGCCGGCAGCATCGTGAAGGCTGCCGAGGAGATCGGGCTCAGCCAATCGGCCGCCAGCATGTCGCTGAAGGATCTGGAAGCCCAGTTGGGCGATCAGCTGTTCTTGCGTGAAGGCAAGCGCCTGAGACTCAGCG
>Ga0068861_100000297_pt1 | contig 27864 bp, 24 predicted proteins | sample KBSSwiS42_FD_66593 | JGI IMG/M metagenome (GOLD analysis project Ga0068861, IMG submission 66593) | Switchgrass rhizosphere microbial communities from Kellogg Biological Station, Michigan, USA - KBS Switchgrass S4-2 | ecosystem: Host-associated > Plants > Roots > Rhizosphere > Soil ...
CTCATTGGTCAAAGTCGAGGACGTGGTCGTAATCGAGCTGGCCGGCGACGTCTGGGGCGGATGGGATTCGGTAGAGCTCAAAGACAGCGTGGGACGGCTCCTCAAAGGCGGGGAACGCAAGTTCCTGGTCGACTTTTCGGGGTGCGGGTCGGTCAACTCCTCGGGAATCGGGGTCCTGTTGGCCGTCCAGGAGGCCATCCGCAACACCCAAGGGAGCATGGCTCTCTGTGAAGTAAACGAACGGGCTCGTCGCGCGTTTTCGATCTCCGAGGTATGGGGGGAGTTCGATAGCAAAGCCTCCCGGGCCCAGGGATTAGAGGCCATGGGAGTCCCTGAATCCAATCCCTAGGGGCATTCTTTTTCTTGACACCCAATCCTTGGTAGTGCAACACTCGCGGACGAACTCGCCTCCCCAGTCGGTAGTCCGGGGAAGGCAAATGGATGGGGGCAGTCAGAAAGGATTGGGGGTATCGCAGTGGCAAAGAACGCGCTCGAGACGCCCGAAACCGCGTTTCCCGCAGGGAGTTCGAGCCAAAAGACAGAGCTCAGGCCCGTACGCGGCGGCAAGTTGAGTCGTGCCCCGCAAGTGCCTCCGGAGCCCCATCTCCTCTACCTGGTCGGTGAGCCCGAAGCTGTATTTCAGGCCGTCTGGAGGGGGCTTGAAGGATTGGCTGCCCGGGAACGGATCGCCGAGGGGGTTACGTTGACCCGGACGACGGAGGGGGAGGCGAGCTTGGAAATTCCCATGGCGTCTCGCGAAGAAGGCCAGGGGTGGCTCCGTCGCTTGGCGAGTGTGCCCGGGGTCGCTGTTCTTCTGACCGATTCGAACGGTGATGAGGTCTTCGGCCGACCCTAACAATTAAGGGTTACTCAACGCGCCTCGTCACCTAGAACTCAATATTTTCTGCGCACCGCAAGCACTTCGTACTTGCCGTGGGGACCGATCATCCACGAGAGGACGGTCCCCACGATGCTCACCACCAACGATCCCAAGAGAGCGGACCAGAAATTCGCGATCGTGAACCCCGGCAGCATCCACGCCACGAAGCCCAGCATGGCCGCGTTCACTATGAAGAGGAATAGCCCCAAGGTCAGGATGGTGAAGGGCAGGGTAAGAAATATGAGCAGGGGGCGAAAAATAGCGTTCACTATGCCAAGAAGCAAGGCGGAGAGAACGAGCGTGCCCAGGCCCTGAATGTGCATGCCGGGTACGATCGCGCTGGCCAGCCAAAGGCTGAGCGCGCTGATCAGCATCCGGACGAGAAAACCGCGCATAGCCGACGAACCATAGCACACTACTCAGATTTGGTCGTACGTCGCGGCCCTATCAATTTCCCACCGAGTTTTCATTGGCGCCGCGATGGAAAGGGTGTATTCGTATAGATCCATCCAGCCGCGGTGGCTCCGAGCCCTCCCCCTCTCGCGGATGCGCCGCGGCGGCGTTCGTTTTCATAGTCACCCGCGCTTGCCTGAACGTTTCCGCCACAGAGGAGGTCAGTGTGCCGATTGTTCCGGCGTCCTTTTTCGATCTCGCCAAGCAGAAAAACGCCAAGCTGGTTGATCTCAAGTTCGTCGATTTGTTGGGGACGTGGCAGCACTGCACGTTCACCGTCGACGAGTGGGACGAGAAGACGTTCACCGAAGGCGTGGGGTTCGACGGCTCGTCCATCCGTGGCTGGCAGGGGATACACGTCTCCGACATGCTCGCCGTGCCCGACGCCTCGACCACCTGCGTCGATCCATTCTTTGTGGAACCCACGCTCAGCGTCATCGCGAACATCGTGGATCCCATGAGCCACGAGGACTACTCGCGCGATCCACGCCACGTGGCGCGCAAAGCCATCGAGCATTTGAAGAAGTCCGGCATCGCCGACGTGTGCTTCATCGGTCCCGAACCCGAGTTTTTCATTTTTGACGAAGTGCGTTACGAACAGAACCAGCACCGCGGCTTTTACGAGATCGATTCCGTAGAAGGCGCGTGGAATACGGCTCGGTTCGAGGAACCAAACCTCGGTTACAAGCCGGGCTACAAAGGCGGTTATTTTCCGGTGAGCCCGACCGACACGTTCCAGGACTTGCGGACCGAAATGGTGCTGGCGATGCGGGAGGTGGGGATCAAGGTCGAGAAGCATCACCACGAAGTCGGCACCGCGGGACAAAGTGAGATTGGCATGCGATTCGGCGAGCTGTTGCAGATGGCGGACCAGATGATGTGGTTCAAGTACATCTGCAAGAACGTCGCTCGGCGCAATGGGAAGACGGTCACGTTCATGCCCAAGCCGATCTTCGAAGACAATGGCAGCGGCATGCACACGCATTTTTCGCTGTGGAAGGGCGGGCGGCCCATCTTCGCCGGCGAAGGCTATGCGGGGTTGTCGGACACCGCGCTCCACGCGATCGGCGGCATTCTGAAGCACGCGCCGTCTATTTTGGCCTTTGCCGCGCCCACCACCAATTCCTATCGCCGGCTTGTGCCGGGGTTCGAAGCGCCCGTGAACCTCGTCATGTCGCAGCGAAACCGTTCGGCCTCCGTGCGCATTCCCATGTACACGCAGGAACCCAAGGCAAAACGGTTCGAGTTCCGCTGTCCCGATCCCAGCTCGAATCCGTACTTCACGTTTTCAGCCATGCTCATGGCGGCCATGGACGGCATCCAGAAGCGCATGGATCCCGGTAAACCGCTCGACCGCGACATCTATGAAATGTCGGACACGGAGCTGGCCGGTTATCCCAAGACGCCCGGATCACTCGGCGAATCGTTGCACGCGCTCGAGTCGGATCATGAGTTCCTCATGGCGGGCGACGTATTCACCGAAGATTTGATCGCGACGTGGATCGACTACAAGCAGAAGAACGAAATCGACCCCATTCGGCTCCGCCCGCATCCGCACGAGTTCCATTTGTACTACGACAATTGACGCATTGAGTCGGCGTGTCTCACCTGGGATCCTGATTCCATGTGGAATCAGGGTCCCTACGTGGGCACGTCGGGCTTCTCGTACAAATCATTCGTGGGACCGCTTTACCCTCAGGGTCTCCCCCAGACCCGCTGGCTGGATCATTACGTCACCGCGTTCAACACCGTCGAGCTCAACAACACGTTCTACAACATGCCCAAGCCGGCCACGGTGGATAAATGGCGGGAGAAAGCGCCTCCGGGTTTTCTCTATTCAGTCAAAGTCTCCCGATATCTAACCCATATTCGGCGCTTGCGGGAGATCGAGGAGCCGCTCGACCGCGTGTACCGGCTCATGTAAACGCTGGAGCCCAACTTGGGGCCGCTCTTGTTCCAGCTTCCGCCCACCTTGCCTCGCAATGACGTGCTTCTCGATACGTTCTTGCCTTTGCTTTCTTCGAGCTTCGTGCACGTGGTGGAGTTCCGGCACGCTAGCTGGTTCGTTCCCGAGGTGGTGGAGCGCCTGGATCGAGCCGGAGTGTCGATGGCGTCGGTGTCGAGCCCCAAGCTTCGAACCGGTGTTCTGGCCGCGGGGCCGGTCACCTACCTTCGCTTTCATGGCGAAGAACGTATGTTCGCCTCGTGCTATTCCGAGGATGACCTCGCGCGCTGGACCAAGGAAGCGCTAAACGTTTTACGAGCGAGAAAGATGTCCAAAACGTCCAGTCTCTTTGCGTACTTCAACAACGACGCGGAAGGACACGCCGTCCCCAACGCGCGCATCCTGGCCCAGCTCCTTGGCTCCAAACCTCCGCGCTCGCGATCGAAATCGCCCCCATTTTGAGGAAGGAGGTTGCAGGGCGACGCGGAGTGGAGAATCATGAAGGCATGACGCAATTCAATCGTCGCATCGCGCTCGTATGTCTCTTCGCGCCACTCGGCTTGGCGAGCTGCGCCAAGAAAGAACCCAGCTCCCAAGACACGCATTCGAGCGCGGTCGTGAAGGAGAATCAAGGCGAAGATACCGTCGCCTCGATGCCAACCAACATGATGGCTATTCCAATTGAGAGTTCAGCATTCATGCAGGGCGCAGATATTCCAGAGATGTACACGTGTGATGGAAAGGACGTGTCACCGCATTTATCGTGGGGTGAAGGACCCAGTGGAACGCGGGCGTGGGCGCTCATCATGGATGATCCCGATGCGCCGTCCAAGACGTGGGTGCACTGGGTGCTCTGGAACCTGCCCGATTCGACGCGCACCTTGAGCTCGGGCATGCCGAGCGGAGACGTGCCCGGCGGCGGCACCCAGGGAAAGAACGACTTCGGCAAGCAACGCTACGGCGGCCCATGCCCGCCGGTGGGGAAACCCCACCGCTACTTCTTCCGGCTCTACGCGCTCGACGCGCCGCTCGATCTACCGGCGGGGTCCACGCGGGATCAAGTGGACCGGGCGATGAACGGACACGTCCTCGGGCGTGGTGAACTCATGGGCATGTACGGCCGGCGCCATTAACGGCCGAGCTTGGCTAGCCGGTCCTGGTAAATTTTCGCTCGCGTAGGGTCATTCATACGCGTGGCGATCTCGGCCAGACACTGCAGAAGCCGCGGGTCGTCCGGAGAATGCTCGAGGCCCTCCGCGTACACCCGGCGCGCGCCTTCGAGGTTGTTTTGTATCGCCATCGATGATCCCAAATTAGTGACCGCGAGCACGTTCCAGGGATTTTTGGTCACGGCGCGAGTGAAGTACGCTTCCGCCTGCCGCAGGTTTTTACGGTTGAACGCAATCACCCCGAGATTGATGAGCGCATCGGGATGCTCGGGGTCGAGCTCGAGCGTGCGTTCGTAGGCGGTTTGGGCCGCCGTCGTCTCGGCCAGGTCGTAATGCGCGACGCCCAGGTTGTAGGTCGCTTCCGCGAAATTCGGCTGGATCTTGAGGGCGGCGTCATACTCGTCAATCGCTTGGCGAAGGAGAGCCTGGCGCCGTGCGAGATCGGTGGTCGCTTCGCCTTCTTCCCGCAAACTGGAACCCAGGTGATGGTGCACACGGGCGCTTTGCGGCGTGGTGCGAAGCGCGGAGCGGAACAAGCGTTCGTTGCTTCGCCAGTCCCGCGATCTCGCAAACGTCTGTGCGCTGCCCACTATCAGTAGGATGGCGAACACTGCGAGCGCCAGGGGACGCGAGCGCCCCCAGAATGCTTCCAAGCCAACCGCGATGAGGCCGGCCACGCCCAGGCAGGAGACGAACACAAAGCGTTCCGCCATCGTGGTGCCGGTGAGATAGAACAAATTGATCCCCGGAACGAGGGCCAGCCAAATGACGGCAATAAAGAAGGCGATCATGCGCTTGCCACGCCGCCAGGCCAACCAGATCAGGGCGGCGCTCGCGACGAAGAGGAAGAGTCCGGCCCACGCTCTGGGATTGCTCCAGCTCACGATGGGAACGGCGTTGTAGGAATAATCGAAGCTGAAATGGTGCGGAAGAAAAAGAAGGCCAAGGTAACGAAGGCAAATGTCCGAGATCGTCGCCAGGCGTTCGTTCCATCCCTGCGCGGCGACGAGAGCATTGTTCATCACCGTCGGCGCGCCCACTGGAATGCCCGGATGCCTGGAGACCAATAATCGCACTAGAACGCTGACCACGGTGACGCCGGCGTAACTTCCCACCACCGTCCAGAAGCTCCGGCGATTGAAGGCGGCGAACGCCATGAGCGCGACGATGAGGATGGGAAAGAACCCGTACGCGGTTTCCTTGGAAAAGAGCGCGGCGAGATACGCAACCAGCGCGAAAGCCAGCGAACGCAGCGACACGCCGGTGCGATCTCGATCCATGCCGCGGAACAACACCGCCAGGGAAAGAAGTCCGCATATGGCCGCGCAAAGCTCTTCGCGTCCTTTGATGTTCGCCACCACCTCCGTGTGCAGGGGATGAACCAGAAACAGGGCGGTGATCATCCACGGCAGTTGCGGATGTTCCCGGCCGAAGAGTGTGCTCAACGTCCACCACGTAACCAGAGCGAGGATCCCGTAGAGGAGCACGTTCCCAAGGTGATGCCGGCTGGGCCGGTTTCCGTAGAGCGTGACTTCGAACGCGGTGGTGGACATGGGCACGGGACGGTAGGCGAGGTCTACGGAACGATTAAACCCATAGAGATAGTTGCTGGCAAAGATGTCGGGAATGCCCGAGAGTCCCTCCTGGACGAAGCGATTCCCGCGCGTGATCACGTCGTCGTCGAGAACGTAGGGAAACCCGATCGTCCCGATGTAAAGCAATACGGCGAGAAGAGCGAGGCCGAGTGGAAACGCGGAGAAGGAACGGGGGGGAGACGTCTTATTCTTGGTCCGCGTCGGCGCGCGCCCGGAGGTTCTGGTCATGATGAAGGCCGGAATATACCTTAGAGGTCCTGCAGGTGGTTAGCATGACCCAAGACGTGGTCATCGTCGGCGCCGGCATTGCCGGTGTTTCGATTGCCGAGCATCTCTTGCGGTCCCAACCCGGGCTCAAGGTGCTGCTCGCGGATCAACACCACGTGGGTGCGGGCAGCACGTCACGCAGCCTGGCTGCGTTTCGCCACCAGTGGTCGGTGCCCGCGCACGTAGCGTTCTCCAAGTATTCGGCCGCCGACTACGAACGGTTGATCGGTCTCGGTTATGGGCTAGAGTTCCGCCGAAACGGATATTTGTTTCTTTACACCGACCGCACGCGCTGGCAACACGCCATCCTGCGTGCGGAACGCCAGCGGGACCTAGGGGTGGAGGTGGAGACCATGACCGCGGTGGACTCCACCCGCATTCCCTGCGCAAGCGCGGTACAGGATGACGCGGTGATCGGCGCCACGTGGGGGCCCAACGATGGTTTTTTGGATCCGCTGGCGGTGGCGCAAGCCTACCTGGACGAAGCGAGACACCGGGGTCTCGAGTACCGAACCGGATGGATGCCGACGGCGCTTCACGGAAGCGACCGGGTAACCGGGATCTCATTTGGAGCGGAGCGCATCGACACCACGCGGGTCATTCTGGCGGCAGGCATCTGGAGCGCGTCTATTGCCAAGGCTTGGGGGCTTTCGTTACCGCTCATCGCCGCCAAGCGCTACATCTATCACTCACGCCCGCTCAAGGATGTGGACGTGTCGCGGTGGCCGCTCGTGATCGGGGATCGGGGACAGCATTGCCGCCCGTCGGAAGGCAACACGCTCATGCTGTCCTGGGAACATCGCCCCCAAGCGCGCGCGACGTTGCCCGACGCCGCGGCGCTCTGGGACGAGCAGGATGCCATCGAACCCGGTTTCGGTGCTTCGGAGTACGGGATCGACGTGCTGGCCGAGCTGTCACGCCATCTGCCGGTGCTTGCTGAGTCGGTGAGCATTCGCAATGCCACCTCGGGTTGGTATGCCAATACGCTCGATGACAAGGCGATTCTGGGTCCTGACCCACGACGACCGGGACTCTATCTGGCGACTGGATTCTCCGGGCACGGCATCATGCATGGGGGGGCGACGGGCCGGGTGATGTCCGAGTTATTGCTCGAACTCCCCCCCTCGCTCATCTCATTTGATGAGCTGGAGCGGGAGTTCGGAGTCGAGCCTTTGTTGCGGGACCAAGCCCGTGAGCCGGTCGAGGAGATGAGCCTTTAGCTACTTTGATTTGATGTTCACGTCGCCGCTGAAGCTCGAGATGTCGATGGACGCCGACCCCGACCCCAGTTCGAAGTTGAGCTGATAACCCGGACCATATTCGCCGGTCCGCCTGGCTGCCGGCCCAAGCGCGTTGGTGATATTTCCGCTGAACGTGGTCACGTTGAATTCGGCGCTGGTGGAGCGGGGAAGCTCGAGAGTGATCGTCCCCGAATGGGTCTCGAGGTTCAAAGAGCCGCGTGAGTCAAGCCCGGCTCTCCAGAAGGTATCGCCGGAAACCGTGGAGCAAGTCGCTTCGTCGAAATTTCCATCCAACACCTCGATGCGCCCGTTGACGCAGGACGCTTCGAGTTCCCCCTTCCCCCCATTCACCTCGATCGAACCGTTCACCGCTTCGAGACGGGTGCTCTTGGAGCCCGTGTTGAGCGCGATCGCGCCGTTCACCGTGGTTACCCGCACCTCTTCCGGTTGCCCGCTCACATTGACTCCGCCGTTCACGGTGGCCAATTCGAGGTCTCCATCCACGTTGGCGACCCTCACTTCCACGTTCACGCCGTCCACTCGGATCGCGCTGCCCTGGGGAACGCTGATCTCGAGATTGGCTTCGATGTCCTTACCTTTCAGGTCGTGGTTCCAGCCATGGTCGTCGTCGTGATCGGGGATTTCGACCTCGATGCGAGTGCGGTCCCCGTCCTGATCGAATTCCAGCCGCTCGACTTTGGGCCCTAACGTGCCTTTTACCTGCACTTCCTTGCGTGTCCAGCCAGTAACGTGAACGAATCCGCTCACGTTCCGAATCGACACGATACCGTGTAACGGCGCCGGGCGCGTTTCATTGACCGTCGTCTGGGCTCCGGCGCGTGCGGCCACCAGCGTGACCAGGAGAGTCGTCATCCACAACATGCGTTTCATCGTTCACCCCTTCCTTTCCCCGTATGGCCTGGGCAGAGGAGCGTCATGCCCAGCTCCCTGATGCGAGACGCGCAGCCATGCGCAAGAGTTCGAGCTTTCGTTCGTAGTAGCCGGTCAGCGTTTTAGCCAGCATCGAGTTTTTGGGCTCCAAACGCATCGCTTCGGCGGTTTCGTTGATCGCGGTGTCCAGCGCGCGAAGCGCCGGCTCGACTTCGCTGGCCCGCGCTAGCGCGGCCGCATCGACGTGGCCGGCCAGGCCTGTGAACACCGCTTGTTCGGCGGTCAGACTTTCCCTCTCGAGCGACCAAATCATTTGCGCCCACTCTGAAGGCTGCGACTTGGCGTCGTTCGAGATCACCGTGACATCCGGGCCGAGGGAATCGGTTCGCGCCGCGGCGGTCGTCACACCCGTCTCGTGACGTCGCGGAGCGATCCATATCGCGGCACCGAACACGGCCACCAGCGCCGCGCCCGCAAACGCAAGTCGCAACCGCGAACTCAGGCTCCGAGTGATCGGTGTCACCGGCGCTTCAGCCGGCATATCCGCCAACGATTCTTGGATGCGCCACCAGAGATGTGGCGGCGGCTCGATGGTTCGCGGGAGTAGGGCCGCCTCCTTGATGATCCGCGTGAGCGCTTCCGCCTCGCCGCGACATCCCGCGCATCCGTGCAAATGTTCCAGGAGACGCTCCCGCTCCTGAGCCTCCAGATCGCCGTTCACGTAGGCGTCCAACGCTTCTTGCCATTCGGGGTGAGTCATGGGTTTGGCTTTCCAAGGCGCGCGCGCAACAGCCGCCGCGCGCGAAAGAGCTGGGCTTTCGAGGTGCCGGGAGCGATGCCGGAAAGCGCGGCGATTTCCTCGTGGCGGTACCCTTCGACGTCGTGCAACACGAACACGACTCGAGCGCCGTCCGGCAAGGATTGAATCGCGGATTCCAGATCCATCGTGGTCTCCACGGGCTTATCCCGGGTGGGGCGGTCGAAGGACTCGAACTCGAGTGCCTCCCGCCGCCCCGCGGAATCTTTCCTCATCGTGTCCAAAGCGCGGTTGACCGTGAGGCGATAAAGCCAAGTGCTGAACCGGCTGCGTCCCTGAAAAGACCCGATCCGGCGCCAAGCTTGTAGGAACACGTCCTGCACGATCTCTTCGGCCCGGCTGGGGTCAGCAGTCAGACGAAGCCCCAGCCCATAGACCCGGCCGGCGTGGAGACGGTAGAGCGCTTCCAGAGCACGTTCGTCCCCCGACCTAAGGCCGGCTATGAGCTCGTTTTCGTCTAGGTCGAGAACGGACGTTCTGCCGCTCACCACCCCGGACACCTCCCCGGTATCAGGCCGACTACGTTTCGTGGACAATCCCTTTGACGTGCGTAACCCGGAAAGGGTTTGAACCGTCTTAGTACTTCAGAAACCCGGCCTTGGGGTCTCCAGGGCCGGCGAGACCGGGCCGCGCTGGGGGTTTTCCCACAGGTTCCGTGCCTCAAGATCTCGCAGATTCAGCCACTACTGCAACTTGCTGGGCCGGCCTACAAAGGTTTGCAACATGCAATATCTGAGTCAAATTCCCCACCTATATAAAAATTTTTATACTTCTCAGTAATTCGTTTTATCACGCGATGCTAACATTTTGTTTGCCGCACTGGAGGCGACTGTTCCAATGGACACCCCCCTGGAGGGATGGTCGCTTCCGTGCGGCATTTACGCACCTTGGGGGCAAGGGGCGTCAGCATGAAAACATGGCTACGCGGGATGATTTCCCTGCTCCTTGTGGGCTCGGCATGGCCTGCCGCGTCCTCGGTGCGTTTGAACGATGGCGGGACCTCGGGTGGTGGCCGTAGCGAAAACGGTTCGGGACCGACGTTCTGGTGCCGGGATGCGGATGGGGATGGCTATGGTGACGGCGCCCAGATACGTGAAGGCATAACTGCACCTCCAGGTTACGTCGCCAATGACGGCGATTGTAACGATATTGATCCCACGATTTATCCCAAAGCCGAAGAACTGTGCGACGGCAAAGACAACGATTGTAACGGGCTCGTCGACGACGGCATCGGAGATGCGGATCACGACGGCATTCCGAATTGTCTGGAGATCGACGACGACGCCGACGGCGTGCTGGATGCCGCCGATAATTGCCCCGTCTCCTACAATCCCCTTCAATTCGACACCGACCAGGACGGCATGGGTGACGCGTGCGACCCGGACGCGGACGGAGATGGCGTCCCAAACAGTCTCGATTGCGCTCCCTTGGACGCGAATTCGTTCCCTGGCGCATTTGAAATTTGTGACGGCAAGGACAACAACTGTGATGGCCGCATCGACGAGCTCTTTCCGGATTCGGACCATGACGGCCGCGCGGATTGCATCGAAACCGATGATGATGCGGATGGCGTGCTGGATGCCGCAGACAACTGTCAAACCGCATACAACCCGCTTCAAGAAGACGCAGATCACGACGGAATTGGCGACGCCTGCGACGACGATGACGACGATGATGGAACGATGGATACGGACGATTGCGCGCCTCGAAATGCGGTCATTCATCCCGGCGCAGTCGAGATTTGCGACGGACTGGATGACGACTGCGACGGTTTAGTCGATGAAGGTTTCCAAGATACAAATCTCGATGGGCAATCGGATTGCGTCGACAGCGACGATGACGGAGACGGAGTGCTCGACGGGGTGGATAACTGTCCCTGGAGTTATAACCCGCTCCAGGCGGACACGAACCATGACGGAATCGGCGATGCGTGCGACAACGATGCAGACAGTGACGGCACGCCGGACTACTCGGATTGCGCCCCCCACGATCCCGACATTTATCCGGGAGCCAGAGAGCTTTGCGACGGCAAGGACAACAATTGCGACGGGGAAGTGGACGAGGGATATCCGGACTTGGATGGGGATGGAGTGAAGAATTGTGTGGATCCGGATGATGACCAGGACGGCATAAAGGATGTGATCGACAACTGTCCGGCCGTGTACAATCCCGACCAGGCGGACGGGGATCACGACGGCATCGGTGATGTCTGCGACGCGGTCTGGAACCAGCCCGGAGCCGGCGGAAGCGGAAACGGCAAGCATGTTCAAGTTCGTTTTTCCGCCACCCCCAATCCCACTCGGGCCGGCTCCGAGATTTCATTCAACATGCCGGCCACCGGGGGACGCGCGCGACTACAGATTTTCGACATCGCGGGTCGTAGCGTGGCGGTGCTCGTCGATGGTGATCTCCCGGGCGGACGTCACGCGGTACGCTGGGACGGCCGGGACGAGAGGGGTATGCGTGCGGCAACGGGGTTGTATTTCTACCGGCTCGAAGCTCCCGGCGTCACTCTCATCCAGAAGCTCGCCGTATTGCCATAGCTCCAGCTCTTCAGTAGTTACGGGTTGAACGCCCGTGCCCTCCACCGAAGCCCGCGGTGTTTGTCTAGTCGACGGTTACAACGTCATTCATAAAGTGCCCGCCTTGGCCCGGCTCCTTGGATCCGATCAGGAGGAAGCACGCGAGCAGCTCCGAGAAGCCTGCGTTCGTTTTTCATTACGCCAGCGCATGCGCGTTCTGCTCGTGTTCGACGGCCGCCGAGGGGTTCACGCACCGGCTTCGCGCTCCACCTCGCAAGTGGAGATCATTTACGCGAGTGGTGAGCGCAAAGCAGATGGATGGATTCTTTCCCGGGCGGAAGAGCTCCAACGCGATAAGTATTCGGTGACCGTAGTTACGGAAGACCGGGGAATCAAGAACGCCCTTCCCAAGCGAGTTCGAACTCTGAGTCCGCGAGCGTTCTGGTCCATGGTCTTGCCCACGGCAGAGCACCCACTGGACGAGAAGCCGGCGCCGAATCTGGAGGACGTCGAAGCCTACTTCCTGGATCTGGAACGCCGACAGAAAGACGACAGGAAGAAGTAAGCGCCGCTCCGATAGGAAATAGCCCGCTCTTGGGCTCTTCCCCACTCGCTTCCGGCCGGCCGAATGCCTCGTGTGCTGCGCGTATTGCCGTCCGCTCTTGGGCTTTTCCTACGGCCCGGCGCTTACTTCTTTCTTCAACTGCACTGCGCGGGGAAGTGCCAGATGTTGCCTCCGCTCACCACCGAGACGGTTCCCACGCCATCTTCAAAGGTGGCGGTTACCGTCCAATGCTTTTCCGCATCTCCCGGGTGCGCTCCAGTGCACGTCACGTTGAGGTCTCCGGTATGAATGAATGAGCCTGAAATCGGACACTGCCCTTCCGTCCCGTGCGTCACGTCCCACACCAGATGGCTGTAAGTAGACGAAAAGGATGCGTTCAGTACGCAATCGGTCGTGCCGGTCGAATCCGTGTGACTGTGCGTGAATGATCCTTCCAGACCGCCGGTTCCGTTCACGCCCACGAAGATCGTTGAGTCCTGCACGGTCGGGGTGGCGGTGATGTTCTGGAATCCGGTCGCCGATCCTTCGGGACTCTCGCCGCTAAAGGTCAAGAAACTTCGCGCGTAATCCAGGTCGGGGAGACTTGGGTACTGGACCGGGCTCCCGTGGGCGATGAACTGAACGGAGTCGGTAAAGCTCGCCACCGATCCCGCGTCGTTATCGAGAACGAGGTGTGCGACCCAGAATTGAGTCGTCTCGTTGTAGACCAGCGTGTAGGTGATGCCTTGGAACACCGGCTTGGCGGTATTTCCGTTAACCACATCACCCATGATGTTGAAAGCGGCGTTGCTCATGGCGTTCGTCGCGGTTTGCAAATCCCCGAACCCGTCTTGAAAACTTTGGAACGACGGATCGTTGGGGTTGCCCGGAGTGAGCGTCGTCGTCGAGTCGTTACAGCCGGTGAGGAGGAGGACGAGGATCACCCCGCCTCCGACCCAAAAACGTTTCATCGGTGACCTCCTGGTCGAAAGAGCACAGATATAGATCGGCTGTTTCACGCCCTTGCTTGACCGCCCCGGAATAGGGGCCTTGAAATTGGGGCGCCAACATCCATGGGTCCGGAGTGGACACGCCCACCCGTGAGGGATAAGCTCAAATTCAATCAGAAGTGATTTATGGAGGGCTTATGAAGTTCTCCCTGGAACGCGTTGGCCAAATACAAGTGGTTACCCTCAAGGGGAACCTGGACGGTGGTTGGGAAAACCTGTCGCTCAAGGACAAAGTGAGCGACCTCGTCCAGAACGGTGAGCGCAATTTTCTGCTCGACCTCGCGGAAGCTCACTTCGTGAACTCCACCGGCATCGGCGTGCTCATTGCCTGCCTTGCCACGGTTAACGGCGCGGGCGGGCACCTCAAGTTTTCGGGCGTGGGACACCGCATCCGCCGGTCGCTGGAAACGACCGGGGGCGGCATCTGGGAAAGCTTGGATGTTTTGCCGGATCGCGATGCGGCGCTGCAATCCTTCAATGCTTAGGGATTAGTCGCCTCCGCGTCCACCACCCTGATTGTGACATCCGCCAAAGCAGGCCTGCTGATCCGCAGCGATCTGCTCCATGATCGATGCGTGCAATTCAGCTTCCGCATCCTTGCATGAATCAGAGTCGCAGGCTTCGATGGCGGCATGGAACCGAGTACGTTCATCGACTCGCGCTTGAATGGCGGTGTCGATGCAGTTCTGACGGCACCCGTCGGCGTGATTGTGCTCTCGACCCGCGGCGGATAATCCCAACGTGGTGTCCGCGGTGCGCGCGCACTGTGGAGACGTGGAGGCCATCAAGAGGCACGCCACTCCAACCAGCGCTGCGCTTCCAAACCAACGGGCACGACTAACCGATTCGTGATGCATAACCGATCTCCCTTGTTGTATTTCACTATTGACGCGTTTTCGGCAGGGGGAATTTATGCGACCGTTTGCGTTAAATAGACGTCCAATATACCACTCACGCGGGTGCCAAAATTCCTACTATCTATATGTCTCTATCTCTTTATGTCTATGGTGGCCCCGAGCCGCCCGAGGCGGGGTCAGCTCGAGGCCTTCACGATGCATACCCCGTTTTCGGGGGCGTCCGGAACTACGTTCTGACGGACTTCCAAACGATTTTTGGGACCGAGCAATAATGCCGGTAGCGTATCCGTCACCCGGGCCGCCAACGCAACCGCCTCGTCACGTGTGCGGGCCTGAGTTTCCACTACCACCGGGGTATCGACCCGCTCCAGCTGATTCAGCCAGCTGGCTGTTTCGAGCAGGATCGGTGACGGTGAGCCGGCGGGTGATGTTCCCGCTAGTTCCGATCCCGGCAATAAGAGCGTGATGCCTGTCTTTTCTTCGCGTATATAGGGGTTCACCGTAAAAGCGTCACCCATGAAGTTGCGCTTGTTGCCGGCGTCATCGAAGGCCTCGAAGACATAGGAGTACGTGAGCCCGGGCAGGGCAAAATCGCCGTTCAACGTGCGTCCATCCCAAAGAATTTCCGCCGGAACGCGATCCTTTCCCGTAAACCGCGCCACCGTGGCGCCACGCGAATCCGCCACGCCGAGCGTCCAGCGCTGGACCTTGCTGAGCGACGGGCGAAAGCGAGCCACGGGACCGGTGGAGAACATCGTGAGCCAAGGGCGGCCGGTGTATTCGTTTTGCTGACCGGCTGATTGCGCCAAGAGTGGATCCTTCAGATCGGGGGCGCCCCGATCCACGATCCCGAGCGTACGCTCCCGCTCCAGACCCGGAGCGGTCTTCGGGTCCAGATCCAGGATCAGCTCAGGACGCTCGAAATCAATGCGAATGCGGTCTTCGCCGGTGACGGTCATGTCGGGAAATTTCTTTCCCGTTTCTCCGCCTTTCAAGGTCGTGCTGTCGGACGGCGCCGGCGTATCCGCTTTCGGCGCGCCAGCGTTGTCTTTGGCCGTGCTCGCCGCGGGCGAGGGCTTGGCCGGCGGGGCCGATAGCGCCACCGTTGGACACTGAGCCAGCCAGATGAGCGTGGCTCCAAGGGGAAGCGCGTGGGTGATTGGATGCGATCGTTTCATCGCTCTGTGCCTCCGGGTGTGACGCATCACCGGTTATCCGACAAACGGAAATGGAACGTGATCTCGCCCCACTGGTCACCAACTTGATTCTTGGGTAAGGCCTCGAAGATCCAACTGCCGAGCGCGGTGTTGGCGTTGGCATCGAAGTCGGGATAGCCCGAGGTCTTCTCGACCACGATGTTGTCTTTCACGTGCCCGTCCTCGGAAACGAGGAAGTAAAGACGCACGGATCCTTCCACGCCCTCACGCTTGGCCCAATCCGGGTACACCGGGGTCGAGTACTTGAGGAGCCGGCGATTGGCCACCGGACCCAGGAGCGTGGCGCCGGCCAGCTCGCGACGCGCGGTGCTCTCGGACCGTTGCGCGGCTTGGGCCTTTTTCGGTGTGGCATCGATGGAAGCGGCGACGGGAACCGGGGCCGCTTCTTCGACGCGACGCAGCTCCAGCGGCACCGGATGAGCGGCGGTTTCGCGACGAAGCGCAATCGGCGAGGGAATGCCAGAACCGCCGGAACCCGACGGCGCCAGCGCGAGTCCCGCTCCGGCACGGCCATTACCCGTGCCCACCGCGAGCGCGGGCTGCGACCCCCGTGACGCTTGCTCTTGCAACCGGCTCAAACGATTTTCGAGCTGATCGTCTGCCACCGCTACGGCTTGTGGGTTCACCGTCACGTCGGCTTTTTCTACGCGCCGTTGATAATGAACCGGCTGTGGCACCGGACCTGAAGGCAATGGCTGGGTGTTGACCTCGGGAGTCGGCGTGGCCGCAGGCCCCGGATCACCGTCCATCCAGGTGATCTCGGTGAGCTGTTCGCTCGTAGCGCCCACGCCTCCGGTCACGAGGACGAGCAACAATAAAAGCGCGTGCAACACCACGCTCACGGTGATGGAGCGTCCCATGCGCACCCGCGCGCGATTGTTGTCGCGGCTGATCACCGAGGAGGCAATGCGCGCCTTGAGGGCGTCCGGATTCGGTGCGAACGGGGTCATGGCCGTACCCTTTCCGCATGGAGTGGTTCGGAAGGCTCGACAAACGGTGCTTTGAAATCCGGTTGCGCGGCGATGGCGAGACGCTTCGCTCCCGCCGCCCGCGCGTCGCGAATGAGTTGAGCCACGCTGGCGTAGGGCATGCTCGCGTCCGCGCGCACCACGACCAGCACGTCTTCCTTGGTGGCCGCAATGCGTTTGCCCACCGCCGCCACCAATCCGCCCGGCGGCACGACGTCTTCATCCACCGCGATCTGTCCGTCCTTGCCCAAGGTGATGCTCACCTTGAGGTCATCGGATGGACTCTTGGTTCGCGCCTCGGGAAGCGTGATGCCCATGTCGCGCACGGTCAGCACCGGAGCGGTGATGAGGAGGATGACCACCAGCACCAGCGCCACGTCGATGATGGGAACCACGTTCACCTTGGCGGCGGGGTTCGTGGGAGGCAATAGAGATCGGCGCACGTTCAGCTCCCAAGGACGGCGATTTCCGCCGCTCCGGATAGTTTGGCCCGATCGAGCACGTTGACGAATGTTCCATGACTCACGCCGTCCTCGCAGTCGATCACCACGCGCTTCAAGGTGCTGGCCGCCAGCCGAGGCGGCAGCACGATATCCAAACTGTCCCGCGACACGGCAACGCTGTTCACCTCGATCCGGCTGTCATTCACGATGTGAATGTCGATCCGCTCATCGGGGGCCTGCATCTCGGCCGTGCGGGCGTCGGCGGAGGCCTTGCGCATGCCGATCGCCGCTTCGAAGCCGATTGGCGTGGCGAGGAGAAGGATCACCACCAGCACGAGGCACACGTCGATGAGCGGAGTCAGGTTGATCTCCGGAATACCATTGCCCTCGCCGTGTGGTTTACGCGAAAACGTCTTCATGCCGCACGCACCGCTTCACGCTCGTAGCGCGCCACACCGTTCATGGACGTGCGAAGACTCCGCGCGTGATTCTCGGCGGTGATCAACATCACGTTCATCCGGCGCGCAAAGTGGTTGTACAAGAGCAAGGCGGGCACGGCGACGATGAGACCGGCGGCCGTAGTAACGAGCGCCTCCGCGACGCCGCCGGCCACGATGGTCGGCGCGGCGGAACCGGCGATCGACATGTCATGAAACGCCCGCATGATCCCCCACACCGTGCCCAAGAGGCCGATGAGCGGCGCTGCGGCGGCCATGGTGGCGAGAATGGCGAGGTTCCGCTCGAGGAGGAGCTTCTCCTCATTGAGCGTGATATAGAGGCGTTCCTCGACCACGTTGTCCGATTCGCCCGCGGAGTGAATCACCTGCAACGCGGTGCGTCCCATCGGATGGGGCGTGTTCTGACAGGTCCACGCTGCTTGCTTCGCGTCACCTTCCTTGAGGCCGCGAAGAATGTGGGCCATGATCGCGTCCGGGTTCCCCCGCCGCTTCCAGTAATAAGCCGCCCGCTCGAGTGCCACGCCCATGGTGATGACACTGCACATCACCAGGGTGAGGAAGATCGGGCTTTGCGTCGCCTCGCTCCAGTGGAACTGATTCATGCGTGTCCTCCTTCTTCAAGATCCCCCGCGCGGGGCGCTCAGCGCTTTCCGGACTTAAGCTGATTTGCGCGCGCTTCCGCCGCACTCACCAGCTCCGGATCGTTGGCGTGACGAATGAGATCGCGATATGCAGCAAGCGCCTGTTCGACTTGTCCTTGCTTTTCATAGACGGCCGCCGCGTGGGCCAGCGCAGACAAGCGATAGGGATCGGTGCTCCGGCCGCCGTCGATGGCCGCGCGGTAGTAACGCAACGCGGTCTGCGGGTTTCCCGTCTCTTCTTTGGCCAGACCGATGCGATAGTTGAGCTCGATGGCGCGGGCTCCGGTAGGATGGGAATCGAGCGCCTTTGCCCATTCGGCGAGCGCTTGATCTTTTTCGCCGGCTTGGGCGTGCAGATCACCGAGCTGATAGGCCACTTCCGCCGCGCGGTCGTCGCCGGGGTGGAGCTCACGATATTTATCGAGGCTTGTCTTCGCTTCGGCGCTTTGTCCGACCATGCGCTGGCAGAGGGCAAGGTTGAAGAGCGCCGGCGCAGCCATATCTTTGGCTTTGGGCTCTTCGAGGAGCGCGGTGAACTCGACCGCCGCTCTCATGTAGTCCCCCGACGCGAAGCGCAAGCTGCCGAGGCGGAAACGGCCCGCCGCGCGCAAATCGCTCTCGGGGAAGAACTGAAGGAACTGCTCGGTGGCCGCGATCGCCGAAGCGGTATCGCCCGCGCTCTGCGTCGCGTCACCGAGCAGGAAATAGGCCCGATCGGCGGCGCTGTATCCCGGGAATTCCGTGATCACGCGCCGGAAACCTGCCGCCGCTTCGGGATACTCCTTGGCATCGTAGTGATGCATGGCCATCTGGAAGAGCGCATCACCGGCGAAGGAGCTTTGCGGATATTTCTGGACGAGCTGTTCCAGCACGTCGGCCCCGTTCGCGTTTTGGCCGAGGCGATACAGGGCGAGCTGGATGCCGTGTTCGGCCTCCTTGGACGTCGGCGTGTTGGGGAAGCGCGCGGCCACTTGCGAGAAACGATCCAGCGCTTCCGAATCGTGCCCGGCGTTGTACTCGCACTGAGCGAGCCGGAGCATGGCCGTGCTCGCGGCATTGCTCTCGGAAAAGTTGTCCATCAATCCTTGGTAGGCGCGCTCGGCATCTGGGTAACGCTCGGCCTGGAAGTAGACATCGCCGGTGCGAAGCCACGCCTTCTCAGCGATCGGTGCTTTGGGATCGATGCTGACCAGAAGCTCCCAACGGTCCACCGCATCCCCAGAGCGGTTCAGGCGGAAATAGGTGAGCCCGGCTTGATAGAGCGCGAGCAGCTTCTCGGAATGCTCGGGGAAGCGCGCCAGGAAATCCTCGTAAGCAGCCGCGGCCTGCTTGTAATTCTTCTGATTGAAGAGAACGTGCGCCTTGTTGAGATACGCCCCAGCCAGGAAACGCGAGTCGCTTTGCGCGGCATAACGCGCCAGCATCGCTTGTTCGGTGGCGATGGCGTCCTCGGAACGACCTTCCTTGGCATACGTCCAGGCGAGCAGACGGCTGGCATGAATCGACACCGGATGATCGGGTAATTCCTTCCGCAGGTTTTCCAGCGTCGTCGCTGCTTCCTTGTACCGGCCTTGCGACGCGAGCGCATCGGCGTCGATGAGGAGCGCATATCCGCGCCACGGTGACGCGCTGGGCGGCATCTTCTGGAGCATGAGGTGCGGCATGCCGGAGAGCTCACCCAGGTTGCCGGTCTTGTGATACGCGAAGCAGAGAAAACACAGGGCGGCCTCGACCAGCTCCCGATGCTCGGGAGCCGCGAACACGACCGCCCCGCTCGTATCCCTTCCCGCATATTTGTCCAGCACGAGCTGGAAATAAGGCACCGCAGCCGCCGCGCGATTTTGATCGAGCAAACCGATGCCGGCCAGATAAGACGCGGCCGGGGATTCGGGCGACTGGGGATAACCGGAGACGACGGCTTGATAGGCGCTCGTCGCTTCGGGATGACGATTCAGCGCGTCCAGGCACTGTCCCACGCGATACTGGGCGATGGACGCGAGATCGGCTTCGAAGTACTGCGTCAGCACCCGATTGAACTCGGTGATCGCGGCGTCGTATTCCTTCTGGTGATAACGCACATCACCAAGCAAAAACTGCGCGCGGGCCGCGACGGTCGTGCGCGGATGACGTTCCACGACTCCGCTCAAGAGCTCGGCGCCCTTGCCGGGATCGCCGGCGAGCACGGTCGCAGTCGCCTGGCGCAGCTCGGCTTCCGCTTGAATCTTGGGATCGGATGCGCGTTGGACGACCCGTGCATACTCGTCCGCCGCGCTCGGGAACGCTTTGCCGTCCATGAACGCGTTCGCCTTGGCGAGCATGGCCGCATCGCGAAGCGGTGAATCAGGAAACCGTTCGGAGACATCTTGGAACTTGGCAGCGGCTTTGAGCATGTCGCCCTTGGATTGCAGGCAAAGAGCGGTCAAATACGTTTCCGCGGCGCCCTTGGATCCGGTTAAGAGGCCCAGCGCGTCTTGCGGATTACCTTTGAGATAGGACCACGTTGCGCCGGCAAGCTTGCGGCGCGGATCCACGACCAGCTCGGGATGGGTCTTGTCCATCTCATCCTGGAGACGCTTGGCTTCATCCAGAGACTGGCGGCGAAGCGCATTCCATGTACGGGCGAGAAGCGCTTCTCCCCGCAGTGGGCTCTTGGGATACTTCCGTTCCCATTCCAGCCAAGCCGACTGCGCGGCGGCGTCACCACCATCCTTGCCTTCGAGCGCAATCACCGCCGCGAACCCCGCATCGTCGGCGTAGCGGCCGCCGTCTTTTTCCGCCTTGCGATACATCTCGATCGCGTGGCTCTTGTCGTTGGCAAGAAAGCGAATCTCGCCGGATAAAAACTGCGCCGCTGTTTTTTCCTGCCCGTCCGCTTTCTTCAAGCACTGACTCATGCGCGCGCTCAAGCGTTCCAATGCCGGTCCACGCTCGGCCAAGGGCAAGGTCGCGTCGCGTTCCATCTCGACGCCGATTTGCTCCAGCTCCGACAATGACGCGCTCATGGGCGGGAGCGCCTTCGGCACCGCCGCACTCGTGGTGAGCGGCGCCGTTTTCGTTGACTCCGCGGACGGAGTAGCTACGGATGCGGCCGTCGAATCGGGAGCCGCGACCGGCTTCGCTTTCTTGGTCTTGGCGGAGGCGGTCACCGGAATGCCCAGTGTACCGGCAATCAAGCAAGCGGCCAGGATCCTCTTCATGTGCGCCTCCATGAGAGTTAGTTCGTGGCCACGGGCACGTTGCCCTGCGGACCGCTAGTGGTGATCTCGACCTTGCGCGAGCGGCCGGTAATCGTGCGGCCCTCGTCGTCCTTCACCGTCAACTCATAGGTGTACCAGCCGTCCGGTAGCGCGAGGCCGTTCTCGTCCTTGCCGTCCCACATCACGTGCGCAGGCGGCGTGCCCTTGCCACCGAACCGGCGAACGAGCTGATTCGTCTTGTCCACGATGTCGAGCGACCACTCATCGGTGTTCGCTTTCGTCTTCGACTTGAGTTGAATCTTGGTGACCGAGCGTTCACCCAACGGCGAGAACACTTCGGGGTCCGCTTCCGAATTGGCGAAGAAACCGCCGAAGCGATAGGACACGCCAAGCCGGTGCGTCATGCCGAGGTCGTCATCGGTGAGCGCGTAGCGCACTTCGAACCCGCTGGGGAAGCGATAGGACATGCCGCCCGAGGGCGCGTCGTCGTTGTAGCCGAAGCGCACCGCAACCTGGGGATACAGCCAATATTCACCACCCACGTGCATGGTGAGTCCGGTCACCTCGGTTTGATCGATTTCGCCGGCGATGGTGCCTTTGCCGTTTAAAACGCGGGTGGCCAACCCAGCCCGGTAGTGCACGGGATAGGTTTCCTGCGTCTCACGCAGCGACAAGTTCGGGCCACCCACGTTTTGAACCGACGCACCCACCCGGAGGGACGGCGTCAAGTCGTACATGAGCCCAAAGTCGCCGCCCACGCCGGTGGCGCCAAACTCTTCCACCGATTGGCGCACGACTTTGAGACTCGCTCCCGCCGAGAAGCGCGGCGAGAACGCTTTGGATGCGGACAAGAGCAACGCCAGATCGGTTTCACTGAAGCTGCCCAACGGATCGTTGAGCTCGTCGGTGCGATCGAAGTTGCCCGAGTTCAAAGAGAGAATCGACACCGCGAAGCTGGGCAGATGCCGCGACGGCATCGCAAAGCCGAACCCGTATGTGCCGGTGTCTTCGTACAGGCGCGCGGTTTCGAAATGCGCCTCGTTTTGATAGAGAAGCGAGAGGCCGGCAGGATTCCAAAGCGTACCCATCGGCTCGTCGGCCAAGGCGACGAACGCGCCGCCCAATCCCAGGGAGCGGGCATCGCTGTACCGGGCCAGCCAGTCCCCGGCTACTCCTGCACTTTGATCGGCTGCTTTGGCCGGCCGCACCCCCGCCGTACTCAAGAGCGCCAACAGGATGAACATCTTCCGCATGGTGAGGCTCCTCCTCATCGAACGACTCCGATCTTCCGGCGCATGTGATGCAGCGTTTCGCCCCCACCCTGGGCTTGAATGTCGAGGATGTAACCGCCCGAGGACACGTACGACCCGTCACCGTTCTTACCGTCCCAGGTGATTTCGTTGAGACCTTGGCGGCCACCGACGGAACCGGCCGAGAACGTGCGCTCCAAAACCAAGCCGCCGCTCAGGGTGTGCAGCGACATGGTGACGGTGGCGTTGTCGCTCAGCACGTACGCGATGGTGGTGGGCGCTTCACCGGGATGGAAGGGATTCGGATAGTTTGTGATCGTTCCGCCCTTGGCGTTCGGATCGACGAACGCGGTCTCGATGTCGAGCTCCTTCACGATCGCGTTTGAGGTGGCGCGAATGCGATCGACCTCAGGATTACGCGGGCTCAGGAAATCGGCGGTCACCGCACCCGTGTTGTCCGTCTCGGTGCTGTCGGGGGTCAACGTTCCGGCTCCGGTCAGCAGGGTAAACGTGACGGGTTGTCCGGGGACGCCGTTCAAGTAGGCGTCGACCACCCGGGCAGTCACTCTTCCGTGCTTGTTACCGTGGAGCCAGGTCGGATTGCTGGTCAGAACGATGTCGGCCGGTTGCCCCGGGTGCACGTTGATCACCTCGGTCACCGCGGGCGTGTTGCCGGCGTCATCATGGATCACCAGCACAATCGGTTCGACCAACGTGTAGGTTTCCGTCACCGTGCGCTGGCCTTGCAGAAGTTGGAATTGCGTCGTGAGGAGCGTGCCGCCGCCAGGTCTGCGGGAGGACGCGTTCTGCACCTCGATCGTCACCGAGGAGTTCATCTCCTGAATGACGCTGCCCGCGTCATTGGTGATCTTCACCGTCAGGTTGAAATCTTCCCCCGCGCCAATGTCGGTGGGATCCACCTCGGCCTCGAGATGGAACCCGCTCGAGATAGCGCGCACCTGCGTGGTGCTCGTCGCCATGCTCGGATTCGTGACGTTGTGCACGGTGAGTTGCTGATAGCCGCCGGTGGAGAGACGCACCGCGAGATCGGCGCGTCCGTCCTGCATCGGCGTGTCGGCGGGAAGTTGTGCCATGGGGTCAGTGGAGGTGAGGTGCACCACATCGCTGACACCTCCAACCGGATTCCACCACGCGTCGGTGGCGTACACGCTCACCGTGAAGGCGAAGTTGATCGATTGATCGGTCGCGCCGCCGGTGCGTCCGTTCACCGTGCCGGGAGCCAGGCTTTCTCCGGGGCAAAGGATGAGCACGCGCGCGTACGGACCCGAGATCACGCGCACTTGACTCGAGGTATGCGAGCTCAGGTTCGGATCATCGAGGTCGGTGGCGGTGATGCTCTGGAAACCACCCTTGTAGAGAATGGCGGGCATCACGCGCTGCCCGTTGGCGAGCGTCGTCTCGGGCGGAATATTCGCGAACCCGTCAGTGGACGTGAGCGCAATGCGATGATTCACGCCCGGAACGAGGTTCCAGTACGCATCCACCGCGCGCACGGTCAACGTGAACGTGGCGCCGGCATGTTGATCGGTCGGGCTTCCGGTGAACCCGGTCACCGTGCCCCCTTGTGCCGTTTGTCCAGGCAAGATCACCTGAAGTCCGGCCAGGGGTCCAGGGAGAACTTGAATCGCGTTCGACGTCCCGGTGTGCGGCGGCGACGAGAAGTCGGCGCACGTGATGGTCACCGAACCGCCCGCGCCCTTGAAGAGCACGTTACCCGTCCACGTGCCGTTAGTGAACGAGATCGCTTCAGGATAGATACTGCCCGGTCCGGTGTTCGCGGTCATGATGGCTTGACCGCTGAAGGTGGGAATGGTGTTGCCTTGCTGGTCGGCGGCATGGATCGTCACCGCGACTTGATTTCCAGCGGTGACCGGCGAGGGCAACGTTTCGATCACGAAACGCGCCGCCGCGCTCGGGATGACCGGAATGCCGGCCGACGTCATCCCCTGAATCGAGCCGCTCGTCTGATCGTTGACGGTCAACGTTTGGGTGCCCACCGTGCCCAACGACACGCTGAACGAGCGATAGCCGTTGGTCATGGCACCGGTGACCGGCGTGTTGGCGAGTGGATCACTCGAGGTGATGCGCACCACGTCGCCGCTCGGCACTTGATTCCAGTACGCATCGGTGGCGAACACCTGAACGTTGAACGCCTGACCGGCCGCTTGCGTGGCCGGACTGCCGGTCACGCCGCCCACGCTGCCGGGAATGGTCGTTTCACCCGGCAACACGATCTGCAACCGATTGAAGGTGCCGGGATGAACGGTGAAGGGATCGCTCGTGCCGTTCTTGGTGGCGTCGGCTCCGAGCTGGGCGAAGATGTTGACGTTGCCGCGATTGATCGCCGTCTCGTCCGCGCGGTACAGGGTCACGTTGCCGGTCCACGATCCGCCTTGCATGTTCACCAGCGCGGGTGAGATGCGGCCTTCGCCAAAGCTCGTGAACTCATGAAGCTCCACCGGTCCGGAGAAACCGGACACGGTCTTGCCCGCCGCGTCCACCGCCCGGAAGGTGATGCTCATCGGCGTGCCGGCGTACTGGTTCTTTTGATTGATGCGGGTGAACTCGAAACCGTGGAGTGCGGTGGATGCAACCTGAGCCGAGACACCGTTGGGAATCGTGGCGTCGGTCTGGTCATCCGCGGTGACGGTGAAGTTGCCTTGAGCGTTGAAGGTGAGGGAGAAGACGTGCTCGCCGGAATCGAGAGTCGCCGGCCCGGCGACGATGGCGCTCTGATCGGACGTCGAGATCTGAATCACGTCACTGATCGTGGTGACGGTATTCCAGTTCGCGTCGCAGGCGCGCACGCGCACCGAGAGCGGAACGCCGACGGTTTGCGCGTATGGAGTGCCCACCTTACCGCTGGTCGTACCCGGCGCAGGGTTTTCCCCCGGGAGGAGGACCTGCAGTTGTGAGTACGGTCCGGCCCAAGCCCCCACCGGCAACGAGCACACAACGATCGCGAGCCACCCGGCCCGCCGGGCGATCTTGAAAATGTGTTGCACGGGATTGCCCTCTCAGTTGAGTCCACCGCGTGGGCACACGAAGGCCCGTCGCGAACTCGCCCCATTCCCGGGACAGTGGTGTCCCTGCATGTGCTTTGAGCAGGCCGTATGCCAAGAGAACATCGCGATTCGCATCACGAGGGGAAAACCGCGCTAAGCTCGTGCAGTAACAACGCGTCAGCGGGGGTTATGACCCGGGGGAAATTCCTGCAAACCGGGGCGCGGTCTCAAAGTGCCCGGTGTTCGCAAAATGAGAACGTGCAATGTTCCCGAGTGACGTTGGAAAACGCGGTGATCTTGAAGCGTCGTGGAAGGGTTGAGTCGGACATCCGGAGGCCAAAGTCCTTGGCCGCGGAGAGCTTGAAGGGCGTTCGGGCCGCGGCTATACTTCGTACCCTCTCATTTTGCCCCCGGAACGTTTGCCGCGCTCCCGGACGCGCGGGTAGAAACCCGTAGGCTTGCCGAGACCTCCCCATGTTTGATGACCTTTCCCAGAAATTCGACGGCATTTTCCGGAAGCTGCGTGGCCGAGGTGTGCTCACCGAAGATAACGTGCAGGACGGACTGCGCGAGGTACGGCGCGCGCTCCTGGAAGCCGACGTCAACTTCAAGGTAGTCAAGGACTTCATCACCCAGGTGGAGGCTCGAGCGCTCGGGCGCGAGGTCCTGTCCGGCCTTCATCCCGGGCAACAGGTGGTGAAGGTCGTCTATGAAGAAATGGTGCGCCTTTTGGGGGAGAGCCACCGGTCATTGACCCTGGCCGCCACCCCGCCCACCGTCGTAATGGTTTCCGGGCTACAGGGTTCCGGGAAAACGACCTTCTGTGGTAAGCTCGCTCGCCGCTTTCTGGCCAAGGGGCGGCGCGTGCTGTTGGTCGCCGCGGATGTACAGCGGCCGGCCGCCATCGATCAGCTGGAAACAGTGGGTCGCTCGGTCGGGGCGGAGGTCTATGCGCGTCGCAATCAGGACGCGGTAACCATCTGCCGGGACGGGGTCGAAGAGGCCAAGCGCCGGGATTTCGATCTCGTTATCTTGGACACCGCCGGCCGACTTCATATCGATGACGCCCTCATGGGGGAGCTGGGGACAATCCAGTCCCTGGTCGCTCCGCATGAGACGCTCCTCGTTCTGGACGGTCTGACCGGCCAGGATGCGGTGCAGGTGGCGCGCACGTTTTCCGAACGCCTGGCCGTAACCGGCGTCGTCCTCACCAAGATGGACGGCGACGCGCGCGGCGGGGCCGCGCTCTCGGTGGCGCACGTAACCGGGGTGCCCATCAAGTTCGTGGGCACCGGGGAAAAACCGGAGGCGCTAGAAGACTTTTATCCGGATCGCATGGCGGCCCGGATTCTGGGGATGGGCGACGTGCTCACCCTGGTTGAACGGGTGGAAGCTGCGGTGGACGCGGACGAAGCCCGACGCATGGCTGAAAAGCTCCGCAAGGAGCAGTTCACGCTGGAGGATTTTCTCGGGCAGATCGAGCAAATGAAACGCATGGGCCCCATGGAAGACATCCTGAAGATGATTCCCGGGGTGGGCGGAAAGCTCAAAGGCGTGGCGCTCGATGATCGAGCACTGGTTCGCGTGCAGGCGATGATCCAATCCATGACGCCCGAAGAACGTCGCAATCCTACGGTGCTGAACGGGAGCCGCCGGCGCCGGGTGGCCGAGGGAAGCGGCACGACAGTGCAGGAGCTGAATCAGCTCCTCAAACAATATCGCGACATGCAGAAGATGATGCGGATGCTGAAGGGCCGCCGCGGGCTGGGCCGCGTGCCCATGCCGTTCTAGAGAACAAGAAGGAGAGAGTCTCGTGCTGAAGATTCGAATGAGGCGGGCGGGGGGAAAGAATCACCCCTTCTTCCGCGTGGTCGTCATGGATTCGCGAAAGGCGAGGGACAGCCGCTCGGTGGAAGAGCTCGGCTATTACAACCCACTCGAGGATCCGCTGGTCATCAACGTGAACCGCGAACGCGTCTCGTACTGGATGGGTCAGGGAGCCCAGCTCAGCGACTCGGTGCGCACTCTCCTCAAAAACGAGAACAGCGAGCACCGCACGCGGCGCGTGGTGGAATCCTTCGAAGCCATGACGCCCGAAGAGCGGCCGGCGCCCAAGCAAACGAAAAAAGCACGGGCTAAAGCAAGCGCGCAGCCCACCGTGGCGATCAAGGAACGTGAGGAGGAAGAAGAGGAGGTGGCGGCGGTCACGCCCGATGCCCAGCCCGCCGGAACAGAAGAAACAACGACAGACGAGGAAGCCTAGCCAATGCAGGACCTCGTTCTTTTTTTGATCGAGGGACTGGTGGATGCGCCGGACACGGCGCGGGTGCGGGAAGTGAAGGGTGAGCGGGGAGAGGTGGTGGAGATCTCGATCGCTCCGGCGGACCGGGGCCGTTTGATTGGCAAGGAGGGGCGAACCATCCGGGCGATTCGTTCGCTCGTGTCGGCAGCCGCCTCGCGCGACGGCCGGCGG
>Ga0068861_100000301_pt1 | contig 27687 bp, 21 predicted proteins | sample KBSSwiS42_FD_66593 | JGI IMG/M metagenome (GOLD analysis project Ga0068861, IMG submission 66593) | Switchgrass rhizosphere microbial communities from Kellogg Biological Station, Michigan, USA - KBS Switchgrass S4-2 | ecosystem: Host-associated > Plants > Roots > Rhizosphere > Soil ...
CGGACGCGGCGTTGAGCGCCGGCTGCGACATGGTGCTCACCTGCAACGAATTCACGGATGCCGAGGAGCTGCTGTCGCGGTGGCAGCCGGCGCCGCAATCCGATCTCGCGCGGCGCACTGCGCTGCTCGAAGGCAGGTAAGCCGCGATCGATCGCTCAGTCGAAGCTCACGATCTCGACCCAGTTGGCTCCTTTCCCGGTCGGGTACTTGCTCAGGAACTTGAGCGAGCCAGTGGCCTGGTCGATGGAGTACACGGAAATCGTGTCCGATTTTTCGCCGGTGGCGACGAGGAACCTCCCCTTCGGATCGATGGCAAATCCGCGCGGCTGACGCTCGGTGGGCGTGCTCGACAGGTAGGTAAGCTTGCCGCTGGCCGCATCGACGCCAAAGGCGCCGATTGCGTTGCTGGTGCGCTCCGAGATGTACATGTATTTGCCGTTCGGCGTCATGTGGACGTCCGCCGCCCAGATGTCATTGTCCATGTTGCGGCCGGGAATGGAGCCGCGGAGCGCGCCCGGGACGAGCTTGGTATCGGGTGGCAGGCCCGAAACCGCGCTCACTTCGGTCAGCAGCCCCGTCTTGCCGTCCACCGCGAGGGTCGTGACCGTTCCCGTCATTTCGCTTAACAGATACACGAACCGGTTGTCGCCGGACGTGACGAAATGGCGCGGGCCCGTCACCGGCTTGGCCAGGTAGATCGCCGGCGTGTTCGAGCTCAACTTGCCGGTCTTCGCGTCGAACGTGAACATGAAGATCGCATCGCTGCCGAGCGTCGGAACGTAGACGAACCGGTTGGTCGCATCGACACGGATCGAATGCGCATGGCGGCCGACGGGGATCACCTGCAGCGGCTCGACGGCCACGCGCCCGTCGCTCTCGACGGCGTTGACGCTCACGACGTTGCCGCCATAAGACGCGCCGAACAGGAAGCGCCCAGTCTTGTCGAGCGAGATATAGGGAAAGCTCTCGGCCAGCGGCGAGGCCGAGAATTGCTTCAATTCACCGGTACCGCGATCGATCGCATAGACGTGCACCCGGTAAGGCTTGGACCGTGACGCCGCGTACAGGAAGCGACGATCGGGACTGACCGCCATCGGCATGACGACGCTTGCCGCCCTGGTGCGCGCACCCGGCTGCAATTCGCCGGAATCGAGCATCCGATAGGCGCTGATATCGCCATCTTCCGCATTCGAGACATAAACGAATGTTGCCGCCATTGCCGATGTGCCGCCGGCAATTGTCGTGATCGCTGCCACGGTGAACCCCCTGATCAACGCTACGAATGACTTCATGATCTCTCCCTCCGTTGATTTTTGGATACGGCTGGTCAAATTGAACGTTGTGTGCGCACGGCCGGTCAGCGTCCCATCATTCCTTGGGCGAGATCGCGCAACTCGTTCACCTCCTTGCCGTTGACCGCGAGGTTTCCTTTCCGCCACAACACGGTCGTCGCCACTTCGTCGCCCTCGATGCGAATCCATCCCTGCGTCGCGGCCACCGCCAGCTGCTGGCGGACGATCGCGTCCGCATCGGGCGACGGCGCGTCGGGCCCCGCATTCACGCCCGCAGAACCTCCCGGCCGCATCAGGCCCGCCGCCATGCCGGCGCCGGCGCGGGCGCCGGTGATGACCAGCGACGTGCTGGCCCGGGCGTTGAGCTCGCCGTCGAGTCGCTGCAGCCAGCTGCCGCGACTGACTTTCGGGTCGTAGCCCTGGCCGTCGAATGCGAGCGCAAGCTTGATCTCGACGCGGCCCTCGCGCGCCTTCAGCATGAACCGCACGTCGGCGGCGGGCGACCCGCGCAGCACTTCGTCGACGAGATCGGAGGCCGGGGGTTCCGACGTCGGGGCGGCGCCTGGCACCGGCGGGGTGGTGGCGATCGCCGCGGTATCGAGGAGGCGGCCGAGCGGATCCTTCGCGATGTGCCGCGCATCGAGCACGAGCTCGATCGTCGCATCCGAGAAACTCTGCAGCGTGTGCCTTGCGCTGATGGACGAAGCGGCGGCGGTGAACTGCATCCCGACGTACTGGCCCTCGTCAATGCTCGCGTAGCCGATGAGGGGGGTCGTCGCGGACAGGATCGTCTTGCCCGCTTCGGTTACCAATACCGACGCGGCGGTGAGAGATCCTTTCTGGTTCCAGCGGCGCTCGGTGGTTCCGAGCGAGCCATCGCCCTTGATCACTGCCTCCTTGAACTCGGCGACATTGGGACCTTCGCCGCGGCCGATCGCCTGTTGCTCGACGCGAAAGACGGGCAGCGCGAACTCGTAAGTCAACCCGCCATCGCGTCGCCAGTCGACCGTGCCCGAGATGGCCGCGATCTCCAGCGAGCCGCCCGCCACTTCCGGTACTCGCCGCTTGAACGCCGGCGACTCGATGCGCGTCAGCACGTTGCCGCTCCACGAAAGCCGGGTGTAGGTCGTGAGATCCGGCAGCTTCTCGGCCCACGGGCCCAGTGCGTCACGGACGGTCGTCCCGAGCTCGGGGACCGCGACCCAATCGGCCGGGCCTCCGCCCGCAAACGGCCAGTGCCTGATCGCGGCGGGTAGCGTGATCAGCGGTGTTCCGACGCGGTCGATCACACTGATCCGCGCGTTGGCTCCGCGCCAGCCGCGCTCATACCGGTCGATTTGCAGCCGGATCTTCGAGGTCTTGTCCGCTTCGACTTGCGCCACCCGCGCGCGCACGAGCTGCTCGGTGCGCCAGCCGATCACCCACGGCGTCGCGGCGGCGGCGGCGATGACGACGAGGATGCTGATGACGATCGCGCGTTTCATGGTTTGGACTCTCGTGCCGCCGCTATCTTACGTGGCCGATGCCGATGCGTGCCGCCACCAGGCTCCCCGAAGCGCAAATGAATATCGCCGCCGACATTGAGCGATCAGGTCGCCGCCTGCCCGCTGAATTTCCCGCACTCAAGGCGGGCCCCGCAAACGCGCACGGCGCGCCAATTTCCGTTGCACGAGCCACCGCTCCTCGCGAACGAAGCAGGCCAAGCCCCGCAGATGCAGTTTCAACGATGTGAGCAAAGGCGGTCGAACGCGCCGAATCTCGCGCAAGCAAGCCAGACGAACCGACAGCCTTTTCCATATCGTCGCGGATTTGATGAACTTCGTATTGAGACCTTCGGGACGCCGATCCTTGTAGAGCAGGGGCTCCGGAACGCGAACGAACTCGCCCCGCAATGCCAGGCCCATCAGCCACGGCCAATCGGCGCCGAACTCACCGCCCAGGTGCCGACGAAGGCCGCCGACTTCTTTCGCTACCTCGGCGCGGACGAGACCCCGGTTCGGGCACCACCAGGGCCCCGACGGCGAGAGCAGCTTTCTTGCCCTCTCGAATCGATCGGTGATTCCTTCCAGTTCACGATAGGCCTCGGTCCCTTTTGCCGACAGCATGTCCGAAAACACATTGACCGCATTCGGATTGCGTTCGATGGCCTCCACCAGCCGGCTGACGTACGTGGGGAAGAGGGGATCGTCGTGAAACGCGAAGAAAAGGTACTCGCCGGCCGCGCGGCGTATGAGCACGTTGCTGTTTTCGACCCAACCCAGTCGTGTCGGTTGGGCAAGCATTTCAAAATTGGGGTACCGCTGCGCGAATTTCGCGCAGAGCTCGGCAGTGCCGTCGTCGCCCGCGTCGACCGAGATCAGCACATGAAGATTGGGATAGGTCTGCGCGGCAAGCGATTCCAATACGGGTTCGATGAAGGCGGCGGCGTTCCACGCCGGCATGCAGGCAACCACCTTCGGGAATGTCGACGCGCGGGTCTTCATGCGGCACCGGTCCCGAGGACCTGGCGAGCGGCACGAATACCGAACAAGGGCGCAGTCGTCAACTTTCCGGGATCGACCGTATGGTAGCCGTCGACGCTCGCAACGCCGACGCGGGTTCGCCCGTGAAGGCCGCTTCCCGGATCGTCAACATCGGTCTGTCCATAGGCGACGATGGTGCCCGCGTCAACCAGGACTGGAACGGCGTCCGCGGCGCCCGGATACCAGGCGTCGACGGCGACAAGGACTGCGCGCGCGATGCCTTCCGCGACCTCGCGTTCGATCTCGCCTCGGCACGGCGCGTTCCACGCGTCCGGCGGCGCGATCTGGTGTGACCATCCGCGCATACCCACCGGATACCACGAAAAATAGCCGTACCCATCAGGGCGCACGACGACATCGCCGAATGGCCCCTGCACCATCGTGACCGATGGCCTCTCGCGGAGCTGCGGGGGAAGTCGCGCAATGACTCGATATTTCAGTCGATGGACCCATCCGGCACTCGGCCCCACACCGAGCTGGGCGTCGATGCGGAGCCGATTTTCCCAGAGGCAGTTCACGACCTGTTCGGCGTGCACATGCCATGCGCCGAGCGGGCCGCATCCCTCAACGTGGAAGCCGCCCGGATCGCGAGCGACCGACTCGATCCTGCATCGTGAAAGCAGGCGAATGTTCGAATCGCTGGCAAGTGCGGCCCTGAGCGCGACAGCCAAGCGCTCCGTGTCGATCGCAAGCTCCTCCGTCTCGAAGGCGCCGATCAGCGCGTCGATACGGAAGGTGGAACGCAGGCTTGCGAGCTCCACCGGACGGACGAGGCGCGGAGGTCGGCGGCCGAGGTAATCCAGTCGAGGATCATCGCGCAGCCGGTCGCAATACAGCGACTCGATCGCGTCGTAGCGCTCGCCTAGTTGCGCCGGCGTCAGGATCGAGTCGTTCGCGACGAGATAGGCAAAGGGGGTCGAGGCCGCCAGCGCATCGGCTTTTCCGTCGAGCAGGACCGTCACCAGCCGCCGGAAGCTGAGCGCGCCGTCGAGCATGAGGCTCGCCGTCGCCAACGATTCCTCGGCTGCGTAAACCATCCCGAGATGAATCTTGCCCTCGTTGCGCAAGCTCGACCGATTCATCGCCACCGCATCCTGTTCGATCAGGGTGACGCGCCGGCCTGCTCGCGACAGCTCGAGAGCCACCGTGGAACCGGTGAGGCCGCTACCCAGGACCGCGACTTGTGCGTGTGAATGGCGAAGCATCGACGATCGCGGACGCTTGGCGGCGCGAAGCGATGCCGACTCGTCAACTACCGGCCGTGGGGCCAGCGTCCCCCGAGGCGGTGCGTGAGCTCCTCGGCCGTGTGCGCAACTATCGGACCCAGCTGCTTGATCCGCTCATCGGGAAGCCGCGATGACGGTCCCGCCAGCGAGATCGCGCCGAGCACGTCGGCGTGCTCGTCGTAGATCGGCGCGGCCACGCAGCGGGTGCCGAGCGCGTGCTCTTCGTCGTCGAACGACCAGCCCCGCTGCCGGATCACCCGCACGCTCGCCCACATCGTTTCCGGCGACGTGATCGTATTGGCCGTGATCCGCGGCAAGCCCTTGACCTTGAGAATCGCATCGATCTGGTCGTCTGGGAGGGCGGCGAAGATCGCCTTGCCCACGCCCGACGCGTGGAGCGGCACGCGGCTGCCCAGCTTGACGATCGTGCGCATCATCTCGCGGCACTGCACCTGGTCGATGAACACCGCTTCGGTGCCGTCGATGATGCCGAGATTGGCCGTTTCGCCGGACTGCTCCATCAGCCGGCGCATGTACGGATGGCTTTGCGCGACGAAGTCGCGATTGGCGAGAAAGCTCGTGCCGACGGTGAACGCCTGCAAGCCGATGTACCAGCGACCCATCTCGCCGCCCTGGTACACGTAGCCCATCTTTTCCAGCGTCGCCAGCAAGCGATGCGCGGTCGACGGCGCGAGCTGCACGCGTTGTGCGAGGTCGGTCAGCGTAAGGCCGCCTTCCGCGCGCGCCAGCGCCTCGAGCAACGACAGGCCGCGCGTGAGGCTTTGCACCTGGACCGTGACAACGCCGGGTTTGGACGGCGTGCGGCCGCGCCGCGGCGGGGGCGTCGAAAGGCGGTTGGGCATGGGGCAATTTCAGCGGCGCGGTGATGCGCCCGTCAGCGTAACTGCAAGTGCGGGGTGACTGCAAACATTGTCCCCGCGATGTCCGCTTCATAGTGCGCGGCGAGCAGCGTGGTGTCCGACAACGGCGGCGCGTCGTGGTCGGCGCGCGCATAGCCCATGGCGATGGCGCGACCGAGCTTGCGGCTGTAGCCGGCCGACGTGAGCTCGCCGACATTGCGCCCCTCCATGAGGATCGGCTCGCCACCCCAGGGAAACGCGGCAGGATCGTCGAAGGTGAACAGGACGAGCCGCTTGCGCAGTCCTTCACTCTGTTGCCGCACCAGCGCATCGCGCCCGATGAAAGGCACCGGCTTGTCGAGCTTGACCGCGTAGGTCAGGCCGGCTTCGAGCGGTGTTTCGTCCGGCGACAATTCCGGACCCCACGCGCGACGGCCCGCTTCGATGCGCAACGCGTCGATCGTGTAGTAGCCGGCATCGCGCAATCCGAAGTCCGCGCCCGCGCTCCATAGCGCGTCGTACAGCGTCACGCACTGGTCGGTCGGCACCACCATTTCGTAGCCGGGACCGCCGACGTAACTCATTCGCGCCGCGCGTACGCGCGCATAGCCGACGTCGATCTCGGCGGTCATCGCAAACGGCAGACCCGCCTTCGAAAGATCGTCGGGCGACAGCGTGCGCAGCAGCGCCTCGGACTGCGGGCCCATCAGCGAAATCACCGAATAGGCACTGGTGACATCGACCAGCGCCGCGAATTCATGGGTCGCGATGTGACGCTCGATCCATGCGGCGTCGCGGGTGGCCTGACCGGAGCCCGTGAGAATGAAGAACGTGTCGCGGGCGAGGCGCGTGATCGTCAAGTCGCTCTCGAAGCCGCCGCGCTGGTTGAGCATCGCCGTGTACACCATCTTGCCGATCGGGACGTCGATTTCATTCGCGCACAGGCGTTGCAGCACCGCGAGCGCATCGCGCCCCTTGAGCACGAACTTGGCGAACGACGTCTGATCGAAAACGACCACGTCTTCGCGGCACGCCCGCTGCTCGTCGAGAACGAACGGCAGCCATTGCGGCGTGTCGAGCGTGTACGGCGCGGCGGGCGCGCCCGGCGGCAGGAAATAATTCGCGCGCTCCCAATTGAGCTTGGTGCCGAACACCGCGCCCTTCGCCCGCAAGCGATCGAACAGCGGCGACCGGCGCAATGGCCGTACCGTTTGCAATTCCTCGCGCGGCCACCGCATCGCATAGTGCAACCCGAGCGATTCGACGGTACGGTCGGCCAGGTGCCGGCGGTTGGCGTGGAAGCCGGCGAAGCGGCGGATGTCCACGTCCCAGAGGTCGATCGGCGCCTCACCGCCGACAATCCATTCGGCCATGAGCCTCCCGGCGCCGCCCGCGTTGGCAATACCGGCGGAATTGAACCCCGCGCACACGAAATAGCCGCCGACTTCGGGTGCTTCCCCCAGGATGAAATTGCCGTCGGGCGTGAAGCTCTCCGGGCCGTTCAACAGCATCCTGATCTGCGCGGTTGTAAGGCACGGGGTGCGGTGAATCGCGTTGGTCATCAGGATCTCGAATTGGTCCCAGTCTTCCGGCAGCAGCTGGAACTCGAAGCCGTCGGGAATCGGCGCCACGTTCCATGGCTTGGCTTCCGGCTCGAAGCCGCCCATGACGAGTCCGCCGACTTCCTCCTTGTAATAGATGAAGCCGTCGGGATCGCGAATCACCGGAAGATCGGGTGTGACGCCTGGAATCGGTCGGGTGACGATGTAGAAATGCTCGGCGGCATAGAGCGGCACGTTGACGCCCGCACCGCGGCCGAACTCGCGCGCCCACTGCCCGCCGCAATTGACGAGCGTGGCGCAGCGGATTTCCCCGGAACCTTCGGCGCTCGACCACGTGACGCCGGCCACGCGACCGTGATCGATCGTCACGCCGGTGACTTTGACGCCTTCGATGATTCTTGCGCCGCGCGTCCGAGCGCCCTTGGCGAGCGACTGCGTCAGGTCGGTCGGGTTGGCCTTGCCATCGCCGGGGATCCATACGGCGCCTGCCAGGTCGTCGGTGCGCAGGATCGGCGCGATACGCGCCGCCTCGGCGGGTGAAATGAAGTCGAACGCGATGCCGAAGCTCTTCGCGCGCGCCATCTGCCGCGTCATGAGCTGCAGCCGCTCCGGCGTTTTCGCGACGTTGAGGCTGCCGCATCGTTTCCAGCCGGTCGCCAGGCCGGTTTCGGCCTCGAGCGTCGAATACAGCTCGATCCCGTACTGGCTCATCCGCGTTGCGTTGCGCGTCGCGCGCGTCTGCCCGACGAGTCCGGCCGCATGCCACGTCGTTCCGCACGTGAGCTTGCCCTGTTCGAGCAGCACGACATCGGTGATGCCGAGCTTGGTCAGGTGATAGGCGGTCGACGCGCCGGCAATGCCGCCGCCGACGATGACGACTTGCGCCTGCGTGGGGAGTGCAGACATGGCGTGCGGTTCCTTAGGAGAGCTTGAGTGCCGCCACGCCCGCGACCACGCTGGCCGCACCAACGAGACGCGCGACGCCGAAGCCTTCTTTCAACAGCAGCGTCCCGATAATAGCCGCGAACAGCACCGACGTTTCGCGCAGCGCCGCGACGGCCGCGACCGGCGCACGCGTCATCGCCCACAGGACGATTGCATAGGCGGCCACGCTGCAGAATCCGCCAAGCAGGCCGCGCCGCCATTGCGCGCCGATGTACGTGACGGCGTCAGCACCGCGCCGGGCGCGGATCCAGACCAGGAACACGACGCCCTCGAGGAACGACAGCCATACCACGTACGAAAGCGCATTGCCGGACGAGCGGGCGCCGGCGCCGTCGACCAGCGTGTAGACGGCAATGATCGTGGCATTGCCGAGCGCCCAATAGACGGCGGCGCGGGGATGATGGTGCCGCTGTGCGAACGCGATCCCCACGATGCCGGCGCTGATCAGCAGGATTCCGAGCGTGACCTGCGCCGTCGGCAGTTCGCGCAGGAAGCCGATGCCGAGCAGCGTGACGAGCAGCGGCGCCGTGCCGCGCATCAGCGGATACGCGAACGACAGGTCTCCGGTCCGATAGGCCTGCGCCAGCGTCAGGAAGTAGAAGAAATGGATGACCACGGAGGCGAGCCCGAACGGCCACGACGCGGTGATCGGCAGCGGCACGAACGGCAAGGCCACCAGCGAGCAGATCGTGGAACCGGCAACGACGGTCGCCGTGTCAAGGAGCGGATCGCCGCCGCCCGCCGATTTGAGCAGCGCATTCCAGCCCGCGTGCAGCAGTCCCGCGCCGAGGACGGCGAGCGTTACGCCGAGAGTGAGCTCCACCGCGCGACGGCGTTGTCAGGGCCTGTGAACAGGCGCTAGGTTGCCGGATGCACGGGCAGTCGCTGCGCAGCTTCCAGCGCGACGACGAAATGCGCAAGCGGCGGGGTGGGGGCATTGGCGACCTTCGCGAGATCGTCCCACAGGCGGACCGCGACCGCGTCCGCGGCAAAAGGCTGCGCAATGAACGCGTCGGCTTCCTCCGGCGTGAAGATGCCGCCCTGCAGCGCAAGGCTGCGCTTGGAGTCCGCCGACAGCGCATCGAAGTAGCCGTCGCGTGTCGCGCACAGGTAGCGCTTGGCGTCGACGTGCAGCCTGATCGGCGCCAGCACGTCGTCGGCGAACAACGGACGCAGGAAGGGCAGCGCGGCGTACTGATGCAGGTCGTCGACGCCGCGCAGCGTCGGCGTTTCGCCCTGGTCGTTCAGCATATGGCCGAGATCGTGCAACAAGGCCGCCGTGATCAGCGCAGGCGGTGCGCCCGCTTCTTCGGCCCGCGCCGCGGTCTGCAGCGCATGCTCGAGCTGCGTGACCGGCTCGCCCGAGTACGCGCGGCCGCCTTTGCGCCCGAACAGGATGCAGATGTCGGAAAGGGAGAGGGCCATGACAAGCGTTTCGCGTCAGGCGGTCCGCGGCTTGGGCTTCGGCCAATCCGTTTTCACGTCAGGCGCGTCGGCGGGCACCGGATCGTCATCGGGAGGGGCCGGGGCAGGCTCCTTCAAACGCGTGCGGGCGAGCACGCCGGCCTGCTCCAGGATCGGATAGGCGATCGAGCAAATGTGCGAGTTCATCCGCTTGAAGTCGGAAATGAGATCGAGGTGCAGCGACGACGTCTCGATGCTTTCCAGCGTGTTGCCGGCGAGGCGTCCAAGATGGGAATCGGCGTACGCGCGCTCGAGGTCGCGGAACAGCACCTTCTGCGCGAGCAATTCCTGCGCGCTTTTGAGGTCGCCGTGCAGGAACACGCTCATTCCCAGCCGGAGGTTGGCGACGAGACGCGCGTGCAAGTCGCAGATCTCGGCCATGCCGGCGTCGGAGAAGCTCCGGTGCTTGGCGATCTTCTTCTCCTCGATGTCGGTCAGCACCCGCTCGATGATGTCGCCGACCTGCTCGAGATTGATCGTGAACGACACGATGTCGGCCCACCGCCGTCCTTCCTTCTCGTCCAGCGCTTCGCGGGAGACTTGCGTGAGGTAAAGCTTGACCGCCGTGTAGAGCTCGTCGACGACATCGTCCTTCTTGCGCAGCCTGTTGGCGAGCGAGCGGTCGTTGGTCTTGAGCACGGTGAGCATGCCGGTGAGCATGTCTTCGACGACGTCGCCGATGCGCATTGCCTCGCGTGCCGCATTGGCGATCGCAAGCGGTGGCGTGTCGAGCGCGGATGGGTCGAGGTTGCGCGGCTTGCCCGGGTCGTCGGCAACCGGCTTGTTGGGAAGCAGTCGTTCCGCGACGCGTGCGATTTTTTCCGTCCAGAAGATGAACAGCAACGACAGCGCGACGTTGAAGAAGAGGTGAAACAGAACCACTTCGCGCGCGGGATCGAGCTCCAGACCGGAGATCCAGCCATCGACACGGGAGAGCAAAGGGATGGCGAGCACGCAGCCGATCAGCTTGAACAGGAAATTGCCCAGCGTGACGCGGCGCGCTTCCGGCGGCGAGCGCAGTGTCGACAGCATCCCGAGAAGGCCACTGCCGAGATTCGCGCCGAGCACGAGACCGAGCGCTACCGGCAGGGAAATCATCGACAGCGACGCCAATGTCGCCATCAGCAGGACCACGGCGAGGCTTGAATAGCACAGGATCGTGAACAGCGCCGCCACCAGCATGTCGAGCAGCACGTCGCCGGTGAGCGAGGCGAAGATCACCTTGACGCCCGCGGCCTGGACGAACGGCTTGGCGGCGAGCGAAATCCACTGCAGCGCGAAAATAATGAGGCCGAGCCCGATCAGGATCCGGCCGAAGCGGCCGACGTTCGTCGATTGCCTGGCGAGAAACAGCGTGACGCCGACGAAGATCAGCAGCGGCGCAAGCCACGACAGGTCGAACGAGAGAATCACCGTCACCAGCGACGTGCCGACGTCGGCGCCGAGCATGACCGCGAGGGCAGGGGCGGTGCTGATCAGCCCCTGGCCGGCGAACGCGGAGATGATCAACGCTGTAGCCGTGCTGCTCTGGATGAGCCCGGTGACGCCAAGCCCGGCGAGAAACGCCGTGAAGCGCTTGTTGATGCTCTTGCGCAGCACGCGGCGCAGGTTGGCGCCGTACAGCCGCAGGATGCCGGTGCGCACGATGTGCGTGCCCCACACGAGCAGCGACACGCCGGCCAGCAGGTTGAGCAGGATCTGCATGGTCAGGCGAAAGTCACCATGGCAGCGAATACGTCTTGGTGTTGGTGAAGCTCTTCATCGCTTCCTGCACGCCTTCCTTGTAGCCCAGCCCGGAGTCTTTGATGCCGCCGAACGGCGTTAGTTCGAGCCGGTAACCGGGCACCTCGCGGATGTTGACCGTGCCGACCTGCAACTCGGTCACGAAACGCGTGATGTAGTCGAGCCGGTTGGTGCATACCGACGACGACAATCCGTACGCGGTGCCGTTGGAAATGCGAATGGCGTCGGCGATATCGCGGAAACGGATCACCGGCGACACCGGGCCGAACGTTTCGGTCTTCACGACGTTCATTTCGGGATGGACGTGGTCGATGACGGTGGGCGAATACAGCGCGCCGCGCCGGACGTTGCCGGCGAGCAGCTTGGCGCCTTGCGCTACGGCATCGTTGACGCGGGTTTCGCAATTGATGGCCGACGCGACGTCGATGACGGTCCCCATGTCGATGGCTGGATCGGCCGGATCGCCGTACGTCCATGCCTGCGTCCGCGCGACCAGACGTTCGACGAAGGCATCGGCGACCCGCTCGTGGACGAGCATGCGCTTGACCGCCGTGCACCGCTGCCCGGAATTCTTGTACGAGCCGGCCGCGGCCAGTGACGCCGCTTCGTCCAGATCGGCGTCCTCCATCACGATGAGCGGATCGTTGCCGCCGAGCTCGAGCACTTGCCGCTTGTAGACGGCCGTGGCCGCGATGTATTTGCCGATCGGGACGCCGCCGGTAAAGGTGACGAGATCGACGTCCGGATTGACGAGCATCTCGTCGGCGATCTCCCGCGGATCGCCGGTCACGACCGACAGCATCGGCGGAGGCAGGCCCGCCTCGTAGAGCAGGTCGGCCAACAGCAATGCGCTGAGCGGCGTTTTTTCCGTCGGCTTCAACACCATCCGGTTGTTGGTCGCGATCGCCGGCGCAATCTTGTGCGCGACCTGGTTCAAGGGATGGTTGAAGGGCGTGATCGCCGAAATGACGCCGAGCAGCGGCTCGCGCAGCGTATACACCTTGCGCGACTTGCCATGGGGCGTCAGGTCGCACGAGAACACCTGGCCGTCGTCCTGCAGCGCCGCGTTGCCGGCGAACGTGAACACGTCGCAGGCGCGGCCGACCTCGTAGCTCGAGTCTTTCTTGCACAGGCCGGATTCGGCGGTGATCAGGTCGGAAATGGCGTTGGCGCGGGTTCGGATCAGCTCGGCAGTCCGATACATGATCTGCGCGCGCTCATAGCGCGTCAGCGTCGCTCGATAGCCCTTCGCGATGGCGAACGCGCGCCGCACGTCGGCGATCGTCGCCTTGGGCACCGTGCCCACGATCGCCTTCGTATACGGGTTGCGCACTTCGATGACGCGGTCACTCCCGACCGACTCACCGGCAATGCGCATCGCGGCCCGCAGCGGGGCCCCCAATTTCACTCCGGCCAGTTCCGTCATCATGTTCATCGGTGGCGCGAATGGCTAACGCAGATGATTGAGCGCGAGGTCGAACGCGTCGAAGTTGCGCCAGCGCCGCTCGGGGAGGTCAGGGGCAAGCCGGTTGGCAATCAACGGCACCCGCTGCTCGGAAAGGCCGCCGTGCGAACGCAGCGGCACGTCGAGCCCGGAAAGATCATGGCGGTCGGGGCTGGTGCCGATCACCGTCAGGCGCTCGGAAACCACGACGAGATCGCCGACGCGATCGGGCGGCAGCTCGAATGTCGCGCAGGCCTGTTCGCGCGAGTACACGCCCTCGATGCCACGCATGCCCGCGATCCTGCGCGTGGCGTCGTCGCGCGACGTCGCGTCCGCAAGATAGACCGTCGCATACGAGCCCAGTGCGCCGTGATGCACGACATAGGGATCGGTGATCGGCAGGATGACGCGCGTGGCGCCGGCGCCGAACCATGCGTCGAGTTGCTCCTGCAGAAACACGATGTTGGGCCGGCCGAGCGCATCGGTCTTGGCGTTCATCCCGTGATCGGCGGTAAGCACGACGGTGGCGCCCAGCGCATCCATCTCGCCGAGGTAACGGTCGAGCATCGCCGTGAAGTCGTTCGCCGGGCCCGTTCCCGGCGCGGACTTGTGCTGGACGTAGTCGGTGGTCGACAGATACATCACGTCGGGGCGGTCACGCTTCAACAACGCGAGGCCGGCGGCAAACACGAATTCCGACAGCGCGGCGCTGTAGACCGAAGGCACGGGCAACCCGGTCAGCGCGAGCACGTCGGCAATGCCGTTGACGTCCATCGTGACCTGATCGGCTTTTTCAGACGAGAAGCAGATTCCGGCGAGCTTGTGCCCCAGCAGCGAGCGCAGCTTGTCCTTGGCGGTGACGACGGCCACCTTGGCGCCCGCGTCGGCCAACGCCGCGAGAATCGTACCCGCGCGAAGATATTTGGCGTCGTTCATCATCACTTCGGCCTGCGCGTCGGCGTCCCAGAAAAAGTTGCCGCAGATTCCGTGGACCGCCGGCGGCGCGCCGGTCACGATCGACAGGTTGTTGGGATTGGTGAACGACGGCACCACGCAATCGGCGGTGAGGCAGGTGCCGCGCTTCGCGAGCGACGCCAGGAACGGCGCGCGCCCAGCCGCGATGGCCTGGTTGATGTAATCGGGCTCGCAGCCGTCCACGCACACGACGGCCAGCGGCCGGTCGGGCCAGCGGTACAGGCGTCCGTTGACGGTGACGCTGCGCGGTGCAGGAACGTTCATCCCTTTCTCCGGCGCCGCGCGGAGGGCGCGACTGCGGCGGCGGGCGGTACGCGGCGCGCACGGTGCATCCGCTCGCGGCTGCCCATTACGTGCTCGTGCAGGGCGTGCCCCGCCGCCGCCGCCTGGCCGGCGGCGATCTTGTCCAGAATGTCGTGGTGCTCGCGCGCGGACAGCGGCAGCGCGCCGGCCTGGGCGAGCGTGGCGCGTCGATAAAGGTGCAGCTCGTTGACCAGCCGCCGATACGTGGCGAGCAGCTTGCCGTTGCCGGCGAGCGCGACCAGCGTGTCGTGGAATTCAAGATTGGCCGCGTGGTACGCATCGACGTCGCTGCGCGTAGCGGCGCGGTCCATGCGCTCGACCAGCGTGCGCAACGCCTTGAGATCGGCGGGTGCGATCGTCTGCGCGACGCGGCGACCGGCGAATTCATCGAGAACCGCGCGCAGCTCATAGATCTCGTCGGCTTCCTCGACGGCGATCTGTCGCACAAACACGCCGCGATTCTTTTCAAGGCGCACGAGCCCCGACTCCTCCAGTGCGCGAAACGCTTCGCGCACGGGGCCGCGCGAAACCCCGAGGAGTCCGGCGATCGTCACTTCGTTCAGCTTGGCGCCGGCCGGGAGGTCGCCCGCCAGGATCATCCGCTCGATCTCGCGCTGCACCAGCGTGGGGAGCGAATTCGACTGCAGCATCGCGATGGTGCCGGGGAGCGCGCTGGCGTGGCGCGGTGCGCGGGGCGCGGCGGTCGCCGGGCGGGACGATTGGCCACCGCCATGGCCGTTTCCGGTCTTCAGCATGTTGCGATTAGACGTCGCCACGTGTAGATTGTCAACAATCTGCAATCCGGACGCGCTACGATGAGTACCATTTTCCTTGTGGATCGGGCGAAAGGTTGACGCGATATCCAGCAGGCTTTCGCCGCGCCCGCAGGGGTTATACGCTGCCGTTGCCCGGGGGCCAGCCCGCGCGTAGCATCAACGCGAGCGATCTTTAGCCGAGGTTTTGGGGGTTTTTGAACGAACGCAAGTGGAACGAGGGAGAACGCAATGAAAGTTGCATCGGCAATGCGCGGATGGTCGTCCGCGTTGGTGGTGTTCGCGTTGGCAACGGGTGCCGCGCTCGCGCAGAAGACGGAGCTCAACGTCTACACGGCGCTCGAGACCGACCAGCTGAAGGCCTACACCGAAGGCTTCAACAAGGCTTATCCGAACATCGATATCAAGTGGACACGCGACTCGACAGGCGTCATCACGTCGAAGCTGCTCGCCGAAAAGGCGAATCCGGTCGCGGATCTCGTCGTAGGCACGTCGGCGTCCAGTCTCGCGGTGTTCGCCAACGAAGGGATGCTGCAGGGGTATGCGCCCAAGGGTCTCGACAAGATCACGCCGGCGTACCGCGATCCGTCGAACCCGCCATTGTGGGTCGGCATGGACGTCTATGGCGCCGCCATCTGCTTCAATACCGTGGAAGCCGCCAAGCTCGGCCTGCCGAAGCCCGAGACCTGGAAGGATCTGGCCAAGCCGGTTTACAAGGGCCGCATCGTGATGCCGAATCCTGCGTCATCGGGCACGGGCTACCTCGACGTGGCCGGCTGGATCCAGATGTGGGGCGAAGCCGACGCGTGGAAGTACATGGACGCGCTGCATCAGAACATCGCGCAATACACGCATTCCGGATCGAAGCCATGCCGCCAGGCGGGCGCGGGTGAATTCCCGATCGGCGTGTCGTTCGAATATCGCGCCGTGACGACCAAGAAATCGGGCGCGCCCATCGACATCATCTTTCCAACCGAAGGGCTGGGCTGGGATCTCGAGGCGTCCGGCATCATGAAGACAACCAAGAAACTGGACGCGGCGAAAAGCCTGATGGACTGGCTCGCCACGCCCGCGGCGATGGAGCTGTATTCGAAGAACTTCGCGGTGCTGGCGATGCCCGGCGTCGCGAAGCCGATGGAGTTCATCCCGGCGGATTACGAGAAGCGCCTGGTCAAGAACGATTTCTCCTGGTCGGCCAAGAACCGCGACAAGATCATTGCCGAATGGATGAAGCGCTACGACGCGAAGTCCGAGCCGAAATAGCAATGTCCGGCGGACGCGCCCCGCACGATGACGGGCGGGGCGCGTCCTTGAATCCGCGCAATCGCCGATCGTGACCGCGCCCGCTCCCGCTTCGTCCGCCGGTACCGCGTTTCTCCATCTTGCGGGGATCTCGAAGAGCTTCGGCAAGTTCGAGGCGCTGAAATCGGTGGCGCTGGAGGTCAAGCGCGGCGAAATGGTGGTCTTCCTGGGGCCTTCGGGCTGCGGCAAGACCACGCTGCTACGCATCGTCGCGGGACTGGAAACGCAGGACGCCGGCTCGATCGTGCAGGACGGCCGCGATGTGTCGCGGTTGCCCGCCATCAAGCGCGACTACGGCATCGTATTCCAGTCGTACGCGCTCTTTCCCAATCTGACGATCCGCGACAACGTCGCGTACGGGCTTGTCAACCGCAAGCAGGGACGGAAGGCGATCGCCGACCGCGTTCGCGAGCTGCTGAAGCTGATCGGCTTGCCGGACGCAGGTCCCAAGTATCCCGGCCAGTTGTCGGGCGGCCAGCAGCAGCGCATTGCCCTTGCCCGGGCCTTGGCGAGCGCGCCCGGCCTGCTGCTGCTCGACGAGCCGTTGTCGGCGCTCGACGCGATCGAGCGCGTGCGGCTGCGCGGCGAGATCCGCGCGCTGCAGCAGCGGCTGGGCGTGACCACGATCATGGTCACGCACGACCAGGAGGAGGCGCTGTCGATGGCCGACCGGATTGTGGTGATGAACGCGGGACGCATCGAGCAAGTCGGCACGCCGCGCGAAATCTACGAGTTCCCGGCCACGGCCTTCGTCGCCGACTTCGTCGGCAAGATCAACGTATTGTCGGCGGTCGCCGAAGGCGGCAGCCGGTTCCGCGTCGGCGCGCTGTCGCTGACGGTGGCCCGCCCGGATATCACCGCAGGGACCGCGGTGAAGCTGTATTTGCGTCCGGAGGAAATCGGCGTTCACGTGAACGGCGCCGCGAAGCTCGATGCGTGGCCGGCGCGTGTTGCAAAAGTCGAATTCCTGGGCGCGTTCTGCCTCGTCGGCATTGCCTTGGACGCGGCGGACGTTCCTCCGCTCGTGGCGAACGTCCCGCGCCAAGTCGCCGACGGCATCGGACTTGCCGCGGGGCAAGCCATTACGGTAAGTCTGCCGCCCGGCGCAATGCGCGTCCTGGGCTGACGTCCATTACGAACGACGATGAGCACACCCGCGGTTGCGCTGCCGCCGGCCATCGCGCCGGCCAAGGTCACGCCACATGTGCATTGGCAGGACCGGCTCGCGCACGGGCTGCTGCTCCTGTGCTGCGTTGCGCTCGCGCTGTTCCTGGTCGGACCCTTGGCGGCCATCCTGGTCAAGAGCGTTCAGGACAAGGATGGCGTTTTTGTCGGGTTGCAGCAGTTCCGCGAGTATTTCGCGACGGGAGCGCTGCAGCGCTCGATCTGGAACACGCTGTGGGTCGCCACGACGGTCACCGCGATCACGATCCCGCTGGCGTTCACCTACGCCTACGCGCTCACGCGCTCGTGCATGCGCGGCAAGATGGTGTTTCGCGTTATCGCGCTGACGCCGATCCTCGCGCCGTCGCTGCTCTCGGCCATTTCGTTCATCCAGTGGTTCGGTACGCAGGGATTGCTGAAGGGCCTGCTCGGCGGCGCCTCCATCTACGGGCCGATCGGCATCATCCTCAGTGCGATCTACGCAACCTTCCCGCACGCGCTGATGATCGTGCTCACCGCGCTGCTCCTGTCGGACGGCCGGCTGTACGAAGCCGCCGAATCGTTGCGCACGCCCACGATGCGCAAATTCTTCACCATCACGTTGCCGGGCGCGAAGTACGGCCTCGTCAGCGCGGCGATGGTCGTGTTTTCGTACACCGTCAGCGACTTCGGCATTCCCAAGGTCATCGGCGGCAATTTCAACATCCTGGCCGTCGATATCTTCAAGCAGGTCATCGGGATGCAGAATTTCAACAAGGGCGCGGTCGTCAGCCTGATCCTGCTGTTCCCGGTCGTCTTGGCCTTCCTCGTCGACTGGAGCATGCAGGGCCGCCTGCAGGCGCAATTCACGGCGCGCGCCGTGCCTTACGTTCCAAAGCGCGATCGCTGGTTCGATCGCGCGATGTTCGGCTATTGCTGCGTCATTGCGCTGTTGCTGTTGCTGGTGCTCGGGATGGCCATCTATACGTCGTTCATCAAGCTGTGGCCGTACGACAAGTCGTTCAGTCTCCGCCACTACACGTACGGCCTCATCGATGCGGGCGTCATCAATTCGTTCTTCAACAGCCTCAAGATGGCGTGCTTCTCGGCGGTCTTCGGCACCATGTTCATCTTCGCCGCGGCCTACCTGCTGGAGAAAACGCGCGGGGTGCCGTTGACCAAAGCCGCGGTACGGCTGCTGGCGGCGGTTCCCATGGCGGTTCCGGGCATGGTGCTCGGCCTGGGCTACATCCTGTTCTTCAATCATCCCGACAATCCGCTCAACGGGCTGTATCACACGATGACGATCCTCGTGCTGTCGACGATCGTTCACTACTACACGTCCTGCCATCTCACGGCGGTAACCGCGCTGAAAGCGCTGGACAACGAATTCGAGGCGGTGTCGGCGTCGCTCAAGGTGCCGTTCTACAAGACGTTCTTCCGCGTTACGGTGCCGGTGTGCCTGCCGGCGATTCTCGATATCGGCCGCTACCTGTTCGTCAACGCGATGGTGACGATATCCGCCGTCGTGTTCCTGTATTCGCCGTCGACGCAACTGGCAGCCGTCGCAATCCTCAACATGGACGAGGCTGGCGAAATCGGCGCTGCGGCCGCGATGGCGACGCTGATCGTCGCGTCGTCGACGATGGTGTGCGTCGCCTACGCCATCGTCACGCGGTTCCTGCTGACGCGAACGCAGCAGTGGCGGAACACGACGCTCGCATGATCAACCAACAATAATTCTCGAAGACCTTGAAGTAGGGGCTACAAAGGAAACGCCATGAGCAACCACGACCGCGATCCCATTCTCCTCACGCCTGGCCCGCTGACCACGTCGCTCGCCACGAAGTCCGCGATGCTGCGCGACTGGGGCTCGTGGGACGCCGCGTTCAACGCCGTGACCGCGCAGGTGCGGGCGAAGCTGACCGACATCGTGCATGCGGCCGGCACCCACGTCTGCGTTCCCATGCAGGGCAGCGGAACGTTCTCCGTGGAGGCCGCAGTCAATACGCTGGTGCCGCGCGACGGTCACATGCTGGTGCTGATCAACGGCGCCTATGGCAAGCGTTTTGCGCGGCTCACGACGATGATGGGGCGCAAGGTCACGACCTTCGAAACTGCCGACGACGTGCCCACGACGGCCGACGACGTTGACCGGCTGCTCGCCAAGGACCCATCGATTACGCACGTCGGCCTCATTCATTGCGAGACGTCGACCGGCATCGAGAATCCGCTGCGGGCGATCGCGGCTGTGGTCGCGCGGCACGGAAAAGGCCTCATCGTCGATGCGATGAGCTCGTTCGGCGCGCTGCCGATCGATGCGCGTACGACACCGTTCGATGCGCTGATCGCGGCGTCGGGCAAGTGCGTGGAAGGCCCGCCGGGGATGGGCTTCGTGTTCGTGCGCAAGGGCGTGCTCGAACGCAGCGCCGGCAATTCGACGTCGCTGGCGCTCGACCTGCACGACCAGTGGGCCTACATGGAGAAGACGACGCAGTGGCGGTTCACGCCGCCGACCCATGTGGTCGTCGCGCTGAACGCCGCGCTCGATCAGTTCATAGCGGAAGGCGGTCAACCCGCGCGTCTTGCTCGGTACACCGCGAATTTCGAAGCACTGGTCGCCGGGATGCGCGAGCTTGGCTTGCGCGCGTTCCTGCCCGCGGCGATCCAGGCGCCCATCATCGTCACGTTCCACGCGCCCACCGACGCGAAATACACGTTCAAGGACTTCTACGAGCGCGTTCGCGGCAAGGGGTTCATCCTGTATCCGGGCAAGCTCACGCAGGTCGAGACGTTTCGCGTCGGCTGCATCGGGGCGATCGGGCCGGCCGAGATGCGGCACGCAGTGAACGCGGTACGCGACACGCTGGCCGAAATGGGCATCCGGGCGGTTGCACCAGGGGGCGTGGCGCGCGCGGCTTGACCCGAGCAGCCGGATCTTAGGCTCCTAGCCGGCCACCCATTCGGAATGGCGTAACGCCGCGAGCCGTCCGAAATGCGGTCCGGCGGGATCGATCGCGCCATGCCGCAACAGGCAATCGAGGACGACGAGGCTCGCGTCGGCGGTCACCTCGTCGCAACCGGGCGCGCATCCGATGAGGCGCGCAGCCTCCGCGAAATCGACACGCAGGTGTGCCACCGCTTCGCCGTCCTGGTTCGCAGGCGTGAACGCCGCGGGCAGCCAGAGATCGTAGGCAAAGATGGTCTCCCATTGCAGGCCGTCGGGCTGATCGCGACGGATCTCGATCTTGCCCGCGGCCATCGCGATGCTGGCAAGCGCGGGCGGAATGCCCGCTTCCTCCCATGCCTCCTTGACGAGCGTCGCGTCCGCCGTTGCCCCCGCGGCAATGCCGCCGCCCACCAGATTGTCCAGCAGGCCCGGGTCGATCGGCTTGTCCGGGCTTCGCCGCGCAAACCACAGCTGACATCCGGCGTCGTCGCGAACGAGACCGTTGAGATGCGCGGCCCACGTATGGATGCCGAAGTAACGCGCTGCCGCACGCTCCAGATAGAACCAAGGCGCAGTCTCATGGCCGGGAACGACGGCGTAGCGCTCGTTCCGCCAAGCCGTCAACGCGCCTTCCGCCGCGAGCTGCTTCGCGACGTCCGCAAGCGCGGCGCTGCGGTCCGGCTCGGTGGCGAGCGTGGGAACGAGCGATGCCTCGTCGGTATCGACGCGAAAGACATCGTCGAACTTCGCGAGGCGGCGAGCGCGCTCGTCGCTGAGGAAGCCGACCGCAACGCCCTCGATGCGCAACGGTATGTAGCGGCGGGCCGGCGGTGCCAGCACCCTGACCAGCCGCTGATGCAGTGTATCGAGTGTCGCCGTGTCGATCATCGGAACCAGGAATCAGGATTCAGGTATCAGGGATCAGACGCTTTCTCGCGGTGAGGCGAGTGGTGGCGCCGCGCGTGCGGCGATCCTTATTGTGCACGATGTGAAAACCGCATAGAGCGTCACCTGTAGAATCCGGCCCTTCGATCAGACTCACATATCGCGCCTTCGATGGCGCGCCCGATTCTAGTGCAGCACGCGATGCATTTGATCCCTGACTTCTGACTCCTGAACATGACGGCAAGAATTCTCGACGGGAAAGCGATCGCTCAGCGCGTCACCGACGAAGTGCGCGCCGACGTTGCTGCCTTTGTCGCCGCCGGACATCCCGCGCCGGGCCTCGCGGTCGTCCTGATCGGCGAAAACGCGGCGTCGCACATCTATGTGCGCAACAAGCGCAAGACGACGGAAGCCGTCGGCATGCGCTCGTTCGCCTACGATCTGCCCGCGACGGCGAGCGAAGCGGAAATCCTCGCGCTGATCGACCGCCTCAATGCCGATGCGCAAGTCAACGGGATCCTCGTGCAGCTGCCGCTGCCGAAGCAGATCAATCCCGAAGGCATCATCGAGCGCATCGATCCGAAGAAGGATGTCGACGGTTTCCATCCCTACAACGTCGGCCGGCTGGTGCTCAAGATGCCCACGCTGCGTCCATGCACCCCCTATGGCTGCATGCGCCTGCTGTGGGAAACCGGCGAAGACCTGGTGGGCAGGCACGCCGTCGTCATCGGCCAGTCGAACATCGTCGGCCGGCCGATGGCGCTGGAATTGTTGATGGCGCGCTGCACGGTGACGATCTGCCACTCGGCCACCGTCGATTTGGCGGGCATCGTGCGGCAAGGAGACATCGTCGTCGCCGCCTTGGGCAAGCCGCAGTTCGTGCGCGGCGAATGGATCAAGCCCGGCGCGATCGTGCTCGACGTCGGCATCACGCGCACGTCCGAGGGCATGCTCTGCGGTGACGTCGAGTTCGCCTCCGCGAGCGAGAGGGCCAGCTGGATCACGCCGGTCCCCGGCGGCGTCGGGCCGATGACAATCGCCACGCTGCTCGCCAACACCTTGCGCGCAGCGCTGTGGCAACAGAAAAGTTAAGCAAAGGTCACACGGGTCGCGCAAACTGTTCTTGACCGCACGCTGGCCTTTTCGGACAATGGCCCCGAGACATATACAAATGTCCACGGAGGACCGATGAAACGAATCACCCGCAGGCAGTTCACGGGAATGCTGGTCGCCGGGGCGGCATCGACGCTGCCCATCGCGGCGCGCACCCAAGGAGGCGGCAAGGTCACGCTGTACATGGGACCGCCGGAAAAGACCTGCACCGCGATCACGCAGGGCTTCGAGAAAAAGACCGGCATCAAGCCGACCTTCCTGCGCCTGTCCGCGGGTGAGGCCGTCAACCGTATCCGCGCCGAAAAGAACAGCCCGCAGGCAAGCGTGCTGTACGGAATCGGCCTGCCGTCGATGCTCACGCTGAAAGCGGACGGTCTGCTCCAGCCCTACAAGTCACCCGAGGCCGCCGCAATTCCCGATCGCTACAAGGATCCCGAGGGGTTCTGGACCGGAACTGATGTCGATTTCATCGGCATTGCGTCCAACAAGAAATTCCTCGCGGAAAAAGGCCTGAAGGCGCCGACCAGTTGGGAAGATCTGACCCGCCCGGAATTGGCTGGGCAAGTATGCCTTGGCAGTCCCGCGACCTCCGGCACCGGCTACACGTTCCTGACCACGATCCTGCAGGTCATGGGCGAGGCGAAGGGCTGGGAGTACCTGAAGCGGTTGAACGCCAATGTTGCGCAATACACGCGCTCCGGCATCGGTCCGACGCAGCTCGTCGGCCGCGGCGAAGTCGGGGTCGGCATCCTGTTCGCGCATGACATCCTCGGCAGCATCGAAACGGGATTCCCGATCGAGATGTCGCTGCCGCAGGAGGGAACCGGCTACGACATCATCTGCGTGGTGATGCTCAAAGGTGCGCCGGAGCCGGACGCAGCGCGGCGATTCATCGATTGGTCGCTCACACCCGAAGGGCTCGAGCTCCTGGCGGCGTCGAACTATTACGACGTCCCGACAAATCCCAAGGCCAAGGTGCATGACCTCGTCAAGCCGTACCAGAATGTGAAGCTGGTCAACTTCGACTTCGCTTGGGCCGGCAGCCCCACGACGCGCCAGCAGCTGATCGAGAAGTTCCAGAACGAAATTCTGGCCGGCCGAAAGTAAGACGGTGGCCGGCGTGTTTGCGGACCGGACCCTTGCGGGGCCCGGTCGGGGGTGGGTGCTTGCCTGCCTCTATCCCCTCGTCGCGTTGTTCCTCGCGATTTTCATCGCCTATCCGCTGGTCAACCTGCTCGTGCAAGCCGTGCAGGTCGGCAACACGATCTCGCCGTCGACGCTCACGCGGTTGCTTGGCGATGCCCATACCCGCCAGGTTCTGATCAACACGCTCGTGCTCGGCCTGACCGTCGCCGTGCTGGGAACGATTCTGGCTACGCTGTATGCCTACGCGATGACGCGTGTGGCAATGCCGTGGAAGGGGCTCTGGCACTTTCTGGCGTTGCTTCCCACGATCTCGCCGCCCATCCTGATGGCGCTCAGCCTGATTCTCCTTTATGGCCGGCGTGGCCTTGTCACCAACGGCATATTCGGGCTGCAGACGACCGCGCTCTACGGCTATTGGGGGCTGGTAGCTGCACAGATATTGTCATATTTTCCATTCGCTTATCTTCTATTGCTCAACTTGTTTCGAGGATTGGATGCGTCATTGGAGGAGGCGGCTTCGACCATGGGCGCGAATGCCGGAAAGACACTTGCGACGGTCAGCCTGCCGTTGCTGGTGCCGGGGCTGGCCGGGGCCGTGCTGCTGCTGTTCAGCTACTCGTTCGCAGATCTAGGCAATCCTTTGCTGCTCGGCGGCAACTACCCCGTGCTCTCGTCCGAGATCTACCAGACGATCATCGGGATGTACGACACTCAAAAGGGTGCGGCACTGGCGGTCATCCTGCTGATCCCGGCGGTTCTCATGTATTTCGGACACAAGCACCTCGCGCAGCGGACCGCGTTCGCCAGCGTCGGCGGCAGGGGTGCCGGTCGCCATCCGCAGAACCGTCATCCGGCCGTGCGCGCGGGCGCCCTCGTCCTCTGCGGCGGCTGTTCGCTGCTGATCCTGATGCAATACGGCACGGTGCTCATGGGTGCGACGACGCGCCTCTTCGGCGTCAACAACGCGCTGACGCTGAAGCATTTCGAATCGGTGCTGACGACGTCGCGCAATGCGCTGGTGGACACGATCGGACTGGGAATCGTGGCGTCGCTGGTATCCGCCGCGGTCGGGTTCCTGATCGCATACTTCGTCGCGCGGAGCCGCTTGCCGGGACGCGCCGCGCTCGACTTCGTGTCGAATCTTCCGCTGGCCATTCCGGGCACTGTCATCGGCCTGGGCTTTGCGCTGGCGTTCAATCAGCAGCCGCTGATCCTGACCGGCACCGCGCTGATCATCGTCGTCGCGTTTTCCGTGCGGTCGCTGCCGTACGGCATCCGTTCGGCGGTCGCGGCGCTCGACCAGGTGCACAAGTCCCTGGACGAAGCGTCCATCAACATGGGCGCGACGTCGGGACAGACGCTGTGGCGCGTGCTCCTGCCACTCGTGCGGCCGGCCATCCTTGCCGGCATGGTGTTCTCGTTCACGCGAAGCGTGACCACGTTGAGTGCCGTGATCTTCGTGGTCTCGCCGCACTGGTCGCTGGTGACGCCCGCGATCCTGTCGCAGATGGATCGCGGCGACGTCGGCGAAGCGGCGGCGTTGAGCATCATTCTCGTGGTCATCGTCCTCGCGGTAATCCACGGCGTGCCGCGGTTGATCGGTCGCGACTGGCGTGACCGGCAGGCGGCTGGGACATGAGCGCGGCGGCCGCAGGCCAGGCCCGAAGGGGGCGTCGCCGCGCGATTGTCCGGACACCGACACGCGAACGTGGCCTTGGCGATTCTGTTGCAATGAGGTGGACATGAGCGCGGCGGCCGCAGGCCAGGCCCGAAGGGGGCGTCGCCGCGCGATTGTCCGGACACCGACACGCGAACATGGCCTTGGCGAATCCATTGCAATGAGGTGGACATGAGCACCGCCACTGCCAAGGCGCTGGAGATCAATGGCCTCACGAAGGCCTATCGCTTGGCCGGGGGCCGCCGCGTGCCGGCGGTGCAGGACTTCACGTTGCGCGTCGAGCCCGGCGAATTCGTGACGTTGCTCGGACCATCCGGTTGCGGCAAGACCACGGTGCTTCGGTCACTGGCGGGATTGGAAGATCCCGACAGCGGCGAGATTCTGCTCGGCGGGCGTTCCCTTCGTGCGTTGCCTGCCCATCAGCGGCGGATCGGACTGGTCTTTCAGAATTACGCACTGTTCCCGCACATGAGCGTATTTGAAAACGTCGCGTATTCGCTGCGCATCCGGCGCGCGCCGGAGGCCACGGTCCGCACGGAGGTGCAGACCGCATTGAAGTCGGTGGACCTGGACGCGATGGGCACGCGGCTGCCGGGCCATCTCTCGGGCGGGCAACAGCAGCGCGTCGCGGTGGCGCGCGCGCTGGTGATGAAGCCCGATCTTCTGCTGTTCGATGAGCCGCTGTCCAACCTCGACGCAAAGCTGCGGGTCCAAGTACGCGGCGAACTGCGCCGGCTCCAGAATCGCCTCGGCACGACGGCGTTGTACGTGACGCACGACCAGGACGAGGCGATGAGCCTGTCCGACCGCATCGCGGTGATGCGCGCGGGTCAAGTGGAGCAGGTCGGTACGCCCGAGGAAATCTATGCGCGTCCGGCGAGCCTGTTCGTCGCGGATTTCGTGGGCCAGGTCAACGCGTTGCCCGGCCGGATTGTCGATCGCGGCAACGGGCGCGTGAGCGTCGAGACTTCCAATCATCGGATCACCGTGGCGAGTGACATTGCGGCGACGGAGGTCCTGGTGCTGGTTCGGCCCGAAGCCGTGCGGTTGGGCCCGGCGGGAAGCGACGGGCTCGGCGGAGTCGTGGAAGAAATCGAATATCGCGGGGATCGCGTCGAGTACCGGGTTCGCGTCGGTACCGTGTTGATCGTCGCCATTGAATTGGCGTTGCGCGCAAGCGTGCGGATCGCGGTGGGCGAGCGCGTCGGCCTGCAGCTCATGGAGGAAGGATTGCACCTTCTTCCAGCGGACGGGAAGGGCGGCCCGCCGCACTGACGAAATGGGTCTATTCTTGCAGCGGCAGAACCGTGGAGGACGTATGAGCGACGACATCGCGACCAAGAAGCGCGTCATCCTGCTGGTCATCGACGGCCTCGGTCTCGGCGAGATGCCGGACGTGCCGCAGGTGCGTCCCAACGATCGCGGCGCCGACACGCTGCGCAACGTGGTCAAGGCAGCGGGCTCGCTGTCGCTCCCCAATCTCGAGCGACTCGGCCTGGGCACGGTGGCGCCGACGTCCGGCCTTCGCATCGAAGCTTCGCCCGAAGGCGCGCACGGCAAATTCTTCCTCGGCTACCAGGGTGCGGATACCTATCTCGGTCACCAGGTGATGATGGGATCGCGGGTTCCCGACGTTCCCGAGGAACTGTTCGAGGTGGTGCGCGATGACGTGGCCGAGGCATTGCGCGCCGCCGGGCATCGCGTGCGGCCTGCCGGTCCGGATGTCTCCGCGCTCTTCGTCGACGAGGCGATGATCGTCGGCGACAACCTGGAGAGCGATCCGCTGCAGACTTACCACTGCGTCGGCTCGCTCGAGGCGCTAGCGTACGGGCAGATCCTCGAAGTCGGCAACATCCTCCGCTCGGTGGCCCGCGTTCGGCGGGTGGTCGCGATGGGTGGACGCGGATTCACCTCCGCCGACGTCCTGCGGTGCGTCGAGCGGCGGCCCAGCGGACAGTGCGGCGTGAACAACGTGACGCTCGGCCTTTACACCAAGCAGTACGTGGTGCGGCACCTGACGGAGGGATCGCGTCCCGAAGTGCAGATTCCCACCATCTTGCGCGAGGCCGGCTGGCCCGTCGCGCTCATCGGCAAGATGGCGGACGTCGTGAAATGCGAAGGTGCGCACCTGGAGCCGCACGTGCCCACGCCACTCGTGCTCGAAGCCACGTACAGCGCGCTCGACCGCGTCGAGCGCGGATTGATCGCGGTGAACGTCCAGGAAACGGACCTGGCGGGACATGACCAGGATGCGAGGCGGTACGCGGAATGCCTGCGCGTCACCGATGCGGGCGTCGGCAAGATCCTGGCGCAGCTTCGGCCCGACGACATCTTCATCATCACCGGCGATCACGGCAACGA
>Ga0068861_100000304_pt1 | contig 27558 bp, 32 predicted proteins | sample KBSSwiS42_FD_66593 | JGI IMG/M metagenome (GOLD analysis project Ga0068861, IMG submission 66593) | Switchgrass rhizosphere microbial communities from Kellogg Biological Station, Michigan, USA - KBS Switchgrass S4-2 | ecosystem: Host-associated > Plants > Roots > Rhizosphere > Soil ...
GTGCTGCTGAAGCGCGGCGCGCGCATTCGCCACGTCTATTTTCCCAATGGCGGCGTCTGTTCCGTCACGGCGATGATGACCAACGGGATGGCGGTCGAAGTCGCCACGGTCGGCGACGAAGGCATGATTGGGATCGCTGCGTTTTTCGGCGGCCAGGCGATGCCCGGCGAATCGATGGTGCAGGTGTCCGATTCGAGCGCCGAGCGGATGCCGGTTGAAGCGTTCCAGCGCGAGCTCGAGAGGAGAAGCGCGCTCTACGACGCCGTCAACCGCTACGCGCAGGGCACGATCGCGTTGATGATGCAGTCCACGGCGTGCGTCGCGCTCCACCAGGTGCAGCAACGATGCTGCCGGTGGCTGCTGATGACGCACGATCGCATCAGATCGGACCAGTTCATCCTCAGCCACGAATTTCTCGCCATGATGCTCGGTTCGACGCGTCCGACGGTGACCGTGGTCGCGCGCAGCCTGCAAGCGGCCAGGCTCATCCGCTATAGGCATGCCAAGGTCACGATTCTCAACCGGAAGGGCCTGGAGGCGATGTCCTGCGAGTGCTATGCGACGGTCAAGACGGCGTTCGACCGGCTCGGATTGTAGATCTGCCGTTTATCGGCGCGTTCGGAATGCCCGTGGCATCGAACCGATGCCATCTGGCGCCGACGTCTGCGAGCCGATTGCCGCGGAAACCGCAGCCAGCAAATCGTCCGGATCGAAAGGCTTCTTGACGACCCCCACGGCTCCCAGCCTGCCGGCATGCATCGCGGCGTCGTCTTCCCCGGACAATACCAGCACGGGCGCGGCGGCAGTCCTCGGCTCCGGAAGGTAGCGCTGCTCGGCGCGGAAGCCCCATCCATCCATCACCGGCATGTTCAGATCGAGGACGATGAGGTCTGGGCAACGTTCGCGGAGGCGCTCAATCCCGTCCCTGCCGTGCACCGCGAGCATCACGCGGTATCCGTCGCCACTCAGGAGGTTCTCGGTGAGATGCCGCACGTCGGGATCGTCATCCACGACCAGCACCAGCGGCATGATGGTCGCGACAGCAGGCGGGTCGGCGAAGACTGCGACACCGTCAGCGGTGACCAGCTCTGCCCATCGTTCGACCAGAAACACACAGCCGACGTAAGTTCCGAGTTCGTAGACTTCGCCGACCCGAAACTGATCGAGCGAAATGCCGTCGATGGCGCCGGTGGGGCGTATGAGGATTTTGAGGCGCATTCCGCCTGAGTCCGAAAACTGGCATTCAGACCGCTGGCGGACGACTCGCTTTTCGAGCGCCCCGGAGAGGATGTCGAGGCAACTGTAAGCAATCGAACAGTCTTATGCAAGCTCGGCACTTCTCCCGACAGATAGCCGAGAGTCAGGCGCAAATTACTGGTCGTCACACCGTTTCGGGAATTGTCGCCTTCCCCACAGTGTCCGAGCCCTGGCGCCCGGTCGCCTCTACCCCGGTGGCCAGCCGAGGCTGCGGCCGCCAATCAGGTGCAGGTGGATGTGAAACACCGACTGCCCTGCTTCGCGGTTGGTGTTGAACACCACGCGATAGCCGCCCGCTGAAATCTTGCGTTCTGCCGCGATCGCCGCCGCCCGCCGCACGACCTCTCCGACGATCTGATCGTGGCCCGGCTTGAGATCGTTGAGCGTGGCGATGTGCTGCCGCGGAATCACCAGGATGTGCGTCGGCGCCTCGGGATTGATGTCGTTGAACGCGACCACCGAGTCGTCCTCGTAGACGATCGACGCCGGAACCTCGTGGTTGGCGATCTTGCAGAACAGGCAATCGGCCATGGCGGGATTCTAGATCTCTTCGGGAGGCCTGCCTAACCGCAGAGACCGCAGAGACCGCAGAGATCTTTGTTCTCAGGAACGAGGACGATGTGATCGCGCGCGGCGTATGGCGACCGACTAACGACGTCGGGCGACGACTGTCCTGGCAATTCCCTGCAGGTCGCGCCGCAGCTCGATCAGCTCGAGGTCGGGTGAGCCCCAGATCAACTCCTCGATCTCGACGTCCTGCCCCAGACCGAACTCGAACACGAGATAGCCGCCGCCCCGCAGCCGCCTCGGCGCCTCGGCGGCCAGGCGCGTGACCAGGTCCAGCCCTTCGCGGCCGCCGTACAGCGCCACCGCCGGCTCGTGGTCGCGGACCTCCGGCTGCAGCGCAGGCCTGGCGCCGTCGAGGACGTACGGCGGGTTGGCGACGACCGCGTCGAGCGGCCCCTCGACGCCGTGCATCAGATCGCCATGGCGGAACACGACGCGATCGCCGACGCCGTGCCGTGCCGCATTGCGCCGCGCGACGTCGAGCGCCGCGCGCGAGATGTCGGTCGCGACGATCCGCGCCGCAGGCCGTTCGTGCGCGAGCGCGACGGCGACGCAGCCGCAGCCGGTGCAGATGTCGGCCGCCGCCAGCGGCGCCATTCGATCGGGGAAGAGCTCGAGCATCACCTCGACGATCAGCTCGGTGGCCGGCCGCGGGATGAGCACATCCGGCGTCACCTCGAGCTCCAGCCCCCAGAACTCGCGGGCGCCGACGATGTAGGCGAGCGGCTCGCGGGTGACACGGCGCTCGACCAGCCGCTGATAGTGCGACACGAAGCCGTCGGGAACCTGCGCGTGGCCGTCGGTGAGGAACCGCTCGGTGGTCCAGCCGAGGACGTGCTGGGCGAGCAGGCGCGCGTCGAGATCCGACTCGGTCTGCGAAATCCCCGCGTCGCGCAGCCGCTGGCGCGCGGCGTTCACCTGAATGTGGATGCTCATTTAGACCGTGGTGGCGTCCTTCAGCTTCTCGGTCTGGTAGTAGGTGATGACGTGATCGAGCACCTCGGCGAGATCGCCGTTGAGCACGTCGACCAGCCGGTGGATCGTGAAGCCGACGCGATGATCCGTAATCCGGTTCTCGCGGAAGTTGTAGGTGCGGATCTTTTCCGAGCGCTCGCCGGTGCCGACCTGGCTGCGGCGGTCCTTGGCGATCGCGTCCTGCTGCTTGCGCAGCTCCATCTCGTAGAGCCGCGACCGCAGCACCTTCATCGCCTTTGCCTTGTTCTTGATCTGCGACTTCTCGTCCTGCTGCGAGACGACGACGCCGGTCGGGATGTGCGTGAGGCGGACGGCGGAGTAGGTGGTGTTGACGCTCTGGCCGCCCGGGCCGCTCGAGCAGAAGGTGTCGATGCGCAGGTCCTTCTCGTTGATCTGCACGTCCACTTCTTCCGCCTCCGGCAGGACGGCGACGGTCACCGTTGACGTGTGGACGCGGCCGCTCGCCTCGGTCGCCGGGACGCGCTGCACGCGGTGGACGCCGCTCTCGTACTTCAGCTTGCTGTAGACGCCGCGGCCCTCGATCATCGCGATCACTTCTTTCAGGCCGCCGACGCCGGTATCGCTGCTCGACATCACTTCGATGCGCCAGCCCTGGCGCTCGGCGTACATCGTGTACATCCGGAACAGCTCGGCGGCGAACAGGGCCGCCTCGTCGCCGCCGGTGCCGGCGCGGATCTCCAGCATCACGTTCTTCTCGTCGTTCGGGTCTTTCGGGATCAGCAGGACCTTGAGCTCGGCGAGCAGCGCATCGCGCCGCGCGACCAGCGACTTCAGCTCCTCGCGCGCCAGCTCGCGCATGTCCGAGTCGCCGGCCCCGGCGAGCTCCTCGGTCTGGGTCAGGTCGTGCATCACCGTCTTGTATTCGCGGAACTTCTGCACCAGCGGCTCGACTTCCGCCAGCGCCTTCGCGTTCTTCCGGTACGCGGACGCGTCCGATTGCACCTCGGTCGTCCCGAGGAGCCGCATCAGGTCTTCGTAGCGTTGTTCTTCCGCCGCAAGCTTATCGAACATAACTGACGCTGTCGGAGCTGGGGGCCAGGGGCTGGCCTATCCACCCGATACCGGCGGCAGGAAGGCGACTTCGTCGCCGTCCCCCACCACATGATCCATTCTCGCGTAATCGGCGTTCACCGCCGACGAGATCGAGCGCTCGTAGACGGCGAGTTCCGGAAACTCATGCGCCAGCTGGCGCCAGACATCGCCGATCGTCGCGCCTGGCGCGAGGTCGCGCGCCAGCTCGGCTGCGCCGGCGATGTCGCGGAGCCGGGCAAAGAGCCGCACGGTTACGCGCATGCCACCCGCTCGGCTTCGGCGCGCGCCTCCTCGTTGTCGGGATCGGCGGTCGCCCCTTCGATCCAGACGTCGCCGCCCTCGAAGAACTCGCGCTTCCAGATCGGCGCGATCTGCTTCACGCGCTCGATCGCATAGCGGCAGGCGGCATAGGCGTCGCCGCGGTGCGGCGAGCGCGCCGCAATCGCGATGCTCGCCTCGCCGATCTCGAGCCTGCCGATCCGGTGGTGCAGCGCCAGCCGGGCCGTAGGCCAGCGCCCTGCAATTTCGCTGGCGATGCGCTCGAAGGCCTTGAGCGCGAGCGGCTCGTAGGCTTCGTACTCGAGATATCGGACGCGCCGCCCGAGGTTGTGGTTGCGTACCAGCCCCAGGAACGTGACGACGGCGCCGTCGGCGCCGGGATCGGCCGGCTGCGCCCCCTCGGACAACGCCGAGGTCAGCCGCTCGACCGCGAGCGGGGCAGGACCGATGTCCAGCAGGGGGGGCGCCACGCTTTCAGTATACGAGACGGGCAGCCGAGGCAGGTCGGGCGGGTGGGGTTCGTCGTCGCGTCTCGTTTATCGCGCCGAGTCGAAGGGCCAGAAGTGATTCAGCGGCGCCTTGCCGTGGCCGATCGCGGGGGCGTGCGCGATCGCGCCGGCGACGTACTGCTGAGCGCGTGCGGCGGCGTCGGGCAGCGCGAGCCCCTGCGCCAGGCCGGCCGCCACCGCCGACGCGAAGGTGCAGCCGGTGCCGTGCACGGCGCGGGCGGCGGCGCGCGCCACGCGAAATTCGTGGAACATGTGGCCGTCGAACAGAAGATCCACGACCTCGCCTGCGTCGCGGTTCCACGCGGCGTGGCCGCCGGTGACGATGACCGCGGACGCGCCCATGTCGTGCAGCCGTTTCGCCGCATCGCGGGCCGCGGCCGGCGACGTGAGCGTCCGGCCGCACAACCTCTCGGCTTCGGGGACATTCGGCGTGATGACCCGCGCAAGGCCCAGGAGCTCGCTGCACAACAGCCGCACGCCGTCTTCGTCCAGCAGCGGCGCCCCGCTCGACGACACCAGCACCGGATCGACGACGACGAGCGGCAGCTCCAGTTCCTTGATGGCCGCGGCCACCGCCTCGACGATCGCGGCGTTGGCGAGCATGCCGATCTTGGTGGCGTCGATGGCCAGGTCGGCGGCCACCGCTTCGATCTGCGCCGTCACCAGATCCGCTTCGAGCGGCGTCACCGACTCGACGCCGCGCGTGCTCTGAACCGTGATCGCGGTGATCGCGCTGGCGCCGTAGACGCCGTGCGCCGCAAACGTTTTCAGATCGGCCTGGATGCCGGCGCCGCCGCTCGGATCGCTCCCCGCAATTGTCAGCGCTATAGCCATGGGCTAACATGCGCGGTCATGTATCTGACCCTTCTCTCGACGATCGCCGGCCGCACCGATGCGCGTGTTCGCGCAGCCGGGCAGGCCGCGGCGGTCGTGCTGGTCACCGCGCTGACGGCGATTGCCGCGCAGGTGAGCCTGCCGCTGCCGTTCACGCCGGTGCCGTTCACGTTCCAGCCGATGGTCGTGCTGGTCGGCGCGATGGTGCTGGGGTCGCGGCTCGGCGCCGCCAGCCAGGCGCTCTATCTGGCGCTCGGCATCGCCGGCCTGCCGATATTCGCCGCGTCGCCGCTGCTGCCACAAGGCGCCGCCCGGCTCATCGGGCCGACCGGCGGTTACCTGCTGAGCTATCCGCTGGCCGCCTTCGTGACCGGCTGGCTCGCCGAGCGCGGCTTCGACCGCCGCTACCTCACGTCCATCGCCGCCATGTCGCTCGGCCTCGCCATCGTCTACGCCGGCGGCGTCGCGTGGCTGACGATCGCGTCGCAGCCCGCGCGCAGCATCGGCGCCGCGCTCGCGGCCGGCGTCGTGCCGTTCGTGCTGCCCGACATTTTCAAGCTGATCGTCGCCGCAGGGGTGATGCCGGGTCTCTGGAAGATCACGGGACCGATCGCGCGTTAGCGCGTCCGAAGACCAGCAGGTAGACGAACGGCGGAATCTCGTCGCGGGAGATCAGCACGAGCCCCGCCGATTCGGCGGCGGCGATGATCGCGTCCGGCGCGACGCGCTGATTCGCCGGCGGCCCCGGCCCTCCTGCCCCCGGCGTCCAATCGACAATCCCGAGGCGTCCCTGCGGCTTCAGCGCGCTGCCGATGTTGCGCAGCAGCGTGACGATCACCGACGGGTCGGAGGGCTCGTTCATCTCGTGGTAGGCGTCGGCGATCAGCGCGGCGTCGAGCCCCGGCGGCAAACGCGGATCGATCGGGGTGCCGAGAATCGGCTTCACGTTGGCAAGATTCTCCGCCTTCATGCGGCGCGCGATCCCTTCGATCATGCCCGGCTGGATGTCCTCGGCGTAGACCAGCCCGTTCGGCCCGACGCGCGTCGCGAGGCGGAGCGTGAACCAGCCGCCGCCGGCGCCGAGCTCCGCCACGACCGAGCCCTCCGCGATCGCGAGCGCGTCCATGATCTGATCCGGCTTCTGCCATTGATCGCGATCGGGCGCCTCGAGCAGCCCGAGATCCTGCTGCCGGAACAGGCGCGCCGGCGGGGCCGGGAGCGCGCGCGGCGACGGGAGCGCGCGTGGGGCAGGTAGGGCGGGTGGGGCAGGTGCGGTTGTCGGGCCGGGCCGGACCGGCGGGCCGATTCGCGCCGGTGGCTGCCCCGGTCGTCGCGGCTGACCGGACGCGATCGACGCGACGCCTGCGCTCGCCAAGAACGCCACCAGCACCACGGTGCTGACTCGTCGCACGCCCTTAGCCTTTGTGTCTTTCCCCACCTGCCTCACCAGCCCTACCTGCCCCACCAGCCCTTCCTGCCCCCACGATTCCACCCCGCGTCATCGACTCCACCGACAGGATCTCATCCAGCCGTTTCGCATCGAGCAGCCCGCGCTGCAGCACCAGCTCGCGAATCGACTTGCCGCTCTTCACCGACTCCTTGGCGATCTCGGCGGTCGCCGCGTAGCCGATGTAGGGACTCAACGCGGTGGCGGTTGCCGTGCTCCGATCGAGCAGCTCCTGCGCGCGCGCGCGGTCAGCGGCGATCCCGTCGACGCACCGGCTGCGCAGCACCTTCATCGCTTCCCGCAGGATGGTCGATGCGTGGAGCGCGTTCCACGCGATCACCGGCATCATCACGTTCAGCTCGAGCTGTCCCGCCTCGCACGCGATCGCCACCGTGGTGTCGCAGCCCATCACCTGGAAGCAGACCTGGTTCACCATCTCGGGCACCGACGGGTTCACCTTGCCCGGCATGATCGACGAGCCCGGCTGCACCGCGGGCAGCGCGATCTCCGAGAGGCCCGCGCGCGGTCCCATGCTCAGGAGTCGCAGGTCGCTCGCGACCTTGCCCACTTCGACCGCGAGGCGGCGCATCGCGCTCGAGTAGGCGAGCACGTCGCCCATGCTCTGGGTGACGCGAAACAGATTCGCCGCCGGCACGAGGCGCAGCCCGGTATAGCGCGACAGGTTCTTGACGACCAGCTGGCGAAACTCTTCGCCGGCGTTGAGGCTCGTGCCGACGGCGGTCGCGCCGATGTTCAGCTCTTCGAGCTGCTCCGAGCCGTGCGCGACGTCTTCGGCGCCGCGGCGCACGCACTCGGCGTAGCCGCTGAACTCCTGGCCGAGCGTGATTGGCACTGCGTCCTGCAGGTGCGTCCGCCCCGTCTTCAGCACGCCGGCGAACTCGTCCGCCTTGTGCGCCAGGCTTTCCGCCAACGCATGCGCCGCGCCGACCAGCGGCGCCGCCCCGAGCAGCAGCGCGAGCCGCGTCGCCGTGGGGAAGACGTCGTTCGTCGACTGCCCCATGTTGACGTGGTCGTTGGGATGAACGCTCTTGTAGGCGCCCTTCGCGTCGCCCAGGATCTCGCCGGCGCGGTTCGCCAGCACCTCGTTCGCGTTCATGTTGTGCGAGGTGCCCGCGCCGGCCTGGTAGACGTCGACGACGAACTGGTCGCGAAGCGCGCCGGAGAGAATCTCGTCGGCGGCGGCGACGATGGCGCGGGCCGCGCCGGCGTCGAGGCGGCCGAGCGAGGCATTCGCCTCGGCCGCGGCCTTCTTCACCAGGATCGTCGCGGCGACCAGATCCGCCGGCGCGCGCAGCCCGCTGATCGGAAAATTCTCAACCGCGCGCGCGGTCTGGACGCCGTAGTACGCGTCGGCTGGAACCCGAAGCTCGCCCAGCGGATCGCGTTCTACCCGAAAGCCATCAGCCATCAGCGTTTAGCCATCAGCCATTATACTGAGGCGTTATGCCGCCATCCTTTTTCGACAGCGTCCTGCAGCTGATCGTCCGCACCTCGACCGACCTGCCGCCGGACGTGCGCGCGGCGATGAAGCATTCGCTGGTCGCCGAACCGGCCGGCACGCGCTCGTCGCAGGCGCTGACGATCATCGCGCAGAACATCGACCTCGCGGTCGACACCGAGGGCGCGATCTGCCAGGACACCGGCATGCCCACCTTCGAGGTGAAGACGCCGGTCGGCGCCAATCAGATCGCGATGCGGCAGCAGATTCGCGAAGCGGTCGCCGAGGCCACGCGCCTCGGCAAGCTGCGCCCCAACTCGGTCGATTCCATCACCGGCAAGAATTCCGGCGACAACCTCGGGCCCGGGACGCCGATCATCCATTTCGATCAGTGGGAGCGCGACGCGATCGAGGTCAAGCTGATTCTCAAGGGCGGCGGGTGCGAGAACACCAACGCGCAGTATTCGCTGCCGGTGGAGCTGGCGCATCTGGGGCGCGCAGATAGAAACCTCGATGGCGTCAGGAAGTGCATCCTGCACGCGGTGTGGAACGCGCAGGGCAAGGGGTGCGCGCCGGGCGCGGTCGGCGTCTGCGTCGGCGGCGATCGCACCTCGGGGTACACGCACGCGAAGGAGCAGCTGTTTCGCACGCTCGACGACATCAATCCCGACCCGCGCCTGGCCGAAGTCGAGGCGCAGGTGATGGCCACGGTCAACGACCTCGACATCGGCACCATGGGCTTCGGCGGCAAGGTGACGCTGATCGGCTGCAAGATCGGCGCGCTCAACCGCCTGCCGGCGAGCTTCTTCGTGTCGGTGGCCTACGACTGCTGGGCGTTCCGCCGCCTCGGCGTCGAGCTGAACGCCGCCAGCGGCGCGATCGAGCGCTGGCTCTATCGCGACCCGTCGCATCCGGTGATCCCGATGCTCGACCAGGCCGGCTTCGTCCGCACCGGCCGCGAGATCGCGCTGCGCGCGCCGCTCACCGAAGACGCGGTGCGCGGGCTGAAGGTCGGCGACGTGGTGATGATCTCGGGCCCGATGTTCACCGGCCGCGACGCGGTGCACGCGCACCTGATGAAGCACGACCCGCCGGTCGACCTGCGCGGCGCCGTGCTCTATCACTGCGGGCCGGTCGTCGTGAAGGAGGGCGATGGCTGGCGCGTCACCGCCGCCGGGCCGACGACCAGCATCCGCGAGGAGCCGTATCAGGGCGAGATCATCAAGCGCTACGGCGTCCGCGCCGTGATCGGCAAGGGCGGCATGGGGGCGAAGACGCTGGCGGCGCTGAAGGAGCACGGCGCGGTGTACCTGAACGCGGTCGGCGGCGCGGCGCAGTTCTACGCGCGGTCGATCAAGGGAGTGGACGGCGTCTCGCTGCTCGACTTCGGCACGCCGGAAGCGATGTGGCATCTGCGGGTCGAGGACTTTCCCGCGATCGTGACGATGGACGCGCACGGCAACTCGCTGCACAGGGACATAGAGCAGGAATCCGGCCAGCACCTCGAAGTGATAGGGGCAGGGGCTGGGGGCTAGTTGCTGGGGGCTGGCTGCCTTCGCTTGTATCCGCGTGCCCCAGCTCCAGCAACCAGCCGCAATCACGGACAGCCAGCCCCCAGTCCCCAGCCCCTAGCCCCTAGCCCCGACGAGCGGCGGCGCGAGCCGCCGCACTCCTCCCTAGCCCCCGCTCCGTTTCGCGAAGTCTCGGAGCGGCGGGCGGCCATACCCATGCTCCATGGCGAACACGTCGAGATCGGTGGTCTCGATGTCCGAGATCGACAGCAGCGGAAACGGCGACAGCTCGGGCAGATCGATGGTCTTCAGGTAGCCGCCGCACGACGCGCACGCTTCGACGCGGCGGTCCTTGCGATCCTCGTCGGGCGCGGCGGTGACGAACTTCTCGCCGCTCTCGCCGCAGTAAATGCACGCGTAGGTCGGCAGTTCCCAGGCGCTCGCGCAGAACGAGCAGCGCAGCAGGCGGTGGCCGCCAACCCCCTCGGCCACGGCCGGCCACGAGCCGCAGGCCGCGCAGTGGCCGCAGGCCCAGGCGTCGAGCGCCTGCCGCAGCTCGCCGGCGGACGCCTGACCCAGAAGCGCCTGCTGCAGCGCGTGCGCGAACGGGCTGACGGCGAGCTCCGCGACGAGCCACACCAGATCCGGTGCCAGGCCGCGGTGCGACGCGCCGGTGCGCACCGCCGCCTGGTTGCGGGTGAGCGACGCGGTCAGGAGCGATGCCGGTTCCATCGAGCCGCCGTCGATCGCCTCGCGGATGCGCCGCGCCGCGTCGCCGGCGCCGCCCGCGCCGAGCGTGTCGCACAGCTGCCGCAGCGTTGGCAGCATCACGCGCACCGGCACCGGGATCGGCTCGCCGGCGAGCGCCGGGACGCCGCGCGCGAGCTTGGCGGCGAGATACTTCGGCGGCAGCGACAGCCGCGGCAGGCCGGTGGCGGCGATCGCCGCCTCGACGTCGACGACCAGCGTGAGCAGCCCGCGCTGCAGCGTCAGCGCCGGCGCGAGATCGGGGCGCGCGGCGAGGATGGCGCGCCAGCGCGCCTCGGCGGAAATCAGCAGATTTTCACGGGAAATCGCCCCGATTCGGACGTAGGCCATGCTGAGGCTGTGCAGTATATCAACGCGGATCTTGCTATAATGCCGACATGATTAATGTGTCAGAAACGGCAGCGGCCAAGATCAACGAGCTGCTCGCCGAGGAAAACAAAACCGACAGCGGATTGCGTGTGTTCGTCCAGGGCGGCGGCTGTTCCGGGTTTCAGTACGGGTTGATGATCGAGGAGAACGGCCAGGGCTCCGGCGATCAGGTGTTCGAGTCGCACGGCGTGAAACTGTTCGTCGATCCGATCAGCATCCGCTACCTGACGGGCGCCGAGGTGGACTTCGTCGATACCATCACCGGCGGCGGGTTCACGATCAAGAATCCGAACGCCACCTCCACCTGCGGCTGCGGCTCATCGTTCTCCGTCGACTGACATTCAGGATTGGCGAGTTGGCGGACTGGGTGAATTGGTGAAGGGATTCGCCAGTTCGCCGGGTCTGTCGATTCCCAGATGACACGCGAACTTCCCGACCTCTCCACGCTTCGCAAAGCCGGCGGTAAACGCTCGAGCAAGCGCGATCGGATCGTGCAGGTGTTCCTCCGCCAGGAGGGGCACGTCAGCGCCGACGACCTGTTCGAGCGCGTGCGCAAGGAGGACGCCGGCATCGGCCGCGCCACCGTCTACCGCACGCTCCAGTGGATGGTCGACGCCGGCATCGCCCGCAAGGTCGATTTCGGCGAGGGGCGTTCCCGGTTCGAGCCGTCATATCGCCACCCGCGGCACTTCCACCTGATCTGCAACACCTGCCATACGTCGTCGGAGTTCCTCAGCTCCGACGTCGAATCGCTGATGGAAGAGATTGCCGCCGCGCGCAACTTCGAGGCGGCGCAGTCGGTGGTGCAGATTTACGGCACCTGCGAGCAGTGCCGGACCGGCCGCGCGACGCCGCCGATCGACGGCGTCACCACCGAGCTGGTGTTCGCCCGCGACGCGCTGCGGATGGCGATTGCGACCGAGCGCAGCGGGCTCGACTTCTACACCCGCGCCGCCGCGCAGACCAAGGACTCCCGCGGCCGCTCGGTGTTCCACAAGCTGGCCGAGGAGGAGAAGGAGCACCTCGGCACGCTGCAGAAGCGCTATGCCGAGCTGGCGGCCTCCGACCCGCAGCTCGAGTCGCGGCCGACGTTCCTCTTCTTCAAGGGCGCCGCGAGCGGCCTGTTCGCCGAAGGGGCGAAGCAGCTGAAGGAAGGGGTCAACGATCGCGAGGCGCTGCTCATCGGCATCCGCTGCGAGCACGGCTCCCACAAGTTCTTCAAGCGCTACGGCGAGCGGTTCGAGGATTCCGAGGGCAAGCGGATCTTCCTCGAGTTCGCCGACGAGGAGCGCGCCCACCTCGACCTCCTGATCCGCGAATACCGTGCGCTGTGCGGCCGCCAGAAGAAGGCGCGGCCCCCGGTCAGCCGCGTCGCCGCGCGCCGCGCGCCGGCGAGGACGGCCCGGGCCAGCGCGCGACGTTCGTGATCGATCTCCACACCCACACGACCGCATCGGACGGACGCTGCGCGCCGCAGGAGCTGGTGGCGCGCGCCGGGGGCGCCGGCGTCACCGTGCTGAGCGTCACCGATCACGATACCGTCGCCGGCTGCGAGGCCGCGGCCGCGGCGTGCGCCACCGCCGGCATCGAGTTCGTCGCCGGCATCGAGATCACCGCGGTGCGCGACGACGTCGACGTCCACATGCTCGGCTACTTCGTCGATCCGGCGTCGCCAGCGCTGCTTGGCTTCCTCGCCGCCCAGCGGCAGCAACGCATCGATCGCATTCGCGAGATGGTGGCGAAGCTGGCGATCTTCGGCATCCGCCTCGACGCCGACGCGATCGTCCAGCCCGCGATCGACGACCCGGGCCGCTCGGTCGGGCGGCCGTGGATCGCGCGCGCGCTGGTCGCCGGCGGCCACGTCAAGTCGACCAACGACGCCTTCGGGATCTGGCTGTCGCGCGGCCGGCCGGCGTTCGTGCCGCGCGAGAGCGCGCCGCCGGCCGACGTGATCGAGCGCGTCCACGAAGCCGGCGGCCTCGCCTCGATCGCGCATCCCGGCCTCGTCGGCCACGACGAATGGATCGCGCCGCTTGCCGAAGCGGGGCTCGATGCGATCGAGGTCTACCACACCGATCACGACCGCGCCGCCACGGCGCGCTACCGCGCGCTGGCGGACCGCCTGAATCTCCTCGCGTCGGGCGGCTCCGATTTCCATGGCGACCCGTCGCACGGCGCGACGTCGCCGGGAGCCGTGACGCTGCCGCGCGAAGACTTCGACCGCCTGGCCGCGCGCACGGCCGCGCGCCGCCGGTGAGATGACATTGCGGCGGCGCGCGTAGCAGCCCCTGGCCCCTCCGCGCGCCGCGCGCGCCGCCGCCGTCCCATCGGCGCTTAGCGGCGTCGAGCGGCGATGCGGGCGACGGCTTCCGGGGACGCCGTCTCTTCGTAGAACAGCTCATCGAAGCCGCGGAATCGCTCGCGCAGTTCGCCGGGTTCGAGCAGGTGGTCGGGCGACCTGGGGCCCGTGCCGAACGCGCGCTGCGCGGTCGTGAACGTCTCGTACAGCACGACGCCGCCCGGCGCGCAGGCCGCTCGCAGCGCGTCGAACAGATCGCGCTGCAGGTAGCGGGACACGACGACGAGATCGAAGCGTTCGGCGGGGAGCGGATGCTGCGTCAGGTCGGCGCACCAGCCGTTCACGACGGCGCCCTCGGCGGCGGCCGCCGCGACCGCGTCCCGCACCGCGTCGAACGCGATGTCGACGCCGAAGGTGCGGAAACCGGCCTGCGCGAGCCTCACCGCATGGCGCCCGCGCCCCATCGCGACGTCGAGCGCGCGGCCGCGGGTGGAGCGGCCTGCCGCGCAGCGGGCAATCCATTCGAAAATGAACGGCGAAGGTGACATAATTCCTCCCACCTCCTCGTGGCCCAGGCGCTGCTCACCGCGGTCTTCATCGGTCTCATCGGTCTCGTCACCACCACCGTCCTCGGCCTGGGCGGCGCCGACGTCTCGCGTCACATCTCCTATGGCATCTTTTCGACGCTGGTGACGCTGCTCGCCCACTCGATGATGATGTTTTATCTCATCGGCAAGGGCAAAGCGGTGAAGGACGCGATGGCCGAGCACAGCGTCGCCGGCGACTACTACCGCCGCATCGCCGCGGCGCGCAAGCCGGTCTTCTCGAGCGCCACCCTGGCGATGGCGGCGGCAATGGTCACCGCAATCCTCGGCGCCAGCGTCGACACCGGCGTGCTGCCGTCCGCCGTCCATGCCGCGTTCGCCTACGGCGCCATCGTCTGCAACCTGGCCGCGGCGAAGATCGAGATCGCGGCGCTCATCGCTTCCAGCCGCATCGTTACCGAGGTCAACCAGCGGATTGGCGCGTGACGCCGGTCCTCGAGCTGGTCGCCGTCTCGCGCGACTATCGCGGGCTGAGGCCGCTGCGGATCGCGGAGCTGCGCGTCGCCGCCGGCGAGCGCGTCGCGCTGCTCGGCCTCGATGCGCCAGCCGCTGAAGTGTTCGTCAACCTGGCCACCGGCACCGCGCTGCCGGACGCCGGCGAGGTGGCGCTGTTCGGCCGCGCGACCTCGGCGATCGCCGACAGCGCCGACTGGCTCGCCACCGTCGACCGCGTCGGTATCGTCAGCGATCGGGCGGTGCTGCTCGAGGAGCTGACCGCGATTCAGAACCTGGCGATGCCGTTCACGCTCGCGATCGAGCCGCCCGCCGACGAGGTTCGCGCACGCGCGACAGCGATTGCGCGCGAGGTGGCGCTGCCGGAAACGGCGTGGAACGCGCCGGTCAGCCGCCTCGACGCCGCGGGAAAAGTGCGCGTGCGTCTCGGCCGTGCCGTGGCGCTCGATCCGGCGCTCCTGCTGCTCGAGCACGCCAGCGCGTCGGTCGCGCGCGGCAGCGTCGCCGCGCTGGCCGCCGACATCGCGGCCGTGGCCTCGGCGCGCCACTCGGCGCTCGTCGCGCTGTCGGCCGACGATGCCTTTGCGCGCGCGGTGGCGACGCGGATCCTGACCCTGCAGCCGGCAACCGGCGTCTTGAAGGAACGGCGCCGCGGATGGTTTTGACCTAGAATGTCTCGCTGACGGGCCACGCACCGCGTGGCAAAAGGAGATCGCTTATGAAAATCGGAAAGCAGCTCGCGCTGCCGGTCCTCATCCTCGTGGCTGGATTCGGGTTCGCGGCAGCCGCACAGGAGGCAGCCAAGCCGGCCGCCAAAACCGCGGCGAAGAAGCCGCGCGTGTTCTTCGTGGAGCCGAAAAACGGCGCCACCGTCACCAGCCCGCTCCACATGAAGTTCGGATCCGAAGGCGTCGAGATCGCCGCTGTACCGCCGGGCGAAATCACCAAGGCCCAGGTGCGCAAGGGCATCGCGCACTACCACGTCGGTATCGATCAGAGCTGCCTGCCGGCCGGGAAAACCATCGTCAAGGGCACGCCGTCGTGGGTGCATTTCGGCGACGGCAAGGATGTGTTCGATACCCAGCTGACCCCGGGCAAGCACAAGCTGGCGCTCCAGCTGGGCGACGACCTGCACGACACGATGCCCGGGACCTGCCAGGAAATTACAGTTACGGTGAAGTAACTACCGTTGCCTGAGGCTGGACGCGGTCCAGCCTCAGGTTTTGTACACGCGCGTATTCGTTTTGAAATTCGCCGAGTGGATGAGCTTCCAGACTCGGCTGTACTCCTCGGCATTTCGCGGCTGATTCTCTGGAACGAGTTTTGATACCCCTACACCCTTGGGCACGGGTGCGCCGCCCAAGGAGACTCGGATGTCGAGTGGGACGATCAAGCGGCTTGTTCGGGACAGGGGATTCGGGTTCATTCGCGACGACGCCGGGCAGGAGTGGTTCTTTCACCGCAGCTCGGTTCAGGGCAGCTTCGACCAGCTGAATGAAGGACAGCGCGTCGCCTTCGAGGAAGAGCCGTCGGCCAAAGGACCCCGAGCCGGCAACGTTCGCAGCGAGAGCTAGGCACGCTCGTACCCTTCTCCTCTTCGACATCGACGGTACGCTTGTGCTCACGGGGGGCGCGGGCGGGCGGGCGATGTCGAACGCGTTCGAGGAGATCTTCGGCATCCGCGACGCGTTCCGCGGCGTCTCGCTCGCGGGCCGCACCGACCCGTGGATTCTGCGGGACGGCGCCGCCGCGCACGGCATCGCGCCAGACCCGCCTGCGCTCGCGCGCTTCCGCGACGCCTACCTCAAACATCTCGTCATCGAAATCGAGAAACCAGGACCGCGCAAAGGGCTGATGCCGGGAATCCGGCCGTTGCTCGACGCGTTGTCGGCGCGCGACGACGTCTATCTCGCGCTGCTGACGGGGAACTACGAAGAAGGCGCGCGCATCAAGCTCGAATACTTCGACCTGTGGCGATACTTCCCCTGCGGCGCATTCGGCGACGACGCGCCGCACAGAAACGGCCTGGTCACCAAAGCGGTCGAACGTGTTGCGGCGTGCGGCGGGCCGGCGCTCGAGGCAGCGCACGCATTGGTGATCGGCGACACGCCGCTCGACATCGCCGGCGCGCTGTTCTCAGGCGCACGGTCGCTCGGCGTCGCAACCGGAAGCCATAGCGTCGATGAACTGCGCGCGGCGGGCGCTGATGCGGTGATGCAGGACTTCAATGACACGGCGGAGGTGCTGCGTGTCATTGCGGATCTCGGATTGCGGATTGCGGATTGATTGCTACATTTGCGATCCGCAATCCGCAATCCGCAATGTCGTGAGGCTGGCGGAAGCGCCTGGGAGTCGAACCCAGCCTCCCCGCGTGAGCGGGGAGCGACCGATTTTGAAGACCGGGAGGGCCACCGGGCCCCGTTCACTTCCGCACGGATCGAAATTGTAGTTTGGAGCGCACCGCGATCGGAAAGAAGGGCCCTGCGTCGGAGGGGACGGGTTGCGGATGTTCGGCCGGGCGCGCATCGCCATCGGCGGCCGCCGGTCCGCAACCCGGCAAAGGGATCAGCTCTCGATCAATCGAACGTCGCCGGCGCGCGGTCCTTTCTGCGAATCTTCCGGGGTGAAGTCGACGCGCTGGCCCTCGCGGAGGAGCTCGAACACGGCGCCGCGGACCGAGCTGCGGTGGAAGAAGTGCTCGATCCCGCCTTCGTCTCGGATGAACCCGAACCCCTTGTCGATGAGGAGTCGTGCGATTGTCCCGGTTGGCATACCCCGGCCCTCCCGTTCCGAACCCCTGGGCATATCCCAAGGGTACTCAGCCGGTTACGGGCGCTCGAAGGGTCAGAAGCCGTCGGGACGCGGTGCCGGCCGAGTCTGTCCCAGCTTGGTTGAGCTGGAAATTGCGGCCAGTCTAGGCAGATTGTCACGGGAAGTCAACAACAGCCTGCCGCTGCCGCAAGCGGCCAGAACTGTCAGACCTGCCACGTTTCTTCTTCCTCTTCGTCCCCTTCCTCGTCGTCTTCTTCGTCGTCGTCCTCGTCGAAATCGTCCTCGTCGTCTTCGTCGACGTCGTCGTCATCGAGGCGATAGCGCGACATAAAAATTCGGCAAGCGTTCAGGGCGCGGGTTCCGCCGCGGGCTTGGCGTCCGGCGCCGGCTTCGCCTTCTGCGCGGGCGGCGGGTACGTCGTCCAGAAATGCCGGCCGCAGGTGTTGCACACCCAGAATTGATCGGGCGTCCACGGCATGCCCGGTCCGGGATCGCGCATCTCCATCTGGGCGCCGCAGCGCTGACAGCGAATCTGGAGGTCGACGTCGGCCATGCCACGCGATTCTATAACATAGCGTCCGCGCAGGCGGACCGCTTGCGGTTCGCCTGCGGGAGACTACGGGAGCAGGTTGCGTTCGTGATCCCAGCCCTCGTCCTCGCCGCCGGCCGATCCTCGCGCATGGGACGCGCGAAGGCGACGCTTCCCCTCAACGGCGGCGACACGTTTCTGTCGCGCATCGTCAAGACGTTCCTCGAGGCGGGGGTCGACGATGTGGTGGTGGTGGTGGGGCACGACGCCGAGGAAATCGCGGCGAGCGTGGAGCAGGCCGGCTTGCGAGCGCGACTCGTCGTGAATCCCAATTACGACCGCGGTCAGTTGTCGTCGATCGTCGCGGGGTTGAATGTCGTGGATCGCCCGGGCGTTGCCGCCGCGCTCATCACGCTCGTCGACGTGCCGCTGGTGTCGGCCGACACCGTCCGCGCGGTGGTGGAGTGCTACCGGCGGACGCACGCCCTGGTCGTGCGGCCGACGTCAGGGTCGCGACACGGGCACCCGCTCCTGGTCGACCGCACGCTCTTCCCGGCGCTGCGCGCGGCAGAGCCAGGCGCCGGCGCCAAGCCGGTGGTCCGGGCGCACGCGTCCGCGGCCGGCGACCTTCCGATCGCCGACGAGGGGGCATACATCGATATAGATACAGAAGAGGAATATCGAAAGTGGGTCAGGACTGGCGATCGGTCCGGCGCCGGCGAGGGTAATCGTTAGCCGCATCACGCAGATCTTTTACCGTCGAAAACTCCTCATCCATATTCGTCCGGCGCATCTCAGGCTCAGCATAACGCTCGGCGATGAGCCACGAACCGACGCTGGCCGACACTTCCCGCACTGTTCCGGGCTCGAAGCGGTCGAGCCGGACGCCGTCGACCTCGTCCTCGCGCGGCGTCTTGTTGATACGTACCTTCACTTGGTTTTTACAAGCAGCAAACCACGCGCCGCCCCGTCGCACGACGACAAGCCGGTCGGAGGCGGGAGTAGAATCGCGCGTCAGGTGAGGTGCGTGATGAGGAGAACTGCTGCGTTGGCGGCCGCCTGCGCGCTGACGCTTTCGTCGGCCGCTGGTGTGGCGCAACAGCGCGGCGGCCAGCCGCCGCCGCCCGCGACCGATACGGTCGCGCCCGACATCCCGGGCGTCGTCGCCGCCGGGACAAAAGTTCAGGTGATCAAGGAAGGCTTCCAGGGGACCGAAGGGCCGATCACGCTGCCCGACGGCAGCTTGATCTTCACCGAGACGAACGCGAACCGGATCACGAAGATCGACAAGGACGGAAACACGACGACGTTCCTCGAGAACACCAACGGATCGAACGGGCTCGCGTTCGATTCGAAAGGGCGTCTCATCACCGTGCAGACGACGCCGGGCCAGACGAAGATCGGCGTGATCTATCCGAAAGGCGCAGAGGCGGTGATCGCCGACAGCTTCGAGGGCAAGCCGTTCGGACGGCCGAACGATCTCGTCGTCGACAAGAAGGGCGGCGTCTACTTCACCGATCCGGGACCCAACGCGCAGCCCGGCGCCGCGCCTCCGGCTGCACCGCTGCCGCCGGCGGTCTATTACGTGCCGGCCGGCGGGCGGGCGATGAAAGTTGCCGACGGCATCGAGCGGCCCAACGGCGTGCAATTGAGCCGCGACGAGAAGACGCTGTTCGTCAACAACACGAGCGGCGAGTATCTGCTCGCGTTCGACATCCAGCCGGACGGCTCGGTGAAGAACCGGCGCAACTTCGCGAAGTACGAAGGTGCGACGCGCAACGAGAACGGCGTCTCGAGCGGCGCCGACGGCCTTGCGCTCGACAACCAGGGGCGCGTCTACGTGGCGGCGTCGACCGGCGTGCAGGTGTTCAGCCCGCAGGGGCAGCACCTCGGCACGATTCCACTGTCGCGCGCGCCGCAGAACCTGGCGTTCGCCGGCGCGGGCAAGAAAACGCTGTACGTCGTCGGCCGCGGCGCCGCCTACAAGATCCAGATGATCGCGGAAGGCTTCAAGGGCCGCATGAAGTAATTAAGAATTAAGGGAATTAGGAATTAAGAATTCGTACCCGAATCCGTGCCGCCGGGAGGATCCCGGCGCGTCGGAAGGATGTACGAATTCTTAATTCCAAATTCTTTTAATTCCTAATTTTCACCGAGCCGCGCTCGGTGCTGTACTTCATGAGCGCGGCGGCACGGTACAACCCGTGCACGAACTTGCCGTACGGAAGCGTCACGAACAGCGCGAGCACGATCCCGAGGTGGACGACGAGCAGCGTTCCCATCAGCGCGGTGCCGCGCAACAGCAACAGCGCGATGCCGGTGGCGCTGGTGAGCAGCAGCAGGACGATGAACGAGTCGTCGAGCCCGGCGTGCCCCGGCGTGGTCAGCGCCGGATCGCGGCGGCGGCGGAGCACGAGGAGGCCGATGGGGCCTGCGACGAGGCCGATGCCGCCGGCCGTGCCGAGCAGCACTGGCAGGCTGGTGTACGCGTAAGGCGCGGGCCAGCCGAAGAGGCTGTGATAAACGGCCGCGACCGACGTCGACGCAAAGCAGAGCAGGAAGCCGTAGAACGTCGCGTGGTGAAAGTAGCGTCGCCACGGCGACCGTTCTTCCTCGTTCGATGTGCAGTCGACGCCGGTCGTGTGCAGGTGCCGGAGCGTCAGCGCATCTCGCAGCCCGTGCGCCACGCGCGCCGATGGAGCGGGACCGCCGCCGTGAATGTCGCGCCAGAAGCGGCGGAGACCCACTGAAAGCGCCACGACCACCCACAAGCCGGCCGCGCCGAACAGCCACACCATCACCGCGTGCGGCACGACGCCGTAGAACCTCCCGCGCGGGTCGCGCCCGGCCAGCGACTCGGTGCCGGCGACCGACGCCAGCGCGAACATCACGAGGCTCAGCACTGCCGCCAGCACGATCGACCGGGCAACGCTGTGCCGATGGAAGATGACGGCGAGCGGGCGCGGCCAGCAGTACTTCTCGTACGACTCGACGCGAATCGCGGCCAGCGTCGCGGGCACGTTGATGCCGAACTCGTGCGGTGGGGCGTACTGGCAGGCGTAGAGGCATTCGCCGCAGTTGTGGCACAGGTTGGCGAGGTAATCGAGATCCGCCTCGGCGAAAACCAGCCGCTGTTCCATCGCCGGGAAGACCGGGCAGAACTGCTCGCAGTAGCGGCAGGCATTGCACACCGTCATCACGTGCTGCCCGTGGCCGACCAGCTCAAGCCGCGGCATGACGCGCCGCCTCCTCGCCGGCGATCCGTCCGACCACCGTGCCAATGGTCATCCCCGCACCCGCCACGTAGCCGCGCCGCAGGATGTTGCCGGCCATGATCTCGCCCGCCGCGTAGATGTTCGCCGCCGGATGTCCATCCGCCATCGACACACGCGCGCGCGCATCGACCTTGAGCCCGAGGTAGGTGAAGGTGATGCCGGGCCGCAGCGGATAGCCCCAGAACGGCGGCGTGTCGAGCGGCAGCGCCCAGTGGCTCTTGGGCGGCGTCAATCCTTCGGTCCGGCAATCGTCGAGCACGGCGTGATCGAACCTGCCCGGCCTCACCGCGGCGTTGTACGCCGCGACCGTCGAGGCGAGGGCGTCGGCGGGCAGCTGCAGCATCGCCGCCAGCTCGCGAATCGATCCGGCCGCGAACGGCGGAAACACCGACGGCATGAAGCGTCCGACCGCCTTCGCGTCGATGATCGAGAACGCAATCTGATCCGGCTGCTGCGCGACAAGGCTTCCCCAGATCGCGTAGCGCTTCGGCCAGAAGTCCTCGCCTTCGTCGTAGAAGCGCATGCCGGCGGCGTTGACCGCGATGCCGAGCGACACGCAGTCGAGGCGGGTGACGATGCCGCCGTCGAACTTCGGCGCGCGCGCGTCGATCGCCACCGCGTGGCAGGCGCGCGGATCGCCAACCGGCTGCGCGCCGGCGTCGAGCATCAGGCGCAGCAGCGTGCCGGTGTTGTAGGGCGTGCCGCGGATGATGAAGTTGTCGGCGGCGCTGCCCCACGCTTCACGCAGCCATTCGAGGTTCGATTCGAATCCTCCGGACGCGAGCACCACCGCGCGGGCGCGGACCGTTCGCTCGACCCCCGCGATGCGGACATGCGCAGCCTCGAACGCATGGCCGGCCAGGTCGAGCGCATGGACGTCGGCGTCGTAGACGACCTCGATGCCGGCGCGCGCGGCCGCGGCGTAGTAGCTGTTCATCAGCGCCTTGCCGCCGCCGAGGAAGAACGCGTTCGTGCGCCCGAGATGCAGCGTGCCCTGCAGCGACGACTGGAACCGGACGCCGTGCCGTCGCATCCAGTCGGGACACCCGGCCGAGCGGTGCACGACCAGGCGCGCCAGATCGCGATCGAGGTCGTCGCCGGTAACGCGCAGCAGGTCGGAGAAGAACTCGTCTTCCGAATAGGTGTCGGTGAGGATGGCGGTCGGCGTGGCATGCGCGGCGCGCAGGTTGCGCGTGTGCCGGCTGTTGCCGCCGCGAAAATGCCGCGGCGCCCGTTCGAGGACGATCACGCTGGCGCCGGCCTCGCGCGCGGTGAGCGCCGCCGACAGGCCGGCGTTGCCGCCGCCGACGACGGCGACGTCGTACACCGTCCCGCTCATGTCGCTTCGCCGGTTGGCAACCAGCGGCGGAGCAGGTGCGGGCCTGCGAGGACGGCGGCGGCCAGCGCCAGCAACGTGGCGCAGATCGGCCGGGTGACGAACACCGACAGATCGCCGCCGCTGATCGCCGCCGCCCGCCGGAATTGCTGCTCGGACAGCGGGCCAAGGATCAAGCCGAGCACGGCAGGCACCAGCGGCACGTCGTAGATGCGCATCGCGCAGCCGAGCGCGCCGACCGCGTAGAGCAGCACCAGATCGAGAATCGATCGGTTCAGGCTGTAGGCGCCGACCGATGCGAGCACGAGGATGCCGCCGAAGAGCAACGGGCGCGGCACGAGCATCACCCGCGCCCACACGCCGGCGAGCGGGAGGTTCAGCACCAGCAGCATCACGTTGCCGATGTAGAGGCTCGCGATCAGCGTCCACACGAGATCGGGCCGGGTCGCGAAGAGCAGCGGCCCGGGCTGCAGCCCGTATTGCTGAAACGCCGTCAGCATCACCGCCGCCGTGGCCGATGACGGCAGCCCCAGCGTCAGCAGCGGCACCAGCACGCCGGCGGCGGCGGCGTTGTTGGCCGCTTCCGGTCCGGCGACCCCTTCGATGGCCCCCTGGCCGAACTCCTCCGGCCGGTCGCTCAATCGCTTCTCGGTCATGTAGGAGACGAAGGTGGGGATGACCGAGCCGCCGCAGGGGAGCACGCCGAGCGGGAAGCCGATTGCTGTGCCGCGCAGCCACGGCTTCCACGAGCGGCGCCAGTCCTCGCGGCTCATGCCGGTGAAGTCGTGCAGCGTAATCACGTGCTCCTCGTCGCGCCCGTGCCGCCACGCCTGATACAGCGTCTCGCCGACGGCGAAGAGGCCGATCACCAGGATCATCACGTCGATGCCGTCCATCAGCTGCGGGATGCCGAACGAGAAGCGCGCGTCGCCCGTGAGCTGATCGATCCCGACCAGCCCGATCGATAAGCCGAGGAACAGGCTGAGCAGCCCGCGCACGACCGAGTCGCCGAGCAGCGCCGCGACGGTCGTGAACGCGAGCATCGTCAGGCCGAAGTATTCGGCCGGCCCGAAGCGCAGTGCCGCGGCCGCGAGCGGCGGCGCGAAGAAGGTCAGCGCGATCGTCGCCAGCGTGCCGGCGACGAACGATCCGATCGCGGCGGTGGTCAGCGCCGCGGCGCCGCGCCCCTGGCGCGCCATCATGTGGCCGTCGATCGCGGTGACGATCGACGCCGTCTCGCCGGGCGAGTTGATCAGGATGCTGGTCGTCGACCCGCCGTACATCGCGCCGTAGTAGATGCCGCCGAACATGATGAACGCGCTCGTCGGATCGAGGCTGAAGGTGATCGGCAGCAGCACCGCCACCGTGAGCGCCGGCCCGATTCCGGGAAGCACGCCCACCGCCGTGCCCAGGGTCGTACCGGCCAGTGCCCAGGCGAGGTGCGGCAGCGAGATCGCGCTGGCGAACCCGCGTCCCAGCGCCTGCAGCGTGCCCATGGCGCCGGCCTACATCCAGCCGGCAAGGATGCCGGCGGGCAGCGGCAGCTCGAGCAGCCGCGCGAACAGCAGGTAAGCGCCAATCGAGACGGCGAGCGCGAAAGCCGCGTCGCGCGCGGGGTGATTCGGATCGAAGGCGCGCGCCGTCGCCCAGAACAGCGCCGTCGATGCGATGACGAACCCGCCGCGCTCGACCAGCAGAACGTCGACGAGGATGCCGATCGCGATCATCGCGATCGCCGGCCACGGCCTCGGCGTTTCGTTCGCCGCGCTCGGCGGCGCTTCGCGCTGCCGCGCGCGGACGAGACCCGCCGCCGCCACGGCTGCGAAAATCGCGAGGCCGGAGAGGACGAGCACCGGATAGGGGCCGGTCGGCGCGCTGTCGCCGCCGGTGCCGAGCTTCTTCAGGATGCTCAGCACCCGCGCCTCCTCGCTGTCGAGAAACGCGGCGAACGCCTCGCTGCCCAGGTAGCGATCGTTCCAGCGGAAGCGCTCGAGCGTCTCGCGCCAGCCCGGTGACTCGACCATCGCCTTGACCGCGCCCTCGAGCCGCTGCCGATCGGCCGCGCTGACGCCGGGCGGCGCGACGATGCAGCGCCAGTTCTCGAGCTCGATGTCGATCCCCTGCTCGCGCAGCGTCGGCGTGTCGAGATGCGGCAGCCGGGCCGCGCTGGATATGGCGAGCGCGCGCACCGTCCCCGCCTCGATGTACGGCTCGAAGCCGGCGAGGCCGTCGAGCCCGACCGAGACCTGGCCGCCGAGCACCGACGGCCGCAGCTCGCCGCCGCCGGAGAACGCGATGTAGTTGACCCGCTTCGGGTTCACGCCGACCGCGTCGGCGACGAGGCCGGCCAGGATCTGCTCGGTGCCGCCGGCCGATCCGCCGCCCCACGAGATCGATTCGGGGTTGGCTTTGAACGCGGCGATGAAGTCGGCGAGCGATCGGAACGGCGACGCCGCGGGAACGACAATCACCTCGTATTCGCCAACCAGCCGCGCGATCGGCGTCACATCGTGCAGCGTCAGCGCCGATCGATGCGTGACGATCGCGCCGAGCATGATCAGGCCCGACATCATCGCGACATCGCCGGTGCCGCGCTCGGCGGTGACGAAACGCGCGAGTCCGATGGTGCCGGCGGCGCCGGGGATGTTCTCGACCGACGACGTGTGGACGATGCCCGCGCTCTGGAGCGCCTGCTGCATGGCCCGGGCGGTCTGATCCCAGCCGCCCCCGGGGGCCGCGGGCGCGATCAGGCGCAGGTGCTGGTAGACGGGTTCGCCGGCCGCTGGTGGAGAAGCGAGGAGGATCGAGAGAAGGGCAAACGCGGCGGCGCGGCGCGGCACGCCGGGATTGTACGTTGGGTCGCGCGTCACAGCGCGACCCAACCGGTTCGATCGACGTCAGTCGATGGCGGGAACGAGCTCGACCTGGACCTCGGCGCTGGTCACCTCGATGCTTGCCGAGCCCGACGTGGGCGCGGCAAACGCGAACAACCCGGTCGTGATCGACACGTCGACCATCGCCTGCGGCTGCGCGGAGAAATCAGCGGTGCCGACGACCGAGGGGTTGGTGGTGAACACCCCGAGCTGCGCGGCATACTCGCCGACCACCCAGTGCGTCGCGCCGGCGGCACGGCCGAGGCGAATCTGCGAGCCGGTGCCGCGCTGCGTGTAGATCACCTTCGAGATCCGCTGTCCCTTCGGCGCTTCGATCTTGAAGCTGATCGTGTCCATCGCCGACAGGTGGTTGAACGCCGCGGTCGACGCCCTGAAGTCGGTCACCCGGAACGTCGCCGGATCGACGCCGCTGTGAAATGCGATCACCAGCCGGTTGGGATCGCCGGGGTCGGGCGCGGTCGCGCCGGCATCGAACAGCCGCCCCGGCGCCGCGTCGTTGATGGCGACGAACCGCGTGTACTGCGGCTCCTCGATGATCTCGGCCGGAGGCTCTTCCTCGACCGCGGGATCTTCCTCCGGCGCGGGCTCGGACTCCTCGGCGACGGCAGGCTCTTCAGCCGGCGCGGCCGCCGGCTCTTCTGCGACAACGCGACGCGTCGGCGCGGGCGCTTCTTCCTGCGCTGGCGCTGTCGCCGGCTGCTCAACCGGCGCAACGGCAGGCTGCTCCTGCGGCGTTGCTGCCGGCTGCTCCTGCGGCGCTGCTGCCGGCTGTTCCTGCGCGGTCGTCGCCGGCGCTTGCGGCGCCGTCACGCTCTCCGGCTGCGGCGCTGCGGGCGCCGGTTCCTGTTGCGCCGGCGCCGCCTGCTCCTGCGGCACCGCTGCTTCCTGTTCCTGCGCCGCTGGTGCCACGCTCCACCACGCCAGCGCCATCGCCACGATCGTCGCCCGTCTCCCAGCCCGCTTCATCGTTCCTCCACGCCGTTTCTCGAATCGCCAGAAACCCGGCTGGCGGTCGTCCGACCGCCCGTGACTTGGTACGAGCGGCCATCTCCACAAAGGGAAGCGAGTTGTGAAGAAAATATAATGCGCAACCGAACGTCGACCGGCGCGGAACACGCATGCGACGAGCCGATCGTGTCGCTGTTGTTCGGTCTTGACCGTCAACGGCGACCGAGGTCGACCACTTTGTCTCTTGGCTGGCCGTCCGGTATAGGGTTGCAGTCGCTTCGACTGGACGAACGAGCGCGAAAAAAATATTTTTAGCCGTGACCGACGCGAGCTTTCCCATCGCCCCGCCGATCGAGCCGATGCTCGCCAAGCTCACCGACGAGCTGCCGCCCGGCGATTTTCTCTACGAGCCGAAGTGGGACGGGTTTCGCGCGCTCGTCTTTCGCGGTGCCGGCGACGAGGTGTTCATCCAGAGCCGCGATCTGCGGCCGCTCGATCGTTACTTCCCCGAGCTGCACTCGCTCTTTCTCTCGGGCCTGCCCGGCCACTGCATCGTCGACGGCGAGATCGTCATTGCCACCCCGCATGGCCTCGATTTCGACGCGCTCCAGCTGCGGCTCCATCCGGCGGCGTCGCGTGTCGCCAGGCTGGCGAAGGAGACGCCGGCGCAGTTCGTCGCCTTCGATCTCCTTGCGCTCGACGGCAACGACCTGCGCGGCGCGCCGCAGAGCGAGCGCCGCGGGCTGCTGGAGCGGGCGCTGTCGTCCGCGCCGCCGGCCATTCACGTCACGCCGGTGACGCGCGACCTCGCGATTGCGGCCGACTGGCTGGCGCGATTCGAGGGCGCGGGCCTCGACGGCGTGATCGCCAAGCCGGCCCAGGGCATCTACGAACCGGGCAAGCGCGCGATGCTCAAAATCAAGCACGCGCGCACCGCCGACTGCGTCGTCGCCGGGTTCCGGTGGCACAAGGACGGCCGGGACGAGCGGGTCGGCTCGCTGCTCCTCGGCCTCTACGACGACAAGGGCGCGCTGCATCACGTCGGCGTCACCTCGTCGTTCACGATGGCGCGGCGCCGCGAGCTGGCGATCGAGCTGGCGCCGCTGCGCGAGCACGCGCTCGAGCATCATCCGTGGCGCGAGTGGGCCGAGGTCGATGCGGCGGCGATGACGCGCATGCCCGGCGGCCAGAGCCGGTGGAGCGCCGGCAAGGATCTGTCGTGGGAGCCGTTGCGCATCGAGCGGGTGTGCGAGGTGAAGTACGACCACATGCAGGGTCCGCGCTTCCGGCACGCTGCGGTGTTCCAGCGGTGGCGATTCGACAAGAGGCCGACCGACTGCCGCTATGATCAGCTCGAGGTGACGACGCCGTACGAGCTCGGGAGAGTATTCGAGGCGACGAGCGGGGGATGACCGGAGG
>Ga0068861_100000305_pt1 | contig 27433 bp, 28 predicted proteins | sample KBSSwiS42_FD_66593 | JGI IMG/M metagenome (GOLD analysis project Ga0068861, IMG submission 66593) | Switchgrass rhizosphere microbial communities from Kellogg Biological Station, Michigan, USA - KBS Switchgrass S4-2 | ecosystem: Host-associated > Plants > Roots > Rhizosphere > Soil ...
GGCGCCTTCGGGATCGTCGACAAGCACCTGGCGAAGCAACCGTTCCTGCTCGGCGCACAACCGACCATCGCGGACTTCTCGCTGGCCGGCTATCAGTATTACGAAGAAGAGACCGGCATCGACCGCAACGCATTCCCCAACCTCGCCGCCTGGACTCGCCGCATTGCGCAGCTCCCGGGATGGAAGCACCCTTACGAGCTGATGCCGCGCGGATCTCCCGATCGCTGACACGGAACAAGACCTGTCTGCCTTCGTTCCTCAAGTGCGGTTGAGGAGTCAAGCATGCGTGTTCTGCAATTACTGCCGATCCTGCTCGCACTCGGCGCGTGCGGCGTCAACCCGGTCACCGGCAAGAAGGAAATTCAATTCGTCTCGCCGGAGCAGGAGCTCAAGATCGGCGAGCAGAACTATGCGCCGATGCGGCAGGCCGAGGGCGGCGACTTCGACGTCTTGCCCGAGCCGACGGCGTACGTCAATGAAGTCGGCAAGAAGCTCGCGGCGGTTGCGGCTGCCGATCGCCCGCTTCCCTATGAATTCGTGGTGTTGAACAACTCGGTGCCGAACGCGTGGGCGTTGCCGGGCGGCAAGATTGCGGTCAATCGCGGCTTGTTGACCGAGCTGCGCAGCGAAGCGGAATTGGCTGCGGTGCTCGGGCACGAGATCGTGCACGCGGCGGCACGTCATGGCGCGAAGGCGCAGGAGCGCGGCACGTTGCTGCAGGTCGGCCTCGCGGCTGCACAGATCGGTGCGGCGGTCAGCGATGTCGATACCAATGTCGCGGGTCTGCTCATTCAAGGTGCCGGCGTCGGAGCGCAACTGGTCCAGCAGAAGTACGGCCGCGACCAGGAGCTGGAGGCCGACAAGTACGGCATGAAGTACATGAAGGGCGCCGGCTACGACCCGCAGGGCGCGGTGACGCTGCAGGAAACCTTCGTGCGCCTGTCGCAGCAGGAAAGCGCGAAGAAGCAAGGCTGGCTGGATGGCTTGTTCGCCTCGCATCCGCCTTCGACCGAGCGAGTCGCGGACAACAAGCGCACGGCGGATGAGCTCGGCCGCGGCGGTGAGATCGGGGAAGAGAAGTTCGCAGCGCGCATGAAGTCGCTGCGCGCGATCGAGCCGGCCTACGCGAAATACGACCAGGCACTTGCAGCTGCGCGCAAGAAGGACTTCTCCAGTGCGCGCTCGCTCGCGGAAGAGGCGACGCGTTTGCTGCCGAAGGAAGGACGCTTCCAGGAGCTGCTCGGCGAGATCTCGCTTGCGCAGAAGCAACCGCAGGAAGCGCTGCCTTACTACCAGAAGGCGATCGACCTGAACTCGGACTACTTCGGCTCGTACCTCGGCGCCGGCGTCGCGCAATTCCAGGCCGGCAATCACGCCAAGGCTGAGGAGTGGTTGACGAAGAGTGCGCAGCTTCTGCCCACCGCACCGGCTGCATACTACCTCGGCACGATCGCGCGCGAACATGGCGATCGAGCCAAGGCGATGGAGTACTACCGCGCCGCCGCGGGCTCGCAGAGCCGCATCGGAGAAATGGCGGCGGCGGAATTCGTGCGCATGGATTTGCCGCAGAACCCGGACAAGTACGTCGCTGCCGCCGGACAGTTCGACAGCCAGGGGCGGTTGCTCGTGGTGCTGCAGAATCGCGCGCCGGTGCCGCTCAGGGATTTCCAGGTCACGCCGGTGCTGGTCGATGGCAACGGCCGGATCCTGCAACAGGCCTCGCCCGTGCGGGTCGGTGCGGTGTTGAAGCCGGGCGAGCAGGTAGCGGCAGCATCCGGGATCGGCAACATCCAGCAGCAACAACTTCCGTATCTGCGATTCCGAGTGGACGGCGCGCGGATCGCGGAGTAGGTCGTTTACAGTTTTCTATTCCAGTATTCGTCTCTGAGTAAACGCTTATAGAGTTTGCCGTTCGGATGTCGCGGCAATTCGCGTGTGAACTCGATCAGCCGCGGCACCTTGACGTGACTCAGCTGCTCGCGCGCAAGTGCCAGCAGCTCATCTGCTAACGCGGGCCCAGCTGCAGCGAAGTCCACGGGCTGCACGACAGCGACGACTTTCTCGCCCATCTCGTCATCGGGCGCGCCAAACACGGCGACGTCCATCACCCGCGGGTCCGCGATCAGCACGTTCTCGATCTCCTGCGGATAGATGTTCACGCCGCCGGAGATGATCATGAACGCCTTGCGATCGGTGAGGAACAGATAACCGTCGCGATCGACGTAACCGACGTCGCCGAGCGTGCTCCAGCCGTAGCGGTTGCGCGTTTCGCGCGTCTTCTGCGGCGCGTTGTGATACTCGAACTCGCGGCCGCCCGCGAAGTAGATCGTGCCTTCGGTGCCCGGCGACACCGGCTCGCCGGTTTCGTCGCAGATGCGAATCTCGCCGTTGATCGCGCGGCCCACCGAGCCCTTGCGTTGCAGCCACTCGGCGGCGGTGATCGCCGTCATGCCGTTGCCCTCGGTGCCCGCGTAGTACTCGTACACCACCGGTCCCCACCAGCCGATCATTTGCTCCTTGACCGGGATCGCGCAGGGCGCGGCAGCGTGCAATGCGACTTTCATCGACGACACGTCGTAGCGCGCCCGGACTTCGGGCGCGAGCCGCAACATGCGCACGAAATGCGTCGGCACCCACTGCGCATGCGTGACCTTGTAGCGTTCGATCAACGCGAGCGCGCGCTCCGGCTCGAAGCGATCCATCAGGATCACGGTGCCGCCGACGAAATTCACGGTCATGCACCAGCGCAGCGGCGCAGCGTGATACAGCGGCGCCGGCGAAAGGTAGATCGAGTCGGGCCGCAAGCCGTAGAACTTGCTCGCGAGCTGCACCAGCACGTTCGGCGTATCGATCGGGTCCGTCGGCAGCGGCGCCTTGATGCCCTTCGGGCGACCGGTTGTGCCCGACGAATACAGCATGTCGGCGCCGGTGCTCTCGTCAGCGATCGGCGTCCCGGGCATTTGATCGCGCTCGCGCTCCCACGAGCGATAAGGTGCCGCCGCATCGCCCACCATGTAGAGCAATCTTCCCTGCAAGCGCGGCGCAAGCTGCTGCGCAAGCTCGCTCATGTGCGCAGAGGTGATGAAGAGCTTCGCGCCGCAGTCTTCGATGATGTACTGCGCTTCCGCCGCCGTGGCCTTCGAAGAAATGCACACGAGGTACGACCCCGAGCGCTGGTTCGCCCAGGAAATCTCCAGGTAGCGCGGATGATTCTCCATGCACACAGCAATCACGTCGCCGCGCTTCACGCCGAGCGAGCGCAGCAGGTGCGCGCCCTGATTGGAACGCTCGTCCAACTGGCGATACGTGATCGTCTCGCCCGTGGCCGCGATCACGATCGCCGGCTTGTCGGGCTGACTCCTGGCGTGGAGGTAAGGATGCGTCACCGGCGCCCCATTCTCAGTTCACTTTGTACCTCATCGGCAGCGTCTTCGGGCCGCCGACGAAAGTCGAAGCGGAGCGACGCGGCTCGCCGGTCAGCTCGACGGACTTGAGCTTGGGAATCAGCTCCTCGAAGAGGATGCGCATTTCGAGCCGCGCCAGATGCTGGCCGAGACACGCATGGGCCCCAGTGCCGAACGAAATGTGTTTGTTCGGACTGCGGTCGCTGCGAAACGTGAACGGCGCGTCGAACACTTCCTCGTCGCGATTGCCGGACAAGTAGCACAGCATCAGCCAATCGCCCTTGGCGATCGGCACGCCCCGCAGCGTGTAGTCTTCCATGGCCGTGCGCATGAAGTGCTGCACCGGCACGGTCCAGCGGAACGCTTCTTCGACCAAGCCCGGGATCAACGTCGGATTGGCGCGCAGCTTGTCCAGCTCGCCCGCCTGCTCGCACAGCGCCCACATGGCGCCGCACGTCGACGAAGATGTCGTGTCGTGGCCGGCGGCAGCGATGATGATGTAGTAGCCCATCGCCTCCCAATCGGAGATCGGCCGGCCGTCGATCTGTGCATTCGCGATCACCGTCGCGACATCGTCGCGCGGTTGCGCGCGGCGCGACTCGGTGAGCTTGCGAAAGTATTCGGAGAAATCCGCGACGACGGCTTGCAGCTGCTTCACCATTTCCGCCATGTCGAGGATGACCTGGCGCGAACGGTTGAGCTCCGGGTCCTGGCTGCCGAACAGCTGCTGCGTCAGCATCAGCATGCGCTGCTCGTCTTCGCGCGGCACGCCGAGAATTTCCATGATGACGTGCAGCGGGTACATCACGGCGACGTCGCGCACGAAGTCGCACTCGCCGCCGCGCTCGATCATGCTCGCGACCTGTGCGCGCGCGATGGCGCGGATCCGCTCCTCCAGCTTGCGCAGGTTCTGATTCGTGAACCACTGCTGAGTGAGCGAGCGATACTTCGGATGATCGGGCGCATCCATCTGCACCAGGCTGCGGACGAGATGCGGCGTGCCGGTGAGCTTGCGGACGAACGCCTCGCTCGCGGCGTCGGTCAGCGTCGTCGGCCGGTCGCCGTTGTGGAACAGCGCGTTCTGGCGGCTGATCTCCGCGATATCGGCGTGCTTGGTCACGACCCAGAACGGCTCGAAGCCGCTCACTTCGGCACGACTCAGCGGCAGATTCGCGCGCAACCAGGTGAAGTCGTTGTGCAGCCCGTGCGCTTCGGCGTAGCTCAACGGATCGCAGAGGCTCGCCGCGATGCGCGGCGGCGTCTTGGGAAGCTCGGTCATCGGCCGCTCCTTTTGACTGCGCGTCCTGCGAGCCGCGTGGGCGGCGGCAGATTGCGCAGGCCGTGAATGAAGACATCGCACACGTGCGCGATGTAGCGCTCGCGGATTCCGTCATCGATGTCGCCGGTGCCCGCCATCGAGCGCACCGCGTAGCGCGCGTTGAACAAGTGATCGCAGGCACCGAGCACGCTCACATAGAACAGCAGCGGATCGACCGGCTTGAACTCGCCGGTCTGCATGCCTTCGGCCAGCAGCTCGCGCTGCAGCTCCATCAGCGGCTGCACGAAGATGCGATTGACCTGCCGCGCGCTGCGCGAGTGACGGTCGTCGAGCAGCGAGTGCAGCAGGCGATTGAGATACGGCGTGCGGAAGAAGTTGTTGATGATGCCGGCGATATGGCGCCGCAGCTTTTCGGTCGGCGGCAGATCCTGGCGCAGCAGCTCCTTGAATCCCTGCAGCGCCGCGACGGCCTCGCGCTCCACCAGCGCGAGCAGCAAGCCGTTCTTGTTGCCGAAGTAGTACTTGACCAGCGCGGAGTTCAGGCCCGAGTGCCCGGCGATTTCGCTCAGCGAAACGTCGATGGAATGACGATCGCTCATCAAGCGCCCGGCGGTGTCGAGCAGCCGCTCGCGCGCGCTGAAATCCGGCTCGACGGCGGCGCGCGGGATGCGACCGGCGCGCCGGCCGACCAGGCGTTTTGCGCGCTTCGCGCGTGTCGCACCCGGCGTCTCGCGAATTGCCGTCGGCACCTGCGTCAAGCTCCTGCGTCAATCATCGTAAAGGGCCGGATTAACCGATTGATTAATTCAATTCAATGGTGTCTATTGACGCTCACTCTTGCAAGGGGGATTTCTCATGAGCGCTGCCTACATCGTCGCGGCCGTGCGCACCGCCGCCGGCCGTAAAGCGGGCCGCCTGTCCGAATGGCATCCGGCGGATCTCGCCGGCAAGGTTCTCGATGCGCTGGTGGAGCGCGCGCAGGCCGATCCCGCGCTGATCGACGACGTGATCATGGGCTGCGTCAGCCAGGTCGGCCAGCAGGCCGGCAACGTCGCGCGCAACGCAGTGCTCGCCTCCAGACTTCCCGAGAGCGTGCCGGGCACGAGCGTCGACCGGCAGTGCGGCTCTTCGCAACAAGCGCTGCACTTCGCTGCGCAAGCCGTGATGTCGGGTGCGATGGACGTGGTGATCGCCGCGGGCGTGGAAAGCATGAGCCGCGTGCCGATGGGCCTGTCCTCGCAGCTGCCGGCCAAGAACGGCTTCGGCACCCCGAAGAGCCCGAAAATGGAAGAGCGCTATCCGAACATCCAGTTCAGCCAGTTCATGGGCGCCGAGATGATGGCGAAGAAGTTCGACCTCTCGAAGGACGCGCTCGACGAGTACGCGTTCCACAGCCACCAGCGCGCGATCGCCGCCACCAAGAGCGGTACGTTCGAAGCGGAAGTGCTGCCGATCGAGATCGTGCTGCCGGACGGCAGCAAAGAGCTGCATCGCATCGACGAAGGCATTCGCTTCGATGCCAATCTCGAAGCGATTCGGGGCGTGAAGCTGCTGGCAGAAGGCGGCCGCATCACCGCCGCGACCTCCAGCCAGATCGCCGACGGCGCCTCCGGCGTCATGGTCGTCAACGACAAGGGGCTGAAGGCGCTCGGCGTGCAGCCGATGGCGCGCATTCATCACATGACGGTCATCGGGCACGACCCGGTGATCATGCTGGAAGCGCCGATTCCGGCGACCGTGCACGCGCTAAAGAAGGCCGGCATGAAGTTGCAGGACATCGACCTGTTCGAAGTGAACGAAGCGTTCGCATCGGTGCCGGTCGGCTGGCTGCAGCAACTCGACGCGGATCCGGACAAGCTCAACGTCAACGGCGGCGCGATCGCGCTCGGACATCCGCTCGGCGCATCCGGCACCAAGCTGATGACGACGCTCGTGCACGCACTGAAGAAGCGCGGCAAGCGCTACGGTCTGCAGACGATGTGCGAAGGCGGCGGCCTTTCCAACGTGACGATCGTGGAGCGGCTGTAACCATGAAGCTCGATTCGACCATCACTGCGGTGATCACTGGCGGTGCGTCGGGGCTCGGCGCCGCGACGGCGCGCGCGCTCGCGTCGTACGGCGTCAAGGTTGCGCTTTTCGATTTCAACGCCGAGAAGGGCGAAGCGCTCGCGAGCGCGATCGGCGGCGTCTTTTGCAAAGTGGACGTGACGTCGGATGCAGAAGTCGATGCGGGATTCGCCAAGTCGCGGGCCGCGCTCGGCCAGGAACGCATCCTGGTGAACTGCGCCGGCACCGGCAACGCCTTCAAGACGGCGTCGCGCGACAAGCAGACGCGCGAGATCAAGCATTTCCCGATCGACGCGTTCAATCGCATCATTCAGATCAATCTCGTCGGCACCTTCCGCTGCGCCGCCAAGTCGGCGGCTGGCATGCTCGCGCTCGAGCCGCTCGATGCGCAGGGCGAGCGCGGCGTCATCATCAACACTGCGTCGGTCGCGGCTGAGGATGGGCAGATGGGCCAGGCCGCGTACTCCGCGTCGAAGGCCGGCGTCGTCGGCATGACGCTACCGATCGCCCGCGACCTGATGAACGACGGCATCCGCGTCAACACGATCCTGCCCGGCATCTTCGACACGCCGCTGATGATGGGCGCGCCGGAGAACGTCAAAGCTGCGCTCGCGGCTTCGGTACCCTTCCCGAAGCGCTTCGGCGCGCCGGAGGAATACGCGTCGCTCGCGGTCGAGATGTGCCGCAACAGCTACTTCAACGGCGAGGACGTGCGGTTGGATGGCGCCATCCGCATGGCTCCGCGCTGAGTCGTCCCCGATGAGACGCACGATCTTCGAGCCGGAGCACGACCTCTTCCGCGAGTCCGCGCGGCGCTTCTTCCAGAACGAGATCGGTCCGCACGGCGAGCGCTGGCGCGAGCAGGGCTGCGTCGACCGCGAGGCGTTCAAGAAAGCCGGCGAGCAGGGTTATCTGCTGATGTGGGCGGATCCGAAATACGGCGGCTCCGGCGAGCGCGACTTTCGTTACGAGCAGATCCTGATCGAGGAAAACGGCCGCAACGGCGAAGGCGGCTTCTTCATGACGCTGCACTCGCGGCTGGTCGCACCGTACATCGGCGCGCTCGGCACCGAGGAGCAGAAGCTACGCATCCTGCCGCGCTGCGCCTCCGGCGAGACGATCCTCGGCATCGCGATGACCGAGCCCGGGGCCGGCAGCGATCTCGCGGGCATCAAGACACGCGCAGAAGACAAAGGCGACTACTGGCTGCTGAACGGCTCGAAGACGTACATCTCCAATGGCCAGATCGGCGACCTGTTCATCGTCGTCGCGCGCACCGATCCGAACCGCCGCCACGGCCTCGGCCTGTTCCTGGTCGAGCGCGGCATGGAAGGCTTCAAGCGCGGCCGCAACCTGAAGAAGATGGGCCTGAAGGCACAGGACACTTCCGAGCTGTTCTTCACCGACGTCAAGGTGCCGAAGAACAACGTGCTCGGCGAGCCCGGCAAGGGCTTCCACTTCCTCACGCATTTTCTCGCGGAGGAGCGGCTGATCACAGCGTGCGGCGCGATGACGCTATGCCAGGTCGCGTTCGACGCGACATTGCAGTTCGTTAAAGAGCGCAAGGCGTTTGGCCAGCCGATCGGCACCTTCCAGGTGTCGCGCTTCAAGATGGCCGACATGCGCGCGCAGATCGACGCGATGCAGTGCTTCGTCGATCAGTGCGTGCTGGAGCACAACGCTGGCCGGCTCGATGCAGTGACGGCGGCCGAAGCGAAGCTGCTGACGACGGAGCTCGAGGGACGGGTCGTCGATCAGTGCGTGCAGCTGCACGGCGGCGCAGGCTACATGGACGAATATCCGATCTCGCGCATGTACACCGGCGCGCGCATCAGCCGCATCCTGGCCGGCAGCAACGAGATCATGCACGAGATCATCGGCCGCTCGCTGGAGCTCGACGATCGCAAGCTACCCGGTGCCGGGAGAGAAAACCGGGGATAACTCAGCAATGCAGCAAAAGGCCGATGTTGCGCTGCTTAGTTTCCCCTGTTTTTCTCTCCCGGCACCGCTCTCACCGGCAACGGCACGTTGCACACGTCGATGCGGCCGGCCTTGTGTTTGTACCACTCGTCCTGACGGTTGCGACGGGCCTCGATCAGGTCCGTGAACGTCTGCGTGTCCGTGCGTAGCAGCTGCAGATTCGTGCGCTGGTCGGCGGGCACGTCGGCAGCGACCCGGATCTCGCGAATCGGCACGCGCTGCTCCGCTTTGTCATAGAAGCCCATCGGCGCCGGGCCGCGCGGCATGATGGCCAGCAGCTCCATTCCGTACACGACCCGGCCGAACAGCGCGACGTTGCGATCGAGCTGACGCGGCGAATGGCCGGACACTACGTAGATCTCGGTGCCAGGGCCGGTGTCGACGTCGTTGTCGCGACCCGCACCGACCATGCTGTAGCAGTGGACGAGCCACGCAGTGCCGTCTGCCTTGTCGCGCGCGGCGGGGAGTCCGGAAACGAAGCCCGTCTGCGGCGCGTACGTGTCCGGATCCGGCAACGCGACGAACTGCAGGCCGGCCGCGCGGCGATCGAACTCCGGCGTCAGCTTCTTCTTCGCGTCGCCAACGGACTTCTTGTGGTCTGCATCCGCCGGGTCGGCCCATTGCACGACGAAATTGTCCTGCGATCGCACGATCGACAACCCATCGAAGTACTTGCCGCGCACCAGCGTCCGGATGTTGGCGACGTGCTGAGGCGCGAACTCCGGCGCAAGCTCGATGACTACGCGCCCACTGGCGAGCTCCAGATACAGCGTGTTGTCAGGATCGAGCGTGCGCCAGTCCGATGGCTTGGCAGCGGCAAGCACGTCCGCCATCGTCTTGCCTGCAGGTGCGGCAGCTGCCGGGATGACGAGCGCAGCTGCCCCCAGTACCAGCCCATGCACAAACAGGGGACGAATGATTGTTTTCATGGGGCCGGACGTTAAACGAGCCCGGCCCCCGATTCAATGTGAGGCTCAGTGTGCAGCTGCCTGAGCCATGCCCGACTTGCGCAAGCTGCCCGCCACGTACGTGCCCGGCGTCGCGTTGAACGAGATGCAGAAGCGATTCCAGCCGTTGATGCCCACGACCAGCAGCGTCAGCTTCATCAATTGCTGCTCGTCGAAATGCTCACGCGCCTGTTGGTACACCTGATCCGGCACGTGACCGTTCTCCAGCTTCGTCACCGCTTCGGCCCACGCCAGCGCGGCACGCTCGCGGTCCGAATAGAACGGCGCCTCGCGCCAGGCATTCAGCAGGTACAACCGCTGCTCGGTCTCGCCTTCGAGCCGCGCATCCTTGGTGTGCATGTCGATGCAGAAGCCGCAGCCATTGAGCTGCGACACGCGCACTTCGACCAGGTACAGCAGCTTGTGGTCGAACGCCGCGCTCTCGATCACCTTGTTGAGCCCGAGCATCGCGCCCAGGACGTCACCGAATTTCTTGGGATCCAATGGAATACGGACTGTCATCTTCAGCCCCTCCTAGTTTTCTGGTCGTGAAGTACACCCTCAAGACGCATTAGCGGCGGGCTGTGTGACCGGTAGTGCCAGGCGTTGCGCGAAAACGCGCAGCTTGTCGGGATTCGCTATCGAGTAATAGCCGTAGATCTGATGACCGTCGGTGTCGACTGTCGCGACCGAGTGCAGGCGCCCTTTGTAGTAGAACGCAAACCCGACCTCGCCGTTGACGCGCAGCAGACGACGCTCGATGTCGGGCGCTTCGCGACGCCGCGAGATTGCCCACCACAAGCGCGCGATGCGCTCCGCGCCGTGCAGCGGCCGGATCACCGCGACAGCCTTGCCGCCGCCATCCGAAGTCATCTGCGCATTCGGCGCGAACATGCTCTTGATCGCGTTGAAGTCGCCGCTCTGCGCCGCTGCGATGAACCGCTTCAGCATCGTGATGCGAGCCTCTTCGTCGACCCGGAAGCGCCGACGCTCGGTGGCAACGCGCTCGCGTGCGCGATGCACGAGCTGACGGCACGCCGCCGGCGTCTTGCCGAGCGTCTCCGCGATGTCGTCGTAGTCGCAATCGAAGACGTCGTGCAGGATGAATGCTGCGCGCTCCTCCTCGCCGAGACGCTCGAGCAGCAGCATGAATGCGAGCGAAAGGTCGCTGGCGAACTCGGCGTGCGACTCGGGTGTCGTCACCTCATCTTCCGCGAGCGGCTCGGGCAACCACGGGCCGAAGTACGTGGCACGCTGCGTCTTCGCCGCGCGCAGCTTGTCGATGGCGAGGCGCGTGACCATGGTCGTCAGCCACGCTTCCGTCGAGCGCAGCTCGGACGCGTCCTGCTCGTGCCAGCGCAGCCACGCATCCTGCAGCACGTCCTCGGCATCCGCCCGGCTGCCCAGCATGCGGTAAGCGATGCCGAACAACCGGTCGCGATGACCCGAGAATATCTGGACGTTGGCGCTCATGCGATTTAGACGGCCGAGGGTCGCAATCTGTGACAGCTCACTTCGCGAACAGCGCAGTGTAGCGGCGTTGCATCTCCTGCGGCGTAACCTCCTCTACCTGATGTCCCAGCAGCCATTCGTGGCCGAACGGATCCCGGACGCTGCCGCTGCGTTCGCCGTAGAAAGCGTCCACCGCCGGCCGCACCACGGTCGCGCCTGCCGCAACCGCCCGCTCGATCCACGCGTCGGCGTTGTCGACGTGCAGATGGATCGAGAACGACGTGCCGCCGAGCGCCTGCGGCCCGACGATGCCCATCTCCGGATACTCGTCCGACAGCATCAGCGTCGTGCCGCCGAGCTTGATCTCGGCATGGCCGATGCGGCCGCTCGGCTCGGTCAGCCGGAACAGCTCCTCGGCGCCGAATGCACGCTTGTAGAACTCCAGCGCCTGCGCCGCGCCGCGGACGCGCAGGTACGCATACACCTCGTGCACGTCGAATGATCGATCGTTAGTGCTCATGACTCGCTTCTCCGCTACAGGTTCCAGGGCGGCCAGTTTCTTAATACGAGGCCCCGGCGTATTGGAAAAATCTGCAGTACCTCGCTAGCGGCCGCGCTCGCCGTCGATTTCCATATGCAGCGCGGTGCCCGGCGCGACCGGCCGGTACTCGCCCGGCGTGACTCCGCTGAACTCGCGGAAATCCCGGGTCAGATGCGATTGGTCGTAATAGCCGTACTCGCTCGCCAGGTCTGCCCACGCAACCTCGCCACCACGCGCGACTCGCTCCACGACGCTGCGCAGGCGGTTGATGCGGCTGTAGAGCTTCGGAGTCAGGCCGACAGCATCGGTGAAAAGCGTGGTGAACCGACGCGAGCTGTAGCCGGTCGCGGCTTGCAGTGCTCCGATACGCAGTTCCGTCGGCGCAGTCTGCATGCCGCGTAGGGCGAAACTGATAGCAGGATGCACGAGCGGCCGCGGCTGCAATCGCGCCCTGAATTCCTGTTCGAGCAATGCGAACTTCGCAGCAGGCGTCGGTGCCTCGAGCAGCTGTGCGCGCAAGGTGTGTGCCCGCTCGCCCCAGATGTCGGACAGCGCGACGTGTCGATCGGTCAGTTCCTGCGCATTCACGCCGAGCAGCGCCGCGCCGCCGCCCGGCTGGAAATGCACGCCGATGACATGAACATCGCGCCGCGCGTCGAGCACGAAATATTTCGATTGCGCGCCATGGACGACGGCGCCGTCGAAAATCATCCCGACGTGGTCAGCGGCGTTCTCGAACACCCGCAGATCGTCGGCGGCGAGATTGAACGTAAGATCGACGCTGCCGGTCGGCAGCGCGCTCTGTCGCTTGCGATCAGGGTCGCAGCCGCGCGCGTACCAGAACTGGTCGATGAACGCCGAAAGCGGCGCGGCGGGCCGATAGCGGAGCATCTGCATGACGAGCTGCATCGCAGGGTCGGGGCAGCATCTTAATCCTAGTCTTCGCCCGGCGCGACGATCTGCGCGGGGCGCAGGAGTTTCGAGCTGATCGTCAGTTTCGCCTGCTGGGCGGCGGCCAGGTTGACCCGCAGGCGGATCTTGTTGCCGACGGTCACGAAACGAATGATGCCGCCGTGACGTGTGAACCCTTCGAAATCGCCAACAGTGAGAACACTGCGCTCTTTGAGAGCAGCGACCACCGTGTCGAGCTGCTCGGTCTGCGAGTGGTCGATGAACAGGATGTGACACGCGTCCACCTGGTCGATGGACCGGTAACGGCGCACCGACAGCGGACGGCCGTTCACGGTTTCGCCGCGCACGATCTCGTCCAGCGTGGCGCCGAATGGATCATCGCCGAGCACGCCGATGACCAGCGGCGAGCTGCCGTCGGCGAACGCCGCCGCGGGCCAGTCGACGAACTGCGAGAAATTGAAAAGAAAAACCGCTTTCACCTGATATTCGGTAGGCGGCGCCTGCGCGCGGCCAGGCGCTGCTGCGAGCGCCAGCAAAGCCGCAACGAGGGCCGCCGCGCGACGTAGCGTCAGAATTGCCACGTCACCTTCCCGTAGACGCTGCGCTCGATTTCGCCGCGCGCCGCCGGCGTGCCGAACTCGACGTGATGATCGTGCAGCAGGTTCTGACCGACGAGCGACAGCTCCAGCTGCTCGCTCGCGAACCATGCGAAGCGCACGTCGAGCTCCGTGTACGCCTCGATGCCGGGGCCGACTGGGATTTCCGGTTGCCGCTCGAGCTCGGTCGAATGGCGCAGCAGCGCGTCGAGCTGCAGCCCGCCGGGCAGATTCAGCAACGAGCGCAAGCTGATCTGATGGCGCGGCGTCGTGCCTTCGAGGAACGCGCCGCGATTCAGATCCTGGCCATGCGGCTGCACATCCAGGTACACGTACGAGTAGCTGCCGATCAGCCGCCAGTCATCGCGCGGCGAGAACGTCGCGAGCAGCTCCGCGCCCTGGCTGCGCGCGTCGGTTAGATTGAAGTTCATTACTGGAAACGTCACGACGCCGGTTCCGGGATCGAGCGTCGGCGAGCCCAGCTCCAGCGAGGCGAGCCCTTCATAGCGGTTGTGGAACAGCGCCAGATCCAGCGCGAGCGTCTGCAGCGCCTGCCAGCGATAGCCCAGCTCGTACGCGATCAGCTCTTCCGCATCGAAGTCTTCGTTGCCGAGCAGCGCCGCGCGCGGATTGCTGCCGGGCGGAGTGATCTCGATCGCGACGTCGCGTTCGAGCCGCGTCGGTACGCGCACGGCGCGTGACGCCGCCGCCCACGCGTTCTGACCCGGCGCGACATCCCACGCGAGCCGCACGGTCGGCTGCACTTCGAAGCCGCTGAAGTCGTTGTGCTCCAGCTTCGTGCCGACTGTCAGGCGCAACGCATCCGAGAGCGCGATCTGGTCCTGCGCGAACCCGCTGAAGAGCTGGTCCTGCGAATCTTCCGGCGCCACTGCGAAGATCAGCTTGCCGCGATTGGTGTTGTCCGTGTAGCGATAGTTCAGGCCCCACACGATCTCGTGGCGCGCGGAAGGCACGTAGCGATGCTGCATTTCCAGGTCGAACGTACCGAGGTCGTCGTGAAAGCTCGGATCGTCGCGATGCGTGGAGTCGAAGTAGGCACGCACCTGCAGATCGGAGCCGCTGCTGAGCTGCCGGCGCCAGCGGCCGAGCACATTGCCGCCCGACGCTTCGACCTCCAGATTTCCCGTCGGCCCCACCCGCCCGATGATGTTCACCGCCGGAGCAAGCTGACCAATCTTCGCGCTGTAGACGTCACCCTGCAGCGTCATCGTGTCGCTGTCGCCCGCATCCCAATCCGCACGAAAGCCCGCGTGGCCGATATGCCAGTCGTCGGATCTGGTCGTGCCCGGATGAAACGTCTCGCCGCGATCGGAGTACTGGCCGAACACCCGAAAGAAGCCCGACTCGCCGAACGTGCCGCCGGAGCGTACAGCAGCACTGCCCTCTTCAGTGCCTAACGTGCCGCTCAGCAGCGTGCCCTGCGTGTTACGAGCATGCTTGGTCGTGATGTTGATGACGCCATTGACCGCATTCGAGCCCCACAGACTTGCGCCGGGACCGCGAATCACCTCGATGCGCTCGATGTCCTGCAGCAGGTAGTCCTGCACGTCCCACTGCACGCCCGAGAACAGCGGCGTGTAGATGCTGCGCGTGTCGCTCAGCACGAGCAGCTTCTCCGAGTTGATGCTGCTGAACCCGCGCGAGCTCACGGCCCATGAATTGGAATTTCGCCGCGCGACGTGCAGACCGGGAACGCCGCGCAGCGCCTCGGGAAGCGTCGTCGCGCCCGAGCGGTGGATGTCCTCGTTCGTCACCACACTGATCGCAGCTGCTGCCGAGCTCAGGGTTTCCGGCGTGCGCGACACCGACGTGACTTCGATGTCCATCAGCTCTTCGATGCTCAAGCGCTTCAGCTCGCCGGTCGATGCCGTGACGTTCTGAGCCGCGGCGGCGGGCCCGGCCGGACCCAGCAACAGTGCGGTGGCGAGCGCCGACGGAGCGAGCGCGGGAATCGTGCGCATGAGTGTTCCTTCTATCTCTTCGAGTCCGGTTCGGCAGTCAGCTCGGCCAGCGCCGCCGACAGCTCGATCAGCTTCGGCGGTTTGCTCAGCAATCGATCGACGTACTCCGGCACCGTCTGTTCGGTGCTGAGGCGTTGACCCCAACCCGTGAGCAGCAACACCGGCGTCCGTGGCGACATCGACTTGATGGCTGCGGCTACGGCGCGCCCGTCGACGTACGGCATGCCGAGATCCGTCATGACGACATCGAACGATTGCTTCTGCCGGTTCGCGGCCGCGAAAGCGTCGATGCCGGCTTGACCGCCGTCCGCAGTCGTAACCGTGTGGCCTGCGTGATTCAGCACGTGTAACAGCGACTGCGCGACCAGCGGGTCGTCGTCGATCACCAGTAGATTGAGCGGACGATGCGGCCGCGTCGCAGCCGGCTTCGCCGCCGTCGCCGTCACGCTCGGCGCAATCTTGAATTGCACTCGCACCGTAGTGCCGACTCCCAGCGCGCTCTCGATTTCGATCTGCGCGTCGTGGCGCTGGACCATGCCGTAGACCATTGCGAGGCCCATGCCCGTGCCGCGCTCGCCCTTGGTGGTGAAAAAGGGCTCGAAGCAGCGGCGGCGCGTCTCGTCGTCCATGCCCGCGCCGCTGTCGCGCACCTCGAGCTCGACCGACTGCGCGACCTGTCGCGTGCGTAACGTGAGCGTGCCGCCTTCGGGCATCGCATCCACGGCATTGAAGATGAGATTGGTGAGCGCATCGCGAATGTCGCTCTCGGTGCCGAGGATCCTCGGCAAGCCGCTCGCCAGCTCCGTGCGCACGTCGATCACAATGCCACGCTCCTGCGGCAAATCGCGCCAGCGCGCGCTCGTCAGCGCGAGCACCTGGTTGAGCAGCGGATTCAGCTCGAGCGGTGCGAGATCGCTGGAACGCTCCCGCTGCCGATAGAACTCGCGCATGCGCGCGACCGTTTGACCGACGTCGTCGATCGCACGGCGGATGACGCGCAGATAGTCGCGTCCCTGTGCGCTGATTTGCGTCTCCGTCTCGAGCAGCGCGTCGGTGTAGAGCGTGACCGGCGAGATCGCATTGTTGATGTCATGCGCGATGCCGCTGGCCATCTGGCCGAGCGCGCGCAGCCGCTCCTGTTGCAGGAGCGTGTCCTGGCTTTCACGCAGATCTTCGTACGCCTGCTGCAGTCTGGTGTAGAGCTCGACCTGATGCGCGGCGAGCGCGACGTGCTCGCTCAGTTGTCGCAGGAACTCGCAGTCGCCGCTGCTGAAGCTCTCGGCCTCGCTCCGCGCGGCAAGCAGCACGCCGAACACGCGACTCTCGACCAGCAACGGCGCGGCGACGAGCGCATGCAATCCAGCGGCCGCGAAACGCCGCGGCACCGGAAAATCCAATAGGCTGGTCTCGGGCTCGTAGACCAGCACCCCCTGCACGCAGCGGGACAGGCCGTTCTGCTCGATCGGCAGCGCGGTGCCTTGGCGGATCTGCAGAAGCGCCGCGCGAGTCATTCCCTTCGGTCCGATGCTTGCAACCGAGAGCCCCCGCGCCGCCGCGTCGTACGTGCACATGCATGCGAAGTCGATCGGCAGGTTGTCTTCGAGGCTGCGCACGACGACGTGGAAGATGCTGTCGAGATCCTGCCGCTCGCTGATCGCATGCGTCGCTCGCTGCAACAGGTCGAGGCGCGCTACCTGACTCTGCAGCTTCTCTTGCGCTGCTGCGCGTTCCTGCAAGTTCTCGTGCAGCGCGTCGTTCTGCGACTCGATGCGCGCGAGCATCTGGTTGAATGCCGTGGTCAGCGTTTCGAATTCGCCATCGCCGACCGCGGCAGCGCGCACGCTGAAGTCGCCGCGCTCGGACACGGCGCTCGCAGTTTCGGCGAGCGCCAGCACGGGCTGCGAGATGCGTGCCTGAAAGATGCGCGACAGGAAATAGGCGAGCAGAAGCGAAGCGACCATCGCCGCAGCGGTGATCGCGCCCCACAACCAGAAACGCACGAACAGCGCACTGGTGTCGGCCCGTATGTAGAGCGTACCGAGCCGGCGGTCGGCCCGCTCACGCACCGGCTCGAACCCTTCCAGGCGACCGGTGCTGAAACGATAGCCGTCCGGATCGAGTTGCTTCGGGAGTACTTCGCCTCGCGCCTTGGCCGCGACATAGGTGGCGAACAACTCGCCACCTTCGTCGTACAGCGCGGCAGCGACGATGCTCGGCTCGGTGCGCAGCGTCGCCAGCACTTCCTGGGCATCCTGCTCATCGCGAAATGCCAGGGCAGCGGTACTGTTCGCGGAGACGATGCGGGCGAGCGTCGCGACCTGGTCCAGGCTCTCGTCGCGCGACGTGATCAACTCGTAAACGATGAGCGCGGAGCACGTCAGCACGATCGCCGCGGCACTGGTCAGCAACATGACCGCCACCAGTCTGCGCCGTATCGATTGCGAGGCGCGCGTCATCGTCGCGAGAGGGTAATAGCTACCAGTGCTCCCCCGAGTCGTGGAAAACCGTAAAGGCGTGTTGCCCAACGCACGCGGTTTCCGCACACTCGCGCGCTCGGCACGAAAATAGATTTGGGGGACGAGGATGCGAGTGAACAGACATGTCAATGGCGTGGGCCGCTGCTGGCTCCTGCTGTGCCTGTGTGCCTTGACGTGGCCCGCCATCGCTCCGGCACAGGAGCGCGGCTCCGACCGCAACCTCGAGAGCTTCTTCGACGAGTTCACAGCGGAGTGGGTCCGGCGCGATCCGGATCTCGCCACCGCGACCCGCTATTTCAGCGGCGCCGAGCAGGACCGGCTGGAGCAACAGTTGACGCCGAACACGCGCGCCTGGGATCTGGAGCGCGTCGCGCTCGCGCGCCGCGGCCTGAGCGAGCTGGGCAAATTCGATACCGCGAAGCTGAACGAATCGCAGCGGCTCTCCGCGCAACTGATGCAGTGGATGCTGGACTCGGTCGTGCGCGGCGAGCAGTACATGGACTATCGCTTTCCGCTGGAGCAGTTCGGCGGCGCTAACGTGGAGCTGGTGGAGACGCTGACGCTGCGCCATCCCGTCGCGACGGAAAAAGATGCGTCAAATTACGTCAAGCGCCTGGCGCAGGTCGGGCAGCGCATGGACGAGTCGCTGGTCGAGGCGAAGCGCATTGCCGCCGCGGGCCTGATTCCTCCGGCGTTCATCCTCAAGACCACGCTCGCCTCGATGCGCACGTTCCGCGACGTAGCGCCGGAGCAGAACGCGCTGGTCACCGTCCTCGCGCAGAAGATGGGCGCTGTCGAAGGCATGGCGTCCGAGCAACGCACGAAGCTGCAAGCCGAGGCGACGCGCCTCGTCGGGACCCAGGTCTATCCGGCGTGGGACCGTGCGATCAAGCTGCTCGAATCGATCCAGCCGAAGGCAACCGATGACGCGGGCCTGTGGCGCTTCAAGGGCGGCGACGCTGCTTACGCGTTCTTCCTGAGCCGCTTCACGACCACGACGCTCACGCCCGACCAGATCCACCAGATCGGCCTGAAGCAGGTCGCGAGCATCGAAGGGCAGATGGACACGATCCTCAAGCAGCTCGGCCGCACCGAAGGCCCCGTGCGCGAGCGTATCGAGAAGCTGCGCAACGACCTGCGCTATCCCGACCCGGCGTCCGAGGCGAGCCGCGCGGCGATCATGAAGGACACGAACGCCTTCATCGCAGATGCGCTCACGCGCAGCCAGTCGCTGTTCGACCTGCAGCCGAAAACCAAGGTGATCGCGCAGCCGTTCCCGCGCTTTCGCGAAGCGAGTGCCGCGGCCAACTACAATCGCGCGCCGCTCGATGGCTCGCGTCCGGCGATCTTCCAGATCCCGCTGCGGGATCAGCGCATGACCAAGTTCGGATTGCGCTCGCTGGTGTATCACGAGACTGTGCCGGGCCATCACTTCCAGATCGCGCTCGAGCAGGAGAACACCAGCTTGCCGCGCTTCCGCCAGGCACGCGTGCTCGGCGGCGTCTCGGCGCTGTCCGAGGGCTGGGCCCTGTACGCCGAGAAACTGGTCGCCGAGAACGGTTGGTACGAGGGCGATCCGGAAGGGCTGCTCGGCATGCTCGATGCGCAGCTGTTCCGGGCGCGCCGGCTGGTCGTCGATACGGGCTTGCACTCCAAGCACTGGACTCGCCAGCAGGCGATCGACTTCGGCATCGAGGCAAGCGAAGTCGAGCGCTACGTCGTGAATCCCGGGCAGGCGTGCGCCTACATGATCGGGCAGTTAAAGCTGCTGGAGCTGCGCGACAAGGCACGCAATACGCTGGGCCCGAAGTTCACGCCGCAGGCATTCCACAGCGTCGTGCTGAAAACCGGCACAGCGCCGCTCGACATGGTCGCGGGCGAGGTGGACCGCTACATCCGCACGGCCTCCGGGAAGTAGCCCTCCGGAAAATATCCAAGGTGCGCTGCACGTCGTGACGTGCAGCACACCGCGGCGGCCCGGCATTTCGCGAAAATGTCCCCGAGTCCGGATGGGATCGGGACATGCCGAAACAAGCACAAGCCAAGAGGTCATTGCTCGAAGGACTGCTGGCCCGCTTCAGCACCCGCAAGGAACCGCCCGCCGCCGGGCCCATGCGTCCCTTCCAGGCGATCTCGATCTACCGCGGGCTGATCTGCTGCGACATGGCGCGCAAGTTCAGCGAGCATCGCTTCCTGATGCGCGACGCGCCGCCGCTGCCGCTGGCCGGCTGCAACATGCGCAAGACCTGCCAGTGCAAGTACATCAAGCATCGGGACCGGCGCTCCGAACCGCGACGCCTGATCGATTTTGGCGTGGTGGCGCGCTTGTTCGATGGCAACGAACGGCGCGCACGCCGCGCCGGCCGGCGAACGAGCGATTAGCCGGTCCAGTTCCCGGGCAGATGAACCGGCACGTGCAGCTGGCGCGTGCCGTTGGCCGCTTCGGCGGGAAAGCGCCCTGCCCGCACGTTGACCTGCAACGCGAAGAAGAACAGCTCGGGCAACGGCAAGGTGCGATCGCGCTCCTGGCGGAAGGCGATGAAACCCTCGCGCGTCGTCGCTGCGTTCAAGTGCACGTTCGATTGCTTTTCGCTGCGCACGTCTGAGCAATACGCGGAATCGCCTGGCGACTGTGGATAGTCGTGGCCGACCATCACGCGGGTCGCGTCGGGCAATCGATACAGCTTGCGGATCGAATCGTACAAGTCGGCGCCGCTGGCGCCCGGAAAGTCGCAGCGCGCCGTGCCGAGGTACGGCAGGAACAGCGTGTCGCCGACGAATGCACAGTCGCCGATGAGATAAGTCACCGAGTCGGGCGTGTGACCCGGCGTCGCGATCACCGAGCACGCGATGTCGCCGACGCGAAACCGATCGCCGTCGTTCCACAGCTGCTCGAACTGGGAACCGTCGGTGGGAAACTGCGGCTCGAGGTCGAACATGTGCGCAGCCGTGATCTGCACTTCGCAGACGCCCGCGCCCGTTGCGACCTGGCAGCCCAGCGCATCCTTCATGTAGGCTGCTGCGGACAGATGATCGGCATGCGCGTGCGTTTCCAGGATCCACGGCACTTGCAGCTGCAGCTCGCGGATACGAGCCAGCATCTGCTCCGCGGCGACGGTCGCAACCGCACCCGAGCGACGATCGAAGTCCAGAACGGGATCGACGACCACGCCCTGGCGCGTGCGCGGGTCGTAAACGAGATAGGCGTAGGCGCCGGTCAGCGCGTGATAGAAGGCCTCGACTGCCGGAACCTGCGTGACGCTCATGCGCTCATAGAGTACATGAAAACCGCGACGCTCATTTCCGCCGCAGACGCCCCGCACACCGCGGAGCGGCTGCGCCGCCTGCGCTCGCTCGCCTGGCTGCTCGACAACTCGATCCCTCTGCCGGGCGGCTATCGCATCGGGCTCGATCCGATCATCGGGCTCGTGCCGGGCCTCGGCGATGCGATCGGTGCCCTGTTCTCCGCTTTCATCATCAACGAGGCACGCAGCCTCGGCGCACCGCGCAGCATTCTGCTGCGCATGATCGGCAACGTCGCGCTCGAGACGGTGGTCGGCGCGATCCCGTTCGCCGGCGACATCTTCGACGCGGCGTTCAAAGCGAACACCCGCAACCTGGCGCTGCTCGCGCGCTATCAGCTCGACCCGATCGGCAGTCGCCGCAGCAGCCGGTTCTTCGTGCTCGGCTTCTCGCTGCTGCTCGCACTCGTCGTGGCGTTCGTGATCGCGGTGCCGGTGCTCGTCATCGTCGCGCTGTTCAAGCTTTTCTGAGGATCCGACCCGTGGCAATGACCGACGACTACGCTGCAACCGAGCCGACTCGGGCGCAGATCGACGCATCGCAGGGGCCCGTGCTGCTGGAGTTCGGCAGCGTTTCGTGCGGCTGGTGCGTCCGCGCGCAGTCCCTGCTGAGGCCTGCCTTTGCCAAGCATCCGGGCGTGCAGCACGTCAAAGTCGAGGATGGCAGCGGCCAGCCGCTCGGCCGCTCGTTCGGCATCAAGCTGTGGCCGACCCTGGTGTTTCTGAAGGACGGACGCGAAGTCACGCGCCTGATCCGTCCGGCCCGCCCGCAGGAAGTCACCGAAGCCTTCAACAGCATCGACCCGGCGGCGTAGCATGGTGGCCGGCGCAGGCGCGCCCAAGTAATCGAACCGGGGAATCGACCATGCCGCTCATCGACGTCCGCAGCCAGCCTACCGGCGAGCCGCTGCCGGGCTGGCACGACCGCTACTTCGCCTCGGAGTTCATGAGCTTCGCGTACTACGACGTAGATGCCGGCGCGTCTATCCACACGCATTCGCATGACGAAGAAGAGGTGTGGCACATCGTGGAAGGAACGCTGGAGATCACGATCGATGGCGCGACGGCGCTGGCAGGACCAGGCACCGCTGCGGTGGTGCCGCCGAACTCAGTCCATTCAGTGAGAGCGCGCACCAACGCGCGAGTGATCATTGCGAATCACCCGGCGCGCGCGAGAATCGTGAGACATAGAAGTCAGCCTGAAGCCTGACCCACAGTGAAGGTGAGGACCGGGGCTCGACTTGTGGGTCAGTCTTTAGCCTGACAAGCGACGCAGCAACCGCTTCAACACTGTCGGATTACGCGCTGGCGCAACGCTGTTCGCGCGCTTGGTCGCTTTGGAATTGGCTGCATTCGCCCAGACCCGCTCGGACGTCCTCACCGGCTCGCTCTCGACCACCGCGAGATCCGCGGCTTCGAGGCTCTGCAACTGCTCGTTCGTCACGTCGGTCTGGAACACGCCCGTAGCCGTCTGCCATTCCCAGCTCGCGCGGCCCTGGTTGTCGAATACCGCCCGTCCGGACTTGCGCCCGCTGTCGGCCATCGTGGAGATCTTCTGCTTGCTCGTCATGGTGGCGTTCCGAATCAACCCGTGGCTGCAGTATCGGTCTGGCGCTGCGGCCGCGACATAAGACGTACACTGAACCGCCACCCGAGGTGACGCAGGTCACACTGCGTCCGGCAGCGGGAACATGCCCGCCCGCGGACCGTTTCGAAGGCATGACCGTCAGAGACTTCCGCCGCAGTGCGCACGAGGAGTGGTCGGAGCGCAATCAAACGCTGCGCCACGCCGGCGAAAAGCGCCCGCGCGACGATCGGGCGCTGCTGCACAATCCCTACGATTACAGCGGTGTCGGCGGGCCGGACGACGAGCGCGTCTATGGCCGCACGCGCAGCGACAATGGCTACTACCCGTTCAATCCGAATGGCGGTCAGTACGATCGCGACGTGCCGCCGAGTCAGACGCAGCGCGGGGGTTACCTGAAACAGTGGGGGCAGCCGGCGAAGGACTGGACTACGGTCGCGCCTTCACCATCGTCTGCACCAGATGATCGAGCGCCGCCGCCGGATCCTGGCAGCGACCGGAGTGAACCGGCGAAGTCTGGATGATCGTGCTGCGCGGCGCGACCAGCCAGTGAAAGCGCTCGCGCGGCGAAAGCTTGCCGATCGGTCCCGCCGCAGCGCCGCCCGCACACACTATTGGAATGCTCGCGAGATTGGCGCGCACCGCTTCGAGGTCGACGTTGGCGTCGAGCACCAGCAGCCGGCGTTCGTCGAGCTCGATGCGCGCGCCGAGAAAATCCTGCGCCTGGCACGACAGGATCACACCCGCGTTGATGAACTCTTCGCGCTCCACGCGCGGCACGACGCGCACGATCGCGTAGTCATACGAGCTGGGCGTGGGCACGCTGGGCCTCCTGGAAGAAATCGTGCGGCGGCTCGAGCCGGCGCAGCAGGTAACGCTCGTACGCGCTGCGAAACTCGCCGGGTGTCGCAAAGGCGCGGTCGTCTGCCAGCAGCTGATCGGGAATAAAGGTAACGAGCGAGCGAATGAGCTGCGGCGTCAGCCGCTCGATCATGCTTTCGTGAGCCTCCTGCAGCGCGCCGGCGAACGGCAGCAGCACATGATCGCGGATGCGCGCAAACGGATCTCGACTGCGCTCCAGATAGCTATCGTCCCAATCGTGATGAAAGTACAACGCTGCGCCGTGATCGATCAGATGCAGCTGGCGATGCCACATCAGCATGTTGGTGTTGCGCGCTGTCCGATCGACGTTCGTGACGAACGCGTCGAACCAGACGATGGCCGAGGCGAGCGCCGCCGCCGGCTGGTGCGTCACCGGATCGAAAGTGACGGCACCGGGCAGATAGTCGAGCGCGACGTTGAGCCCGCCGCTGGCGCGGATCAGATCCTGGATCTCGGGATCGGGTTCGGTGCGCGCCAGGTCCGGATCGAGCTGGATCAAGACGATCTCGGGCACCGGCAGATCCACCGCGCGTGCGAGCTCGCCCGCGAGCAACTCGGCGATCAGCGCCTTCGGCCCCTGGCCGGCGCCGCGAAACTTGAGCACGTACATGCCGTCGTCATCCGCCTCGACGATCGCGGGCACCGAGCCGCCCTCGCGGAGCGGGGTGACGTAGCGCGTGACGGCGACAGTACGCAATCGGCTCACTGCTGCAGTTGGAAGCTCAATTTCAGACGATAGCGTGCCTTGCCGCAGCTGCTGCTCATCACCATGTCGCCGACCGCTTTGACCGCGGCCTCGTCGAGGTGCGGATACATGCTGCTGGAGACCGCGCGAATATCAGTGGGCTTGGCTGCTTTGCCTGACAGCGAGAACTCGACGACGACCGGTCCCTCTTCGCCCGCGTCCTGCGCGGCTTCCGGGTAGTAGTCGGCGATCGAGACCGGCTTGACGACTTCGTACTTGCAGTTCGCCGGCGTCTCGAGCGGCGGCAGCTTCGGACGCACCTTGCACTGCGCGTCGAATGTTTCTGCGTCGATGCCTTGCTTCGCGAGGCCGTCCATCAGGAGATAGGTGCCGCGACTGGTGATGAGCAGCTGCGACGTCGCGGTGTGTTGCCCCTTGTTGTCGGTGCCCGCGTAGGTGATCTCGCCTTTGCACTCGAGCGTCTCGTCGGAGTCGTTGCGCACGTGTATCGCGCGATACAGGCATTCCTCGGCGGCCTGCTGCGCCGAGCAGCGCCTCGGCCGAATGTCACGCGCCAGGTAGAAGAGCCAGCTGCCGCCGCCGGGAATTTCGGTCGTACGCCCCGACGATTCGACCGTGAGCTCCGTCGTGGTCGGCGTGCCGGCGCTCGGGACCTGGTTGGCAGCGGCAGCGACATACGACGAGCAGTCGGCGGCCTTTGGCTTGGTTCCGCCGCCGGTGCTCTTGAAGATCTCTCGCTGCGTGTTGTAGCAAGCCGCGAGACCTTTCAACTCGTTGGCCGCCTCGTTGTAGGCCGCGACGTAGGCCTTGGCGAGCTCCTCGCGCGCAGCTTGCTCCTTACCGACCGACTTCTGACTGGTCTCGCCATTCAGGCAATACAAGTAGTCGCGCACTTTGGTACCGAACTCGGTGAGCGCAGTGTTCGCCGCGACGAGGTCCTTTTCGCCGGCCGAGCCGCCCTCGGGAATCGAGAACGCCGGGCGCGGGCGCGTGCAATCCGCGAACGCTGCCGTACCCTGCACCACCAGCAGACCCGCAATGACGATTCTGACGAAAGTCCACATCCTCGAAAAACCTCTCGAAAAGCTGAGTCGATCAGTTGGCAATGGCTGGTTGCGCGGCCCGCGGCCGAGCGAGATGCGCTGCGACGCGCAGGCCGAGCGCGAGCACGACAATCGCGGCGGCCGGAATGTATTCAGGCATCGCGAGCGCGCGCCCGATGTAGCTGTTCGCGAAGATCAGCCAGATGTAATACGAGCCGACCGTGTGCAGGATCTTCCACGCACGCGGTCCGATCATCGCCGCCGTGCGGTCGAATGACGTCGCCGCCATCGCAGCGATGAAGACATAAGCGAGACCGCCGCCGACCCAGGTGATCGCGTTCACGCGCTGCGCGAACTCGACTGGCTGAACGTGCTGCATCCAGAAGATCGCCGCGAGATGCACGCCGTGGGAAACGGCGAACGCCACGCCGAGGTAGCGGCGGTTCTGCCGCTGCCAGCGCGTCCAGCCGTTCGGCCAGAGCCGAAACAGTGCGGCGGCCGTGAACGCTGCCAGAAAAAGAGTCACCGACGTGCGGGCTGTCAGGCGCACCACCCGGGCAGCGGCTTCGCCCGGGTCCGGCGTGATCGCAATCGCTGCCATGACCGCCGCAAGGATTGCGACAGCAGCGACGCCGACGAACGGCCAGCCGTTCAACAAGCCCTTTGGTCTGTGTTGCTGCATGTCGGTCCTCCCCCTGCGTTTCCGATGATAGCAGCGGGACCTGCATCGTCGCGATGCGCCGCTCGCCGGCAGCTGCTTGCAATTGACCGATCATCTCTGGGTGTTCTGCAACCTGCCGCCTAGATTCGTGTGATGGGAGAGCGGAACCGGATTTGCATCGAGCCCTTCGGGCTCGCACCGGGCCGAGGGAGGCGCAATGGGCAAGATGAAAGGCAGAGGCAGATCGATCCAGTTCGCCTGGGCAGCAGTCCTGGTGCTGGCGGCAGGCGTCGCCAACGCCCAGTCGGCCGCGGACGAGGCCGTGGTCGAAGCGGTGTGGAAACCGCAGCGGATGAACTTCGTGTATCGCGGTTACAGCACGCTCTACTCGTGCCGGGGCCTGCAGGACAAGCTGCAGAAAATCCTGACGACCGTCGGTGCACGTGGCCGCATCGAGCTGCGCACCTATTCGTGCGACGACGAGCTTGCGATCGCGCGCTTCCAGATTGCGCTGACCTCGCCGGTCGAGGCCACGCCGGAGAATTTGGAGCAGCTCACGACATACGATTCGCGTGACGAGCTGGTCGCGCGCGTGCGCGGCGAGCGACTCGCGAGCGCCGAGGACTTGCCGCGGTTTCCGGCCGTGTGGAAGACCATCTCGTTCGCGCGCAGCCGCCAGATGAAGCTCGCGCCGGGCGACTGCGAGCTGGTGCTGCAGCTGCGCCGACACATCCTGCCGCGCCTGGCAGTGCAGATCGTCAAAGATCAGGTGCGCTGCTCGGAGTTCGGCAACATCGGCAAGCCGCAGCTCACCGTCTCGGCGCTCGTGCCGGTCGAGCCGCAGGTGTCCGACTGAAGTCGGACCTACAGCCCACTACCATCGCTGGTGGTTGGGCTGCAGGTCGGGCTTCAGCCCGACAATCTCTTCTTCACCACCCGGATGTGATAGTCGAGCCAGCCGCGCTCGTTGCTGTTCTTCGATTTCGCACGCAGGCTCTCCAACGCCTTGAGCCGCGTCTCGAGCGCAGGACGGAACTGCGGATCGCTCGCGAGCGCGACCTCCGTCAGATGCAACGCTTCGACCAGGCGACCCGCCTCGACGTATTGCGATGCCAGCTTCGTAACAGGCTCGGCGCCGCCAGCCAGTTTCGCGAGATCGGGAAAGATCGCAGAGGCCGGCACGTCGTACATCGTCGCGGGCTGCATGTCGAACCAGCCGGCGTAGCCTTCGTAGATGCCGCGGATCGACCAGATCAGGTTGCCGTAGCCTTCGCCCACGACGAGCTGCGGCGGCAGCTTGATCTCGTGCATCAACGTGAACACGTCCTTGCCTTGGTTCATGCCACGCACCACGGCGTCGTGCACATACGCGATGGCATCGCGATACTGGGTCAAGCGTCGCGTGATCTCGGCATTGCCGCGCACCGGCTCGCCGTGGCTCGGCAGCAGCAGCTCCGGCTTCAGCGCAAGCACCTTGTCGAGCGAGGCGACGTAGTCGAGCGCCCAGCGAGGCTTGGTGCCGCGCAAGGTATAAATATTCGGAAACGACTCGTAGTAGTTGTCGCCGACGAACGCCGCCTTGTACTTCGGGATCCACACCGTGAGGTGATCGGGCGT
>Ga0068861_100000312_pt1 | contig 27173 bp, 26 predicted proteins | sample KBSSwiS42_FD_66593 | JGI IMG/M metagenome (GOLD analysis project Ga0068861, IMG submission 66593) | Switchgrass rhizosphere microbial communities from Kellogg Biological Station, Michigan, USA - KBS Switchgrass S4-2 | ecosystem: Host-associated > Plants > Roots > Rhizosphere > Soil ...
ACACAATTCTAAGGAAAAAAAAATTAAATGCTCCAAATGCCCCATGAAAAAATTTTAATCAGAGGGGTACAAGTTAATGATTTTTTGATATGAACCAAGAAGCTGTTTGATTTTGACTTCCTGCCCAAACAATGGTTAGTGTCAGACTGATGAGAACCTGAAATTGCTGCATGATCAAATGATAAGATCATTCATAACGAAGTGCTTCAATTGGATTCAGCTTTCCTGCTTTTAATGCCGGGTATAGTCCTGCTAATAGTCCCGTGATTGAACAAATAACAATTGCGAGTATCACCCAATTCCAGGGCACTACAAAACCAGTACTGATAACAAATGAGAAAAAATTTCCTAATGCAATGCCGAGAATGATCCCTAAAAGAGCTCCTAGTACACTGATGATAATTGCTTCTAATAAAAATTGGGACATTACTGTTCTCCTCTTTCCCCCTAATGCTTTTATAAGGCCAACTTCTTTTGTTCGTTCAGTCACTGCCACAAGCATTATATTCATTAATCCAATTGCAGCACCCAGCAAAGTAATAAATCCTATAACAACCGCTGTAAGTGAGATCATACCCAAACTGTTCATTGCCTTTTCAACAATACTATCATTACGATCAAGAACAAAATTGCTTTCTTCTGTTGTTGCCAGCTTTCTTACCGCTCTGAAAACTCCCTCAGCTTCACCCATTGCAGCATATACTTTCTTTATATCATCTGTCATTACAGCGATCACATAACTAATACCTGAACTGAATTGACGATGCACATTTGTGTAACTTGTCATGATCCTGTTATCATAACTCATTCCAAAAGATGAACCCCTGCTTTCCAAAACTCCTATTATTCTGTAAGGAATATTTTGTACACGAATGATCTGGTTCACTGATTTATCAGGATTTGTTGGAAATAATTTCTTTGCAATATCATACCCAACTATACAAACATTCCTTCCCGACTGCACATCTGCCTGGTTCAGGTTTCTGCCAACTTTTACTTTGAATCCATTCAGAACGACATAATTTTCATCACCGCCAAAGACCAATACATTCGGACTTGTTTTCTTTGTTTGATACGAAGCGATAGCATTTCTTGTTGCAAAAACAGACAAGCCTTTTGAAGACGGAAACTTATAGTTCTTAATGAACATTTCCGCTTCATCCTTTGTGATCCTCTTATTCAGGTTAGATGTTCTTTCCTTTTTACTTCCTTTTTTCTCTTTTTTAATTTCATTACCACCACCACCAAATCTTATATTCCGATCTTTATAGCGTATAGTAAATCCATTTGCTCCCATTGTTGAAAAGCTCTCAGAGAATTTTTGTTCTATCGCCTTAATAGCAGTGTTCACTACTACCAGCGCCATTATACCCAAAGCAATGATCCATACAGTAAGCACGGTACGAAGCATATTGCTGCGAACAGAACGAAAGGCAAGTGATAGAATATCCCTTAATTTCATTTGGATCGAAAGTAATGAACCTAATGACTCAAAGTTATAGAATTTGACAACCGGATGATAAATAAAAAGAGCCCCACAATGCGGGGCCCTTTTTTACCGGCAAGAATTAGTTTTTAGGATTCAATGCCTCATCGATCCTTTTTGACACATCCTGCAAATGATATTTGCTCATGGGATCAGTCATTGTTGCTGCTGCTGTATTTATCTCAGCTCTTAGTGCTGCCAAATGTGCCCTTACAAAACTCTTGATATCTGATTTGTCAACATTTACTGAAGGAGCCAGGTTAAATCCGCCGCCTCCAAGATTTATTGTGATCTCAGGAGGGCTTAATAAGCTGGTCAAAACATTTACATAAGATTTTTGAAGATTGCGACGATATACATCTATTGGCTTTCTTGCAGCCAGCTCAGACCATACTCCTTTTTTCACATCACTGAAAAGATCAGTCATCCTGTATGTATTCTGATTCAGTGTTGCTTCTGCAGTAATAAGTTTATTCAATGTATTTGCACTAAACAAACGATTTAAAACATTATCCTGCATATTGCCAATAACAGTAAGTGGGTTAGCACCCGTTCTTGCAAACACTTCATTACTTATCAGCCAGGTTGGGGTTGCAAATAATTGTTGATTAAGAAATGCAACTGCATCTGCTTGTTTTGCCTTTGGTGCAAATTCATAAACCGGTTCTGAGTCTTCTACAACTCTTGGTGTTTTATAAATACCTCCAACGTTTCTTGATACGTGACCCATATAGCGATTGAACTGTCCTGTTACCTGGCCATAAACATCAGAAAGATTAGTGAAGTCTTCATTGTCTTGTTTTGTCCACTTCATTAATTCGGGCATCACCCTTTTCAAATTTTTGATACCATATTCACTTGCTTTTACTGCATTATCACTAAGATCTTCTGTCTGTGAACGTGGATCATCCTGGTTAGTTTCACCATCGCCCCACCACAAACGACGATCTTTTAATTTTTCCCTTGTCCATTGATTTAATTTTCCTTTCTCAGCTTCTGGTGAATTGAATTCATAAAATCTTCTATAGCCCCATTCAATTGCCCACCTGTCGTAATCACCAATTCTTCCCTGTAACTCTTCGCCACTTAATCCATCTTCAGGTTGAGCAACATAATTGAAACGGGCATAATCCATGATCGATGGAGTATGGCCATTCTTCGCAACCCATTCTTTATTTCTTAAATTCTCAACAGGTACTGATGAGCTTGAACCAAAATTGTGACGAAGACCAAGAGTGTGTCCTACTTCATGAGAAGAAACAAAACGAACAAGGCGACCCATCAATTCATCAGGAAATTCCATTTGTCTTGCACGGGCATCGCTTACTCCTGCTTGTATCATGTACCAGTTACGGATCAGTTCCATTACATTATGATACCAGTTGATGTGGCTTTCCATGATCTCACCACTGCGGGGATCTGAAATACTCGGACCGCTTGCATTAGCAATATCAGATGGTTTATAAACGATAGCTGAATTGCGGGCATCTTCCAAACTCCATGTACTATCTTCTTCTTTTGTCGGAGCCATTTTTCCAACTATTGCATTTTTAAACCCGGCTTTTTCAAATGCAGCCTGCCAATCATTCACACCTTGTATTAAATAAGGCACCCATTTCTTTGGAGTTGCGGGGTCAATGTAAAAAACGATCTGCTTTTGTGGTTCAACCAATTCCCCTCTTTTATATTTTTCCAGATCCTCTGGCTTTGGCTCTAATCTCCATCTTTTAGCGATCGTAATATCTTTTACACCTTGTGGGTTTGCATCAAAATCTGTGTACCCAACAGTAAAATAACCAACTCTTGCATCATAGAATCTTGCCTGCATTGGCGTTTTTGGAAGTAATACCATTGAGCTATTCATTTCCACTGTAAGATTTCCTTGTGGTTGGGGAGCAGCACCAAATCCTCCGCCGCCACCGGGTGGCGCCGGAGTTCTGCTATAAGTTTTTACCGCTTTGATCTCGATATTGATCGGATAAGGTTTTACACTTACGATATAAGACTTATCTGTTTGTAAAGAACCCAAACGTCTTTGTGTCTTTGCGCCATTGCTAAAAAATAAAACATCATTATCTCCATTTACAAAATCAGTAACCTCGATAACTGATGTTGCAGAATCCCTTCCGAAAGCTTTTATATCAAATGAAAAAGAAATAGGCTGAAGATTTGAATTGGCAACAGATGAGAACATTGGCGAAGTAGAATCTTTTGCATATACGGCGTAGGATATTGTACGAAGAAACATCCTGTTATTTGGTCCTTTATCAAAACGAATAACATTCTGTCCTACCTGGTCACCACCATAACCAGTACCTGCCTGTGTTTGTGAAATACGATTTACAACAAGAATATCACGCCAAAGAAGATCATTAGGTATTTCAAAGTAATAGCGATCGTCAACTTTGTGAACCTTAAAGAAACCATTTCTTGTAACTGCTTTATCAGTGATCACTTCCCGGTAAGGTCTTGGACCAGATGTTGGTCTTTGACCCGGACCTGTTGATCTTGTGGAATCACCTGGTTGTTGTGGTCTAACCTGCGCCATAACAACTGCAGAAATGCAAAGCATCGTAATGCCGAGGATTATGCGGCTTGTAGTTTTTCTCATGTGATGAAAATTTTTTTAGGAGAAACAAAGATATGCGTGTAATGTTCTTAGCAAAGTCAAATCCATGAATGGAGAAAATCTTTGGAACCGATTGCTGCCGGGGATCAATTAAAAATAAAACCAGCTAAATAAAAGCTGTGGGTAAACGCCGAGAATAATAACCAATGCAGCAACTACGCCGATCGTCCATTTAAACGAAGTACTAACTTCTATGGCTTGCCCTTCTCCTTCTTTAAAATACATCGCCTGGATAACACGGAAATAATAGTAAACACTGATAGCCGCCATCAATACCGCAAATATTACAAGCCACATAAAATCTCCATTACGAATAATGGCACTCAACATGTAATACTTTGCAAGGAACCCGGCTGTTAATGGAATACCCGCTAATGATAAAAGAAATATAACAGCTGTTGCTGCCAGTAATGGTTGATGTTTGGCAAAACCATTGAATCCGTCAAACGTATAGTCTTTCATTTTTACCAATATAGCAAACAAACCAATTGTTGAAAGACAATAAGCTGTAGTATAAAGCAAGATACCTTCCGTGCCGATACTATTCAATGCAAGGATGGCCATCAGCATAAACCCGGCCTGTGCAATACTTGAATAAGCCAACATTCTTTTTACACTTTGCTGAAATACAGCAGTGATATTTCCAATGAACAATGTTAATGCGGTTAATATTGCGATCACCATTTTCCATGAAGCATGAATATCACCAAATGCGACGTAAAATAAACGTAAGAAAGCAATGAACACAGCAGCTTTTACAATGGTTGCCATGAATGAAGTGAATACAGTTGGTGCTCCATCATAAACATCCGGTGTCCAGAAATGGAATGGCGCTACTGATGCCTTAAATGCCATAGAGAACATTAATAACATCAATCCTGCTATCAGCAATATTGAAGGCTTTGTTTCGGGTTTAGTTATCGTTTCGATAGCAAATGAACCTGAGTCACCGTAAATAAGCGTCATTCCCATCAACATAAGGCCGGTAGAAAAAGAACCCAACAAAAAATATTTTAATGCAGCTTCATTGCTCTTCAAGTTTCTTTTATCACTACCAGTAAGAATATATAGTGGAATTGAAATGATCTCTATTCCCAGGAATAAGATCAATAATGAACTGAATGAAGAAGAAAGAACGATACCACAAAGAATGAAAAAGATCAAGGCAAAATAATCTGAGTACTGTAATCCAACCTTTTCCATTTCTTTTCCGGAAAGCAGAAAGAAAATAAAAGTACATCCCATTGCGATCGTGTTGAAGAAAAGAGAAAAACGATCGAAGTACATCATGCCAGTGATATTTATTTTGAATAAATGAAAACCATAAGTCTCCATTACATTCAAAACAATAGCAACAAAAAGTCCAATCAAAGCCACTCCGCGAACAGCTGATCTTTGTTTCAGCAGCAATCCGCTGAACATCATCACCACTCCCATTACTGCCAATATGATTAAAGCATTCATTCTTCAGCCGTCATTTTATTTTTAGAAAGGAAGAACATTGGCTTCCTTTAATATCATTTCCGTTGTTTCTTTTGTCAGATCCAAAAAAGGTTGTGGATAAACACCAACAACGATTATCATGGCTACAATTATTCCTAATACCAGTTTTTCATTTGGCCCAATATCAGTTGCATTCTCTGTCAGCTCATTTGTATTTCCATAGATCACTTTTTGCACCATGCGCAACATATATATAGCGCCAAAAATTATTGTAAGACCAGCAAGAGGTACAGTTATCAATTCATAAGATGAAATACGGGAGCTAAAAATACCGGTGAACATCATGAATTCACCAACAAATGCATTAGTAAGTGGTAATGCAATATTTGCTAAAACAATTATAACAAATAAGATCGCCATCACCGGTGCTTTTTGCGCAAGTCCACCCAGATCAGAAAGTTTTCTTGTGCCAAATTTCTTTTCTAATATCTCAACTATAATCCAAAGCCCGATGATATTGATACCATGATTGAACATTTGGATCATCACCCCCTGCATTCCAATTTGACTTTCTGAAAAAATTGCAACCACCATCAACCCAAGGTGAGCAATAGAAGAATAAGCGATCAATCGTTTCAGATCATTTTGTCGCCATGCGATCAATGATGCATACAGCATTCCAACGATCGTCCACATTGCAACCATCTTTTCGCCATAAGCATAAGATGCATGTGGTAAAACAGGAAGTAACCAACGAATAACTGCAAACACACCCATCTTTACCATGATACCGCTAAGCACCATTGTAACAGCAGTTGGTGATTGTTCGTATGTATCGGGCTGCCAACTGTGAAAAGGAAAAATTGGGATCTTAATTGCAAAAGCAACAAATATTAACCAGAATACCCAGTTCTCTTGCCTGCCTTTTGCAAAATATATCTTGTAAAATGATTCAATATTAAAAGATCTGTCAGGCGTTAATGATTGAAGATAGATCAAACCGACAAGCATTAACAATGAACCAACAAATGTGTAAATAAAGAATTTGAATGTTGCAGCGATCCTTCTTTCTCCGCCCCATATTGAACAAAGAAAATAAACAGGTATCAATGCTAATTCCCAGAAAAAATAAAATACCAATGCATCCATTGCCAAAAACACTCCCATCAATCCTGCTTGTGAAAGCAGCATCAATGCAAAAAAGTTATGAGCATTTTTATATTGACGATTCCATGTAGAAATAAAAATGAGGGGAAAGGAAATTGCAGTTAGTAAGCAGAGCAATTGTCCCATTCCATCAAGACGTAAAGAAAACGTTGATCCTAATCCCGGTAACCAATCACATTTGAATTGTAATAGCTCTGTTTTATTTAAAAGTGTTAATCCTAATATAGAAACAGCAGCCGTTACAAATGAAGAAAGTAAAGCCCATCCTTTAGCATTCGCCTCTTTTTTAATAAAAAAAGTAAGTACGCCACTCAATAAAGGAACCAATATCAATAACAATGCGATCATACAAATTCTTCCAAAGCCCTTTAGGAGGTTTGGGGGTTTATTTCTTTATAAAAAACTCGTACAACAATAATATCAGTATCGAGATCACCATTAACAACACATAACTCCCCACTTGCCCGCTTTGTAATAATCTCAATTGACGGCTGCTGTAATTCACGGCTTTGCCAACACCATTTACAACACCATCAATAATATATCTTTCAAAAATATTATTCAGAAAACCTGCAAATCGATTCAATGGATTTGCAATGATCTTATCATAGAGTTCATCCACATACCATTTATTCTCTAATACTTTTCCAAAGCCAGTTTCTTCTTTTGCCCGGTAATTTTTAAATCTAACCCATGCAAATAATATTGTGACCAATATCAAAACTGTTGATAAACCCATCAACAAGTATTCTGTTAAATGAGAAACTGGTATCTCTTCATGTTTTGCTATTACAGGCAAAAGAAATTCAGTCAGCTTTTCTCCTCCAAATGGAAACACTTCTGGAATATTTATCCAACCACCCACAAAAGATAACACAGCAAGAATGATCAAAGGAATAGTCATCAACCATGGGCTTTCATGTAAATGATGTTCCTGGTCATGTGTTCCTCTGAATTTTCCTGTGAATGTTACGAAATATAAACGGAACATATAGAATGCGGTAAGCAATGCGGTAAACAATGCTATAGCGTAAAGTACAACTCCATCTTTTTCATGCAAGAATGCTCCTAACAAGATCGCATCTTTAGAAAAGAACCCGCTAAATGGGAAAATACCTGCAATTGCTATACATCCGATCAAAAATGTAAAAGCAGTTGTTTTTAATTTTTTTCTCAACCCGCCCATATTCCTAATATCCTGGTCTCCGCCCATTGCATGAATAACACTTCCACTTCCTAAGAACAATAATGCTTTAAAGAATGCATGTGTCATTACATGGAATACTGCTGCAGTATATGCACCAACGCCCAAAGCGAGGAACATAAAACCCAATTGACTCACCGTTGAATAAGCCAAAACTTTTTTAATATCATTTTGTTTTAATGCAATAGTTGCAGCAAGTAATGCCGTGGCCAAACCAATGTATGCAACTATGTGCTGTGTTGTTGGCGCTAAAGAATACAACACATTGCTTCTTGCGATCATATAAATACCCGCCGTCACCATCGTTGCAGCATGGATCAATGCTGATACTGGTGTTGGGCCAGCCATCGCATCTGGCAACCATGTATATAAGGGTATTTGTGCACTCTTGCCCGTTGCGCCAATGAAAAGCAAGATGGTAATTGCAGTAATATCACCAGTAGTAAATCCTTTAGTGCTGTCTTTTGCAAATGCAAACACTTCATCAAAACTGACACTACCTGATTTTGAGAATATCCAGAATATGGCGATCAGGAAAGCAAGATCACCAATGCGGTTCATCACAAATGCTTTTCGTGCCGCATAATTATATTCCGTATTCTTAAACCAATATCCGATCAATAAATAAGAACAAAGGCCAACACCTTCCCAACCAATAAAAAGAATTACAAAGTTGGCGCCCATCACCAGCAGCAACATTGAGAACACGAACAAATTGAGATATGAAAAATATCTCGCAAAGTGTTGTTCACTCTCATGATGCATGTATGATGCTGAATATACATGTATCAAAAAACCAACTCCAGTAATTATTAAAAGGAATAAAGATGATAACGCATCAAGCTGGAATGCAAACGGAATTTTTAGATCTCCAGCTGAAATGAAATTGAAATAATCAACAACTCCAGAATTGTCATCTTTTATTTGTATAAAGATCCATACACTAACAAGAAATGATGCAAGAATGACACCGCTTCCAATTATTCCTGTTAAAGATTTGGATAAATACTTTCTTCCCAATCCAATGATCAAAAATCCGATCAACGGAAACAGCGGCACCAGGTAAGCTAACTGTAAAGCGTTCTTCATTTATTCATCAATGTTTCAGCCTGTTCAAAAAGTTTATATCTACTGAATGAATATTCCTATACATCATTACTATGATCGCCAAACCCACACTTACTTCAGCTGCTGCAACCACCATTATAAAGAATACAAATAATTGTCCATCGCTTCCTGCCATTGCATTAGCAACATTTTTTAAGTGATGCATCTTAGAAAATGCAACTAGCAACAAATTCACTGCATTCAGCATAAGCTCAATGCACATGAAAATGATAATTGCATTGCGTCTTGTCAATACTCCTATTATTCCAATGCAGAACAACGCAACAGACAATAATATGTAATAATTGATCGGCATACCTCAAACCCCTAAAGGGGCTTTTTAAAAATTATATAATTAAACTTTCACTCAATAAAAGAACATTTACACCTAAGTCTCCCCTTTAGGGGGACAGGGGGTTCATTCCTTTTTCCCTATCACCACCGCACCTACCATCGCACTTAAAAATAAAATACTGCTTATCTCAAAAGGCACTACATAATCAGTGAACAGTGTTTTACCCAAGTTTTCTATCAAACCAATATCACCTATTCTCGTTTCAGCAATACTTTGTCCCATATCCGCTTTTCTTAATGCAGCCACTAATACTAACAACAAGCTTCCGCCAGCAACTGCACCTGCTATTTTTAACCAACGATTTTTTTTAGGCTCTGTTTCCTTTTTCAGATCCATCAACATCAAAACATACAGGAACAACACCATGATGGCACCAGCATAAACAATGATGTTTACAATAGCGAGGAACTGCGCATTCATTAAAAGATAATGACCGGAGATGGCGAAGAAGACAAGTATCAGCCAAATAACGCTATGAACAGGATTCTTACTAATAATTACCATTAATGCGCTGAATACCGCAACTGCTGATAATACAATAAATAATATTTGTGTAATTCCCATTTCAGTTAGTCTTCAATTAATAATTATTAATTACTAATTATTAATTTTTATTTTTTGTCTTTCACCCAATGCCTTCGCATACGCTTCAGGATCTTCTTTAGGATGTGGGATCAACAAGTCTTCTTTTTTATAAATAAAACCTTTTCTTGAATAATTAGCCGGTGCAAAAGTCTGCGATAAATAAATAGCATCTTTTGGACAAGCTTCTTCACACAAACCACAGAATATGCAACGCAGCATGTTGATCTCATATCTCGCTGCATATTTTTCTTCGCGATATAAATTCTCTTCACTTGGCAAACGTTCGGCCGCTTCCATTGTGATCGCTTCAGCTGGACAAGCCACTGCACACAAACCACAAGCCGTGCATCTTTCACGACCTTCTTCATCACGATTCAAAATATGTAACCCACGAAACACAGAACTAAAACTTCTTTTTTGTTCCGGGTATTGAATCGTTGCTTTCTTTTTGAAAATATGTTTGAAAGTGATTATCATCCCTTTCAAAATATTCCACAGGTAAATCTTTTCCACTGCCGTCATCGGCCTGCGATCCACCAGCTTTGCCCTGTTTGTTAATTGCATATTTCTATTTCAAAAAGTTTGCAAATATATTTTTATGCTCCCAACTAATCAATTCTATTTAGCTTCCGTTGCATCGCACACTTGTACGTTCTGATCGCTATTCAACATGTGAGTTGTCAGTGGTGAGTATCTCACTTCTGCAACAACAATATCACCACAGCCGTAATCACCATATTAAAAAGTGACAACGGTATCAATGCTTTCCAACCTAAATTCATCAATTGATCATATCTGAATCTTGGTATTGTCCACCGTATCCACATAAATACAAATACAAAGAACAAAGCCTTTGCCATAAGCACTCCAAATCCAATTAATCCTGCCCACCATGCATCACCCCATAGTTGCTGCTCATTTATAAACGGAATATCATAACCGCCAAAGAACAATGTTGACATTACGACACCGCTGATGAACATATTTATATATTCAGCAAATAAATAAAAGCCCAACTTCATTGATGAATATTCCTGGTGATAACCAAAGTTCAATTCATTCTCTGCTTCAGGAAGATCAAATGGCGTACGATTACATTCAGCCAATGCACAAACAAAAAATATGAGGAACCCTAATGGCTGATAAACGACGTTCCAAAGTCCTTCTGTTTGTTGTCCAACAATTACGCTTAATCTTAATGATCCTGTCAGCATTAACAATGCGATCAATGCAAGACCCATTGCTAATTCATAACTGATCATTTGTGATGCACCGCGAATTGCTGCCAGTAATGAAAATTTGTTATTCGATGCCCAACCACCGATCATGATACCATAAACACCTAAGCTCACCACACCAAACACATACAACATTCCAATATTAATATCAGCGATCTGAAGATTGATATCTCTTCCAAACATATGGATCTTAGGAGCCCATGGTATTACAGCACTCGTCATCAATGCAGTGATCATTGCCAGAGCAGGGCCTGCAATAAATAAGAATTTAGAAGAGGCGCTAGGAATGATCTCTTCTTTCATGAAAAGCTTTAAACCATCAGCAACGGGCTGCAACAAACCAAAAGGTCCTGCCCTATTTGGTCCGCGACGATCCTGTATTACTGCAGCGACCTTTCTTTCAGCCCATGTTGCATACATAGCAATAACCAATGAAACAGTTACCACTGCTAAGATCAAAATCGATTTTTCTAATAAAATTCCCCAATCCATTCTAATATTATTTTGTATTCTTCTCTTTTTTTATTTCAGTTCCCATCAGTGGGCCGATCCCAGTTATTGCTTTATATCCTATAAACACAATTATCACAAATATTAAAACAAGTATAGTTCCAATTATTCTATTATCACGATACCATTTCATTGATCATCGTTTCCAAATGTCTTGCTTGTCGCCGGTCCTTCTATTTTACTTAGATCAACACCAGGATCATTCACACCACTTACTGAATGGATGTCCATCAATAAATTCGGTTGCTTACCTCCCATTACTTCCGGTATTGTTTCTTTTGGAATTTGTAATCCCGGATATTTTCCCTGCCCGATAACCGAATGTCTGCTAATATTTGTTAATCCCTCTACTACCCAATCATTCTTATGTTTTTTATGGAATCGACAATCATTACATATCCATCCCGGCTTGCCATCATAAGTTTGTACTTCACCCCATTCATCTTTTCTTGCAGTTACTCTCAACACTTCATCACCACGCAACCACAATGTTACTTTACCACAACATTTATCACAATTACGATGAGCATCCATCGGTTTAGTGAACCATACACGATTCTTGAATCTGAAAGTTCTATCAGTTAATGCTCCAACAGGGCATACATCGATCATGTTGCCTGAAAAATCATTATCGATCGCTTTTGATATATAAGTTGAAATTTCAGAATGATCACCACGATCTAATATTCCATGCACACGATGATCCGTTAATTGATCCGCCACATATGTACAACGATAACATAGAATGCAACGTGTCATGTGCAGCTGGATAAAAGGCCCGATATCTTCTTTTTCAAATGTTCTTCTTTTGAATTCATACCTCGTCCCTTCTTTACCATGTTCATAAGAAAGATCCTGCAAATGGCATTCACCTGCCTGGTCACATATCGGGCAATCAAGCGGATGATTGATCAATAAAAATTCTACAACTCCTGCTCTTGCATCCAACACTTTTTCACTTGTTACACTTTTCACAACCATTCCATCCATTACATTGGTACGGCAGCTTGCCACCAGTTTAGGCATTGGTCTTGGATCTACCGCCGAACCAGCAGCTACTTCAACCAAACATGTACGGCACTTACCGCCACTGCCTTTTAAATGTGTGTAATAACACATTGCAGGCGGAGTTACATCACCACCAATTTTTCTTGCTGCTTGCAATACAGATGTACCCGCCTCCACTTCGATAGTGATGTTATCAATAGTTACTTTAAATAATTTTTTTTCTTCAGCCATAATTTATGCTACAGTTGCTAATGGTTTTGCGTAGTTCGCCAAACCATAATTTTTTCTCAAACATTCATCAGGGTTCAATACATGCCATTCAAACTCATCTCTGAAATGACGAATAGCTGCTGCTACCGGCCATGCTGCTGCATCGCCTAATGGACAAATTGTATTGCCTTCAATTTTTCTTTGGATATCCCATAACAGATCAATATCACTCATCTTTCCTTTTCCATTATCAATGTTCAGTAAGATCTTTTCCATCCAGCCAGTTCCTTCACGACAAGGTGAGCATTGGCCACAACTTTCATGACGATAAAATCTTGCTAATGTATAAGTATGCTTAACCACACACTGATCTTCATCTAAAACTATAAATCCACCGCTACCCATCATTGAACCAGTCGCAAAACCACCATCAGCTAAACTTTCATAAGTCATTAATCTCTTTTCACCTTTTGCAGTTGTTAATAATAAATTTGCAGGAAGAATTGGAACTGATGATCCACCAGGTATACAAGCTTTCAGTCTTTTCTTATTTGCAATACCGCCACAATATTCATCACTGAAAATAAATTCCTCAACAGAAATATTCATTTCGAGTTCATACACACCCGGCTTATTGATATTACCACATGCTGAGATCAATTTTGTTCCTGTTGATTTGCCTATGCCAATCTTTGCATATTCTTCACCGCCATCATTTACAATTGGAACAACAGCTGCGATCGTCTCTACATTATTCACCACAGTTGGACAATCCCATAAACCTTTCACCGCAGGGAACGGAGGCTTAATTCTTGGATTACCTCTTTTACCTTCGAGTGATTCTAACAATGCAGTTTCTTCACCACAGATATAAGCACCGGCGCCACGTTGAACATATATCTCACAATCAAATCCACTACCTAAAATATTTTTACCCAACCAACCATTATTCTTCGCTTCAGCTATTGCTTGTTCTAATATGTCAACGATCCATGCATACTCACCACGTATATATATATAAGAAACATTTGAACCAAGTGCGTAACAAGAAGTGATGATACCTTCGATCAAAATATGAGGAATGAACTCCATTAAATAACGATCCTTAAAAGTTCCCGGTTCAGATTCATCAGCATTCACGACAAGATATCTTGCAACACCGGGTGGCTTTGCCAAAAAACTCCATTTCATTCCCGTTGGAAATCCTGCGCCACCGCGACCACGCAAACCACTTTTCTTTACTTCATCGGTTACCTGATCAGGCGTCATTGACTTCAATGCTTTTTCCACGCTGCGATAACCACCGTTCTTGCGATATGCATCGTAATAACGTATGCCTTCAATTCCAACTTTGTCTATTAATAATTTTCTACCCATTCGTTATAAGTCAAAAATCAAAAGTAAAAATTCAAACTCCTAATTATCTATGTACTGAGTTTTGCACTTTGCCTCGCTATCAATTGCCAACCTTTCTTTGTCTTTATCCAAAACTGCATTACATGCAGCGTTAATTTAAAAGCTGTTCCGTTCACCGAACCTTCAGCATTTGTATTCGTTTTCACAGTTGCAAACTTCTTATCAATCCTTACAATCGCTGAGCTATTATTCTCAATTTTATTATAAGTCAGTTTGCCACTTTTAAAATCATTCAATATATCTTCCTTGCTTTGTATCCATCCGTTTGAATGACCATAACTAACATCTTTATGCAACACTGACTTTAAAACAACTTCGTCCTTTTGTAAAAGAGCTTTATCTAACTTTTGCATTGCATCTTTCAATCCTACACTATCAACCTGCGCTACTGCAATCAAATTTGTAAAGAACAATGATATAAAAACAACCCACCTCATAATTATTGTATACTTACCGCTTGTCTTCCAAACAACTTCCACTTATTTTTTTCTTTCACCCAAACGAGCATCATACTAAAATGTAAAGCTGTCACAGTACCGTCCACTTTGTTTTCATTGGCATCAAACAAACATCTTACTATCGCTGTACTATTTGATGCAAACAAAACAGTAATATTTCTTAATGATGTGTCTTTATATACTGACCTGTTTTTAGAAATGCCTTTGATGGCTTCCTCCCTTGTTTGCAGGTTGCCATGCGAATGCCCATAGCTAGCTTTTGATGCAAACAGATCTTCTAACGTTAAACTATCTTTTGTACCAAAAACAGTTTTGCTCAACAATTGTGTTCGTTCTATTATCTCCTGTTCATCTTTTGCTGTCTGTGCATTTACTTTCAATGTTCCCAGCAGAACAAAAAGAATAAATATGTATTTCAAATTTCTCATTAATTAGTTTTTCAACGCCGCATTATTTCTACATTCGTAAATTATTGCATCCACTTTTTCCTTCGTCAAATGTTCACGATAAGTTTTTCCCATTTGCATCATGGGTGCATAGCCACAAGCACCTAAGCATTCAACCGTTTTTAAAGTAAACATTCCATCAGCAGTTGTCTCCCCGGGTTTTATTCCAAGCTTTTCATAGATGTACTTAATAATATCATCGCTTCCGTTCAACATGCATGGACCTGTTTGGCAAACTTCGAACATATACCTGCCAACAGGTTTTAAATTATACATACTGTAAAAAGTAGCTACCTCATAAACTTCGATCGGTTGAAGATTTAATACTGAAGCCACATAATCCATCGTCTCTACACTCAACCAACCGCCAAATTCTTCCTGCGCCAAATGCAACACAGGAAGCAAAGCACTTTTATGCTTTCCTTGCGGATAGCGCTGAACGATCTCCTGTACTTCTTTCAATTTATTTTCTGAAAACTTGATCATATAAATTATGCGTCTAATTCTCCTGCTATCAAATTTAAACTACTCATTGTTATAATGGCATCACTCATCATACCTCCCTTGGTCATTTCTTCATAAGCCTGGTAATAAATAAAACATGGACGACGGAAATGTAAACGATATGGTGTACGCCCGCCATCGCTTATTAAATAAAAACCAAGCTCGCCATTTGCACCTTCCACACAACTATATATTTCACCCGCAGGAATTTTTGTTTCACCCATTATGATCTTGAAATGCCAGATCAATGCTTCCATCTTCGTATACACGTCTTCTTTCTCCGGCAAATAATATTCAGGAACATCAGCATGATAAACTTCGGCATCTGTTCCTTTGAACTCCTGCACTTTTCTATATGCTTGTTCAATGATGCTTAATGATTCCCACATCTCTTCATTACGAACCTGCCAGCGATCAAAATTATCACCGGTTGTTCCAACCGGAACATTGAACTGAAAGTCTTCATAGCTTGAATAAGGCGTATGAACTCTTACATCATAATCAACACCCGCAGCACGAAGATTAGGGCCGGTAAAACTATAGTTCAATGCACGATCTGCACTGATAGCACCAGTGCCTTGTGTTCTCTCCATGAATATCCTGTTGCGTTCAAAAAGTTTAATGAATTCTTTTAATACTGCAGGGTATTCAGCTAAAAATTTATCAAGCTTTTGAAATGCTATGTCATTAAAATTTCTTTCAAACCCACCAATACGACCAATATTTGTTGTCAATCTTGAACCACAGATCTCTTCATAGATCTCATAGATCAATTCACGATACTGCATCACATATAAAAATCCCGTGTACGCACCGGTATCAACACCAACGATAGAATTGCAAATAAGATGATCAGAAATTCTCGCCAATTCCATAATGATGATGCGGAGATAATCAACACGTTTTGGAAGTTTAATATTCAATAACTTTTCGCAGGTAATATGCCAACCCATGTTATTGATCGGGGAAGAACAATAATTCAAACGATCAGTTAACGGAGTAATTTGATAAAGCGGTCTGCGTTCAGCCAGTTTTTCAAATGCACGATGAATGTATCCGACAGTTTGTTCTGCAGAAACAATTTTTTCACCATCAAGCTCCAATATATTCTGAAACACGCCATGTGTGGCCGGGTGTGTAGGCCCAAGATTAATTGTAGTAGTCGTTTTTTCAATCGAGCCTTCCGGTAATCTTATATGTTCATGTTCTGTCATTACTTAACCTCTTTCAATCAAAATATTATTTTTCTGCTCCAAGCTTCATTGCTACTATCATCTTCCGTTGCGTCGCACTCTTATACATTCTATAACTCTATTCAACATTTCATCATTAGCAAATCAGCACATTTGCATATTGGCACATTAACTTATCCTCTTCCAAACATCTCATCATCTTTATCGATCCTGGATTGATCCTCCAATGGAAATTCTTTTCTCATAGGGAAATAATCCATTTCATCAACATTCAATATTCGTTTCAGGTTTGGATGTCCGACAAAATTCACTCCATAAAAATCATAGGTCTCTCTTTCCATCCAGTTTGCTCCTGAAAAAAGACCAGTTGCTGTATACACGTCCGGAGTATTTACATCTGTAAATACTTTAAAACGGATGCGAACATTATCAACAAGATTATGTAAGTGATAAACGACTGCCAACTCTCTTCCTTTATCATCAGGATAGTGAACGGCCTGCAGATCGGTAAGAAACCGAAACTTCAATTCCTCATCATCATATAAAAAATTAAGCACCTTAAGATTTTGTTCTTTTGGCGCTTCAAAAGTCAACATGCCATAAGGTTCAGAAAATGCAGTAACCTGTTCTCCGAATTTTTCTGTTAGTCGTTGTATAATTCTAGTATTCGTTAAACTCATATTGATTTCAGATTTTCGATTGCGGATTTCGGAATTAGATCTGAAATCACAAATCTTAAATCGTAAATACTATTGTATGCCGTAGCTTTCTAATAACTGTTGATACCGTTCACCATTTCTCCTTCGCAAACTTTCTTTTCCTATCAGATCCTGTATCCTCATTACACCATCAATGATCGCTTCCGGTCTTGGTGGACAGCCTGGCACATATACATCAACCGGCACTACCTGGTCAATTCCCTGCAATACTGAATAGGTATCAAATATTCCTCCTGATGATGCACAAGCTCCAACAGCCATCACCCATCTTGGTTCTGCCATTTGCAAATAAACTTGTTTAACAATAGGGCCCATTTTTTTTGCAATAGTTCCCATCACCATCAGCAGGTCACATTGCCTTGGAGAAAATCCCACTCTTTCACTCCCGAATCTTGCGAGGTCATAATGCGAACCCATCGTCGCCATGAATTCAATACCACAACATGAGGTGGCAAATGGCAAAGGCCATATTGAATTTTTTCTTGCTAAGCCAACAACGTCACTCAATTTGGTTGCAAAAAATCCCTCGCCCTGATGCCCTTCAGGCATATTGGCAATGGAAATATCTTTTTCAAGCGGCTTAAGATTTACATTATATGATACTGGACGTCCCATTAATTAAAAATTAAAAATGAAAAATTACATCGAACACATTCATTAATCCTCCCATTTCAAAGCACCCTTTTTAATGATGTAGATAAATCCGCAAAGAAAAAATCCAACAAACATCATTACTGCCAGGAATGTACTCCAACCCATGCCGGGTGTTTTAGCAAATTCTCTGAAATTGACAGCATAAGGGTAAAAAAATATCACCTCAACATCGAATAAAACAAACAAAATTGCGACCAGAAAATATTTGATAGCCATTGGTTGGCGAGCTTCACCATGTGATTCAATACCACTGGCAAAATTTTCCAGTTTATCAGCAGTTTTTCTCTTTGGACCCAGCCAATGTGTCACCGCTAATAAAAAACCAATAAGTCCAACAACCAATAAAACCTGTATTGCAACCGGGATATAACTGCCGGAACTGTTCACATCATTCACCACATTGTTTAGATCAGCCTGAAGAAGTTGGAACATAAGTGTGTGTCTGGGCGACAAAAATAAGCCAGTGAAAGGAATATTGACATGAATTTTATCGAATTCCACTAATTAAAGTTTGTTATTGCAATTCAATTTAATTTGTATTGATAGCGCAAAAAAATCCCTCCCAATTACGGGAAGGACTTTTGCTATAAATGAAGAAAACCTAAACGAGTTTGATCAGCTATGATCCGATGGTTTACGAATAGAAGCTGAAGGCTTACCAGTTGTTTTTCCGGTAGGCTTTTGATTATTCGATTTCTCCAAAAGATCCCGAATACTTTTCAATGCTGCATCAGTGCTGTCAATGGCAAGACCCTTGTAAGCATATGCCAAAGCCGTATCCCTGCTTTTTCTAATGTTTACATAATAGGCAGCAAGAGTTTTTGCAGCAGTTAACCCCTGGCTTTTATATCGTATTACATCAGTACCAGCAATTGAAAGAGACCTGTCAAAATTCGTTACCATATTTGTAACGTATGGTTCCACTGTCATTGATGTATCAAGAGAATAATTAGCCCTACCTCTCCAATGATAACCATAGATGCTATCAGGCGCCACGCTGGTATATTTTGCAAAAACTGTATCAGCTTTATCTAAGGCACCTGCTTGTACATAAAGAATACCAAAATTTATTAAATAAGTAGGGCTTGCATTTTTTCTCGCATTGTACCAAGCCATACGCATATCTGCTTCCTGTAGTTTACAGTTTTTAGATTTGAAATAATCAGCTGCTTTCGCCAAATACTCGATCCTGCTTTGAAGTACAGTATCAGCATTTGCACCTTCCATAAATACTGAATAAAGCTGCTCACAAGGAACTCCTGCAGCAGAATAGATATCGGCTTTTAAAACATAGTCCTGTGGAATTGGAGCATCTTCTTTTGCTTTTGAGAAAAATTCATCAATACTGGTTCTTGCCTGGGCAAGATCTCCCTTTCCAAAATAAGAATATGCTAATTGTCTGTATACTTTTGGTTTTATATGTGCACCCATTGCTGTTTTTACTGCTTCAGCCTTTGTGATCGAACAGCTCCAATCTTTTTTAGCCCAGCATAATTGTGAGTACATATAATCATCTTCCATATGATCTTCTCCTGCTCTTGAACCAATATATTTATTCAATGTAGCTTCAGCTTGTGTATAATCTTGTTTAACGAAGAAATGATAATAGAATAATTCATAATAAGCAAGACTAAAATTCGGGTCAACTGATATCGCCTTATTCAGATTTTCTAATACGAGGTCCCATTGTTTTTGTGTATTGTAAATAGCAGCAATACGTACATAAGGATAAGCAAAACGTGGATTGATCTCTGAAGCCAGTTTATACATTTCATAAGCTTTACCACCAACACCAACATCTCTTTTACGATAGGCATTACCTAAATTCAAAGCAATGTCAGCATTCTTTGGATCACGTTGTAAAGCTCTTTCCAAAACTTGTACTGCATAATCAAGATTACCTTCTTTAGCATCAACATTTGCCCGACCAATCGCATTTAGTATAACCGGATCTTCTTTTCCCTTGGCGGTGCTTAAAGTAATGGCAGATTCAAATAATTGTCTTGCTTCATCTTTCTTTTTATCAAGCAATAGAACATGACCTTTACCAACCATGATCAATGGATTATTACCGTTTGCAGCAAGTGCTTTATCATAAAGCTGGCGTGCCGCATCGTTATTATCCATGTCAAGATATGTTTGACCTAGCCAGTAAGTAGCTTCGGCAACATTTGGATTTGTTGCAAGAATTTTTTGAAAAGTTTGTTCCGCGTTTTTGAACCTGTCCGCATACAGGTGGTTAATTCCATCCTGGATCGTTTGTGCATTTAAATTAGCAAGCATAAATGCGGTGCATACAGTAATTAGGATCTTCTTCATTTCGATTCACTTTATGTGTTTATAAATATAGCCATTTATTTATCCCGGAGTTTTGTTGACCGCACAATGAACGGCAAATAACCCGGTACCAAATAGGCCCTTCGAAAGATCAATTGTCCTCTTTCGGCAGTCATGAAATCTGTGAATCCATGACCAAGGCCCCTGTGATTCTCTTTCAAAATAAATACCAATTCACGTTTCAAAGGATACAAGCCGTTGTAAATATTTACCTGTATAGGCTGACAATATTGCCCGGGTAATCTTTTACATTCCAATTCGGCTAGTTTCACTTTTGTCAAAAAACTTTTTTGTTGATCATCATCTTTATTTCCTATCCAGCTTACTCCTATAAATCCGATCGCATCGGGATTTTTCGAGACATAATCGATAACTTCTTCGCTGCTCCTTGCTGCCAGTGTCTTACTTGCCAGCGTATCGCCTTTTAATATAGAATCGACGATGAAACGTACCGTACTGGTTGCTTTTAACCCATCAAATACCGGGATTAAATTTTTCTTAAATCTCCCCTGCAAAATTTCCTTAAGATCATTTAAAGTAAATCGTGTTATTTCCTGCTCAGGATGAACAATTACTGCAACGGCATCATATGCCAATAGCATTTGTTCGGGTCCAACTTTTAAAGAATCTGCTATAAATCTTAATTCCTCATCTGTGATTCTTTTGGCAACGATCACCAATCTTACAGAATCTACAGTAAGATCTTTTAAACAATCTGCTTCAGGTTTGTAGTGAACGTTCAGCATTGCATCAGGATACGATGCTTCATACACTTGCTTCTGCGCTTCTATTACAGGCTTGAATGATTCATCTGCACTGATATTGATGGTTCCTTTGAAATGGGTATCCAAAGATGGATCGACCTTTTCTGCGCCACCACATGCTGCCAGGAACAATAACAAAACATATAACCATCCATCTTTTTTCCTCAGCATGGTATTGTTTTACTCTTTATTTTTAATTCCTGTATATCCTCTGTATATTCTAAACAATCCATATAGGGTACTACTAATGCCCAGCATATATGTTAATGTCTCTCCCAGTTTCAAATCGTAACCCAATTTTTTTTGCATTAAAACAAATATCCCAAGTCCGGTCCATAATATACCCATAGCAAAGTCATATATGGTCCGAAGCTGGGATGTTAGATTTCTTCGTTTATCATCAAGAGCCATTTGCAATTCTTTTGACGGAACTGGCAAGATAAAAATTTTTACTATTCTACCCCCATAAAAGTTACGGGCTGTTTATAAGCGACCGCAACCAGGTTTCCGTGTTGCATTGCAGGCTTCCACTTCGGCATTTTTTTCAATACTCTTAATACCTCTTTATCAAATGATGAACCACCGCTTTTTATAACTTCAGCCCTGGAAACGCTTCCATCGACATCAACCCAAAACTGAACAAGAACTTCAACTCTTTGTCCGGGTTCAAGATCATCAGGTGATTGCAAATATTTCTGCAAAAAAGCGATCCATGAAGCATTACCACCCGGAAACTCAGGAGGATAACTTGGCAGATCAGGTTGTTTTACTTCAGGTTCATCTTTAACACCTTTTTCTTCTTTACCATTTTCATCTGAAGTTTGTTTATCAGACCCATCTACCGGAACACCATCAAGGTTTTCTTTACCAATTACTGATTTGTCGATCTTTTCAATATCAGGCAATTCTTTATCTGCTTTATCATCCGGAACAACAACTATTGGCTTATAGGCGGCAGTAGATTTTTGAGGTGGCTTTTCCTTGGGTTTAACCTTATCTTTTACTTCGTCTTTTATTTCGACTGTTCTTACTACCATTATATCGCTATTTCTTACAGGACCACTTTCACTATTCTTGTTCTTTAAGAAAGAAATAGCAAGAGAAACCAATACAGTTAATACTGCTGCACCCAATGAAATAGCAAGACGGCGATCATATGTTCTTCTTAATGCATAAGCTCCGTATAATTTATTACGATGTTCGAATAAAATGTCAAGCATATCCGCTTGCAGGATTTCTTTGTTAGTCATGGCTATACTTTTAATAATTAGATGCTGAAAGAAAAGAAATCCACAAGACACAAGGAACAAGATTCAATTATTGTCGTGTAAAATTTCAACCTATTTTCAATTGTGCTTTGCATCTTGTGCCTTGTGCCTTTTACTTTACATTTGCGCCATGAAAATTCTAATGGTGTGTTTGGGAAATATCTGTCGTAGCCCTATTGCTGAGGGTGTGTTGCAGGAAAAAGCGTGGAAAGCAGGATTGAAATGGAGTGTTGAAAGTGCAGGCACGAATGGGTATCATACTAATGAACCGCCGCATCCTTTATCACAAAAAGTATCACGATTGAATGGGATCGATATCAGCAAGCAACGTTCACGAAGTTTTATAGCAGATGATTTTGATCGTTTCGATAAAATTTATGCAATGAGTGATGATGTGATCGATGATATGAAAAGAATTGCCAGGAATAAATTTGATAAAACAAAAGTTGAGTTGCTTTTAAATGAATTATTCCCGGGACAAAATATTGATGTGCCCGATCCATGGTATGGACCTGAAAAGGGTTATCATGAAGTTTACAAGATGATCAATGAGGCTTGTGAAAAGATCGTAGAACGGTATGGGATGTTACGAGATGCGGATGGGATACAGGATAGTAAAGACTCAAGTCAATCACGGATCTCGTAACCCGAATCTCAAATCATAAAAATTAATTCATGTCAAAGCCCTCTTTACCACAAGGCACAAGAGATTTCGGACCGGATGTAGTTCGTAAGCGGAATTATATTTTCAATACGATCAGGAATGTTTTTGAGTTATACGGCTTTCAGCCATTGGAAACTCCTGCGATGGAGAACATTGAAACATTGATGGGAAAATATGGTGACGAGGGAGATAAATTAATTTTTAAAATACTTAATAACGGTCTTGATAATCCTGATAAGGAAAAACAAATCCGGGAAGACTTTGAAAAAGTATTGCAGGGAAAAAATGTAAAAGGGATCACTGAAAGAGCATTGAAATATGATCTTACTATTCCATTTGCCCGTTATGTGGCAATGAATTATAACCAACTTATATTTCCTTTTAAGCGTTATCAAATACAATCAGTATGGAGAGCAGACAGACCACAGAAAGGAAGATATCGTGAGTTTTATCAATGCGATGCTGATATCGTAGGAAGTAATTCTTTATTGAATGAAACTGAACTTGCATTGATCTATCATGAAGTGTTTATAAAACTTGGACTGAAGAATTATGAATTAAAGATCAATCATAGAAAAATATTGACAGCACTTGCTGAATTATGTGGCGGCGCTGAAAAGATGAATGATATCGCCATTGCAATTGATAAGCTCGACAAGATCGGTTTGGAAAAAGTAAATGATGAATTGAAACGAAAAGGGTTGAACGAAAAACAGATCGATATAGTGGAAAGATATTTGAATGTGGAAGGCGATAATTCACAAAAATTAAAAAGTCTAAATGAATTAATAGGTTCAACAGATACCGGTAAAAAAGGAATTGAAGAACTTGAATCGTTAAATTCATCACTCATCACTCACCACTCATCACTCACAATTGATCCTACACTTGCCCGCGGACTTAATTATTATACAGGAATAATCTTTGAAGCAAAAGCACCTGCTGAAGTTAAGATCGGAAGCATTGGAGGTGGTGGCCGCTATGATGATCTCACAGGCTTATTTGGTGTTCCCAACATTCCAGGTGTTGGTATTTCATTTGGCGTTGATCGTATTTATGATGTGATGGAAGAATTGAATTTATTTCCTGCTGATGTTCATATAGGGACACAAGTTTTATTTTTTAATCTTGGTGAAAATGAAAGCAAAGCTGCATTTAAACAGATGCAGCAATTAAGAAATAAAAACATCCGTTGTGAACTTTATCATGAAACCGTGAAGTTTGATAAGCAGTTCAAATATGCAGAGAAAAAAAATATTCCTTTTGTAATTATCATTGGCAGTAAAGAACTGGAAGAAAATACCTGCACAATAAAAAATCTGCTGCAAGGAAGTCAACAAACTATCTCACAGCAGGAATTGATCAATTATAATTTCTGATTATTTTTTACCTAAGACTGCTTCTTTGGGTTTATAATAATACGTAAAAGACCATCCACCACTTTTCTTTTGACCATCCAGTACATATCCTCCCGCTTCAATGTGAACGGCATTTACTTTTTTATCATCGCCTCTTTTAAAAACAGCGAAACCACTGAATTCAACTATCTGGAAAGAATCAATTCCTAACTCAGTCAACGCAGATGTACCAGCCGCAGATGACATCGTAAGAGCATTGCTGGCAAGGGTTACTTCAACTTCTGGCACGACACTTCCATCAGGAAAAGTGTATTTGCCCACAAAATCTTCCAATGGTGGTTTTGGTTTATCAGTTTGTGCATTAACAGCAACAATAAATAATGTTGCTATGATTGATAAAAATATTTGTTTCATGTCGCTGTGTTTATTAAAGAAAATTAAGTTTATTTTTTTAATACATAAAAAATGGCTGCAGTTGCAGCCATTTTTCTCTGTATGTTTCAGTGATTAATTGTAACCCGGATTTTGTACCATAAGTGGATTAGCAGTTATCTCAGGCAATGGAATAGGTAATACAAATCTAAAATTGCCTGCCGCTAATGTAGTGCCTTGTGCACTTGGAGCATCAGCAGCCAATCTGTCGACAGAAAGACCTCTTCTTTTAATATCAAAGAAGCGATGACCTTCAAAAGCCAGTTCTTTAAATCTTTCAAGCATAATAGCATCTATTGCTGCTTGTTTACTTGCAAAAACGACATTCACATAACCAGTAATACGATTTGCACGAAGTGTGTTGATATCCGATTCTGCTGAGTTAGCTCCTGTAAATTTGCCTTGCTCTGCTCTTGCTTCAGCTCTGATCAAATACATTTCACCGGTTCTGAATACTTTACCATTAGCAACGTTTTCAGCAGCAGTAGCATAACCGGTACCTGCATATTTTTGAATTAATCTTGAAGGACGTCCGCCTGCAGACAGTATTGCCTCATCTTTTAGATAAGAAGCAAACCTTACATCGTTTACAACATCATAACTGCTCCATAATTTTTCAGAAGGCTTCCATGTCACAAGTCCAATTCCACTTGCAGTAGCCGATGAGGAAGTACCGCGAAATAGTGATCCAATTCGTCCGCCAATAGTAGCCGTTCTTTTCAAACGAAATGATTGCTCAGCGGAGTTAGCATCTGTCCATATTCCCGGAAATTGTGCAATAGTTGCTAAAGGAACAGCATTGATATATTCTGTAGCAAAAGACTCTGCAGCGGCCCAGTTTCTCATATAAAGTGCAACTCTTGCCTGTAAAGCCGAAACTGTTGCTACGTTAGCCCTGTCTATATCAGTTAGATTATTAGGGAGCAATCCTTTTGCAGCTACAAGGTCTGCATTCAACTTTGTAAAGAACTCATCCATTTTAATCCTCGGTGTTGGCGTTAAAGATGAAGATTCCATGTAAGGCATTGCCAATCCTGTAGGATCATAATTGTTACAATAGTATCTGAATGCATCAAAATGAGCATAGGCTCTCAGGAAAAGAGCCTCACCTTTTAAACGCATTCTTTTTGCTTCATCTCCAACTTTAGTTGAATCTGAACCAGGTAAAGCCGCTAATACAACATTTGCCCTGTTTACAATTCTGTATTGATAAGCAATACCTGTAAAATTGTCTCTCAAACCAACATCACCAGGGCCATATTGCCATTCATGTGTCGTTACTGCGTTATAGAATTCAGATTTTGCTACCTCATCAGCAAATGTTGCATTCAAAAGAATATTCATTTCAATATTCATTGCAGCATAGATACCGATCACAGCCTGCTCGGCAAATGTGATCGTACTTAATGCAGTTTCACCTGCTATCAGATCAGTTTCAGGAACAGTCAATAATTTTTTACATGAGGTTGTACCTAACAATATTAACAATGTGCCTGCAACTATTATTTTCTTTAGTTTCATTGTTCTACTTTTTCAGATTAAAAATTAATATCAAGACCCACAACAAATGCCTTTGGATTAGGGAATTCAGCCAAGCTGATGTTATTATCATCTTCAGGATCCAAACCGCTCCATGGACTCCATATCGCAAGGTTTTGTCCCATAATGTAAAATCTTCCACCTTTGATCAGCTTAAAGTTACCATAGCTGATCTCAGGTATGTTGTAAGAAACAGTCAGATTTCTAAAACGAAGGAATTTTGCATCCGTAATATCATAAGAAGTGAACTGCCTGCTATAAGCAGGAGATTGTATAGTTGCATTATCACCCGGCTTTTTCCATTGCTGGCTCAATAATATTCTGCTTTGTGTTACTGCACCTGTGTATGTAGCATCACCTTGTGTAACCCAGTTCTGAATATTATTATAACGCATTACATCAAATTGATAAGAGAAGAATGCACTTACCGTAAACCTGTTGTAGCGTATATCTGTGGAGAAACCACCGACATGCTTTGG